>Ga0126329_10000017_pt1 | contig 114852 bp, 106 predicted proteins | sample InaspJWI85metaG_FD_104915 | JGI IMG/M metagenome (GOLD analysis project Ga0126329, IMG submission 104915) | Marine gutless worms symbiont microbial communities from Oahu, Hawaii - Inanidrilus sp. 2 OAHU.JWI-85 metaG | ecosystem: Host-associated > Annelida > Digestive system > Unclassified...
CATGCTCACTGCAACAGCGCTCTTTTGGTTTATCCGGCGAAGCCGGTAAAATTTGTGGGTTTCTCTGCGTCTTTGCGTCTCTGCGCGAGAAAATTGCTTTTATGGCATAGCCAACTATCTCTGGCCTGTTCCTGAGGACCAGGTTTTTAAGGCGGAATAAACAAAGTGCCCAACCGGCATCTGGCAGGCGTGGATGCGAATATGTTTAGAAGCGATTGCGTTCCCTCATCTGTAGATTGATTTTCAACCGCTCCAGGGAAAGACGGATCACGTCTTTGGTTTGGGGCTGTTTTTCCATGTAAACGGTAAAGAACTTGTCAATTCCGTCCGGTTTAGCAAGGCCGGCCGCACTTATGACGGCGGCAATAATGCGTTCGTAGATCATTGGGTGGATCTGTTCCAGCTCGGCGCGATTGTCCTGGTACCACTGCCATAGAAAGTCTGCCGCCCCTGGATTTTCCGCCATGGCCATAACCGGGACGAACTTATTTCGCGGCGGTACGCTATCTAAAATATACTGCCCTACCCGGCCTAACAGCTGCTCCTCGGTAACCCCCCCCAGGGCGGTCAGGATGTTTACCTTCTCATGTTCGACAGCTGAAGCCTCGAAGCGCTGCCTGAACCAGTCGAGCGTGGCGACATCACCGGCCCGGGCGCCGGCCTGCAGGACGCATTTTTGAATGTCGGGATGAATCTGCTCTCCTTGGGTAAGTTTTGCAAACTGGCCAGCGGTAAATTCGGTCAGTTCCCGGGAACCGTAGCGAACCGCATCCCAAATCAGCTGATCTCGTATTATGGCTGTGGTTTGCTGCTCACCGTCAGCCGGTATGTAGCCGATTCTCTCTAACACCGATTCGAACCAAGGCCGGGCCAGCTTTCTTATTTCCGCCTGCCAGGCGGCCGGCAACACATGGTAAGCCAGCGAAAGATTGGTCGCTATGGATGTCAGCACCAGATAGGACGCTTCCGCCCGATAGGCGGACAGAAAATCCAAGTACGACTTAAAGTCAACCAGACCGGTACGCACCAGGTTGAACAGGTCATCTTGCAGGCCCCAGCGATCGGTGGGGTCCAGGACCTGGTCCTTTGCCAGGGCCGCCAGGTTTTCCAGGTTCTGCAGTTCAAGATACCGTACCCAGTAAAAACCGGTCTGGCCGCTGTTCAGTTTGTAGGCCTCGGTTCCGGCCGGTATTTCGAGGTCCGCTGCGCTTGCATCCATTAACAGCGACCGGGTTTGTAGTTCGCCGGTCGGAGCGTTAAACGTGATGTTAATGGGAATCAGCCACTGCTGGTCAAATTCTCCCGGCAAATAGGTGAACCGCTGCTGGGTCAGATGAAGGGCGTCACCCCGGCGTTCGACCGACACCAGGGGAAAGCCCGGCTGGCCGACCCAGTTTTCCATTAAGGCCGTTACCGGCATGTCCGCCGCGGTTTCGAATGCTTCCCACAGGTGGTGGCTGGCCGCACAGGCATACGCATGAGTTTGCAGGTAATGGCGCAAGCCTTTTTGAAAGTTGTCCGGTCCGATGTACCCCTGGACCTGCCTGAGAATGCTGCCGCCCTTGTTGTATATGATCGGAGCGGTGCTCGAATTGATGACCACGTGCTCTCCACCAGGAATCTCAATGGGAAAGGTCTCATGCAGGGCATCCCGGGCCATGGCCGTGGCTGTCTGGCCGTGCAGGAATTTATCCCAGATGGCCCAGTCCGGGTAAAATTCCGCCACCAACCCAAACCCAAAGTAGGTGGCAAAACTCTCGTTGAGCCATAAAAATTTCCAGTCCGCCGGCGTTACCAGGTTGCCGAACCACTGGTGGGCAATTTCGTGGGCAGTCACCTCGCAGATGCGCTCTTCGCCGGCTTTGGAGGTGGTCTCGGGATAATGCAGCAACAGGTTCTCCCGAAAGGTAATGGCGCCCCAGTTTTCCATGGCCCCGAAAGCAAAATCGGGAATCGCGATCAGGTCCATCTTGGTAAGCGGGTAGTCAATGCCGTAATACGCTTCACTGAAAGCCAGGGCCTTGCGGCCGAATTCCAGCCCATAGGCGGCGTGGTCGCTCTGCCCGGGCAAGGTAACGGCCCGCACCCGCGGGTCTTGTGTATCCACCTGAATGTCAAATTCGCCAACTCCGAAAAACACAAGGTACGTGGACATCTGTGGGGTCTGCTTGAAAATCACCCGCTTTTTGCCGTTTTCAAGATCGACGACTTGCTGATCGATTTCATTCGAAATGGCCGTGAGGTGAGGCGGTACATCCAGCGAAATATCAAAAGTGGCTTTGTAGCCGGGCGCGTCCAGACAGGGAAACGCCCGCCGGGCATCACTTTCCTGGAACTGGGTCACGGCGATATAGCGGTCTTCTCCGTCGACCACGTAGCGGCTGCGATAAAAACCGGCCATCAAATCGTTGATGTTACCCTTGTAATCGATCTGCAGAACCAACTCTCCCTGACGGGCATCCGGCAGCTCAATGTGCAGCTCCTCTTTTTCCGCCAGTAGGGTGAATGTGCAGTCGGAGGTCGTCTGGGCACCCTTTAAGCGACATTGGTCAATGGTCAGATCCAGGGCGTTCAGATCTATTGCGGCCACCGGCTCGTCGGCGTTTAGGGTAATCACGGCCTGCCCCGTGAAAATAAATGCTTTCAGGTCCGGCTCCAGATTGAGCTTGTAGTTGACAGCGGTAACAGAGGACATAAGGAGTACTCCTTGTAAGGTTGCAATGCGGCAGCTTTTCACTGCCAAGCCTCCTAAACCATAAACACTGGCAGCGTGGCGGACAAGTCCTGGGAAAAATATACCTGCGAAATTCGGTTGGCTTTTTCTCTCGGTAGGTCCCGGTAGGGGCCTAATGTTCTCCGTCAGTCCTGTGGTGGTGGGTTGACAGCGTGTGCCGGTCAACCGGACGAAAAGGATTTTGGCTGATAGCCCGGTTGGAGACAACCTCTCGGTTAGCGACATCTTCCAGCCAAAACTCGAAGACCGGTTCGCCGTTAATGTTTCGGTTAACGTTCTTGTGCCGCACCAGATATTTGCGGTCGGCCGCCACCGTGACCTGCAGCTGTACGACAGTATTAACGGGACTGCGATATTGAGGTATCACCGCCAGGGTATGTTGGCCGGGAAGCACCACGGCACTGTGGTATTTGCCGGTATCCTTGCCCGACACATGCTTAATGTTGACAACTTTGGCATTAATCATTTGAATTTCGATGCCAATTTCCGGTTCGATCACCGCCACTTGGTTCGGCGGCAGCTCCCCGCCGGTATAACTGATATACGGCCGGCTTGAGCAGGCCGTTAGCATTACCAGCAATAGCAATAGACTCAAAAAAAGGCCGCAACGCATTTTCACGCTTACCTTTTGTTTTGGGCTGAAAAAAACCGGCGGAGGTCGGTTGGAACCTGTTCCCCTCCGCCGGTTTCTTTTTTATTTCTGCCAGACAATCGATTTTTTTTCCGCATACCACGCGTCGGCCATTTCGCCATAGGTCTTTTCCAACCGGGTACGCTTTAATTTCATGGTCGGTGTTAAAAATCCGTTCTCGGGCTGCCACTCATCCCGGGTGACGGCCAGAAAGGCCAGGCGCTCGTGCGGCGGCAAACCGGCATTGATGCCTTCCAAGTGAGTGGCCAGTTCTTTTTCGATGACGGTCGCGTCCCCGCCGCGGGCTTCCTCCGACAGCATTACCACCCCGTAGGGCTGGGGATAACCGGTTCCGGAGACACAACAAGCCTCCACGCGCGGGTGATTGTTGATCTGGTTTTCGATGGGCACCGGGGCAACGTATTTACCCTTGGAAGTCTTGAAGAGTTCCTTCACCCGGCCGGTAATTTTGAGTCGCCCCAACTCGTCGATCTCACCCTGATCGCCGGTTTTGAAAAAGCCGTCCTCGGTAAACTCTTCGGCCGTCTTTTCGGGCATCTTGTAGTACCCGGTCATGTTCCCGGGGCTCTTAACCAGAACCTCCCCATCCTCGCTGATGCGGCATTCGACGTCTGGATATGTTGGTCCCACGTAGCCCACGCGCACCTGGCCAGGCTTGGTGCAGTGAGAATAGGACATGTTCTCGGTCATACCATAACCTTCGAGCAACTCGAGTCCCAATTTACGGTACCACTCGATGACTTCCTTGGGGATTGGCGCGGAGCCGGAACCGGCGAAGCGGACATGGTTAAGTCCCAGGCCGGTAAGAACTTTCTTCTTCACGATACCGCTGAGGATCGGTATCTTCAGCAACCGGTCGAGTTTTTGCGGCGGCATCTTCTGAAAAACACCCAGCTGGAATTTCAGCCACAACCGCGGAACCGAAATAAACAGGGTCGGGCGGGCGCGCTGCAAATCCTGCACAAAGGTGTCCAGGCTCTCGGCAAAGAATAGATGGCTGCCCGTGTACAAGCCGCCCGATTCTCCAATAAAGCGCTCAAAGGAATGGGCAATGGGCAGATAGGAGAGCATCCGGTCGCCGGAGTCGGTCCCGAGGTGTTCACTGATGCCCTTGGCGCTGTCGTACATTGCTGCAAAGCTCATCATAGCGCCTTTGGGCTTGCCGGTGCTGCCCGATGTGTAGATGATCGTAGCGGTCTCCTCCCGCGTGCGCTCCACCGGCTCCATCAAAGGATCGTGCTGCGCAATGATATCGTCCCACTGGGTGTGGTCATTCTCCGGTGCCAGGGGAAAGGCGATCTTGGGCATATCCGCGGGAACGCCCGTTTTCATCTCATCCCAGATAGGATCGAGCTTGCCCACGAAAAGCAACCGGGAATCGGAATGCTCCAAAGTATACTGGACGATATCGGGCGTGAGAATCGGAAAAATCGGAATGGTCACATGGCCGGCCATCCAGATTGCCAGATCGGCAATTATCCACCAGGCGCAGTTCTTCGAACAAAGAGCTATGTGGCTGCGGTCCGGCAGGTCAAGGCTTTTCAGATAGGCGGCCACGCGGCGCGCCTCATCCAGTGCCTCCTTCCAGGTCCACTGCTTGATATTGGCATCTCCCCCGCCCATGGGCTGGGTGAAGAAAACTTTGTCAGGCGTATTCTTTTCCCAGTGATAGGCACATTCCAACAAATGTTTACAGTCTGTCTTGGGCCCCATAGATTCCCTCCCGTTGGTAGTGATTGATAAAAATATGCCGAGCAAATCCCCATCGCTCGCCTTGGCAACGATATTCTTTGGTTATCCGGTCGAAACTCATTCGTCCGGCCTGTTTTTAACAGCTTCCGTCATAATAGCGGTTGCTATCTCCCTGGTCAAATCGGTCAGGGCCGAACTCATCCCGGCAACCTGCTCGGCATGGCTCCGGCCATTTGTCGACCCGGTGATGGCGGATCGCCGGGTCAACCAGACCTGTTTACCTTTATCGCCGAGCAGGCTCCACTGGGCCTTCAGGGTAACCCGGCCTTCCGGCGATACATCGAACTGCATGACGTTCACGATGACCTGCACGTCGATTGGGATGGCCGACCGCCACGGAAAGGCAAAGGCATGCGCCGCCCCGGTCAGCGACAGCAAGTCGGCACTCATTACCCGGGTGATATTTTCGGGCAGCGGTTCGGCCCACTGGTGAAATTCATCGGACTGCATTTCATTCGGCCCGGTCCGGGTCACCAGCATGGGCAGACTCAAATACCGGGGGACCTGAACCGGACCGACGCCGATTGAAAATCCAGCCGGCAGGGCGGCCGTTGCCGGGGCCGCTTGTCCGGAAAGCGCCGTTTCGAGCATGTAGAATTTCGTCGCCGGTGACCGGCCGGTCCCCAGGTTGATGCAGGCGGAGAGGGTAACGGCCATGGCCATAAAACAAGATAACAAAAAGATGCGCTTGATCATTTAGCTTCCCCCTGGTTTTCCTGAGCGGCCTTGCCCTGAAGAAGCGCCTCCGGGTGCTTGGCCAAATAGTTAGTCAGCACGTTCATGGAACGGGCGGCGGCACTCAATTCAGTCAGCGTGGACTGGGCTTGATACACCAGGCTCGAGTTCTCATCGGACAAGGTGGCCATATTGGTCAACATGTCATCGGCCCGTTTAAGCGCCGATCTCGCTGCCGCTGCGGTTTCCCGCAAATCACTCAGCAGCGGTTCGGCCTGACGGTCGATTTTTTGCAGCGCAGCCCGCAGATCGTCAGTCGTTGCGGTAATACCCCCGGCCACGGGATCGACCTGCTGCTCGAGCTTTTGTACGAGGCCGCGGGTATCCGCCAGGGTGCCAGACAGCCCGGCTGCCAGGGTGCCGACTTGGTTATCAAAGTTCTCGGCCAGCCGGCGATAACTTTGCAGGGTCTCGTTGAGGGCGCCGGGGACTGCCTGCAGGTCGGGCGAACTGGCCAGTTTATCAATACTGTCGACGGCGTTTTGGGCGGACCGGACCATGTCTTTGAGTTTGAGGTTGTCAAAGGTCTTGGCCAGCGTCTCGAAGTCCGACAGCAACGTCGGCAGCTCTTTGATATCTTTGTCATACCCCTTGAGGTCCAGGGGGCTGCCTGGTTCGAAATCCAATGCCACCAGCAGCTTACCGGTCACAAAGCTCTCCAGCTGCAGTTTGGCCCGCAGACCGTTGGCGATCATGAAATCGATATTTTCCATCGTAACTTCTTTTTTATCGAGGCCGCCCGGCTTGCGTTTATCAACAACCTTGACGACCTGGCCGGTCGTTTCAATAATCACCCGGGTATAGAACTCCTGCTTGTCCGGCGCATATATCAGATTGATCTTGGTCACCTTGCCCACGGGCACGCCTTTAAACTGGACCCCGGCTCCAAGCCCCAGGCCCTTGACAGATCCGCTGAAGTAGAGGACACACTCTTCTCTTTCTTTCAAGAAATTGCCCGATCCAAACAGGAGAATGCCAGCCACCACCAGGGCGATTGCTCCAACAATAAACCCGCCAATCATGGTCCGGTTGATTTCGTTGCGCATGAAAACTATTCCTTATGTTTGTCCGGCATCCCGCTCACCACGCGTTAGGAACTTGATAACGGCCGGGTTTTTCGAAGTCGCCAACAGGTGCTTGGGGTTGCCGGTGGCGCCCGCCCGGCGGGTCTGGTTGTCCAGAAAAACCGAGTTGCTGGCAATGGCGAAGATGCTCGGCAGTTCATGGGTCACGATGACCACCGTGGTCCCGATGCCGGCATTGATCTCCAGGATGAGGTCATCCAGCATTTTCGCACTGACCGGGTCCAGGCCGGCCGAAGGCTCATCCAAAAACAAGATGTCCGGATCGAGCGCCATGGCCCGGGCAATACCGGCCCGCTTGCGCATGCCGCCGGAGATTTCGGATGGATAGTAGTCCTCAAAGCCGGCCAATCCGACCAGGGCCAGTTTGAGTGAAACCAGTTCAGCGATATCCTTATTATCCAGGCTGGTATACAACTCCAGGGGCAAGGCGGCATTCTCGGCCAGCGTCATGGAACTCCACAATGCCCCGCTCTGGTAGAGAACGCCGAAGCTATGCATCATCTCTTCCCGCTGCGGCTGCCCGATCTCCCAGAAATTTATATCGCGATAGTGTACGCTACCCGTCGCCGGGGATTTCAATCCTACCAGGATCCGCATCAGGGTGCTCTTGCCACAGCCGCTGCCGCCCATAATCGCGAAAACATCACCCCTGTTCACGGTAAAGGTCAGGTCCCGCATCAGCACAAAACTGCCATAGGCCATGGTCAGGTTGTGGACGCTGATGTGCGGCTCCGGTCGGCTTTGGTCGGGGGCGGTCATGGCGTATTTAGCAATTATACTCCCAGTATATTAGTTAATACGGCGAACAGGCCATCCGCCACGACGATACCTACAATGGCAATTACCACAGCCGAGGTGGTCGCCTGGCCGACCGCGGCCGCGCTGCGCCCGCAGCGCATGCCCTGCATGCAGCCGGCCAGGGCCACGATCAGGCCGAAAACAACACTCTTTACCAGGCCTACCGAAAAATGGGTCAGGGTCAACGCGTTCCGGGTTTGCTCGAAATACTGGATCAACGGGATATCCATGACACCCACCCCCACCAGCAAACCGCCCAGAATCCCCAGCAGGTCGGCATAGACGCAAAGCAGGGGCATCATGATGACCAGGGCCAGGACCCGCGGTAGTACCAGAAAATCCATGGGCGCGACCCCGAGCGTCTGCAGTGCATCTACTTCCTCGTTGACCTGCATGGTGCCGATATTGGCGGCAAAGGCAGCGCCGGTGCGCCCGGCCATGATGACGCCGGTCATGAGGGCGCCCATTTCGCGGGCAACCCCGATACCGACCAGGTCGGCAATATAGATCTCGGCCCCGAAAAGGCTGAGCTGGACCGCGCCGACAAAAGCCAGGATCAAGCCGACCAGGATACTGATCAGCGAAACGATCGGCAGGGCCTGCCATCCACACTCCTGGATCACCACCAGGATATCCGCCCGACGAAATCGAGCGCGGCCCTGCAGCAGGCGGAGAAAGGAAAGCGACAATTCTCCTAAAAATTCCAGGGTATCTACCGTGGCACGGTAGCCGGCCAGACCGGCATTGCCGAGCTTTTCAAGGGCGGACAGCCGCCGCTGCTCTTTTTCGGCCTCAGCCTTGGGAGGTACCGCCGCAGCCAGGCGAACCAGCCGGCGGGCACCGCCGGGAAGGCCGTTCAAATCCACTTCAATTGCAGCTGCGGCGCATCTTTGGCGCAATTGATGGACAAATCCAATCAAACTGCTGTCCCAGGCCGCGAGTCCGCTGCTGTCAAATTGGATTTGGCGCACACGGGAGCCGGCCAGTCGGTCCTCAAACGAATGCTCCCCGGAAGGAACCGGCAGGTTGATCTGCCAGGTTCCCGAAAGAATAAGCAGCAACGTGTCTTCCGCAGTCAGACGGGTATCCAGCTGTGGCTCCGGCATGGTTTCACGTGTTGAGGTGTTATTGGCTGACAAGTGATTGGGCAATGGCCAAGCATAGAATAAAATTCGGAAAAAGTAAATCTGTCGGCTAGAGGGCCAGGCGTTTCAGCCTCCGGCAATTTTCACCTGATAGCCCTGTTCTCGAATCACGGCTGCCAGTGCATCCCGGTGATCTCCCTGGATGACAATGACACCGTCTTTTATTGTACCGCCGGTACCGCAGCGCTGCTTCAACGCTTTGGCAAAGCGCTTCAGCTCCGGCCCCTCCAGAGGAAGCCCGAACACAGTGGAAACGGTCTTGCCCCCCCGCCCTTTCACCTCTCGCCGAATCCTGACGATACCATCATCCGGATAGCCCGCGGACAATGGCAGGGTGCCGGATTTACTCTTTCGACAGCGGCATTTTTTCTTCGGTTGGCCACACCGGGCGCAGATCCGGCCGGTTTCAGTGGAATAGACCAAACGGCTGTTTGACATGATAAGGCTCCCCCCAAATGCGCTGTTTCCATTTTTCCTGTCAATAGATCCGTCGCGCGTTACCGTCTCTATTTTTTTCGGGGTACCACTATCAGGACAGGACTCGAGGGCCTGGTCCGATTTTCCGGCGCCGTTGCTGCCAGGCGGGCGTTGAACAACGCCAGGATCTCCTCCTTGGCGCGCGGGAATTGAGGTGGCGGCTTCGTCCAGTTCACGATTGCTTCAACCTCACTCATGCGGGTGTAGAAAGTGCCATAGTCCAACAACACTTTAACAGACGCCACCTGACCTTTACGGATCGCCCGGTAGAGCGCCTTCTTGAGCAGCTTATGGTTCTCCCGGAGATCCGGATATTTCTCCAGGCAAAGTCTCAAGGTCGCCACCTCCCCGGTTTCGGCAAACCAGTTCAGGGGCTGGTGACCACGCCAGTTTGCGAGCAACGGGTAAGCTCCCGCATCGATAAGGGCGCGCACACTATCCGGATCACCGCGTCGCATCACGACAGCTAGAGGATAACGCCCCAGGGGATCTTTGCGATTCAGGTCCACGCTGGATTCCGCGAGGACCTGCACAGTTTCCGGATGCTTGGCCGCTCTCTGTAGCAAATCGCACAATTGACGACTCTCAGGTTTGATAATCGCGCCACTGGCCAGGAGCAGGCGCACCGTGCCGGCCTGCCCCTGGCTGGCCGCAATCCGGAGCGGGTAGTCGCTGTTGGGACCCCAGTCCGTGCGGGCATTGGGATCGGCGCCCGCCGACAGCAGAGCCGCGGTAATTTCCGGATGCCCTTTCCAGAGGGCATTGAGCAGCGGTGTCTTACCATCGGAGGTTGCCCGGTTGACATCGGCTCCGACGGCAATCAGCAAACGGGTCACATCCACAGCACCGCTGCGACTGGCGTGCCACAGGGGTGTGCGTCCGCTGCTATCGGGTCCGTCTACATCCGCGCCCGCTTCGATCAGCATCTTGCCGGCGACGGCTTCGGCCGCCTCATCCGGCGAGCGCCAAATCTGTCGCCCGGCCAGAAGCGAAAGGGTCGTCCTTTTCTGCGGATTGACCAGATTGGGGCTTACTCCCATTTCAAAAAGGGTCTGCAACAGAGCCCATTTATTTGCTTTGACGGCCCGGTATATATCATTGAACGTCCCGGCCGCGCCCAAGGTTGCCTTGTCCCGGGACGCCGCCGCTTCCCGCAACAGCGCAGCAATCTCATCCAGGCCCCTCTCCACTACAATGGTAACAACCCCGTCGCCCTTGCTATTCTGCCCGATAGGTTTACCCCCGGCCACCAGCAGGTAGCGGACGCAGGCCACGCAACCGTTTTCCACGGCCCCGATCATGGGTGACGTTCCGCGGTTGAAATACAGCTGGTTCGGATCGGCCCCGGCATCGAGTAAAAGTTTCATCATGGCGGCGTCTCCCTTACCGGAGGCATAAAAAAGCGGGGCCGCGCTGCCCGGCGGATGGTAGCCTGGGCCGGCACCGCCTTTGAGCAGGGCCGCCGCAGCCTGCAGGTGCCGCTCTTTCACCGCCGCGATCAGCGGTGTCGCGGGCCGATAGCGCGGATTATCCGGATCAGCCCCACGCTCAAGGAGCAATGCGACCACCGCGGTGTGACCCATCCGGGTCGCCGCCATCAGAGGCGTGTTGCTCCCCTGTCCCGGGCCCTCTATTTTCGCCCCGCGATCCAAGAGCGCGGCCACCAGTTCAGGTTCACCACTGCGAGCAGCCCAAATAATGAGAGCCCCCCGGTTATAGTGACTGCCGGGTGGCCGATAATGAATGTCCGCCCCCTGCTCGATAAGCACCAACGCACGGGTCTTGACACTCAAGTCCAAAGGTGGGCTGTTCGGTTTGCGCAAGGCCTGCCGGGTGATCAAGCGGTAAAGCTCGGCATCCGCCGGCCGTGTAAACTGGTGCACCTGGCGCATAAAAGCAGCATCGATCTCGTTCATCTGCACGAAGTAAGCTGCGTGAACGCCCCAGAATATGGAAAAATACAGGAAGATCCAGGTGTTGCGCAAATGCCGGCCGGTTTTCCAGGCCAGGACCAACACCGGCAGGCTGGAAATGACGTGCACCACCACGGCAATCATCCAGGGAATGATGAGAACCAGGGCCTCCAGGCCCTCTTGCGGACCAGCGATGGCAAAGATAATCAGAAACGCAGTCGTGCCTGCGCATATGAGGGTTAAGATGTCTGCTAGGCGTTGGTTTCTGCTAACAGCTAAAGGAGGGCGTTGTTGCGGTATATCCTTGGCAGCTATCATGGGTTTGAAGAAACCGTATCAGAATCCGGTTTTGCGATTGGTTTGTGAATCCGAATCAGACTTTTGCGATTGAGTCAGGGTCTCGATGGCGGCCGTAAAATAGATGGCAATCCGGTATTCAACCTTATTGCCGCGGCGCGGGATGACGGAGTAAAATAGGTAGTCACCCCCTTTCTGCCATACCCGTGAGCTGCCCTTTTCCTGTCCCCACTTATAATTGCGGGAGGGACCGTATTTCTCCATAAGGGTCTGCAATGTCTCGGGGTTGGCGGATTTAAAGTTGATCCTGATCAGGATGGGCTGCTTGGATTTCTCCGAAAAATGCACCTCGACCAGGTCATAGGGCAGGCCTTTCTGCCGGGCGTAGCGGTACATAAGGCGGGTGACCGGGTGCTTGACCCGCAGTCCTAAATCGGAGGTCAACTGCCGGTTCAGGCGGTCAAGCTCCGGATAATGCTCTTCCAAAAAAGTGTTGTAGTTGAGCGCCAGATTTACGACCCCCCGGCGTTCAACGGCCGCGTCGCCCAGGATTTTTTCAAGATCACCCCGCACGCTGCCGGTGATGCGGGTGTTTTTATCGATATTGAAAAAGGTAAAACTTGCGTCTCGGGATGTTTTCGGCGCCGAGGCAGGGGGCTCTGCTTCGTTGCCGCAGGCAGCCAGCAATGCGAGGCAAACCAAAACCGCGAAGCTGCCCGGCAATATTCTTCTATTCATTATCATAACGATTTTTTACACCAATCATCAGGTTTAAGCAAGCGCTGGACGGTAAACCCAGGGACGGTTGGGCATTACAGCCGGGAGAACTTGTCCCGGTAGGCCCGGGGTGCCAGCCCGGTAAATTTTTTGAATAACCGGCGAAACGAACTGCTGTCTTCATAGCCAATCTGCCAGGTGATTTCGTTCATACTGTCCCGGGTGGTTTCCAGCCGTTGTTTGGCCTGCTCGATGCGGACCCGCTGCAGGTACTCCAACGGGGATTCACCGGTTGCCTGTTTGAAACGGCGCTTGAAATGTCGAGAACTGAGTCCTGCCTCCCCGGCCAGAGCCTCGATCTGGAGGTTATCGGAAAAACGGGTTTCCATCTGGATCTGGGCCTTTAGAACCGCTTTATCGCCGTGGTTCTTATTAAAATCGGATATCATATAGGGTGACTGGCTCTGCCGGCTGGTATCCACCAGCAGCACTTTGGAACACACCGCGGCCAGCTCCCCTGAACCGAACCGATTGATCATGTAGAGGGCCAGGTTGAACATGGCGGTCGTGGCGCCGGTGCAAATCAGACCGTCGTCCTCACTCATGATCAATTCCGGTTTCAGGTTTACCTGGGGATAGCGCTGCCTGAACATGCGGGCGAAATGCCAGTTCACCGTGGCCACCCTACCGTCCAGCAGTCCTGATTCAGCCAGCAGGAACGTTCCCGAGCACATGGTCCCCACCGGGTTCCCGTCGGCATGATGGGCCCTGATCCAGTCGTAAAGGGGATCATCTTTGGCAGGCAAGGCGGCGATATGCGGCAAGTAGGGCGGTATGATAATAAAATCGGCGGGTGGTTCATCGGCCAGGGCGCCGGCCGGTTGAAACTCGAGGCCGCCATAGGCCCGGACCGGTTTTCCATCCGTTGACACCACGCGACACTCAAACAATGGGCCCTGCGCCTGGGGAACCATGGCCGCATGCCACAGATTGGCGATGGAAAAAGCATCCATCAACCCCGAAATACCTGAAAACAGGCAATTATTTCCTGCCCAAAAGGTAACCCTGGCCATTCGCACTCCTTTCAGCGCTGTCGCCCGAAATGTCACTAATCGCACGTTTTAAGTCATTTGTGACACTTTTCATTCTATTCGACAAGTACTAAATTGCAGCCTAACATTCATATCATCAGGGAGACGTTTGAAAAATGTCCGATCTATACCAGCGACTGGCCCAACATCTTGACAAGCTGCCCGCCGGCTACCCCGCCACGGAAAGTGGCGTGGAGCTGCGCATCCTGAAAAGATTGTTTACCGAAGAGGAGGCCCGGATTGCCATGGGCCTGACCATGCTGCCCGAAGCGCCCGCGGGAATCGCCGCCCGGCTGCAGACCGACGCCGGCGAGCTGGCAGATAAACTGGCCGACATGGCCCGCAAGGGTCTGATCTTCAGGATTTCCAAGGGCGGCAGCAACCTCTACTCAGCCGCCCAGTTCGTCATCGGTATCTGGGAATATCATCTGAACGACCTGGACGAAGACCTCATCCGAGACGTCAATGAATACCTGCCCCAGGTGATGCACAAGCAATGGATGCAAACCGAAACCAAACAGCTGCGGGTCATCCCCATATCCCGGCAGGTCAACGCCGAAATGAACATTACCTCCTACGAGACGGCGGAAGAGATCATCCGCAGCCAGTCCAAGATCGTGGCGTCCCCCTGTATCTGTCGCAAGGAGCACCAGATGGCCGGCAAGGGTTGCGACAACCCCATGGAGGTTTGCCTGTCTTTCGGCACCGGAGCCTACTACTACGAACAGAACGGGTTGGGCCGTGAGGTCGACCAGGCCGAGGCTTTGGACATCCTTGCAAAGGGTCGCGCGGCCGGGCTGGTCCTGCAGCCGGGAAACTCCCAGAAACCCACCAATATCTGCATGTGCTGCGGTTGTTGCTGCCAGGTATTGAAGAATCTCAAAAACTTCCCGGAACCCACCGCCGCGGTTCACACCAATTACTTCGCCCGGGTAGATGCGGAAGAATGTGTGGCCTGCGAGGAGTGTGTCGAACGCTGCCACATGGATGCCATCGTGGTTGTAGAAACAGCCCGGATCCTGGAAAACCGCTGCATCGGCTGCGGTGTGTGTATCGACGCATGTCCCACCGGCGCCCTGCAATTTCACCAGAAAGATGAAGAGGACCGCTACGAGCCACCGCAAAACGTGTTCGAGACCTACATGAATATGGCCAAGGAAAGAGGGCTGGTGTAAGATGAATCGCTGGGTTTATGTTACCATCGCAGCAAGCAACCTGCCCTGCTCAAACCAACCCTTCCTATTCAGGGATTTCCGCGCTTTCAAAACGAACTCCCCTCCCTTGACGGGAGGGGCTGGGGAAGGGTGACTTGCCAGTCTGGCAAAATGGTCACCAACGTGGTTCGTGTCGGCGCCCCCACCCAACCTCCCCCGTCTAGGGGGAGGATAATGAAGCTTTCCGTCAGGGGGAGACTGATTCTACTTCAACTCCTTCAACGCGGCCACGGTTTCATCCGGTTCCGGACGTCGGGTATAGTCGGCATTCACGCGCGCGTAGCAGACATTGCCACCCTGGTCGATGATGTACCGGGCCGGCATGGGCAGGGTCCAGGAATCATCGCCGTTGAACTCGGGCAGGTTGATGCCGAATTGCGAATACAGCGGCGTCAGGTAATCCGGCAGCGCGTGCCGCAGTCCGAATTTGTGGGCAACCTCATTTCCGGGATCGCTGAGAATGTCGATCTTCAAATTCTTCTCTTTTTTTATCTCCGCATTCAACACCGCCGACTGGGGTGCAATGGCCACCAGGATGGCCCCGGCCGCTTCGATCTCACCGGCGGCTTTTGCCAGAGCTTCCAGCTCCATATTGCAATACGGTCACCACTTGCCACGATAGAACGTCAGCACCACCGGTCCTTTCAGCAGCATGCCCGCCAGGCCCACCTTCTCGCCGGCAGTGTTCTCAAGGGAAAAGTCCGGGGCACAATCGCCGACCTTGACCGCTTTTTCCGCCTGGCCGGAATCGGCCAGCTCCCGGGTAGCGCGCTGCATGGTCTCAACCGCGTCAGCCGGTGCTTTTTCCAAAAAACTCTTCTTATATTTATCCAATTTATCCTGTAACTTCATTGGCATTCTCCTTTTGAAATCGTTATCTTTATCAATCTCCAGGACAGGTAGATAAAACACCATAAGCATCTGAAGGGACTTTACAAGGTAAGCACAACGAATGATAATTATCGTATGGGTGGTAACGTGCAGGTTTGGGATTTTTAGCAATGAAAATGAGTTAGATTGGTTTTGACTTTCCCCTTTAAAACGCGCCGAGCATCGCAGGAAGGGGCAGCCATAATTTAGCTTGGGGCGAAGTGCTGGGCGCGCCCTTTCAGAGAAGCGCAGGGCAGCCCGGAGGGTCGCGTTTTACGGCGTTTTCTTCTTGTCGGGCATAGCCGTCAGGCGACGTCTGATTGGTTCATTTTCTTTCACGCGAAAGAATATGAACATAAAGTCTTAAATCACTTAAAGATTGTTGCCTACTTTGTCAGCCAGACCGACGACGTTAATATTTTTAAAGGTCGGTCAATGGCAATTCTATCCTGGGTCATTTCTTTTTCTTCAGGGGACGATAGACATGCGTCGCCTGTCCAAAAAACACCTCCGCCGCCTCCATGATGGTTTCCGACAGGGTTGGATGGGGATGGATGGTCAGCTTGAGATCGCTGGCCACGGCCGCCATCTCGATTGCCAAAACCCCCTCGGCGATCAACTCCCCTGCCCCGCTGCCGACCAGGCCCACGCCCAGAATTCTTTCAGAATCCGGATCGATGACCAGCTTGGTCATACCGTCACCACTGTTCTGGCTCAAGGCCCGGCCGGAGGCCGCCCACGGGAAACGCACCGTTTTGTGTTCTATCCCCCGGCTTTTGGCCTCAATCTCCGTCAGACCGCACCAGGCAATTTCGGGATCGGTGTAGACCACTGCTGGAATCGCCGCTGGATCAAACGCTACCTTGTGACCGGCGATGACCTCCACCGCCACGCGCCCTTCATGGGAAGCCTTATGGGCGAGCATGGGTTGGCCGGCCACGTCCCCAATGGCAAAGATAGCGGATTCAGCGGTCTGCTGGCGGGCATCGGTTTTGATAAATCCCTGGTCATCGATTTCCACCCGGGTGTTTTCCAGCCCTATCGATTCGGTGTTGGGTTGTCGGCCAACAGACATCAATACGCGCTCGAACTGATGCTGCGCTGTTTCCCCGGCTTTGTTTTCCAGGACGACCGCCACGCCATCATCGGCATCCTCAACGGAAACAACCCGGGTATCCGTCCAAATGGCGGTAAACTGTTCGTCCAGTCGTTTTTTAAGAACCCGGACCAGGTCCTTATCCGCCCCGGTCAACAGGCCGGGCAGCATCTCAACCACGGAGACTTCACTGCCCAGGGCGGCATAGACACTGCCCAGTTCCAGCCCAATGTACCCGCCGCCGATCACAAGCAGGTTTTTGGGCAGCATATCCAACTGCAGGGCGCCGGATGAATCCAGCACGCGGGGACTGTCTCCGCCCAAACCCGGCACGGCCGACGGCCGCGACCCGGTGGCGATAATCGCTTTTTCAAAAGCCAGCTCCAGGTCCTGATTATCCGGCGTGGCAATCGTTACCGTGTCGGCCCCTTTGAAGCGGGCCAGGCCGCGAATATGCGCTATCTTGCGGCGCGAACAAAGCTGTCCGAGACCGCCGGTCAACTGGTCCACGACCTTTTCTTTCCAACCCCGCAAACGGTCGAGGTCAATGGTCGGGGGCGCGAAATCGATACCATACGCCTCGGCTCGCTTGGCTTCGTGGAGCAGGTGGGCCACATGCAAGAGCGTTTTGGAAGGAATGCATCCGCGGTACAGGCAAACACCGCCGGGATTTTCCTCCGGATCCACCAGGGTTACTTGCATGCCCAGGTCGGCCGCTAGAAAAGCCGCGGCATAACCGCCCGGGCCGGCACCAATCACCAGCAACTGGGTTTTTCTTTGTTCGGCCATATCTTCCTCCCTTTTGACCGTGATTTAATATAGTTGGGGCCCGTATCCAGTTTACAAAGACAGCAGTAACGGCTGTTCCAAAGCCTCTACGACCCAGCGGGTGAAGCGCGCCGCATCGGCACCGTCGATGAGGCGGTGGTCATAGGAAAGTGACAGGGGCAGCATCAGACGCGGTTCGAATTGCCCGTTCCGGTAGCGCATTTCCTTCTGACCGCGGGCCACCCCGAGAATCGCCGCTTCCGGGTAATGGATAATCGGGGTAAAGGCGGTCCCGCCGATCCCCCCAAGATTTGAAATGGTAAAATTGCCGCCCTGCATTTTTTCGAGCGGCAGCTTCTTCGTCCGCGCCAATTCCGCTAATTCATTCAATTCCACGGCCAGTTCGAGCAGGCTCTTTTTATCCGCGTCGTGAATAACCGGCACGAGCAGTCCCCTGTCGGTATCCACGGCCACCCCCACGTTGTAATACTGTTTGTAGACGATCTCATTTGCCTGCATATCCACGGAGGCATTGAAGCGGGGAAAGATCTTCAACGCGGCGGTAATGGTTTTCAACAAAATCGCGGTCACCGTCAGTTTGCCGCCGGCAGCTTCCACCTTTTGGGCATGCGTTTTGCGAAACTCTTCCAGATGGGTCATGTCGGCTTTGTCGAAGTGGGTAACATGGGGAATGGTCGTCCAGGCGTTGGACAGATGTTCGGCGGTTCTTTGGCGGACCGTGCTCATGGGCTTGCGTTGGACATTGCCCCAACGGCTGAAATCCGGCAATGGTTCGGTTACAGTCTGAACCACGGCCGGGGCGGCCAGTGATCGCTGCGTATTAAGCTGCTTTGAATGGGCCTTCACATCTTCTTTGGAAATCCGTCCGCTCGGACCGCTCCCGGGAACTGCATTGATGTCGATCCCGATCTCTCGGGCAAACCGTCTTACCGAAGGAGCGGCCGGGACGGCTTTTTCAGGCGGACGGGACGGCTGGGGCTGCTCGGTGGGCTTATCCGCCGCTGCGGCCGGGACGCTATCCGGAATCGATTCCCCGGCTGACTGCTTTTGAACTGCCGCCGGCTCGGGCTCGGCTTGCTCTTTTGCCGGCAGCCCTTCCGAGGCAGGGAGCTCGGCTGTCTCGGCAGATTCAAGCGATAGTATCCTGGCCCCTACCTTAATCTCCTGCCCCTCTGCGACATGGATGGCCACAACGCGGCCGGCTGCATCGGAAGGCACCTCGGCCACGGCCTTGTCGGTTTCAATCTCGATGACCGGCTGCTCGACTTCGACAACCTCGCCGACCTTTACCAGAACGGCCACCACGGTGCCGCTGGTTACGTTTTCTCCCAGCTCGGGCAGAATCAAATCATGGGGCATAAATATCCACCTTTATTCTGACAATGCATTCGGGGTTGGTTTCTAACTTTCCCTTTGTAAGGCGCCGAGCATCGCAGGAAAGGGCGCCCCACAATCTGATCAGGGGCGAAGTGCTTGTCTGAGTGGAGCGAGTTGTGCTGAGCGCGCCCTTTCCGAGAAGCGCAGGGTCGCCTCACATGGGCGTTATCTTCTTGTCGGGCATAGCCGGTAGGCGACGCCTGATTGGTTCGTTTCCTTTCAAGTGAAAGAGAATGAACAAAACGACTCATAATGCGAGAATGTTTACAATATCGTCATTGTAGCAAATTGATCTTTTTTTCCATAGTCCCGAACTATTCTATAAAAACTAGCCTCATACGCAATCAGATTTTAACGGGGTTCTCCTTTTCCGAATCGATTCCCAGGTCCGTTATCGCCTGCGCCACGACCTTTTGCTCAAGGCGGCCCTCCCCTGCCAATGCGTAAAGCGCTGCCAGAACGATGTGGGCTTCGTCGACCTCAAAAAAGTCACGCAGGTGCCGCCGGCCGTCGCTGCGCCCGAACCCATCCGTGCCCAATGACACCAGGCGCCCCGGCAGCCAGCGGCTGATGGTTTCGGGTAGGGCTTTGACGTAGTCCGAAGCAGCCACGAAAACGCCGTCCGATCCGTCCAGGGTTTCTTCCAGGTACGTCCGCCGCGGCGCTTGGTCCGGATGACGCATGTTCCAGCGCTCGCAGTCAAGCGCATCTTGGTGCAATGCCTTGTAGGAGGTTACACTCCAGACATTCACAACCAGATCATATTTATCGGACAGCCGGTCGGCCGCTGCCAGGACCTGGTTTAAAATAGCGCCGCTGCCCAGCAGCTGTACCATCGCCTCTGCACGGCTGCCGCCCACGGTGCGAAGTAGATACATCCCCCGGGTGATGCCCTCATCCACACCTTCCGGCATGGCCGGCTGGGGATAGTTTTCGTTGGTCACCGTAATATAATAAAAAAGGTCTTCCTGGTTCACATACATCCGGGTGAGTCCGTCCTGGATGATGACGGCCAACTCATAGGCAAAGGCCGGGTCGTAGGCCTGCAAGGTGGGATAGGGATAGGCCAGTAGGTGACTGTTGCCGTCCTGATGCTGTAGTCCCTCCCCGGCCAGGGTTGTCCGGCCGGCCGTCGCCCCGATTAAAAATCCCCTGGCCCGCATATCGGCCGCGGCCCAAATCAGGTCACCCACGCGCTGTAGACCGAACATGGAATAATAAATGTAAAAGGGGATGGTATTGATACCGTGGGTGGCATAGGCCGTGCCGGCGGCAATGAACGCAGCCATCGAACCCGCCTCGGTAATCCCCTCTTCCAGGATCTGCCCGTTCTTGGCTTCCTTGTAGTAGAGCAGGTTCTCCCGGTCCACCGGTTCATATACCTGTCCTCCGCTGGCGTATATCCCCACCTGCCGGAAAAGGGCTTCCATGCCGAACGTCCGCGATTCATCCGGAACGATGGGTACAACCAGCGGCCCCATGGATTTATCCCGCAGCAATTTGGCAATCAGGCGCACGAACGCCATGGTGGTGGTCACTTCTCGCTCGCCGGTCCCGGCGTGAAACTCGTTAAACAAGGTCGCCGCGGGCATGCTCAAAGGGCCGGCTTTAATTGAACGCGCCGGGAGGAAACCGCCCAGCTTTTCGCGCTGCGCGCACAAATATTCCATTTCCGGGCTGTCATCAGCCGGACGGTAGAAAGGCACCGTGTCAATTTCTTCGTCTGAAATCGGGATACCGAAGCGGGTGCGGAATTCCTTGAGCTCGGCTTCGTTCAATTTCTTCTGTTGGTGGGTGATATTTTTGCCTTCGCCGGCTTCGCCCAGGCCGTACCCCTTGATGGTGCGGGCGAGGATCACGGTCGGGGACCCGGTGTGATTGACCGCGGCCTGGTAAGCCGCGTATACTTTCTCGGGATCGTGACCGCCCAGGCGCAGCCGCCAGAGCTGGTCGTCGGAAAGATGGGATACCATCTCCAAAAGTTGGGGATAGCGCCCGAAGAAATGTTCACGTACATACTGGCCGCCCCGCACGACGTAATTCTGCCGTTCGCCGTCTACGTCTTCCCCCATGCGCCTGACCAGCAGGCCGTCGTGGTCGCGCTCCAGCAGGGCATCCCACGCACTGCCCCAGAGGATCTTGATCACATTCCAACCGGCCCCGCGAAAGACTGTTTCCAGTTCCTGAATAATACTGCTGTTGCCCCTTACCGGGCCGTCCAGGCGCTGGAGGTTGCAGTTGATGACAAAGATCAGGTTATCCAGTTTCTCGCGGGCGGCCAGGGAAATGGCGCCCAGCGATTCAGGTTCATCCGACTCGCCGTCCCCCATGAAGTACCAGACCTTGGCAGCGGAAGGTGTTTTGAGTCCGCGGTTTTCAAGATACTGGTTGAAACGGGCCTGGTAGATCGCCATAATCGGCCCCAACCCCATGGACACGGTGGCAAACTGCCAGAAATCAGGCATCAGCCATGGATGTGGGTAGGAGGGCAGGCCGCCCCCGGGATGCATTTCGTGCCGAAAGTTTTTCAGGTCTTCTACGTTCAGCCGCCCTTCCAGGAACGCCCGGGCGTAGTTTCCCGGCGCGGCGTGCCCCTGGAAATACACCTGGTCGCCACCACCGGGTGCATCCGGGCCTTTGAAAAAGTGATTGAATCCAACCTCATACAGCGTTGCAATGGAGGCATAGGTGGATATGTGCCCCCCGATACCATTTTCGACCCGGTTGGCACGGACCACCATAGCCATTGCGTTCCAGCGGATAATGCTTTTGATACGTCTTTCGATTTCCCGGCTGCCGCCGTAAACGGGTTGTACTTGCACCGGAATGGTATTGATAAACGGTGTCTGGGCACTGAAAGGCAGCTTGATACCGTGGGCATGGGCGCGTTCCTGCAACTCCTGCAGCAGCCGGATAACCCGCTGGGGGTCGTCCTGCCCAATGACATAGTCCAGTGATTCAAGCCACTCCCGCAATTCAAGGTCATCAATGGACGCATCCTGGGGGGGGGCTGGAAGGGTAGTCGCCATTTGTTGCTCCTTTTTACGTGGAGGAACCTGGTAAGCAATGACAGGACTATAATACCTCTTGGCGTTCTTGTCCACGCGAGGACCTGGCGCAACAGCCCGATCCGAGCCAAGGCCCTGGTACCGCTTCCAGTTAAAAACTGCTTGCTTCATTCTCGCTGGCGGTTGTATGGAAAGAACCATCACCAAAATACTTTTCACAGGTGCTTATGGGTTCCTTAGGCAACGGATCTGTTTTATGGACTTCACTTGAACCCCTGGCCCCGAACCTTTGGGAATTTTGAACTTTTGAAATTTGTCATCACGAACGACGATGGTTACGGTGAACCCGGGCTCGAGTCCCTCCTGAAAGCCGCCCAAACATTAGGCACTTCCATCGTGGCCGCCCCCAAAGAACCCCAGTCTTTCATCAGCCACCGGGTGACGGTCAGAGAACCCCTCAGGGTTGCTGAACCGGAAGCCGGCCGCTTTATTATCTACGGTTCTCCGGCCGATTGCACCCGCCTGGCCCTGAAAAACCTGGTCCCCGATGCGGACTGGGTGTTGGCCGGTATCAATCCCGGCGCCAACTTGGGAAACGATGTGTACCAGTCAGGTACCGTGGCAGCCGCCCGGGAGGCCGCTATTCTGGGCAAACGTTCCCTGGCGGTATCCCAGTATGTGGCGCCGGGACAAACCATTGACTGGAACGCTGCCGGTTACCATACCGCCCGGGTGTTGGCCACTATCATCGAACTAGATCTGGCGCCGGGGCAATTCTGGAACGTGAACCTGCCCAGCCCGCTGCCGCAAGACGGTGACATTCCTTGGCAGTTTTGTCCGCGGGACCGCCACGCGCACTCCTATCGCTTCGTAAAAAAAGGGGATTGGTACCACTATAACGGCATTATCCATGACCGACCCCGCAACAGCGGCAGCGATGTGGATGTCTGCTTCAATGGACAGATAGCAGTGACCCGCTTGGAGATTTGAGAATCAGCCTATGAACTACTGCTCGCACTGCGCAAACCCGGTAAACCACATCATCCCGCCGGACGATGACCGGCCGCGTTATGTCTGTCCCAGTTGCAACCGGATACATTACCAGAACCCACGACTGGTAGTCGGCTGCATCCCCATCTGGCAAGACCAGATTCTCCTGTGCCTGCGGGACATCGAGCCGCGCAGGGGCAAGTGGACCCTGCCGGCCGGATACCTGGAAAACGGAGAAACCGTCACAGAGGGCGCTCACCGGGAAACCACCGAAGAAACCGGGGCCCGGATAGAAGCGCTGAAACCCTACCTGCTCTTTGATATCGTCCATATCAACCAGATCTACCTGATGTTCCGGTCAGAGCTGACACCCGCCTCGTTCCACCCCACCCGTGAGAGTGTGGATGTCCGGCTGTTTAAAGCCGAAAACATCCCCTGGGAGGAGATCGCCTTTCCCGTCATAAAAAAAACCCTGCGCTGCTACCTGGCCGACCGCGATAAAGGGGGGTTTCCCTTCCAGATCCATCCGATAAAGGAGAGACTGCAACGCGTTTAACCGGGAGATTTTTGCAATGATAGGCCTTTACCCCCAATTGACACCTCCAACCCGGATTTGATACACAGTTATTTCTCAGACACCTGTTGAACTGGTTTTCTGACTCCTGGGCGCGATGGGTTTGTTTCCTCCGGAACAGCACGCTCTCCACTCTGCCGCAGATCTCCCGCAACGGCCCCTCGCCCCGTAACCTCTAACGTAAAGATGTGTGAGGGACTTCAATGAGCAACAAGACAAGCGGATCGGTTATGGTGGTTGGGGCTGGGATTGCCGGCATGCAAAGTGCGCTGGACCTGGCCGAGTCGGGTTATTATGTCTACCTGGTGGAACAGGAGCCCGCAATTGGCGGCCTGATGTCACAACTGGACAAGACATTTCCCACCAACGATTGTGCCATGTGAGTGATCTCGCCGAAACTGGTCGAGGTCGGCCGGCATCTAAACATCGAACTGCTTACCAACACGGACCTGCTGGCCCTGGAAGGTGAGCCCGGACAGTTTACCGCGAAAATCCGCGAAAATCCGCGTTTTGTGGACATGTCCAAGTGCACCAGCTGCGGGGACTGTGAAAAAGTTTGCCCTATCGCAATTCCCAATGAATACAACCAGGACCTGGATGAGCGCAAAGCCATTTTCAAGAAGTACCCCCAGGCCATTCCCGGTGCCTACGGCATTTCCAAGCGCGGCGTGGCACCTTGTAGGGCCACCTGTCCCGCCCACGTGAGCGTCCAGGGATATATTGCCCTTATTAATGAGGGCAAATACGCCGAGGCCTTCAAGCTTTTCCGGGATGATCACCCCTTTCCGGCGGTCTGCGGACGCGTGTGCCACCACCCCTGCGAAGAAGTCTGCACCCGCGGTGATGTTGAACAGCCCATTGCCATCCGGGAATTGCACCGGTTCCTGGCTGACTGGGAACTGGCTCAGGGTGAACTGGTCGTACCGGATGTGGACGCAGAAAGAGACGAAAAAGTGGCCATCGTGGGCTCCGGTCCCGCCGGATTGACCACGGCCGGCTTCCTGGCCCGCCAGGGTTACCGGGTAACGGTGTTTGAAAAAATGCCGGTGGCCGGTGGCATGATGGCCTACGGCATTCCTGAATACCGGCTGCCCCGGGACATCTTGGCCCGGGAAATCAGCGTTATCGAGAAGATGGGCGTGACCATCAAAACCAATGTGGCCTTTGGTGTTGATATTACGCTGGACAGCCTCAAGGAAGATGGTTTCAGCGCCGTCTTTCTGGGTATCGGCCTGCACGGTGGCCGCAAACTGGGCGTTGAAAATGAAGACGCTGAAGGGGTTCTTCAGGGTGTTGATTTTCTGCGTGAGGCCGCTATGGGCAAGGAGTTTGACCTTGGTGGAGATGTGCTGGTCATTGGCGGCGGCAACGTGGCCATCGATGTGGCCCTGACCGCCAAGCGCCAGGGTTCCGAGAATGTCACCCTGGTGTGTCTGGAAGCCCGGGACGAAATGCCGGCCTGGGAACACGAAATCGAAGAGGCCCTCGAGGGCGATATCAAAATCGTAAACAGTTTCGGGCCCAAAGCATTTTTTATCGACAAGAATAAAAAGTTCTCCGGCCTTGAGTTCAAGACCTGCACCGCCGTATTTGACGATGACGGCCGCTTCAATCCCCAGTACGATGAAAGCCAGTGTGAAGCCATGTTCGGGGATACGGTCATCATCTCCATCGGGCAGAGCGCCCAACTGGGATTCGCCGAAGGCCAGGGTCTGGCCGTCACGCCCCCCGGCGGCCTGCAGGCGGACCCGGTGACCCTGCAGACCAACGTGGAAGGGGTGTTTGCCGGTGGAGATGCTGTCTATGGTCCCAAATCAGTCGTGGATGCGGTCGCCTGCGGAAAAACCGCTGCGGAGAGCATTCACCGCTTTATCAACGGCGAGGATCTGGCCGCGGGCCGGGAGGAAGAGTGGCTGTTCGAAAAACCGGACATCTCGGGCGAAGCCCACAAATCGCGGATTCCGGTGCGCTGTCTCGATCCGGAGGCCCGGGAGTGCAATTTTCTGGAAGTTTCCTTCGGCTACGACGAAGAAGAAGCTCAGCAGGAAGCCGACCGTTGCCTGCGCTGCGGGATCTGCTCCGAGTGCTACCAATGCGTGGAAGCCTGTCTGGCCGAAGCCGTCGACCATGACCAGCAGCCCGTGGAACGGGACCTGACCGTCGGGTCTGTCATACTGGCAACCGGCAGTGAGCCGTATGACCCCGCCCCATTGGCCGAGCATTACCAGTACAAGGTCAATCCCAACGTCCTCACCAGTCTCGAATTCGAACGCATTCTCAGTGCCTCCGGACCGACCCTGGGACACCTGGTGCGCCCCACCGACGAAAAGGAACCCCAGAAGATTGCCTGGCTGCAATGCATCGGCTCTCGGGATACCAACCGCTGCGGCAACGGTTACTGCTCTTCGGTCTGCTGCATGTATGCCATCAAAGATGCCATGATTGCCAAGGAGCACGCCGCGGGCGACCTGGATTGCGCGGTCTTCAACATGGATATCCGGACGTTCGGCAAGGATTACGAAAGCTACTACCTGCGCGCCAAAGAGCGTGAAGGGGTCCGCTTCGTCAAAGCCCGGGTGCATACCATCGACCCTGCGCCGGATAACGATGATCTGATTGTCCGGTTTGCCGATGACAGCGGCCAGATGCAGGCTGAAATCTTCAACATGGTGGTCCTGTCCGTGGGTCTGCAGGTCCCGGAATCTTCCAAGGAGCTGGCCCAGACACTGGGGATCGCGGTGGACAAATACCGCTTTCTCGACAGCCAGCCGTTCGCCCCCGTGGAAACCTCGCGACCCGGAGTCTATGCCTGTGGTGTCTTCCAGGGCCCCAAGGATATCCCCGAATCGGTCACCCAGGCCAGCGCCGCCGCCGGCACCGCCGGTGCCCTGCTGGCAGATGGTCGCGACAGTGACACCAAAGAAGTGGTCATCCCGGCTGAACGCGATGTGCTGGCCGAAGATCTGCGCATCGGCGTTTTCGTGTGCAATTGCGGTATCAACATCGGGGGTGTGGTGGATGTGCCGGCCGTCAAGGATTACGCCGCCGGCTTGCCGAACGTGACCTATGCCGGCGAAAACCTGTTTACCTGCAGCCAGGACAGCCAGGACAAAATCAAAGAGGTGATGGAGGAACATCAGCTTAACCGGGTGGTGGTGGCTGCGTGCACGCCCAAAACCCATGAGCCCATTTTCATGGATACCCTGGTGGCGGTGGGCCTGAACAAGTACCTGTTTGAAATGGCCAATATCCGCAACCAGAACTCCTGGATCCATTCGAACGACCCGGAGGCGGCTACCAAAAAGGCCAAGGAGCTGGTGGCCATGGCCGTGGCCCGGGCCTCTACCCTGAAACCCCTGGGAGAACGCGCAATCCCGGTCAACAAGCGCGCCCTGGTCATTGGTGGCGGTGTCGCCGGTATGAATGCGGCCCTCACCATCGCCCGCCAGGGATTCCCGGTATCGCTGATTGAAAAGGAGGCCGCCTTGGGCGGCTTTGCCCGTAACCTGCACCACACCATTGAAGGCGCCGACGTCCCGGCTTACCTCAAAGACCTGATTGGTCAGGTTGAAGCCCACCCGGGCATCGACGTCATCACCCACGGTTTGATTGACGGCTTTTCCGGTTACAAGGGCAACTTTAGCACAGTGGTTGCCGTCGGCCCCGACCAAACCCGCCAGGAGATCGACCACGGCGTGATCGTGGTCTCCACCGGGGCCGGGGAATATCAGCCCACGGAATATCTCTACCCTGAAGACGACCGCGTGGTCACCCAGGTCGAATTCGGCGACAGGCTGGAAAAAGAGGGTGTCGACGGTCTTTCCACGGTAGCCATGATCCAGTGCGTGGGATCCCGCAATGAAGATTTTGAAAACTGTTCGCGCATCTGCTGCCAGAATGCCATAAAAAACGCCCTGGCGATCAAAAAACGCAACCCGCATACCCAGGTCTTTATTCTTTACCGGGATATCCGCACCTACGGGTTGCTGGAAGACTACTACACGGAAGCCCGGGAACAAGGGGTCATATTCATCCGCTACGACCAGGCCCGGCCGCCTGAGGTAAACTCAACCGCGGATAGCGTGATCGTCCGCGTGGAAGATCATGTCCTCAAACAGGATATTGAAATCCACACGGACATGCTGGTTCTCAGTGCCGGCATGCGGGCCGCCGAAACCACCGCGGTTTCGCATATTATGAAATTAAACCGCAACCCGGACGACTACTTCATCGAGGCCCATGTCAAGCTGCGGCCGGTGGACATGCCTTCAGACGGAATTTTCCTCTGCGGCACGGCCCACGGCCCCAAGCTGATTTCGGAAACCATCTCCCAGGCCCAAGCGGCGGCTTCCCGGGCGGTAACCTTCCTTTCCAAACCGGAGATCAAGCTGTCGGCCATCACGGCCAAAGTGGGTACCGATGAATGCGTGAAATGCCTGACCTGTGTCCGCGCCTGTCCCTTCGAGGTGCCCCAGTGGGATGAGGCGCGTCATGAAATCATGATCGATGAAGCCCTCTGCCAGGGCTGCGGCGTCTGTACGGCGGCCTGTCCCCGGCAGACCATCGACCTGAGCAATTACGAGGACGATCAGATCATGTGCAAGATTGATTGCCTGCTTGAAGGATAAATCAACCACAATTCGTGTAAATCCAAAAGTAAAAGATACCCCCTGATTCCAGGGGGTATCTTTCTTTGTTACTATGCGATTAGGGTCGTGCCGGAGGTTTGAGGGTTTCTCCTCCCCCTTGACGGGGGAGGCCGGGTGGGGGTGCAGACACACGAACCAAGTTGGTGACTCCTTTGCCAGAGGGGTAAGTCACCCTCCCCCAGCCCCTCCCGTCAAGGGAGGGGGGTGTTCTTTGGCCTTCATACCTGCCGCCATCCGCCAGACGATCTTGCCGCTATCCCTCTCGCTCCCCAGGGTTGCCAGCAGGGCGTTGACTTTCTCCACGCGATTTTCATAATCCAAGCCGGGAAACAAACTGGCCGACTGGGCCGGAATAGAAAAGAAATCCCTGATAAATTCAACATCCAGGGAACGCTCCCAGCGATAATGGGTGATATTGCCGCAAACATTTTCAAGGGCCGACCCGGCGTGGTCGTAATCGGTAACAACCTTGTAGCGCGGCATTGCTTCTCCCAGTCGATCAAAAGCGACCGCTAATAAATCCTCGCCTCCCGGGCCTTCAAGTTCCGGATAGAACGAGTAGGCAATCTTGCCACCGGTTTCCAGGCAGGCATACGCCTCCTGGAAGGTCTTGTCCGCATCAGGCATGATGAAAATCGAGGCATTGTAGAGCACGTAGTCGAACAGCTGTCCATTGGACAATTCGGACAAACATTCGCCATCCCCTACCTCAAGACGGATATCCGGGCAGCTGGACAGGGAACAGCCGGCAGCCACCATCTTTTCCGACAGGTCTACGCCCAGGACCCGGCAGGCAAAGCGCTCGTTGAGCGCACGGGCGGATATTCCGGTGCCACAGCCCACATCCAACACCACTGAGTTGGATCGGAGCTGGATGTTCTCCGCCAACTTCAGGGTCAGGGTATAAAAAAACCGGTGTCGGTCTTCGAAGGCCTGGTACATACGGTAGCTGCAGTCAAAGTTATCAGCCACGTTGCGCTTTACCCGGGTCTTGAATTTTTCCGACGGAGCGTGGGGTTTTTCTGACATACTGTCTGCTGACCTTTTTTAGGGGATAAGAAATCCGTGACGATTTAATATCGCATTGATTTTTTTGTGAGCGTTAAAGACCAGGCCACCGCAGATCTGCTTCACCTCCGGCGTACCGGCCAACTCCTTGGTAATATCAATGCACCGGGTGCCACCGTATTGCTGCCCGATCTCCGCCTCGAACCAGTCATTGTATTCTTCAACCATTAAAAGCAGCTTGTCCGACTCGTCATCACTGTCCGAGCCTTTGGCCCCGTACAGGGACAGGATACTGACCCCGCCGGTCATGATCCCGCAGGTTTCCTTGAAAAAGCCACAGCCGTCGCCCAGCCCGGACATGGCCCGCACCAGGTCGGGATTTTCCCGGCCGGCCTGTTCCAGGGCGAGGATCATCAATATCTGGCTACAGTTATAGCGAACATCGGCCAGCTCCATCATGCGCTGGATGAGTTCTTCATCTGTTCGAATGTATGGCATCGGGGCACTCCTTATGATTGCTGCGCGTTAGGTTTACGGGCTTCAATGCTGGCGGGCGCCACATATTCTCCCACTTTGCTGCCGGGCAACCATTCATCCACAATTTCCTGGCTCACTTTTGCGGGCACAATGCGGATGTTTTCGAACCCAGCTCGTTTTAACATATTTTCGGTATCAGCAACAGTGGCGGCACCGCCGACACAGGCCGACACCATTTCCAGATCGCTTTTTATGTTATCCGGAAGCGGCTGCAGCGCCACGATATCGGATATGGCCAGCCGGCCGCCCGGTTTTAGTACCCGGTAGGCCTCATGGTAGACTTTCTGCTTTTCAGGCGACAGGTTGATGACGCAATTGGACATGATCAGATCTGCCTGTGCATCGGGCACAGGCAGATTCTCGATTTCCCCCAGGCGAAATTCCACATTGTCCGACTGAATCTTTTCAGCATTCTGGCGCGCCCGGGAAACCATATCCGGGGTCATGTCCACCCCGATCACCTGTCCATTCGTACCAACTTTTTTGGCGGCCAGAAAACAATCGAAGCCGCCGCCGGAGCCCAGATCCACGACTGTTTCATCCGGCTGCAGGGCCGCAATGGTCTGGGGATTCCCGCAACCCAGCCCGAGGTTGGCACCTTCCGGTACGCTGTCCTGTTCTGCCTGTGAATATCCGATTAGGGCCGAAATTTGCGCGGCACTGATGTGCCCGGTCCCGCATCCACAGGCCTCCGAAGATGGGCCTGCCGCGGGACTGTCCCCACAGCAGGATGGGCCTGTCGCTGTATTAACCTGGGATTCGTGGGCTCGGACGATGTTCCCATAGTTTTCGCGCACGGTTTTGCGTATGTTTTTGTTTGCATTGGTGTCCATTTTAAGCTCCTTTCTCTACAAGTTTATATGCACACACTTGCATGCATTATGACAAAAAAATATTCAGGTCATTGACAGCAATCAGGTCCGCACTCTTCCAGACACCGCTTGGTCAGCTCGGTAATAATCATAAACCGTTCTAGAAACAGGCGCGCATTGATGCTGTAAAACACGTGGCGGCTCTCCTTTTCACTGGTCAGGATTCCCACTTCCTGCATCAGGCTCAAGTGCCGGGATATCACCGAGCGATCCTGGGGCATATTTTCAGCTATCGTGCCGATATCGGCCCGGCCGTTCAACAGGATAAAGCGCAGGATCTGCACCCGCACCGGTTCACTCAAGGTTTTAAAAAATTTCGAATCGAGCACATCCACCAGGCGATTGGCGATCTCGAGCTGCTTCTGGGTGTAAATCATTTCCATGCAACATTCATTAATGCACATTAATGCACATGTCAAGCTAAAAAATTTTCCCCCCCGGTGCTGGTCGGCAATAGATCCAGCCCCGGGAGGAGAACAGTCGTCTGCCGCTCGTCTCAGGCGGTGGGCGCTATCAGCGGCCGGACGTCGGTCACCTTGAAGCGGATGGCCGCCTTGATGGCATTGGCGGATTTATCCCCGGCCACCTTGCGGATGTTGGCCCGAAAGGAATCCAGAACCTCGCCATAGCCCTCAAAAGCTTCCACCTCAAGATACAGGCGGGCACCCTTCCAGGTGGCCGGCGCATCACCTGGTTCGACCACGATGAAGCTGGCCTTGGGATTTTCTTTCAGATAATTAGCGGATCGATTATCACCGATGGCCATGATAACCGTATCTTCATCTATCATTTTGGGAGAACCAAAAACAGCTGCGTTCACATCTTTATCATTGTTCGCGGTGGCCAGAATACCGATACGTGCTTCCTTGTTAAACATCTTCATGACTTGCTTTCTATCCATGATGCCCCCTTTTATCAGTTTTATTGATGTTTTGGTAACGACCAGACTGCATCCATGATAGCCAATAAGGTAATGACGTTCCGCTGTTTATCAAGACATCCCGACAACTCTAAAATTGCAGCTGCACTTGGGGCCCAAAGGTGACCTTTTCCAGAAAAGAGGTTATAATCGAAGTCCCTTCCAGATCTGTAACGGTCTTGTCGTCAGCCTGGTCGAAGCAAAATGTAAACGCCACCATGAGGCCGCTTTTGGCAATGGATCCAAGCCTAAAGAGGATTTTTCCGCCGGAATCACTTTTGAAACGTGTCCCGATATAATCCCGCCCATCGTGTTTGACCCTATCGACCGTCTCAACTTCGCGACCGTTGGCCTGCTCCAACCCGGAAATAAAATCACGCCGGGCTGTGCTATCCTCCATCAGCGCTATAAATTCATCATTGTCTGAAAAGGGCAGATAGGTACACGGCGTCGCCGTCATCTGAACCAAAACCGGTTTGTGGGTGTTGCGGGTGCTTTTGAACCAGTTGGTTTCGACATCAATCGGGATGTAGACTACCTCCCAGTTATCAAGTTCCACAGAAACTGTCCCGGGAATCGAAACCCGATCCCCGTCTTTTTGGAATACCAGGTAATGGTTGCTGGAATCCGTCTCGTTGCACACCTGAAATACAGAATTGCCAGCCCCGTTGTTTCCCCAATTTGAAATTCTTTGATTGTCCGCGAAACCGATCCCGGGCATTGCCACACTCAAAAGCAGGGCCGCTAAAACAATAAATCTGCCGGTCATTTATTATATCCTCCTAGTATGTTTCAATATTGCCACATCCTGGACCTCATCCGACTTGCATCCCAATGTAATACCGGCCGGCCAGCCTTTCTTGACCTTGCCCGCCAATCAAACGGCTGATTGCGCCAAGTGGCTTTTCCTGATTTTACGGCCCGGGGATATCGCATTTGACAAGCAACCAACTCATAGTCATTTTAAAATTGTCCAACCTTCCGGGTACACCGGCCCGGATCTTGGCCAACGGAGACGGCATCATCACCCGAATTCTGACTGAGTCCTAATCGTTCGCTAGATCACTGCCTGTTACTTTTGAAGCGGAGTTCCTGTTATGAAGCGGATTATTGAGTGGTTAATCGGTATAGAGGCCTTAGCCGGTGAAATCTATGCAGACCTGGCCGCGGTATTCAGTGAAGATGAGAGCCTCCGGGTTTTCGTGGATCGGCTGGCGCGGGATGAAAGCAGGCACTACCAGTATATGAAAGATGCGCTTGCCTGCCTGCAAGACAATCCGGACCTGGCCTCCGAAATCCTGCTCGATCAGCAGACCATTGCCAACGTAGAGACCCCTTTAAAAAGGATTGAAACGGCCATCAACACCGGTAAAATCGATCAACAGCTAATCATGGCGTCAATCTATGCGAGTGAGCACTCTGAATGGAATGACATCTTTCTCTACGTCATCAACGCTTTAAAAGACAACTGTCCGCGTTTCAATGTTATTGGGCCCAGCATTCAGAATCATCTACGCACCATCACCGATTTTCTGGAAAATCGTCCGGAAGCGAAAACCTTCCTCGCCAAAATCGAAAACCTGTTACCGGTCTGGGAAGAAAAGGTCCTGGTCGTTGATGACTACCCGCCGATACTGGAGCTGGTCAGTTCCCTGCTAAGCAAAGACGGCGCGGTAGACACGGCCAGAAATGGAAAGGACGCCCTGGAAAAGACCACGCGACAATACTACGCAGTCATCATTTCAGATATCGATATGCCGATCATGAGTGGCCTGGAATTTTATAAAAAACTGAAACAGGATCATGGGGATGTAGGCCGGCGGTTCATTTTCATATCGGGGTCTTTAAATCAAGAGACCCGGGCCTATTTGAAAAGTGAGAATCTCAACTACATGGCCAAACCGTTCCAGCTTAGAGATCTACGTCAGGCCGTCCACGGGATCATCGACCAGAATACGCTTTGAGCGATGTCATTAATCCGGCTCAGCACCCCGGCCAACCGGTACGCGCTCGAGAGACTGTTTGATTCGGCGCAGGGCCAGTTGCAAAACGCGGGCGGCCAGTAGGAAACCACCGGCAAGACTGATAATCAGGCTAAGTTGTAAAGCCGTCGGCTCAGCCATTTGAAAGATGGCCCCGGTAGCAAAGAAAGCGGCCAGCATGAGCCCCATGACCCAGAACAGGAAAGAGACAATACACCACAGGGCAACCCGCCGGTAATAATCGCGGCGCTCGGCCTTGGACATGTGGACCCACTCTTTACGGCCGGTCATATACGCCCGTCCGCAGTCAGAACAGACGTCGCTTTCCGGACCGATGGTATTTCTCGTAAACAGGCCGGTACGCCATTCCACTTCCGCACCGCAGTGGGGGCAGTATTCCGAGATAAAATTGCTCATAGATGTCCTCCGGCCCGATAGCCTTCCCACGTTTTAAGCCGTCTGCTGTACTTATATCCAATGATGGCTGATTTATCAACAAAACCGGCGTGTTTGGCTATATCCCCCCCTCATTGCAGGTTTTTGGGCCCCATGGGGGATATCGGAAACCGGGGCAATATTTGACAAACACCAGCTGAAGGTAATATGGTTTGGCAGATGCAGGCCCCAGCTCTCACCTACCTGACCGCCCCGCCGCATCCAGTCATCGGGCCAGTTTGACCAGTTCCCAGGGGGGGTGTTTTCGCCCCACTGAGGATACGTGGTGCCAACGGAGCCTCACATGAACACGAAAGACATCGTCAGACACCTCGCGCTTAAAAGCGGTAAAACTCAGGTTGAAACCCGGAAATTACTGGCGGCGTGTATTGCAGTGCTGAAGCAGGTCCTGGACGATGGCCGCGGTTTTACCATTCCCGGACTGGGTACCTTTCGGATTCGCATTCGCGACGCTCGGGTGGCCTACATTCCCCGCTACAAGCAGAAAATGCAGTTGCCGCCCAAAAAGGTGGTAACCTTCAGCCCCGGCGCCGCCCTCAAACGCCGGGTAAACAAGCCTGGAGGTCCACATGAAAGCTAAAATCACCTATGCCCGCCTGCAGGCAAAGGTGGCGGCCGCAGCCGGGATTAGTCGCAGAGAAGCCGACCGGCTTCTCAAGGAGCTAGCCTCTACGATGGGAACCGGCCTGGTAGCGGATGGCAAGGCCAACCTGGCCGGTCTGGGTCGTTTCAGCCTGAAGGTTCAAAGTGCCCGGCGGGGACGCAATCCCCGCACCGGCGAACCAATGGAAATCCCGGAAAAAAAGCGAGTCCATTTTCTCCCGGATGCCCAGTGGCGCCGTCAGGTAAATCGTGAATTTGAAAAGATGGAACCTGTGCCGGCACCGGACGCGTTCGCGCCCGCGGTGGCTGACACCGGGAAACCGCACCAAACGTCTGAGATCACTGCAAAGCCGGTATCGGAACCCGATCGGAAACCACAGCCGCCGCAGGTTGAAAATCAAAGACCGCAGGCGTTGCCAAACACCACGGTGAAAGCGGTATCTGCGCCCCCGAGCGCCCCTGAATCTGAATCCCCCAAGCCGCTTGCGGCCGATATCCAGGGAACTGTCACGCCTGCAGAGAGCGTTCGAAAACGCACCTCACCGTTGCTGGGCGCGCTTGTGATCTTACTGATCGCGGCGGCCCTGTTTCTTCTCTGGCCACGCGCCAAGACCCCCATCCCTCCCGAACCGGAACCGATCCGGGTCGCAACACAAGACCGCCCCCCACCGGCTGAAACCCGGCCGGTTGAAAACCCTGTATCAAAGACGGCGGCTCAATCGGAACCGGAGGAATCAGAACCGATGCCCAGCCCGATAATCGTGTTACCAGCAGCCATTGCCGCCCAGCCGACGACCACAACCCCCAGCGAGGCTGAGGAACAAACTGCCCAGGTAACATCTTACACGGTTGCCGCCGGCGACAGCCTCTGGAGAATTTCTAACGATATTTACCAATACGCATATTTCTGGCCGCTGATCTTCCAGGAAAACCAGCCCCTGCTCAAGCACCCTGACACCTTGCTGATCGGCATGCGCTTGTCTATTCCGGCCTTCGCCGGCCTGGTAGGCCAATTATCAGAGCACGAGTTCCAAAAGCTTGCCGATGGTTATCTCCGGGTCTACCAGGTCTACCAGCGCAACCGGCACCCCCGGGCGGCCTACTATCTCTGGGTCGCGTATCGCCTGCGGGCCCATTGGATACCGGACAATGATCTCATGTTGGGAGAACCAGAGGATTACGAATTCATCCGGCAAATCAGAGGGCAAGGTTTGATCCACTAGGGCAGGCCGTCAGAAAGCCTCCCTCCCCTGGCGGGAGGGATTCGAGGGAGGGGGCTGGAGGGTCGTAGCGTCAGGCTGTGATACGCTAAATCTAGTTCAAGCAGCACTTCTTATACTTCTTGCCGCTCCCACACGGACAAGGTTCATTCCGACCAATTTTTTCCGAAACAGTTGATTCCGCCTCTTTCGCGGCTCGCTGCCGGTCGAGTCCAAATCCGCCGGTTTCGATCAATAGGGCGGGCAGCAGGTGCCAGGCTTTGGCCGGCTTCATGGGCAACGCACGGTCCGGCATAGCGGCCACTTCACCTTTGTCATCGGAATAGTGCAAGGTCAGGCAGGCCATAATGGTGGCGTTGAAAACCAGTTTTTCGCGATCTTCAGCGCCAACGTCCCGCAGGGCCAGGTCCCAGGCCCGCTGCAGCCAGCGATACCCTTTTAAATACCCCTTGCAAAAATCGCGGACCGCTTGCGAGGGCCCTTTGCCGGTCACAAAAAAACAGCCGTCCGGCAATTCAAGCAGGGCATCCTGCGGGGCCCGGCCGGCTATCTGGGCTGTCCAGTGGTCGGTCAGGTAAACCAGCAAACCGATGGCCGCTTCCCGGTCTGTTTCATTGGGGAATTCCGGCAAGCGATCCTCATGAAACAGGCACGGGAGCCATTCCAGCGGGCTGATGATTTCCGGAGCGCTGGCGATTGCCAGGGTGAAGCCGCAAGTCTGGTAGAGACCAATGCCGGCCTGATTCATCACGTCCGAACTGAAGCACTGTTTCAAAGGTTGATAATCAAAGCCCATCGTCTTTCCTCGTGCTGTGCATAATTATCGAGCGGACCACCGGCCTGCAGGTAATAAAGCGCCCCGGCGAGGCGCACGATCTCTCGTCGGGGCGTTGGTCACAAAGGTTAAACCCAAACTCAGGTAGCCGCCTCAAAACTGGCGTTTACCGTCTCCCAATTGATCACCTGGAAGAAGGCCTCGACGTAGTCTGGTCGACGATTCTGATAGTTCAAATAATAGGCATGTTCCCAGACGTCAATACCCATGATGGGCGTTTTGCCTAAGCTGAGGGGACTGTCCTGGTTGGGCGTCGTAACAATCTCCAGCTTGCCGCCATCTACGGTCAACCAGGTCCAACCACTGCCGAACAGCAGGACCGCCACGGAGGAAAAGTCCTCCTTGAACTTTTCGAAGCTTCCGAATGTATTGACGATCGCGTCTACGGACGGCCCGGCGGGGGCCACGCCTTTTTTGAGCATCGGCCAGAAAAAGCTGTGGTTAGCATGGCCGCCACCATGGTTACGCACGGCCGTTTCAATATCCGCTGGAATCTCACCCAGATTTCGCACCAGTTGATCGGCCGCCATATCATGCAGCTGCTCATGGGGTTTTATGGCTGCGTTTAGTTTATCAATATAGGTCTGGTGGTGCTTGGTATGGTGTATCTCCATGGTACGCGCATCGATGTATGGCTCGAGGGCGTCGTACGCATAGGGTAGTTCTGGTAGTATATGGTTCATGGGAATCCTCCCGTATATTTTCTATGTTATCCGCCCACGGTGAGTGAGCTATCCATCTGAAATGCTATGACTTTCAGAAAATATCAGTGTTAAAGGCACTCTATAGCAACCTTTAACCAAAGCTTGTGAATCATAGATGCCTTTGTCAAGTATCCCTTTGACAAGGCTATCAGAACTGCGCTATGGTGCGATTCGCGTGTAAGCATTCGCTTTCCCGACAAAAACACGCCGACAATCAAACCAACAAGTGGATTCAGGCCGATCAAGCGGGCACTTGATCACATGGCGAGGTGTTTATGACCGGCCATGCCGTCTATGCCTGCAACCCAACCGGTCATCGGGCTTAACGAATCTGGTTCAAGGAGTAAAGATCATGGGCCTAAAACTCTGCAAATGGACCTGTCTTGGAATCGCCCTGGTGATTTTCTTGCTGCCGGCTTCCACCCTGGCCATCGAGTATCCGACCGGACCGGTAGAACCCAAACCGATGGCCACGCCTCCGGACCTCGCCGTCACCCGCGTATGGCTGACCAAAGAATGCAAGGTCCGTATAACGGTCACCAACCCCGGACCGGCCAACCTGGCACCGGTTTACTACCAGAAAAACACTCCCAAGCTCTACCTGTATCGCAATGGGAAACCATGGGGTGGTGTGACCCTGGCCGTCCTGGATCCCCAGAAAATATTGGTTAAAAAGGGCGGCCAAGTAGTGTTTACATCGAACTTGAAGGTAAATGGTACCGAGAAGATCCGAGCGGTGCTCGATAACCGCAACGTTTTAAATGAACAGGAGGAAAGGAACAACGCGCGTAATGTCGAATTGACCTGTAATGCAGCCCTACCGGCGTTGGCGTCCCCCAAACCCGCAACGGTACTAACTGTTCCCATGGGCAAACCCGATCTGCTGGTTCAATCCGTGACGCTGACCAAAGACTGCCGGGTCATGGTCACCTTGCTCAACAAGGGCCCTGGACAACTGCCGGACAGTGCCTGGGAGAAAAAAACCAGCCCCACGCTGATGCTCTACCGCAACGGTAAATCATGGGGCGGCGCAAACCTGACCGTCATCGATCCCAGACAGCGCCTGAAAGATGTCAATGGCCGGGTGCGCTATGGCTTTAATTTAAAAGTCGGCGGCCAGACTAATATCCAGGCCGTAATCGACTACCATGGCATCCTGGCTGAGGTAGACAAGCGCAACAATGCCAAGGAAATAGCGTTGCAATGCAACTAGACGACCGCCATTGACGAACGCCGTCTGAATGACTTCATCAACCGTGAATCAAGCGTTCCCCCTTGGTGGTCAGGGTTACCTTGGGAAACCCCCCTGGTACATATTCCACCAACCCACTGGAAGCCAATTCGCCAACCGCCTTTTCGAGCACCACTTTTTCATGGCTGTTCAGTTGCCCCTAGTAATCCTTACGCAACCAAACCGGCGGCAGGGTGTCGTCCGCCACCTCCTCTAATTCCTTGAATTTGTATAGCAAATCAATTTTTATCATTTTCTTGTTTTTTTCCATTTGAAGCCCCCTGTGCTTTTGGTGGTTCATCGGGAAGCGGCCCAAGGGTGGGAATCTGTCGTAGATATATTGGGGAAATATTAGATCCGGATTGTTTTTATGTATTCCACGTGACGGTTCGGGAGGTTGCCTGGCCTTGTTGCAGGCACTCCAATCGTAAGAGTCGAGCGGGGCTTTTTAGTTGAAATAATCTGCGACCAATGCGCAGCCGGATTCAGAGCCTTAAAATAAATGCAGCTGGTCGGCCGATTTTAGACTTCTCTCCTGAGGCTGTATTAAAGGGTCAGTTTTTCATATTCGGATCGAATGGAATTCTGCGAAAATTTATTCCGGGAAGGGAGATTATGATGTCCTGGCCGCCTCGACAGATTAGGACCCGGATATCCTGGGAATTGCCCACATCATTTTTTACGACGCTTTGTCGCGCGGGACATCTGCTTCATCTCTTGTCGGAATACCCGCACTTTTCGCATCATGGCTTTTACTGTTTGTACAGCGTCGCGAGCAGTGTCGCGCAGCTGTTCCCGCAGCTGCCTGATCGCCGTCAGATCAGACTGTATTGCCCCGACTTTATCCGACGGCAGTTGGCCAAGGTTGTTCTGGACAAATCGTTCCAGTCGGACGGAATGTTTCCCGGCCACGCGCAGTCGGTTGAGGCCTTTGCGAAAGCGGGCGGAGTTCTGTCGAAAGCGCTTTTCTATCGTGTTGATTTTCTTGATGGATCTACGAGCCTGTCGCCGGTCGCGTCGGGCAATCGCGGCCCGGGCGGTTTCGATCTCGGCATCTAGCACGATGGCCACCGCGTTGACCTTTTTGTTAAACTGCGCAAACCGGTCCGCGGCTGTTTCAAACCGGCGCCGCATGTGCGGCAGCCGTTTTGGGAGGGTTTTGAGAAGTTTTTGCTTCCGTTTCGCCCGCCATTGGGCCCAGTCCCGTTTTTCCCGCGGGGTAGCCGCAAACGGTCGGGCCACTTTATCATCCACTTCAACCTCGGTAGCCTTGCCGGCATCCACGACCACACTCTCCTTGTCGGTCTCCACGGCCACAGCGCCTTCATCGACCGTCACGGTCGAGGCAGCATCCATAGACACAACGGTTTCGAATTCCGTTCCCCGGATACCCAGGACAGCTGTAGGGGTATGAAAAGAAGGCCGAAAAGATTCCGCCACGGATAACTTGATCCGGGTCCACAGGAATCCGAGCGTCAATCGGAGCGTTGGTTGCTCATCCGCTGCATACCCGGACAATTCATCGATGGTGATCTGGGAGTCCTCGTATAATTTGAACAGGTCGCCCCGCTTGAAGGTAAACTCCACATAGCCGTCTTTGTCTGTGATGAGAGTGTCGCCCGGATAGAGCGCCACCAGGTCCATCACGAGCTGTTCGCTTTCGTCCGCCTTCACCAGGGTTACGGTCCCGGTAAAATCAGTTATCCGGGCAATCTCTGCCGCCCCGGCATAGAGATACGAGACACCCAGGGGGCTTAGTATGAAAAAGATTAGAGTGGTCAACCTGAATAACGTGTGCATCCTGTCCTCATATAGAAATATCAATCTATAACCAAGCAGCAGGTTCCATTTTTAACCGTTTTTAATGGTCTGTCAATTGCCAACGCTCGCGTAGGTTGTGCACTGCACCGGTGGCTTCGCTTGCCCGTGAAAATAACTTCTTGAGTCTGATACAAAATGGCGTTACCATAACGCACTTACCTGTAACAGCTCACATATATCGCCCCAAAACCGAAGGAGAATAACATGCGCGCTATACCCAACATGTATAAATTCTTAGCGTTCCTGCTCGTTTTTTCCTTTTTACCGGCTTGCGCCGTCACCAAATTCCAATCGGTCTCTATGGATGACACCTATACCGGCGGCCCCATAAAAAAGATCCTGATTGTCGGTGTTGCCAATGAACGCAGATCCCGGTTGCTGTTCGAAAGGATTTTCGCTGAAGAGTTCGGCAAGCGTGGCGTTGCCGCAACCGCCAGCCATAAGGTCATCATCCTGCCCAAAGATCTGACCAAGGAGCGGATTGATCGCGAAGCCGAGAAACTGGGAGTGGACGCCGTCCTGGTCACATTTGTCATCGGCGTAAAAGACAAATACCTCACCTACGACCCGGCCAACGTGCAACGTACCACGCGGGCCAAGCTTAATTGGAATTGGGTCAACACCTATGCCTCCGAACCGATCACCTATACCAAAACAGAGAGTGTCCGCCTTTCCACGAATATCTTCGAACGCAAAACGGAAAAGCTGGTCTGGAACGGAATTTCCGAAACCGTGCAGATGGAATCAGTCGAAGAAATCATTGACTCTTTGTTCAAAGCCGTTTTGAAGGACATCCACAAGAAGGGATTAATCGAGTAGCGTATCTTCATAGTCCGCATTCCCCCTCCCTCGAATCCCTCCCGCCAGGGGAGGGAGGTTTTCTCCTCCCCCTTCAAGGGGAGGCCGGGTGGGGGTGCAGATTAATCAAACGCCCCTTTAAGCAAATCGTTGATCTCCTCCGGGTAAGCCATGCAGAGGGTCTCATTGAACAGGTTGCGCAGCGCCCCGATATCGGGTGTCCCCAGGGCCTGGTTGAAAAATGTGCGCGGCGAGAAAAGCAGGTGAAACCGGGTGTGGTCATCATCCTGGGCGCCGGTAAAAAAGTTCATGTTGAAACTGTACACGCCCATGCGATCATATTCCGCCATCACTTTCTGCAAACCGGTTGCAATATCCAGGAAGTCCTGTGCGGTCAACTCCAGGGTACAGCGGGCCCCCTCCACCACCGCCAGCACGTCACCGGCTACCCCCATGGGCGCAAAAGCCGTCAACCATTCCGTACGCCCGATCCGGCCCAGGTAGCGTTCCCCGGTCTGCTTTTCGACGGCTACCAGGTCCTCCCAGAAGTTCGTGCCCTGGCTATCCTGGTAATAGCGGGCCGCCTCCAACTCAGACCACATCAGGTTGGGCGCGGACGAGGTTGAGAATACCTGCAAGTGGGGATGAATCAGAGAACTGCCGGCCGGCGGCATGTAGTTCCAATTAACAATGTGGTAAACCGCCTCGGGATGACCGGTGGCCTGCACGCGTTCGAAAAATTCCTGGGCGAAACCGAAAGCCGTCGCCATATGGTCGGGTTTGAATTCCGTCATGGGAATATAATGTCGGCCCCCAAACGTGGCACAGGCCCCGATACTGTCATAAGGGGCGATATTCGGAAAGAGTACCATATCGTCTTTCTGCATCCGGCCCTCGGAGACCAGATCAGCCGGAAAGCAGGGCGTCACCGTTAAAACCTTTTCCGGGCAAAATGGGCACCAGGCATCGGTCCCGGCCACCAGGGCATCGAAGTCGGGTTTTTCCCATTGCAGTTTCATGAAATGGCAAATCCGGGCGGTGCGCCCCGTGAGCGGATCGATACGGATTTCACTGGGAATCCGCCGCTCGGCCATGTCCTCTTGGGGGTTGAGCATAAGCGTCTCTTTCCGGATGGCCTCAAATTCCATGATCCCTCCTTGCATGGTTTCTAAATTTAGGGGAAATTGCGATTCTGGCATAAAGAATCGGTACTATTATGTTTATTTCCTCGATATTACGAAATGTCAATTTGATTCTATCCCGATGCTCTGGCCGGGAGCACTCACGGCAGTCAACATGCGGGACAAGCACGTTTGACCGTCCGCTGGTATGTACCTATATTAATTTTAAGCCCAGTCTACATTCAGCCTGAAGCGTCCGGCTATCAATAGTGGACAAATAACTTCATGCAAGGCGTTACAGCTATAGGCATTCCGGCGTCCTGCCGGCGAAACCACTACGCCGGAATACCTCCCAACAACCTGTTATCGGGAGGAAATGCCATGGAAAAAAACACTACCCAAAAAATCGGTAACCTCATTATCCTTTTGTTTTTCGGAACTATCGCCATAACGGGATGTTACTATATCGTCTTGAGACTGACTGGACAGGCCGCCAGCTTTGAGCACTTTCTGGAAAGTGCCGCTACTGGACAATTCTTCAATGAAACCCTACCCTCTGATCCGGCCCGCCAACAGTATGTTTTTCACCGGGGCGTCGCCCAATCAGTTGCCAGGGCCCGTTTCATCTATCGCGGCCTAGAGGGTAAAACCATCCGCGTGGATGTCATCATACCGACGCTGGACCCGGAGTCAGTGTATCATTATCGGTTTGATGTCGACCAGGCCTACGCTGGCTTCCGGATCGGTGGTGTCCGATTCAAACTTATCAAGGCCAGCCGGACAGCACTCCGTCTCAAGCGCGAGTCTGCTTGACTTGCTCGCCGGTCCCCGTTAAAGAGTAGGCATGCCAACGGTAGAATATCAGTGCCGGGAGTGCGGGAAAGCATTTAGCCGGGTGGTTCTGCGCGGCGAAGAGAAAAAACTAGCCGTTTGTCCGCTTTGTCGCCGTAAAACTGCACGGCCGCTTAATCCGAAACCTGGGTTGTTCAACGGCATTGCCAACTTCAGCAACTTATCCAAAGATACGATTTGAACCCGGTAAGCGGGACAGGTACTGTCTCATAGATACCGAGCTGGCAGAATCCTCTCATCCATTCTATTCGTCTGAGGGGGGTATCGTTATATATCTGTCGTACCTATAGGTGACCGCAATAGGATGAATAACGACTTGGGTCTTAAAACCACATGCCTATCACAACACGCATAGACACGGCAAAGGACTTAACCACCTATACCGTAACCGGCGTATTGACATTTGAGATGGTGATGCCCCTGGTGGAGGATTTTTATGCCGGCGAGACTACCCGGTGTGTGTTATGGGATTTTCTCGATGTCACCAAAAACCGCATCACCCCGGAACAGGCCGAAAAGATAGTCTACTTCAAACAGCGCTATGTCGGTAAAAAGGGGGCCGGAAAAACCGCTATCGTCGCCCACGATAATTTCTTTTACAGCGTTTCAAGATCACTGGCGATGCAAAGCAACCTGCAGGAGGCTACTTATACGGTTATGATCTTCAACGACCTGAATGTCGCCTACAAATGGTTCGAGGAAGCGTGACCCCTAAATTGAATTTTTTCATTTAATAACAAAAGCCTACTGCTTCCACAGTAGGCTTTTACTATCTAGGTGGAGATGAAGGGGATCGAATCGAATCTCTGATCCCCGATCACACTCAACGATAACCCTCTGAAATGATTCAGCTACCTTGGATTTGAAGCTATCTGTTATACGGCTCCAGTCTGTGTAAGTGTTATGTGTAGTTTAAAGTACCTTATCTTGGATCAGTTTTTAATATATTCGCATAAAGTTGGAAGTATAAAAATTCGTTTTTCAGTTACCGGAACCTACCATGAAATCAGAACTGCAATGTACGAATACACAACCTACCAAACACTACTGGATGAACATTACAGACTCAAGAATCACGACATAGCTACTTTGGGGTAGCTCTGTCGATCAAGAATATCTTTATCATCAGATCTAATCCAGAGGATCCTGATATTCCGGGAGTCGGTATTTGGGATACCGTCTCCCGATCCAGTATCCAGAATATGCTCTAAGAAGATCCTCTCACCATTACTACCGAAGCTAATTATTTGAACGATAACGATCAGATAGAGGCATCCACTAAGGATGCCGACAGCGAGGTTTTAATCATTTAGCTTGTAGACTCAAGTCCCAGATAGCAGGATCTCCGGTACTTGTGGTTATAACCGGTCTCTTTGCAGTACCCAAAACTTTTTGGGTTTCACCAGGCATTACAGTATTCATGAACGCCCTTAATTCCCTCATGGTTACAATCCCATCCTTTACATCGACACTTTCATAGCCATCTGCTTCACCAGACAGTCCCTTGATCAAGCAATGGGTAAACGCACCGTTTGTCCATGATGTGTGCTCAATAGCTTGACGATCAGTGTCGGCACCGACCATGAATACCCATCCTTTGGGAATCTTTCGTTCTCTTCTAAGCTTCTCAATCTCTGGAACTACAGAGATGCCTCTGCCACCTCTGGTAATGATTTTACCCGCATGACATGTGTCAGCAAGAACTACAACGTTCTTAACTTTACGCTCTTCAAGAACAGCCCTTACCCTGTCCATCCGAAAACCTGTCACCGGGATGTTGATATCAGTATCATAACACGCAAAGTAGACCTTCTCTGGATCTTCTGGATCTGGATATCCATGCCCTGCCCAGAACAGAACTATCTGATCATTCGGTCCTGCTTTGGTAAGCCAGGACTCAAGAGCGATCATGATTTTTCTTTGGGTAGCGTTCTCGTTAATCAAGGTCTTAATATGACTGTCGCTCCAGCCCAGTCGTTGTAATGTGTATGAAAAAAGTCTTGCATCATCATCAGCAAAGATCAGGTTCGGAAGACCTTGCGGTCCAGAGTGCTGGTATTTTGATATCCCAATGATGACAGCCCATTGATTCGAAAATGCGCTATCCTCAGAAGGTATCACAATTTCTTGTTGTGCTGTTGCCATTGGAGTGCTTTGGATAGGGGGTGCCTTTTGGGTTGTCAAATACCGTTTTTCCTCTGCATATTTGAGAATGCTCGCCCTTATCGGAGGCTGTTGGTCCTCGTCTATCTTCAAAAGAATGCCACTAAGCGATATACGGGGATCGGCACCTCTCTCAAGCAAAAGGTTTGCTACCTTGTGATGCCCGTGAAAAAATGCAAAATAAAGGGCAGTTCCACCTTCTGTTGACCTTGCATTAATATGTGCACCGTTATCGAGCAGATACTGCACAAGTTCAAGATGTCCATTACCTGCAGCACACATTAAAGCAGTAATCCCTTCAAGATTCCTTTTGTTTATATCAACGTTATTGTTGACCATTTCTCGTATAGCTTGAAGATCACCTATTCTCGCTGCATTATTCAAGGGGGTTGCACAACCTGTCAATGTCACTAAAAAGACGAACAAGAGGATTGTGTACAGGGAAATAGCTGGTAATCGAAAGCGAATATTCCACTTACTCATCACAACCTCCTAATCAGTAAGTCGTAGAAGCTTGTTAAGGGTTGTTCATCAGCTTTACAGGGGCTACTACTCACGGGGATGATGAGGAGGCTGGATATGGCTAATAAATCTGCCCAGAACTGTGTGTCTTGTCAGGTCGGGTAGGAGTCGTGCTATCACTAAGGATCTATATATCCATATGCTCAAATAGCTGTCAAGATAGCAGGAGAATACAGATTTCAGTGGATGGGTCATGATGCGAAGTCCTCCGATTAGTGTTTACAGGAGGACTGAGCACAGAGTGTGCCAGGGAGAGCAAACTACTTTCGAGTGCGGACAGCTAAAGGCTCTCCTGTTCCATCCATATGTTTACTGGCTAACACTTCTTTTCCAAGGATGAAGCTGAAGAAGTATGCTCTTTGAGAGAAAAATTCTTTTTTGTCAGACCAAATCCAGTAAGTTGAAGTTTCTATAAGTGGCGTCATATTACGGTAACCGACCCCATCTGCATATAGAGTTCTAAGTTCCTCAATTGTAGGCATTCTCCAACCTCCACCTCCGACCTGAAGACCTTTTACCCAAGATTTCGCCTCTTTCCAACTCACTAATTTCCTTTTACCGACATACCATTCAAGACCTGTTGAACTATCAAAAACAATCCCTGTGGGGAATTTCTCGTATGTTCCGTCTATATTGCTTGCAGGTTTTTTAGCTTTTGATTGTATAGAAGCGATCTTGTTGAACTCTTCCACCACACCCGGTGTTAGTCCAGCTGTAAAAGGCTCAGGAGAGAGTTTCGGGACTGATTCATGTTTATCTGATTCAGGCTTAGTCGCTACAACTGAAATCCCCCTGCTTTCAACGAAATAGAAATCTCCTATCAAAGATGAGGCTTCCCATGGCACCTGTTCCTTCTGTGATCCTTTGGTTACATCCCTCCTAACAAGTTTGAACATTCTCTCAACAGTAATTCCAGGGGTTTTCATGTGTTTGAGTAGTCTTTCAGTATATAGACCATTTCTTCCTGCACCATCAGCAGCAACACTGCCAGGGGCAGTAGCATAGGCAAGGATTGATCCAGTGGGTGCATCCATCTTTGCGAGACCTTGATCCTTTGACCGAAAAACTCTGGCAAACGGGTTGTTTCTGCATGCATCCAGAATGATGATGTTAAGGTTATTTCCGGCATCTTCCATCTGAGTAAGTACCCTACTTGCGTCTACAGCCTCATACTTTACATCTGCTCCAGATTTGATTTCGGCATGAATTGGGATTAGGTAATTGGTTCCACGAAACTGGATGCCATGCCCGGCATAGTAAAAAAGTCCTACTGCTCCAGTCCGGAGTTGTTTACCAAATGACCGAATAGATTCTTCCATTAACCTCTGGTTAGCATTGGTCTTTAGAGTAACTTTGAATCCCAGTTTTTCCAGAGCAGAAGCCATATCAGTGGCATCGTTAACAGGATTTCTGAGTGGAGCATCCAGGTAATTACCGTTACCAATTACCAGGGCAATCTTTTTTTCTGTGGCTGATAGTGCGGTGTTCGGCAGGAATATTAGAGCACAAATCGAGAGGATTATCAGCCTGTTATGCAGTCTCTTCATAACAAGCTCCTCCAATAAAGCCTTTGAGTTACGGCTATGATTTGGTCGTATTTCTCAGATATTAGCGGGTGGGGTTCAGTGTGTCAAATTTGGCAAGATCAATCTTTCTCCCAGATGACATCCATAGTCTCCATATCGATCACAAGAGGTCCGGGATGTAAGCGGCTCATATCACTCAACTCCATCTGTCAATGTGTGTAAGAGTTGTGTGTAACAGATAGTCTTGAGCAATATGCTTAAAAAGTAAAACCCGCTGACATTTCAGCGGGTTATCTATGCTTGGTGGAGATGAAGGGGATCGAACCCTCGACCTCAGCGTTGCGAACGCTGCGCTCTCCCATCTGAGCTACATCCCCGTAGCCCCTTTATAACCAATTAATACGGCTGGTGCAATAGGCGCCCCAAATTAGCCTCATGAACCAACCATTGACTGTCGCCACCAGATGCTTAGCGTAAAGTGATAACTGTAAACGCAATCCGGCTGCTCGAACACGCCGATATTAAAGGATATTGATATGAAAGTAAAAGTAAAATGCTTCCCGCCCCTTGATGATGGCGACAGCTGCAATTTTCAGGATGCCACGTCATACGAGATCAATCCCGGCGAAAAGGTCAGCGACCTGATCGACCGGCTCGATTTCCCGGAAGAAAAAGTATCACGGGTGTTTATCAATGGCCACAAAGCCATTCCGGCTGCCCAGCTGTCGGATGGTGATCGGGTGGGATTTTTTCCATCGTTGAAGGATGCTCGCACAGAAGTTTCCTGATCTGCCTAAAACCCTCTGAAGTCAGGTGGAAAATAAAAACCGCTGTGGATTAACCACGGCGATGGTTTCAAAATCGGCACCCAGGTGGTCGTTAAAATAGGACCAGTAGTTCTTATCCTTGAGTCGTACGCGGTTCATGAAAAAATCGGTGCCGAAAAGGATACGGTCCTTGATGACATCTTCGCGCAACAGCTTTTGCAGATTCTCGAAGTAGCAGGCTTCGATCGGGCCGCCCGCCATGGGGTCATCGTGATAGGAAATATCTGCAAAAACACCAGCGTGCTCTTCCATAAGTTTTAATATCTGGCCGGTCCAGGATGTCTGGCCCGGGAGATCCGTTCCAGTCAGGCCTTGCCCACCGCCAAAATGCCCGAAACAGATCTTGAGACGTGGAAATGCGGCCAGGATAGTTCTCCAATGCGTTGGGGACGAGTGCTTGATGAATTTGCGGGCATAGTAGAATCCGCCCGGATTGCAGTGCATGAGCAGGGGTACCTGGTTGCGCTCGCAGTAAGCATACACCTTGCGCATGGCCGGTGAATCGATCTCGTAGCCCAGGGAAGGGTAGAGCTTGACACCGGTGTAGTTCAAGGCATCCAGGGCCTTGAGCATGTGTGCATAGTGATTCGAACGGTTTGGGTTCACTGCCACGAAAGGAAATATCCGGCCGTGATATCGTGCCGCGGCGGCAGCCGTATCCTCCAATTGCTGTATAAACTGACGTTCGAACAGGTCGCTGCGGGTAATATCCATGGTCAGGGCCACAATGCCCGCACTATCCGGGGTTTGCGCCATGATCTCGTCGGCTACGTCCTTGATGGATGGCATAAAACCGATCCTGATGAAATCGATGAAATCCGCCACACTTTGCGTGCCGGCATCCGCTGTGTCATCCTCGGCAATCAGTTGGTCCAGTAGGCGACTGTTTTCTATCAGATGCTCACGATTGACCAGGGCCGCCAGGCGTTCTTTGGCCCGCTCCAGGTTCGTCCTGGTTTCCGACCTGGCCCGCCGGAAAAAGTCTGCCAGGGTGTCGGATTCCTGAAATTCGATTAACCAGTCGGCCAGTCTCTTTTCGGGTTGCTGGGGATTTGTCCGGGCCGCCATAAAATCCTCGACCAGGCGCTGGATATAATCATCCGCCAGGACCGGTGGTGACATTTCCAGTATTCTGTTTACCAGGGTCTGGACGGATTGCTGGGTGAATACCGACTGAAAATTGAAAATATGGGCATGGCAATTGATATACACGGTACACCCTCCCCTTTTTCGATGCATGGAATTGTTCAAAATTAATATCACGCCCAAAATACCCGGTCAATTTGACAAACAAGAAAGCGGTGCCATTATCTGAGTCTGGAATATCAAAAAAAAGGGCTGGGTCAGATGACTGCTTAAAAACCGATAAGCGTCAAGACCACCGGCCTTACGAAATATAAGGAATAATGATCAATGAGTGTTGCCAATCCGCAGGTAAAACTATCCCGCAAATTGAACATCGCGCTCACGCCGAAGTCATCAAAATACATGGACCGACGGCCCTACCCACCGGGTGAGCACGGCCCCCGTAAAATCCGGCGCGGCAAGGAGTCGGATTATAAACAGCAGCTGCTCGAAAAACAGCGGCTACGCCTGCAATATAATATCCGTGAAAAACAGATGCGCAACTACGCGCGCAAGGCCGTCCGCAAATCTGGCAATGCGGCTGACAACCTGGTCCAGGCCCTTGAAAGCCGCCTGGATGCGCTGGTATATCGAAGCGGCTTCGCCCGCACGATGCCGGCCGCCCGCCAGTTCGTCGGCCACGGCCACATCCAGGTCAATGGCCGGAAGGTCGACATACCGTCCTGTCCCGTCAAACCCGATGATGTCCTGGCGGTCAAAACGGCCAGCCGAAAAATTCCGGCCTTTATTTCAGCGGCGGAAGAACTCGCGGCCCGACCGGTCCCCCCTTACCTCGAACGCCTGGAAGACGGGCTGAGCGCACGCCTGACGCGAATGCCTACCCGCGAAGAAGTGAAGGTACATTGTGAATTTTCCAAGGTGATTGAGTATTACGCCCGGTAGCAAGGTTCCGGCCGATAAGGCGAGAGAGATAAGACGATGGAACATGACCCGTCTGAAATCAGGATACTAAGGCTGCTGGCCAAAGAGTGGGATTACAACGGACCACCCGGCTTATTGGATATCAGCCGGATTGTAGCCGCTCTGGATCAGGCGCCCAGTGATACTTTCGATGCCTTGCAGCGTCTTTATAAAGGCGGGCTGGTGGATATGAGCGAGCTGGAAAATGCGGCTTTCCTGACGCCGGAAGGATATGACACCGTCGAACAAGCAACGCAAGCAGAATAGGGTGCGCGGTTTCCGGCCCCGGATCGTTTTTGCAGCAATCATTAGGGGCCGTTTCTAAATTAGGATTTTTGTACAATATCAAGGCGGCCGTGAGGTTTCCCCGCGTTGCGGGACTTCCCGCTGTTGTATTCACCGGTTGTGGGTCGCAACCGGAGTAATACTAAAGTATTTTGAGGATTGAAACCGAACGCCCAACGCCGAGATTGGGCCAAAAGACAATTTAGAAACAGCCACTAGTTTAGAGGCAGCGCCGGTCGGCCCCTGCGGGCGAAAGAGGCCAAAATAGCCTGCTGCCACTTTTCATTGTAACCATCGGCCTCGGGAACCTGTCTGTTTTTCAGGGTGTGGGCAAAGTTGACGCGTACAAAATCCCGAAACCGCTTGGCCACTATTTCCCGGACAGGCTGCCCCAGCTGGTGATACATTTCATCATCGATCTCGTTGAAGTCGAAGAAAATAGCCAGGTGATTGATCAGGCTGCGCTCGGTATGCACCGGTGGCTCCAGAGCCAGGGCGGCCGTCAAAAGTTGATTGGCCAGGTCCACCATGCCCAGACGAATCGTGCGCTTGATGTTCTGCAGCTGCTTGCCCGACCAGAAAATGCGGTTGCGGTCCATGCTCAGCTCGCACTTATCCTTGCCGGTAAGATTGATCCGGCCCACCACGTTCTGCCGGGCGCCTTCCGGCAGCAGGGCATCGGTCTGGGTAACAAAGATCCCATCCTGAAAAATCGAAACGCCGCCGCTGGCGGCCTCCAGGGCATGGATATGTTCTGAATTCCGCTTGGCTTTAAGAAACAGGTAGCCTTTGGAATCGGAAAAATCCAGGTTCGCGACAAAATCGCACCCGGTCCGTTCATCCACGTCGTAGGCCAACTTATTCTGCCCGAGAATCGTGGTCCGACCCTCATGGTCCAGCAGACGCACGGGAATATTGAGATAGCGAATATTGATTTTGAGGTAACCGATATACTCCAAGCTGCGGCAATAATTGATCTTGGACTGCTTCAGGTAAAGCGTGACTTCGGTGCCGGGCGCACAGTCTTCGGGCGCGAAGCGAACGTCGAAATAGTCCTGGAGATTGGTGATGGTGATCTGCAGGCCGCGGTTGTTGTTTTTACGGGTTTTGATGACGATCTTATCGGAAACGAGAAAAGCAGATAGAAAGCCGATACCGAACTGGCTGATGAAGTTGAAATCAATCCGGTTGCGGTTGATGGCCTTGATATCGCCGGACTGGTAGAATGAAATTCCAATTTTCAAAAAGTACTTCTCGATCCACTGGCGATCCATGCCGATCCCGTTGTCCCGAAAGGTGATTTCATCGATGTTGTCATCGAACTCGACCGAAATTTCAGGGGTGTAATCAGGGGCGAACAATTTCTTCAGGTTGCAGGCATCGACAGCGTTCTGTATCAATTCGCGCAGGAAGACCCGCTTGTCCGCATAGAGCCGGTTGCCCATGAAAAGCTGGAGCGCGGCGGTGGAATCCACGGAGAATTTCATGTCCAAGGGGGTGTAACCGTCGGCATCGATTTCGTAGACGATTTCAGAAAAGAGAAACCGGGGGCTCACTTGCCCATTGGCCTGGTGGAGCAGCTTTTGCAGTTTGCTTTCATGGTGTTTTAAAGCCCGGTGAACCTCCGGGTGGGTGCAATGAATCTTGACCAGGATCGTACCGGGGGCATAGGCATGGGGACCCACGAATTGCACCGTATAATGTTTGCAGAACGCGACCAGGGGCATGTCAACCTCAGCAGACAGCCCGGCCGCGATGGTATGCGCTGTGTCGGGGTGCTGCAGGTCGAGAGCTGCGGCAAGTTGGATTGCCGTGGCAACCAGGGCGACATTGACGGGCGCACCGGCATAGTCCTGTTTCTCGGCCCCGTCTATGGTGCGATCACCCGCGTAGCCGCCGCCGGCCAGGTAACAGATCCGGGCCAGAATGCCCGCCATAGCCGCATCTTCCCCATCCAGAGGCGACCATTGCTCTAAAAGAGAATCAGCCGAGTCGGCGGCAGGGACAAAAAGATGGGCGGCGGCATATAGAAAATAGATGTTCCAGGCATGCAATCCCAGAACATCCCGCTGCTCATCATCCAACAGCCAACCTTCAAGACAGTCGAGAACCCGCTGCCCCCTTTCGGCAGTGTGGGCGGCGGCGATTTTGGAAATCAGTTTATCAAGAGACGCACGCGCTTGGGGTGTTAATTTATCAAGAAGTCGGTACACTAGATGCGGGCCTTTCCAACAGCGGTAAGCGTTCAATATAGCTTAAACATCGCCGTATCCTACGCTGCGGCGGCTAACAATTCATTGATTTTCTTTGTCTGGTTCATCTGTTCCAGCCAGGCCGCCGGCAAGGCATCCGCACCCAGCCAGGCGCCCAGCAGCATGCCGACCGCCATCCCGCGCGCCGCCGAGTCACCACCGGCCATCACGTTCTCCACCAGGGCGGTTTCCAGGTTGTTTTCATAGCGGGCTACCAGGTGCACGGTGGCCGGGAGGGCCATGTCGATAGCGCAGGCTTGCCCGAAATCGGCAATCACCGCGAGGGTCTCCTCGCCGGCACTGTCCAGACCCTGAGACACCCAATCGGAAATGGTCGGATTTTCCATTTCGTCGTTTACGACCTGCGACATGGCCGCCGTGGGCGCCTGGCCCTGCAAGACGTGCCAGAGTACCCGGGCCAGGAACTCGGCGGCCGCCACCACATCCCGCTGATTATGGGTCATGGCGGTCTGGGCCCGGCAGGCCGTCACCAGAGCGTCACGGTCCACGTGATGAATGAGAACCACCGGTGCGATACGGGCCGCACCGGCAAAATCAGTGGATTCAGATCCCGATTTTTCCGGCCCCTTACCATTCTTGAAGTTGATGATCGTGTCTTTGGTGGCATGATCGAAATAGCCATCGTAGCCGTCAAAAAGGGCTTGCCAGTCTCGCGCAAACGCCGCCAGGTCAAATCGCCCGTCACGGATGACGGACTCCAGCAAGACCAGCGCCTGGTCACCGTAATGGGTAAAATCACCGGCTTTTTTGGTAGGATGATAGGTTTTGCCCAGCGGGTCCTGCATGCTGTCCAGGCGTCCGTATTTCTTGGTAATCACGCCGGCATTGTATACCCAGTGTCCGCCCAGGGCCAGGGCATCGGCCACAAAAGAAGCCCGTACCATCGTCGTCGCGTTCACTCCCATGCTGACTCTCCTGTTGGTTGGGTCGAATCGGTTATTGGTTTACCAGCGCTTCCACGTACAGCCGGAACCGGTGTTATCAAACCATAAGGCAACTGATAGGGGTTGGCAACCTTAGCGGATCGGCTTTTACCTCAAAACCAGAAGTTGAAAATGGTTCCGCTGAAGTCTTTGAGCGTCTTAGGGGTGAGCGGCTGCGGGAATAGCGCTCCTCACCCTGGTTTGTCCACTAGTCGACCGTCACAATCCCCAAATACCCATCCACCGTGATCATGTCACCGGTCTTGATCATGATTGCGGCATGGGGGACACCGGTGACACAGGGCAGGCCATATTCACGCGCAATGATGGCACCGTGAATCAACATACCGCCGCGTCGCTCCACGATCCCGGCCGCCAGGGGAATGACGAAGGTCATATTGGGGTCCACGGCATCGCATACCAGTATTTCACCCGATTTGAAGTTCAGCAACTGACCAGCCGCGTTCACCACCCGGGCCCGGGCCTTGACGAGACCGGGCCCGGCCGGTTGGCCGACCAGCTGGCGCTGCCGAAAACTTTTAGGCGGCTCATCCACAGTCGTCTTAATGGAATTCGGACTGTCGCCGGTATGAACCTGGTCCAGCATTTCTTTCAATTCTTTCTGGCCGGTATCCTCCGTTGTCACCAGGCGCAGACGCCCCGCATCTACGGCGGCCATAAACTGCGCCTCGATCCGCCCCAGATGGATATTGTCATCATCCCTGAGTTGATAGCTGTTACGGGCCAGATCCAGCAGAGCCTCGGCCTGCCGGCGTTCATCACCCTCAAAGCGGCCCAAAAAGTCGGCCTTCAGGTGGGCCGGGTCTTTACCGTCGGCACCATCGCCAAGTAGCTGGGAGTGCCGCGCCATCTCGGCAATAAACCTGGTAATGGCGGAAAGATCGCCGGTTGCAGCTCGCCCGCCGGTAACACCGGTGGAAAGGTCTCCGTATTGTTCCAGAAACGTTTTCAGCTTGCGTTCAAACGCGTTTTTGTCCAGCTGGGTGGAAAGATTTTCCATCAGGCCGGCGTCATCCCTGACCATCTCGGCCAACTGGGCAAGCAGATCGTTGCGGGATAGGCTCTCCATCGCGGTCTGGGTGAGCAAATCTATAAATTCATAGGGATCTTCGGGGTTCACCCGATCGTTATAATACTGGCCGAATAGACGCACGCCGTGGGCATAAGGTATGAAATCGTCCCAGTAGACGGCCGACCAGTGCTGGTTGAGCTCCCAGCGCCGCTTAATTTCTACCGCCAGCGCTTCACTGGAGAGCACCATTAAATCCATGGCGTTCAGTTCACGGGCGGTCTCTATCATTTTGGGAATGTGCTCGTTTTCGATCTTGTCGCGCAGCTCAACGAGCTGTTCAAAGCTCTTGTGCAGACTCAGGTACCAACCGCGTTGGTCAGCGCCACTGCCGGGTCGGGTGGTGATCGGCCGGGCCTGTAGGAGAAAAAGTCCGGTTTCCGCAAAGGTCCATTCGATGTCCTGGGGCTGGTTAAAGACGGCTTCGACTTCACGGGCCTGCCGGTAGACATCCCGAACCTGATCAGTTGACAGGGGCGGGTTGCCCGCCAGGTCGGAAGGCAGTTCCACTTTGCGAACATCTTCCGGCCCGGGAAGCAGGTAATACCGGCGGTTGGCCGGTGTATGGGCCATGATCTGTTCATGGTCGCGGCTTAACACCCAGCGATCGGGTTCGATGGTGCCGTCCACCAGCCCCTGGTTGAGTCCATGCACCGCTTCGATGACGGCCCGGTGTTCGTCCGTTGGATCGACGGTGAAAGCAACCCCGGAACTTTGCCCAACCTCCAATACCTGTACAAGCACGGCCATGGCACTGCGACTGATATCCAGCCCGATCTCACGTCGATATAAAAGGGCCGCATCAGACCAGAGGGAGGCCCAGACCAGCCGCACGTGGCGGAGAATCGCAGCCACACCGCGAATATTGACATAGGAATCATGGAGCCCGGCAAAGGAGGCCTGCCCCGTGTCTTCATCGATAGCGGAAGAGCGTACAACAGCGGCCCGCTGGCCGATATGCGTTTCGATGGCCGGTTCCAGGTAGGCGTTTAGTACTTCCGGAATGGGCGTCTGAAGAAAAAGGTTACGGATGCGGGTCGCGCAGTCCCAGAGCTCTTCCCAGCGCATGGCTTCAAAGGCCTTGCGGTGGACTTCCAGGGCAATACGCTCCCTGAGACCGGTGGTATCCAGGTAGGTATCATAGGCCCGGGTGGTAAGACATACCCAGGGGGGCGTCGTAAAGCCCTGCTGCGCCAACCGGGCCAACCGATAGGCCTTGCCCCCCACCAGGCGGCGCTCATCCGGCGCCAGTATTTCAGGGGTCCGTATCCAGTCCATGGTCAGGAGACAGTTCCGAGACACTTTGAAATTTTTGAACCATCGTGATCCCGGTGATCTCAATGGCAAACATCGCGCACGAAGGAGATGTGGCAAATTGTTTTAAATAGGCGTGTTTCTGCAGATAGATGGGAAGCGCCTTTTCGCGGTTACTCTCTTCCAGCAGCCTGGTTTGTCCCAAAATGGTGGCCGCCACGGCCTCATGGAAATCAACCGGTTGGTTGATGCTGTTGTTGACCAGCAAAGCAACGCGGTTGTCATGCATCAGGTTGGCAAATTTACGGGTAGCCCGGGGGGTAACGAAATAGAGTTCCGTATGGTCCGCATTGGCAGCAATGGCAATCAAGCTGGCATAGGGATGTCCATCCATATCCGCGGTGGCCAGCACCCCCAGACCCTGCCCGGACAGCAGGTTGCTGACTTTCTGCCGCAGTTCAGTACCGACTTTTTCCGGCTGTATCGAAGCCATGTGAAGTTACCTCGGTGGTTGTGGTTTTATCACTTCAGCTTAGTATTAAATCGGCCTGAATAGCAAGTCTGCCGGCCGTCCCATCAGCCAAGAGGATCGGGAACACGCTCGCCCTGTTTCAGGCGGGCAATGCCAAAGATAATCTTTTCATGCTTGGCCTGCGAAATGGGGTAGGCCAGGGCAATGCCAAAAGCGGCCGCATTGCACAGGCTGGGTACCAGGGCATACAGAACCTTCAAGGTCTGGATAACCTCCGGCGGCTGGGCCTCGCCGGGCTGATACCCCATAGCACCCAGAATCGTTAGGCCCGCACCCACACCGGCGGCGGCGGTGAGTTTTTTAACTACCGACCAGACGCCGATGTACCAGCCTTCCTGTCGGCGGCCGGTCAGGTATTCATCATAATCGATCACATCAGCCTGGATGGCCGAAGGCAGCGCCAGGGTGGCGCCAAAGCCCAGACCGGATAGAATCACCAAGATAGCGTAGGCCCACTCATCGCCGGCTCCCAGAAAAAAAACCCCGCTGAAGGCACAGGTATTCAGGGCCATGGACCCGAGCCAGGCGGTCTTTTTACCGAAACGGGCGGCCAGCTTAATCCAGGCCGGCAGCATGAGAATCCCGGATGCGAAGTAAAGCAGCAGGAACAGGTTGGCGCGACTGGATTCCAACACATACTGAACATAGAAGAGAATAAGGGTCGCGGGCAGATTGCTGCCCAGGGCGCTGATGGTGTAGGAAATCAGCAGAATCCGGAACGGCCGGTTTTGAAAAATGCCTTTGAGGTCTTTCGGGCGCGGCAGTTCGCTTGCCGGTCTTCCGGATTCCCGCTCCCGAATCCGGTAGGTGCACCAGAGGGTGGTGCCCACCAGCAGGGGGGCGTAGGCAAAGGCAATCCACATGAATTTCTGCCGCTCGCCTCCTCCTGTGGCCAGAGCGTTTTGCAGACCCTCCACCACCGCCGGGGCCGCCGCGGCCACCAGTGTCCCAAAGATCAACAGGCCGTCCCGTACCACAAACAGGGACGTCCGTTCGGTGTAGTCACTGGTTAATTCCGGCCCCAGAGCTTCGTAGGGGACTGTTACCAGGGTCCAGAATAGGAACAATGCAAATAGGGATACCGTAAACCAGATAGGTGCCCGGGCCGCCGACAGGTCCGGGGGAATGAACAGAAAAAGGATGGACACGGCCAGGGCCAGTCCACCCCAGAGAATATAGGGCCGCCGGCGCCCCATACGGGTTTGGGTGCGGTCGGAAAGGATACCCAGAATGGGATCGGTGAAGGCATCGAACATCCGAATGAACAGCAGGATGCTCCCGATCAGGGCAATATTGACGCCCACCACGTCCGCATAGAACTTGGGAATGTGGACATAGACGGGTATCCCGACCACGGCCAGCGCAAGAGCAGGCAGACCGTAGGCCAGTTTCTGGCTGCTGGTCAGGGTCTCAGCATGTGCGTAAGTATTCATCGAACCCCCAACAAGAGGTCCCGGAAATCGTCATCGATCGGGTTGGCTCCCAGCCAGACGCCAAAGACGGCCCGCGCGAAATCTTGACCGGGTATGACTCCCAGGGGCTTGCCATTCAAGGCCAACTCCGTTCCCTGACCGGGTACAAAAGTGAGACTGTAGCGATCTCCCGGCTCTACGTCCTGGTAAATTGCCCCCAGTTGATCCATGCGGGATTGCAGCTGTTCAAGCTGGAACGGTGTCGTGTTATCGGCGATCTTAACCCGGGTGGCCTGGTCAAAGTCCTCTTTCGATATAGCGTGGAAGTATTGCAGCTCCAGGCGCTTGGCCACCGGTTCCAACACGTCGATGGCTGCCACGGATGGCGGTAGGTAAAGGGCACCCACATAAGCCTTTATGAAAATCATGTAACGGAGTAATCCGTAACCTTGAAGCGCCAGCGATTCACCCTGGTAGGAAAGCTCGCGTTTGAAGGTCACCCCTTCGACTTCAACGTTGTCACGGCTGCGGCAGGCTGCACTGTCAGCAAAGCAACCAAACAAAATATTATCGTGTGCGCTATCATTTTCATTTCCCTTTCTCCCATAAGCTTCGCCCGATCGAATTTTGCATTCCGATAAACAATAAATTAAGTCCCTACCGCCATTTGACAACCATCTTGAAGGCGCTAATATTGTGTGAAAAACAGGGTTTGAATGGTAGGCATTCCCACCCACCGATAACAGCTACCAATATGCTAAAGATGTGGCACATAGAAAAACAAATCGACATCCCGCAGGCTCCGGAAAGGGTGTTCGACTACCTTGCCCAATTCGACCATATTCGAGAGTGGGACCCCAGCGTCCTGACCGCGCAACCCCTGACTACGGGCAAACCGGCCGTGGGAAGCCGTTATCGACTGACCCTGATGTTCGGCCTGGCCCGGGTGCCCATGGAATACAAAATTACTTCCCTGATACCGCAACGCGAACTTGTGCTGGAAGGCCGCGCATCTTCCTTTACGGCCATGGACCGCATCACGTTCGCGGCCATCGCCGACGGAACCCGCCTGAGTTATCAGGCTGACGTAAAGTTCCCGAAACCACCCGCGCGCCTTTTGGCCGGCCTGGGACAGCGTCTCTTTCACTTGAATGCCGAGCGGGCCGTTAAACGGCTCCAGGTGGTGCTTTCCGGCAGTCACCCCGCCCCAAGGCTTGATCTTCTATCGCGCATGGTCGACCAGGCGATCCTGCCCGGCGCGCTGGGCTTTACCCGTGCCGGCTATTGGCAGGCCCGCAACCGCCGGCCGGTTGCCTCCGCACTCTACAAAGACCGGACCATGGTGCTGACCGGAGGGACCTCCGGCATCGGCCGGGCGACAGCCCACGCGCTCTACAGGCGGGGAGCCAGGCTGGTGGTGGTGGGACGTAATCCGGACAAACTAGAAGATCTGCGCGCAGAACTGCGGCGGTCTCCCGGCGGGTCTGTCGAAACAGAGCGGGCCGACCTCAGCTTGATGGCCGATGTGAGAGAACTGGCTTACCGCCTGAAAGCGCAATATCCCTGCATTGACGTGCTTATCAACAATGCCGGAGCCCTGTTCAATCAGCGCGAGGAAACCGATGAAGGCCTTGAAATGACCCTGGCCACTGACCTCTTGAGCCCCTATCTGCTCACCCGGCTGCTACTGCCGGCCCTCGGTGCATCCCACGGGGGCCGTATCATACAGGTGGCTTCGGGGGGTATGTACACCCAGGGCATCCGGGTAGATGACCTGCAATTTCGTTCCGAACCCTATGATGGCCCTACCGCTTACGCGCGGGCCAAGCGCGCCCTGGTGATTTTGACAGAAGTCTGGGACCAACAGCTGGCATCGCTGGGCATCGGTTTCCATGCCATGCACCCCGGCTGGGTCGACACCCCCGGGCTTGCCCGAGCCCTGCCGGTTTTTCATCAGCAACTATCGCGCTGGCTGCGCACACCCGCTGAAGGTGCCGACACTATTGTCTGGCTGGCGGCATCGCCCGATGCAGCGCGGGCGTCCGGACATTTCTGGCTGGATCGCAAAATTCGCGCCACCCACATATTTCCCGGAACCCGTGAATCCGCCGCCGACCGCCGTACTCTCATCAAGGCCCTGGATGAATTGGTAGGGTTGTAACTGAAGCACTCCCCAAGATGAAAACCATATCCTCGCGCAGAGACGCAAAGGCGCTGAGAAAACCAAAAACAAAATTGGGATCGCACTCCGTGCGAAAAAACACGCAAACCAGTTGGTCTGGATGTTATTTGGTTTAACCGGCGAAGCCGGAAACTAAAGGTTCTCTCTGCGCCTTTGCGTCTCTGGCCGGCGAGCGGCATTCCCCGCTTTGAGATTTCTTGAATGTGGGTCACGCGAGGATGAGATTTTGGGTTAAGAATTTTCGATCAGGCTTAAGGCAGGATTGCCCTCGCGGGTCAGCACCAGCTGCAGGTTCCCCAACACGCGCTCTCGAAAACCCGCCTCACAGCTGCCCAGGTAGAAGGACCACTTTCGTTGGAACACGCGATCGAACCCCAATTGGGTCACCCGGTCCCGATTGGCTTTGAAACGGCGCTGCCAGTGCTCCAGGGTCGTGGCATAGTGGTCCCCGTTGTTCTCCACGTGATCAACCATAAGACGCGTGTAGCGGGTCATGGTCCGGGTCAGGATGGTCAAAGAAGGCAACAGCCCACCGGGGAAGATGTGCTTCTGGATCCAGTCGTGACTCTTGCGATACGCATCGTAGCGCTGGTCCGGAATGGTAATGGTCTGGAGAACCGCTATGCCTTCCGGTTTCAGCAAATTGTCGATCTGTTCGAAGAAAGAGCGATAGTAGGCGTGACCCACTGCTTCCAGCATTTCGATGGAGACAATCTTGTCAAATTGGCCCTCCATTTTCCGGTAGTCGCGGAATAGAATCCGGATACGGTCCTCCAGACCGGCCGCACGGACACGTTGAGACGCCAGCTGGTATTGCTCCTCGGAAATTGTAATACCGGTGACGCGGCAGCCTGTTTGCCGCACCGCCTCGATGGCAAAGCCTCCCCACCCGCAACCGATTTCCAGCAGGTGATCCTGCGGCTGAAGCCGCAATTTCTCTATAATCCGGTGAAACTTGTTGAGCTGGGCCGTCTTGAGATCATCACCGGGGGTTTCGAAAATCCCGCACGAGTAGGCCATGGTATCGTCGAGAAACGTTTTGAAGAAGTCATTGGACAGATCGTAATGTTCATGAATGTTGCGGCGGCTGCCGATGAGCGTATTGGCCCGGGCCAGAAACCGCATTTTTTCCAGGAAACGCTGCACCAGAGCGCCTGTCAGATTCCCGTCATTCAAGGCTGGTCGGTTCTGGATAAAAAAACTAAGCACCCCCGGGATGTCATCGGTATCCCATTCATCGTACATAAACGCTTCACCCAGGCCAATATCAGCACCCAGGGCCACCCTTGAGAAAAAGCGATAATCATTAACCCGCAGATGGACCTGGGAAGCGATGTCATTGTGGCCGTAGTCGACTGGATTTCCGTCCGGCAGGGTCATCTTGAGACGGCCCTGGCTTGCCTTGTCCAAAAGCCCTTGAATCAATCCCTGGAAGAATTTCTGGATGCGGGTCGCCGGCAGACGCCGGATGGTCATCGGGCTGGAGGGCACCGGTTTGTCATGAAACGTCAACTTGCGTTTGAAGCGCAGCTTGAAAGCCTCCCAGTATATCCGTGGGATGGTCAAAAGCGGTATGAAGGGACTCTTGATCAGCGTTTTCAGGTGGTTCCAGGGTGTCAGGACCTGGGCGTTTCCTTGCAGCTGTGCTTTTAGGATATGCTCGCCATCACGGTGCAGATTGAGGCAAATGTCCAACTCCCGGCGAATATCCCCAAACGTGAAATCATAATACCCCCCCAGGGTGTTGTAGGGCGAGACATGGAATGCTTTTTCCGCCTGGAATTGAGCTGGAAAGCCGTTCCGGTTGCCGTTGGTCGCCGGCAATGTGTATACGTGCTTTTCACCGTATGTATTGTTTACCTCGGCCACGGTCGCGAGCAGGCCGCCGGACTTATCAAAGCAGTAGTAAAACGAGACCGGATTGAAGACATAGCCCAGCAGCCGGGGTGAGGTGACCATCACAACCCGTGCGATGTCCGCGACGTCCACCTCTTTCGCCAGACGGGCAGTCAATTTCTCGCGGATAGTCCCGGGACCGTCGTCGAGATAATCACCATCGTGCAGGGACACCGGCCGTCGTCGGTTATATCCAAACAGGGGCAGACGCTGGTCCAGCTGCTCCAGTTCATCCAGGTCCAGAGCATAGACGTACAGGTTATAACGTAAGTGATGGCTCTTGGGAAAATATCGTTCGTGGTCGACGAATCCCTTGTAAAGCATTGAGTTCATCTTGCACCCCCAATGCGGCAGCTGCCTGAACGCCGGAGCGGGCGGCATCCTCGTGAAAACCGTACCCAAAGTAACTACCGCAAAAATAGGTATTGCGCAAGCCGTTCAGCCCCGGCAGTTGCCGCTGGGTCTCCAGACTTGCAAATGAAAACGTTGGATGTGTGTAAGTAATATGGGCAATGATCTTCTCTTCCGCGATGGGCTTGAACGGATTCAGTGTCACCAGGTACTCGTTTTGGGCGTCCAGATCCTGAAGCCTGTTCATGTGATAGGTCAGCGTCACGGGAGCGTCGGCCCCCGCCCCGGCTTCACGGATGAAGTTCCAGGAGGCCCAGGCCCGCCGATTGGTAGGCATCCAACTCGTGTCCGTATGCAGGTAGGTTTCGTTGACGCTGTATCTCCAGGGCCCCAGCAGACGCTTTTCATCTTCAGATGGATCTTCCAGCAAGGCCAGGGCCTGGTCGGCGTGGGTGGCGATGAACACCCGGTCGAAACGGCGGCCATGGCCGTTGGAATCCTTGAGGACAACATTGTCTGGGTGGCGGTGAATCGAGGCAATATCCGCACGGGTCTGCACCTCTCCATTGAACTGCCTCAAGAATGCGCGCACGTAAGACTGACTGCCGCCGGCCACATAATACCACTGGGGCTGATCCGATACGCTCAGCAGACCGTGGTTATGGAAGAAGCGGGCAAACGTCAGCATGGGAAATTCTTCTACCCGGGCATCCGGTGCCGACCAGATCGCCGCCACCATGGGATAAACATAGTTCCGTTGAAAACGATGGGAGTACCCGCTGAGCACCAGGAATTGACCGAGGGTCAAACCATATAGCGTATTATTCCGGAGTCCATTCTCTACGCTCCGGTTAAAGCGCAGAATTTCTCCCAGCATTTTCCAATGGCGCGGATCCACCAAATTTTTGCGCTGGGCAAACAGGCTGCTGAAATTTCGACTGGCATACTGGAAACCGGTCCGCTCGCTGAAATAGCTGAAGGACATGTCGCTTTTACGGATTTCAACATTCAGATCCTTGAAGAAACTATTCAGGACCGGATACGTGCGGTCATTGAGAACGATGAATCCCGTATCCACCGGCGTTCCGGCATCCGGCCCAGTCGGGATGGTCAGTGTGTTCGTGTGCCCGCCCACATAATCGTTGGCTTCGAATAACGTTACCCTGTGCTTCTCCTGGAGCTGGTTTGCGGCCGAAATACCTGCGATGCCTCCCCCAACAACGGCTATATCCAATTGTTTGCTCATTTTCAGACCCATCTTCCTTCTGGTTTATTATTGAATTCATGGGAATCATAATTCGCTTGATTCCAGGCATGGGGTAAGTATTGGATTGGAATAGGTATTTTTCAATACGAGCCGATTAACAGCTTGATGAGGGGGGAAGCCTACCATTTGTGGGATTTGAAAAAGAGAACCAGCCTACCCTATAGCCGATTCGATCCCGGAACTGCGGAAAGCTTTAACCGCGCGACCTTATCTACATAGGCTTGGATGTCGCATTTGCGCTCCAGACCCGAAGCCGCCATGTAGCGGACCTTGCCGAAAATTTCACGTTCGAACCAGGCGCGGTCATGCAGCCCAAAGATCCAACCCACGCCGGCATATGAATTCGGGTCGCGGCCGTCGAGGAAATAGCGGTTGTTTAGGGTGAGGATCGTTTCATAAGCCTCTTGCGGGGCAGCCGACCACTCCAGGATTTTCTTGCCCCAGTACATGCGCATGTAGTTGTGCATAAAACCGGACACCCGCATCTCCTCCATGGCCGCGTTCCAATAGGGGTCGTGGGTCGCGGCGGACGCCAGGATATCCCGGTTGTACAGGTAAATCCGTTTGTCCGCAGCGTGTTCCGCCAGGGTCTTGCGTGCCCATCCAGGCAGACAATCGAAGGCGTCATAATTTTTTGTATACCAAACGAAATTGATCGCCAGTTCGCGCCTGACGATCAGTTCTTCCAGAAAGGCATCCTTGTTTTCATGGGCAATATCGATAGCATTTGCGATTTCAAGGGCCACAAACACCGGTGCTATCTGCCCGAAATGCAGGTAGGGACTCAGCTGCGAAATATCATCGGTCTGGGGCTGATTGGAGTTGTTATCGTAGCGCTGGAGGCGGTTTTCGATAAATCGCCGGAGTCGCTTTTTGGCGACACCCGGGCCACCGCGAAAATAACCGGTAACCGTCGGAACGCTGCGATCAAGACGCATGTCGTTGAGAAGGGCACCGAGATCGTCGAGATCCAAGCCCTGTGCATTCAATGACAGCGATGATCTTTTGGGCCGATATCGGGGAACCGGTGTTAGGAACTTATCCAGGTGGACCTTGATCCTGGGGCGGATGGTGCGGGCCGCATACTCGGCCTTTTGAGACGCAACGGCCACCGGCACGACAACATCACCCTCAACGGCAACTGTGCGGCAGGCGACTTTGTTGGCCGCGTCCCGGCGCCAGGCGCGCTGGTGCCGCAAATAGCCCACGTCGCATACCAGCATCGCCGCTTGGCTGGCCAGATCTGTTACGACTTTTACGGGATCACCCTTGCGAATGACCATACCGATCCGGCGCCGGACGAGCTTCTGTCGGGTTTCGGCGAGCCCCTCAAGCATGAAGCGGTAGTGGCGCTGATTGGCCTCCGGATAGTTGTCCATCAGGACGAAGATGACCAAAACAGGCAAATCCAGCTGGTTGGCCCCTAAAATGGCATACTCCAGGGCCGGATTTCGTGCGGGCGCTGGGACTGTTGCATCCAGTAAAGGACCCACTCACCGGCCTGGACAGGTTTCCGATTTAAAGCGGTGACCCGCTCCGATTCAATGGGCATTTTCGAATATCCTGTTCGGGGAGCGTCAGTAAACTATGTCAATTCCGTCTATCTGTGTCAATGGCTCTGTGATAACAGTAATTTGCATACAGCGGTTGCATTTGATACACTTAGCCATTAACTTCAATAAGAATTTGGCAAAACCAGCAACAAATCGAGGCCAGGGAGCAATTTATGAGCAAGAAAGACAGTATCTCCGAAAACGGTCAGGCGCCCTTGTGTTACTCCAGTGAAGATGCGCGTACCGTGTTGGATTCACTTTCCGCCCACATTGCCATCATCGATGAAAAAGGGGTTATTCTCGACACCAACCGCGCCTGGCGCAATTTCGCTGAAAAAAGCGGCATGCCGGCCGGCTATGATTCCATTGGTGAAAACTACCTGGAGATCTGCGACGCTTCCACAGGTGAAGACGGCGAGAGTGCCCGGGCTGTGGCCGCCGGCATCCGGGATGTCATCGCCGGACGCACGGATGAATTTCTATTGGACTATCCTTGCCACAGTACGGATGGCCCCCACTGGTATTACGCCCGCGTGCTGCAGATGTCCGGTGAGGGGCCGCTGCGGCTGGTAGTCAGCCACGAGGAAATCACGGCCCTGAAACTTACTGAGGAAGCCCTGCGGGATAGCGAAACCCGCTTGACCGATCAGAAGGTCGAGCTGGAAGAGGCCAACATTGCTTTGAAAGTGCTGCTCAAACAGCGCGAAGGGGATAAGGGTGACCTGGAGCAGAAAGTCATCACCAACGTCAAAGAGATGGTCCTGCCTTACGTGGAAAAGCTCAAACGGGTCAATTTGAAAGCCAAAGACAAGCGTGTGGTGGAAATCATCGAGTCCCACCTGCAGGACATCATTTCGCCCATGATGCAGAAACTGGCCAATGCCAATATCATATTAACCCCGCAGGAAATCCAGGTGGCGTCCCTGGTAAAAGACGGTAAATCCAGCAAGGAAATAGCCGACATCCTGAACGTTGCCGAAACCACGGTCCACTTTCATCGCAAGAACCTGCGCAAGAAATTCGGCCTCAGCAACAGCCAGACCAACTTGCGCTCTTATCTCATCTCAATCGCCTAACAAGACGCTATCTCAAAAAGGGCTTTTGGCCCAATCTCAGCGTTTGGCGCTATACCCTTACTCTCGAACTACTAAAGTATTCCTCCGGTTAGAATGTAGCGCCCGCCGCACCTTGAACCATAATACGATTTTGAAATAGCTTCTTAATCGCGGCCGTTCTCGGTTCAGGGCATTAAGAGTATTTTCCCCCCACTCACCCACCTACCATTTCACATTGTCCGTCCCATTTCCGGTGGTTAACTTTGTCTCAGAAATTAATTTTCATTAAACCATAATTCACGGAGAGCTGAGCATGAATACCATAAACAGAGACAGTATCGTCGATATCGCCTTTCAACTTAGATGGGAGAGTGAGTACGCAGCCCATACGGAAGGGTATTCTGCCAGAGGCGTAAATCTCTGGCGTGACTGGCTTCCGGACAACGTCCGGAATGAACTGCTGGGCAAAAACTCCTGGGAAAATACCGCGGTGAACTTCACGCCTGGCGAACTTTTCGGGAAAAATGGCCGTCCTCTAAGGATTGAACGAAGGCAATTTTCACTTGAACCCAGAAACGGGCGCTTTTATCCCAAGGGGCGGTTAAGCGGCCTGGCCGGTGTATTTCCCCAGAATATACAGCCGTTCCGTATTGTGGGCTTAAACAATGGCCATATGTCTATCGACATGAATCATCCCCTGGCCGAAAAGCGCCTGGGGCTCTCGATGACAATCGGCGAGATCTCGTCCAAGGAAACAGAACGCGGCGGCACCAGCGTGGACTGGGTGGGGCTGCTCACGGAGGGGCCGGGGATGCAGGCCCGCTGGCAGAACACCCCCACGGATTTTTTCAGCGACACCCCCTTCCTTCGCCAGGATGAACGAGCGGATGGTATTTTCTACGAAAAGCCGCGTTTGGTGCACCACCTGGATCTAACCGCCCGCGATATGGTCGCGGATGTATACCGCCGTTTGTAAAAGACGGCATGCAGGTACTGGATCTGATGAGCAGTTGGACATCCCATCTACCGGAAGGTGTCAAACCGGGAATCGTAAGCGGACTGGGAATGAATCAGGCCGAGCTGGAACAAAACCCGCGCCTGAATGATTTCAAGGTACATGATCTAAACACCGACCCGCGCCTGCCCTATGCCGACGAATCATTTGATGTCGTCATCTGCACGGTATCGGTGGAATACCTGACGCGCCCACTGGAGGTATTCCGGGATGTGGCCCGTATATTGAAAACTGGTGGGGTATTTGTTGTGACGTTTTCTAACCGGTGGTTTCCCCCCAAGGTGGTACGCATCTGGCAAGAACTGCACGAGTTCGAGCGGGTCGGCCTGGTCATGGAATACTTCCTGCAAAATAGTGCCTTCGAAAATCTGGGAACCTATTCCATGCGCGGCTTGCCGCGACCGGATGGGGACAAGTATGCCCGGGAACTGGCATTATCGGATCCGATATATGCGGTTTGGGGGAATAGAAAGAGTTAAAATCTTGAGCAGACTAGCGTGAATTAAAGTTCCGGTGTCGCTACGCTCCAACCATATAATGTCGAAAGGGAATTCAATGGATCTGAAAGCATACTTTGAAAAGACCCGTGGGATGGGCGTTCTGTCAACTGCCGATGGAGAGGGGGCCGTGAATGCCGCCGTGTATGCCCGCCCGCATGTGCTGGAAGACGGTAGCCTGGCGTTTATCATGCGCGATCGCTTGACCCACCACAACCTGCAGTCAAACGCACAGGCCGCCTACCTGTTCCGGGAAGAAGGCGGCGGCTACAAGGGCCTGCGCCTGCACATGACCAAAACCTTCGAGGAAAGTGGTACCGACCGGGTGAAGGATCTCTGCCGACGCTGCAAGATCGATGACAAACCCGACGCGGTCCGTTTTCTCGTAATGTTCAAAATTGACCGGGAGCTGCCCCTGGTGGGTGCCGGCGATCCACCGGATTATCCGGCCGTCAAGGACTGATCCGAGATCGGTCGGACGAATTTTCGGACCATGGTAGTTTTTGACTGCCACTATGCACCAAAACGGTTCGCATTGACCCCGAGGCTGGTTAGACTTAACTTATATCTAAAGAAAGCAAGAACGCTTTCGCAACTGAAAAACAAAGCCGCAATGGAGGCAGATATGAATACGCAAGACTACTTTGAAACAGATGAGGAAAGAGAAGAAGGGCACGTTGATACCCGCTCTGCTAATTTCGAATGTGAAGCCCTGATGAACACCTCGGGTGCAATATGGAAATAGACGTGGCCGGTTAATCAGGCTGTACAAGCTTAAAGGCAGAGTCTTGGATATAATGGGCAAATAATTTTAACGGACACTATGATAATTTAAGAGGTGCATCATGACTGATCATAAAGAAGAAAGCTACGTTGAAAATGACGATGAGAGAGAAGCTGGACACGTGGATACCCGTTCAGCCAATTTTGAATGTGACAACAAAGATGAGAATCTGGGGTGCGACCCCGGTATCGATGTGGCTGGTTAATACCTGGTCATTAAATCTGCAGGCGGAGCCCCCCGGGGCTCTGCCTTTTTTTATTTTGCCTTCATAAAACCTGGCCGGAAGTACCAAGCCCGCCCCGTAGAGACAGTGTTAGAAAATTCTGAGTATGACCTAAAATCAATATTCTTGCGCGAAGACGCAGAGGCGCAGAGGAAACCAAAAGTCAAATTTGTCGCACTATCGTGCGAAAACCTATTATAAGGAGCGATTAAATGACAAACGAAACCATCGCACTGGTAACAGGTGCCAATAAAGGACTCGGTCTGGAGACTAGCCGGCAGCTTGCCGAGCAAGGGTTGACCGTGCTGCTGGGCGTGCGCGATCTCGAGAATAAGGCCCAGGCCATAAACGCGTTGCAAGGTCTGGATGTGACCCCGGTGGAACTGGATGTGACCCGGTCCGATCATATAGACGCTGCAAAGACTATGATCGAGACCCGGTACGGTCACTTGGACATCCTGGTCAACAACGCCGGTATGATCCACCCCGAAGAACCACTGTTTGCCAACAGCGCCGAAACGGTTTCCCAGGAAGCGCTCAAAGAAACCTTCAATGTTAATTTCTTCGGCCAGGTCGCTCTGACCCAGGCCCTGCTGCCGCTGATCAAAAAGAGCGCCGCCGGACGGATCGTAAATGTCTCCAGCATCCTGGGCTCGCTGGCGCTGCACAGCGACGAATCCTCGGATGCCACCCAGGTAAAACCCCTGGCCTACGACGCCTCCAAAACAGCCCTGAACCAGTTCACGGTTCACCTAGCGGCCGCTTTAGCGGAAACAACGGTCAAAGTTAACTCTGCCCACCCGGGCTGGGTAAAAACTGATCTGGGGGGTCACCAGGCACCCATGGACGTTACCGATGGTGCCAAAACCACGGTGCGCCTGGCAACATTGGGGCCGGATGGCCCGACAGGCAGATTCTTCCACTTTGACGAAGAAGTCCCCTGGTAAAAAAGAAAGGTTACCGGTTTTTGACATGTGGAGGGGTTGATGATCTCAACAAACACTGAATTTGCGCCCTGCGTGCGCTGCCTGACGGCAATTTACGTCAATCAGGCTCTATGGCGATGAATTTCTATTTGAAATCAAAGTGCTTTTTGACCGGCACGCTGATATCCCAGACACAGTCCAGGCCCTGGGGAAACCTTACGAAATCACCGGCCCCGAACTCGACTTTCTCGCCATCCGGTGTCTCCACGGTTACCTGCCCTTCCAGCAGGTAGCACTCTTCCACGCTGTCGTAATGCCAGTCAAAGCGTGACACCTCTTTCTCCCAGATGGGCCAGGCGGTGATGCCTTTCTTCTGCGCCTCTGCCTGGGAAAGTTTTTCTATCTCAATCCGCATGCTTACCTCTCGATGAATAATTTCGGTTGCTCACCCTAGAACCTATATATTAAAACCATTTGTTATAGAGCCGGCGGTATTCGCCACTCTTTTGCATTTCCAATATGTTAATATTGAATATTTCCTTAAACGGGCTCCCTGCCTGGGGAAAGGCCACCCCGTATTTCTGCTCATCAAACATTTTGCCCACCACTTTTATGGCTGCATCGTTTTTGGCGGCATACATCAGGGCCGGAGCATCGTAGACCACCGCCTCCACAGCCTGGGTTTTAAGACTGGCTATCAGGTCATCGAACGATTCAACCAACATGAGGGTCACATCGTGATAGCGCAGGAAATGTTCGCTGGTGGTGTTTTTTATAACGGCCACCCGTTTATGGCCGAGATCACCGATCCCCCTGATCTCATCATGTCCGATCCGTTTGAGGGTTAGAGACGAGGTGAGCGTGGCGGTAAAAGCGGCGAACCAGATGATGCCAATGATCATCCAGACCGAGGCAATGATGCGCCCGATGACTTTCCGCGGACACTTGTCCCCATACCCGACGGTGGTCATGGTTACGATGGCCCACCAGTAGGCATCCAGAATCCCCTTTTTATATTCAGTGGGAAAACTCTTCGGGTCCTGATCGCTTTTTTCCAGAAACCAGATGGCGTGGGCCACGACCGTCAGGCCTACCAGGAATATCAGCGCCGAGTACCAGATGACTTTTAAAATTTGCAGGCCCAGGTCGAAAAAGCGGCTTTCAGGATCAGCGCGGACGGCTACAATCAGGCCCGAATCAAAAAAGGGATGCGAAAAATCAACCATTTTTTCCCGCTTGGCTGTAATGGTCGTCCCGGAAAAATTAATATCGCAGGCCCCTGTTTGGACGGCGTTCAAGACTTGCGGCACCGTGTCATAGTAAACAAATTCCGGTTTGAGTCCATGGCGCTCACAGATAATCTTGGCCATGTCGATGCTGAAACCCCGCAGATCCTTGAAGACAAAGGGCGGAAACTCCTTTACGGCAATCCGGATAGGGTGCCCCGTATCCTGGGCAAATGCAGCCGTGGCAAGCTGTACCAAGATGCAGAGGGCAACTATTATTGTCTTCATATGGCCATCCCCCTGATGATTGTAGACCCAAACCAATACGATGCGTTTAGAACGGTTGGCCCACCATAAACCAAAACCCCATCCCCTCTTCAGACCCGGCAATATCGAAGCGCACCACACCACCGGCCACCATGGCGCGGATACCCAAACCGGCATCGAACTTCCAGTCAGATGTCAATTGATCCCAGGTATATTCCCGGGCGACACGACCACCCTCGACAAAAGGGACGAGCTGAAACCAGTCCAGCTTCAGGAACTTCAACCAGTTGACATCGGCGATGGGATTCCAGCGCAGGGTGTAGCGATACTCGGCCGAGCCGTAGATGACGGAACGGTCGTTGAACCGATAGAACGGGTAGGCCCGCATCCGGTAAAAACCGCCCAGGTTGGCGCCCTCATAGTAGGGGGGGGCGTTGTTGACATCGATGAGACCATTGGGCAATACGGTTTCGCTCCACGAAGGGGAATGCCCGGTCCAGAAATCCAGGGCCACCACCCGTTGACGCGCCCCGCGGCTATCTCCCAGGGAGAAAAACTTGGCTGCTTCGAATTCCCAGAACGTCCAGGTCTGGTCGGATTGCAACCAGGCAAAATCCCGGGTGATCCCGGCAAACTGCCGGCTGCCGTACGAGGGGTTTGCCGGAAAATCGGTATTGTCGTAGGCAATCACCAGCTGGACGGGATGGATGGTTCTCTCCAGATCGCCGGGGTCAAACTGGTACGTCTGGTAGCGGTTGAACTGCCGCAGCAGGATATTGGTGACCCCGGAGGTCAGCGGATTCCATTCATCCCCGCCGGTTGGCTTGGAGGCCAGCATGCCGTTTTTCAAACGATACGTCATCATGGCCTGTTCTTCGGCCGCCCCGATGGGCAGGACATATTCCAGCCGAAAATCACTCCAGTTGTCGGTCCCGCCCACTTCCAGGAATTGGTCGCTTCGGGATGCATTGCTCCCCGGCCGCGGCCTGTTGGGGACAAAGGCTGGGGCCGAATACGCACGGTTGCGCGGGAAGTAACCTACCGAGCCGGTGGCGGTAAAGAAGAACCGTTTTGTATAAGGCACTCGCAGGTCCCACATGCCGGCGATCACACGGGCCGCGTCTTTGTCGACCTCCACCTCGTTGTTGGAACCGACATAGGCACTGCCCGCCACGAATAGCTGATCCTGGCCATACCCTTTGGCCATGGCGCCAATACCGAACGTGAGGCCCATGGTCTCAGATGAAAAGGCATAGGGGATAATCAATTTTTCTTTGGCGCCTTTCGGGTTCTCTGCCCGAATCAGGGAATTTTTAACAGTGGTCGGCAATTGTGCCCCAGCAGAATTTGTCAGAAGCACACACAATACCAACCAGAGATAGAGCGGTAACCGGCGCATAACGATATGTCTACTCAGCAAGTCAAGCCCTCGGCCGAATGCCGGGCGGGAATATTCACGTGAAGGTATACTAATCAGAATAGGCTGGAACTGAGCCGCATTCAAGGAAAAACTGGCGAGATCAAAAGGAGACCGGCCGGGGGTACAGCCCCGGCCGGTACAGGAGGGTGCAGACTGGTCTGCTTACATCATCCCTTAGTGTTGAGCACACCCTATAAAGAGTGGGCCCGCATGTATATATCCAGCCATTACCGGCGCGCCATGGCAAACGCCTGGCCAATCCGGCCGATCCAGGAATTGCCGGTGGGCAGCTCGGTCGGTGCTTTGGTCAGCATGGAGATCAGCGCACTGACCATCAGCAGGATGCTGCAGAGGATATAGGCGCTATTCATGGTGCCTGTCTGGGCAACGATCATCTGGGAAACCCGCGGGAAAATGAATCCACCCACACCCCAGGCGGAGAAAACCAGACCATAGTTGATACCAAAATTCTTCAGGCCAAAGTAATCTTTGGTAGCCGACGGAAACAGCGACAGGTTGGTGCCGTAATTGAAGCCCACGAGCGTAGCCGCCGTCACCAGCAGCACGGCCTGGCTATCGCCGATGAAGAGCAGGGAAAAGATTACCGCCGCCTGGGCGGTCATCATAATCAGCAGGGTCTGGGTCCGACCGATCTTGTCGGACAAGACGCCGGCCACGATACGACCGCTGGCGTTGCCCACGGCCATGAGGGCCACCACGATCCAGGCCAGGTTGCCCATGCTCTGTTTAGCCATCCCCGCCACACCACCGATGATGATCAGAGCGGCCCCGGCGCCGACGAAATACATGAACCACAGCTTGTAGAAGGCCGCGGTCTGCAACATTTCCAGGGGGGAGAAATCGGTCAGTTTGGTCGGCTTGGCGGCCGGTGCCCCTGTTTTCGGTTTTGTCTCGGCGGGCACATATCCGGCCGGTGGATTGACCAGCAGCATGGCCAGCAAGCACACAACAACCAGAAAGGCCGCTCCGAAGATCAGCATCGACTGGCTGAGTCCGAACTGGGCAATCAAATAATTGGCCAGGGGGGCAATATAGACGGAGGCCAATCCGAATCCAGCCACGACGAGCCCGGCGATCAGTCCGGTTTTGGAACCCGGGAACCACTTGATGGCCGGCGGGGTGGCCGAAGCATATCCGAATCCCAGGCCCAGGCCGGTAAGAACACCAAAACCGAGTATCCAGGCACTCAGGGCATTGGACTGGGAAATCACCATCAGCCCGACCCCGGTGAGGATACCGCCAATGATAGCCGTTACCCGCGGACTGAGCTTGTCCTGGATCCGGCCGGCAAAGATCATTGCCACGGTAAACATCAGACAACAGACGGCAAAGGGGTCGTTTAAAGCCGCGATGTCCCAGTTAAACCGGCCATCCGCGGCCAGGACGGACTCTTTGATGGCCTGTTTGAAAATACTCCAGGTGTATAGAATACCCAGCGCCAGATTGATGCCCAATCCGGCCATGGTAACGCTCCAGCCTCTGTTTTTGATTGCCTGCATGACGGGTCTCCTTGAAGGGGTATAATTTTTTCGGGGCGCCGGCGAAGCCAGCACTTCGTTAATTGATCGGATGATCTGCTGTGGTTCCGTTACTCTGATGTTCATCAGGTAGTCTCCTTGATCTTCAGGTCGATGTCGGCACGTGCGGCAGTTCTGCCACCATTGTCGCCATGCGTTTCGTTTCGGTCAGAATGATATCGATAAAACGCTGCTTCTGGCGGCCATCGATGCCGGGATGGTCCCGCAGTATTTCCGAAAGAGAGCGAACCGAGGCCAGGGAGTTGAGGAATTCATTGGTGAGGTCAGGATAATCAGGTGCAGTGGCTGAAGCACTTTCCGACATGGTCTCTATCCTCCTGTTAAATGCGGGTCAAAATGAGTCTCGAACTTTGGTTTTTCGCAATTTAATGAATGATATTCAGGTAGATAGTTCTGCAAAGGCTGTACCATTTACCGGGCCTGGAATTAACACGCCGAATTGTCTTATAATTTGTTCAGACAGCCAGTTGGATGTAAGCTCGGGAGGGCCCACAACCAAAGTTGTGGGGTTTGGTACGCCAAAATGATCGGCAGAAACTATCCGGGTATATGTCAGGATTTAGAGGGCGAATGCGGGTTTACAACCAAAGTTGTGAAAACAACTAAATTTGTAAGGGTTTGAAGCGGTCTATTTCATTTTTTTGATCCGTTTGCTGAGTGCCTGCTGGGAAATTCCCAGCATCCCGGCGGCAATGGACTGATTGCCGCCGCTGCGCTTGAGGGCCTCTTCCACAAGCAGTTGGGTGGCCTCCTTTATTGTCGGCAGTTGGTCGGGAAAGGCTATGGCCGAAATGGGGGGGGGGTCTTCACGGGTCTCAATCACGGCGGCGGACTTGTTGCGTCCCAGATGGGTTTTGAAGACTTCCAGGGAAAGAACCCCGGATTTATGCTGGCTGACGGTATCGAAAATCATCGACTGTAATTCGCGGATATTCCCGGGATAGGCATACGTTTTCAGCAGGGTAAAAAGCTCGCGGGGCACCGTGGGTTTGTTCTTTTTGAGCTGCCGGGCAGCCTGGGCCAGAAAATGGTCTACCAGCAGGGGGATATCGTCCAAACGCCGCCGCAGGGGCGGAATATAGATACGGTGGGTGCGCAGGCGATAATTTAAATCCTTGCGAAAGCGCCCCGCTTCCTGGAGGTTGGTCAGGTTCTGGTTGGTAGCCGCCACAAGACGGGCGTCGCTGATGCGGGGAGTGTCCGAACCCAGGGGGAAATACTCCCCCTCCTGGAGCAGCCGAAGCAATTTGACCTGGGATGCATGGCTCAAATCCCCGATCTCGTCGAGGAACAGGGTACCGCCGGCGGCCTGTTCTATAAGCCCACTGCGGGTCTGATCTGCCCCGGTAAAGGCCCCGCGCACATGCCCGAACAGTGTGTCGGAGAACACATTGTCCTCCAGTCCGGCGGCGTTGACAGCGACGAAATTGCCTTTCAGTCCGCTCAATTCGTGGAGGGTCTGGGCGATCAACTCCTTGCCCACCCCGGTTTCACCCCTGATCAGAACCGGCTGCGAAGTCCGGGCGATGGATTCGATGTACTGAAATATCATCAGCATTTTCTTGTTGCTGGTAATGATCTGCTCGAACGCCTCGGGCTGTTCCAGCGTATCGTCCAGGATGTGCTGCCTCAGGGCGATGTTCTCCTGTTTGATCTCCTGGAAGGCCAGGGCCCGGTTAACGGCTGTTACCAGCCGATCCTCCTCCACCGGTTTGAGGATATAATCAAAAGCACCGGCTTTAATGCAACGCACCGCCGTCTCCACGTCCACAGCCCCGGTAACGATAATGACCGGGATATCCGGGTGCTCCCGGCTAACGGTATCCAAGAGGCGGTGGCCGTCCACGTGGGGCATATTGAGATCCAGCAGCATGACGTCAACAGATTGGTCTGCCAGGCGGTCCATCACTTCCCGGCTGTCCTGGCAGGTGATCGTGTTTGCAAAACCGGCCATCTGCAGGGCGGTCTCGATGGCCATCAGGATGGAGGCTTCATCATCCACGATCAAAATGGATTGATCCTGTTTCAGCAGACTACTCATGTTGTTCGACCTCCGCATTTTGCCGCTGCGCCGGGTTGCAGGAGAAGGTCGCCCGCACGGTGGTGCCTTGGCCCGGCTCGGATTCAAATTCAAGGGTCCCGCCGTGGTCTTGCACTATTTTGTCGGATATGGCCAGCCCCAGCCCCGTGCCACCGTTGTCCCGTTTGGTGGTAAAAAAAGGATCCTTGATGCGTTGCACCACCTCGGCGGGTATGCCGGCGCCTGCGTCGCGAACCGTGACCATCACCTGGCCGGCCCCGTGATCCCAACTGGTGGCAACTGATAGCTCTTGGTCATCGGCCGTAAGCGCCTGGCAGGCATTGACCACCAGGTTGATCACCACCTGTTCAATGCGCTGGGCATTGCCGGTGAAGGCCGGCACCTGGGGGGCATAATCCGTCCTGAAATATCTGGTGGATTTGTGAATCAGGTTGGAGGCCAGCCCGATGGCCTTTTCCACCACCTCGTTGATATCCACCTGATCGCGCATCTCCGGTGGTTTCTCCCGGGCGAAATCTTTTAAATCGGCAACGATATCCCGCACCCGCCGGGCATCATCGTCGATGCTCTGCAATATCTGCGGAACCCGCTCCCGCAAGTTTATATAGCTGCTGCCAGCTACCGGGAAGTCCCCCGCCACTTCGACATGTTTATCTAAAACAGGCGTGGCTGCATCCCAGACTTTATTGAGGTTGGGGGCGTTGAGCATGATGGAGGTGATGGGATTGTTGATTTCATGGGCCACCCCGGAAACCAGGGTTCCCAGGGAGACCATTTTGGCGGCCTGGAACAGCTGCTCCCGTCGCAGGCGGGCTTTCTCCATGGCCTCCTGCTTTTCCCTGGTAACTTGCGCCCCGTGCATGACCGCGTAGGCCGAAAGCCCTACGATGAGCGCCAGGATACCCAGGCAGATCAGGGCCAGGGTGCCGGTAATCGCCGCAATTTCCGCCCGGACGTCTTCCACGTAGATACCAGTGCCGATGATCCAGCCCCAGGGCTTGAAACCCTTGACGTATGATATCTTGGGCACAATGCGGCTGGGATCATCCTGCCACTGCCATTGGTAATCCACGTAGCCCGCCCCGGCTGTATCTACGGTTTTGACGCACTCGACGAAAATCAGTTTGCCACTGGGATCGGCAAACACAGACACGTCCTGTCCTTCCAGATCCGTGCGGTAGGGATGCATGATCATCCGCGGCCCCATGTCGTTGATCCAGAAATAGTCCTTGGCATCCGGGCCGTAGCGTGATTGCCGCATGTGATCCATGGCCAGCGCCTGGGCCTGCGGCCTGGTCAACTCACCGGATTTCACCCGGGCGGCATACCCCTCCAGACTGCTCCAGGCCGATTCCACCAGTTCCCGGATAACCTCACGTTTGCCGTCCATCAGCCGTTCATTGACCCGGGGCAAGATCACTAAAAAAATCGTCCCCCAAAAAAGCAATATGGTGAGGACCACCGGCAGGAAAATGCGCAGAGGCAGAATCCTGGAAAGGTGGATGAGTTTGTTTTTGTGCATGGCTGTCGTTGATCCTGATATGCGGAATTTTACGGATTCAACATATCGGAGAAATACGTTAGCGTCAAACGTGCGCATGTGATCCATCTCCTGGCATTCGACTGCCGGGCTTGACCGTGATCCTGTTTTCATCTAACAGGGGAAGCCATTATGACAAATTACCATGCCTCGTTTATGGATCCGGTCATGCAACCGTTTCGGCCGGGCAGCCTTTCCATCACAGCCGCAAAAACCGGCAGCCGCCAATACACGAAAACCAGCCACCCTACCCGCTTTGGAACGTATGCCGAAATTAAAACGCGCGACTTTGAGTTCCATTTCAACTTGAACGGCCAGATCAAGTTTATCCGCGGACTCCGGCCGGACTGGCCCCATCCTTTCGAGGCGCTCAAACGCACTGCCGGTAACGACTGGGTTTACTACACGGTGGGTGCGGTGATTGAGCAGCACGGTATCCGTGATTGGCTGGGTGAGTACTACCTGCCCTGCTTTGCGTATCAGAGCAACGCCATTGTCGATTTTACCCCCTATGACCATCCAGCGGTACCAGGTGCCCTGGCCGCCTGGGCCCAGCTATACGCCGACATTCGCTCCACCCCGCTGGAAAAATTTTCCAAAAGAGCCCGTGCGTTTCTGGAGCGTGTCGCCGCCAATGATGACACTGCCCTTTTGGCCCATGCAAGGCGACTGCACACCATTATCGGCGGCCAGGTATCGGTCCTGCCGCCTGACACCCGCCATGTGGATTACGATGTGATCCCGCTCACCATCGCTGACGGGTGCCTTTACCATTGCGACTTTTGTATCGTCAAATCCGACCGTGCCTACCGCCCCCGCCCGCTGGAGAATATCAGCACCCAGATAGACGGACTGAAGGCCCTCTATGGCCATGACCTCCCCAACTACAATTCCTTGTTCCTGGGCCACCACGATGCCCTGGCCGCGGGTCAGGAGCGGATCTGCGCCGCAGCGGCAGAAGCCTTCGAAGCCTTTGGATTTGCCGATGCAAACGTCAGCCATCCCAAGTTGTTTATATTCGGAAGTGTGAGTGCTTTGCTGAAAGCGGAAGATGCGCTTTTCGAGGCCCTGGACAGACTGCCGTATTCGACCTATATCAATATTGGGCTTGAATCCGTGGACGGGCCAACCCTGAGCAACATCGGCAAGCCGCTGGAGGTTGCCGACATTCAGGCCGCCTTTGCCAAAATGCTGGCCCTCAATGCGACCTTCACCAACATTGAAATTACGGCCAATTTCCTCATCGGGGCACCCCTCTCTCAGAAGCATCATGAGCGGATTATCACCCTGCTGAGCAACGTGGAACCTATTCGGCCGCCCAAGGGGGCCGTCTACCTTTCGCCATATGCCGGACAGCCGGACGGGGCCGCCTTGCTGGAAAACTTCTTTGAAATAAGGCGCGCAAGTCGATTACCGGTATTCGTTTATCTTATCCAGAGGCTTTAACATTTCGGGCGCTACCTGGCGTTCATACTTTCAAGCTCTGTATCAACGCGAGCAGCGTGTGTTGCGCTTCAGCCAGAGATTTTGCTGGGTTTTCTGATTGCGCAATCCACACCGTGGCTTCATCCATGGCACCTGAAAGCAGATGGGCCAATGCATCCACGGCGATGGGTTTGATCATTTTCTGGTCCACCAGGTCCTGCAAGCATTCTTTTAGCAGGGACAGCCCGCTGCCGGGCAGGTTCACGTCCACGGAACGGTAAGTGTTCCAGTCTAAAACAGCCGGGGCATCAATCACCACGATCTGCTGCAGGGCCGGGTCCGAGCAAGCCTTTAAAAAAGCATTGCACCCTGAAATCAGCCCGCCCCAGGGATCATCGGCCGCATCGGCATCAGCCTCGATCCGGTTGCCGATTTCCAACTGGGCCGCTTTGAACACCGCGTAAAACAGGTCCTTTTTGCCTTTGAAGTGGTGATACAGGGCGCCGCGCGTAACCTTGGCTTCTTTTACGATGGCTTCTGTGGAGGCACCGGCGTAACCTTTATCGCTGAATTCCTGCATCGCCACCGCCAGTAGGCGTTGAATGGTGGCCGCCGATTGCGCTTTCTTACTGAGGCTTATTTTTTTTGCCACCTTTTCCTCCGATACATTTGACATACATACTGTATGTATTAATATTTGCTCATACAGACAGTATGTATGTATAGCACAGTGTCAACCCAGGATCAAACCCATATTGGAGGAAACCCCATGAAACTCAAATCCAGCTATCCGGTGATATGTACAGATAAGATTGAGGAATCACATGCTTTTTATAAGGAATACTTCGATTTCGAGACCACCTTCGAAGCCGATTGGTACGTGAGCCTGCGCTCACGACAAAACGCCAATTTCGAACTGGCCTTGCTCGATTACCATCACCCCAGCGTGCCGAAAGGCTTCCAGGAACCGACGCGGGGTGTATTGATCAATTTTGAAGTGGAGGACGTAGATAGGGAGTATAAAAAACTAAAAGCCAGGGACCTGCCCATGGCCCTGGATATCAAATCCGAAAATGGGGCCAGCGCCATTTCATCACCCCGGACCCCAACGGCATACTCATCGATGTGATCCAGAATATCAAACCGGCGGGAAACTTCACTGAACAATATCAGGCGTGAATACCGGCACAACCGATCAGGGGTGCCCCCTATTGGCCGCACCCCTGATCTCGACGACTCGTCCGGGAGACTGCGTCTCGTTAGGCAAGTTAAAACAATGCCAAAGCTTTCTCGCTCAATTCTTTGGTAAATTCGATGTGCATCTCGCAGCCGCCGAAGGCCATAAAATTGATGGCCACTACCCGAGCCGTCATTTTCACAGGTTTTTCAACGCCGCCGACCTGGAGTTTGAAACTGATTTTTAAAACCTCCCCCAAAAGCGCTTCTGCTTCAACCTGCTTGTTGAGTTTCAGCTCCAGGCAGGCCCCCCCAGGCGACACTTCGGTAAACCGCACACTTCGGGACCAATCCTCGGCAGCTTTGCCCGTGTCGATCATCTCAATCGTTGCAATCACCTGAGATGACCGGCTGTCGCCCCCGCGTCTTTCAATATTTTGCTGCACGATGAGATCGCTGGTCTTTGGCCGCGTGTTACAAAAAGACTGCAGCGTATGCTCCAGCTTGGGCTGCGCCTCCATCCATTTAAAGCGGTTGGACTTGTCCAGACTTTTCAGCCGGCAATCCGCAACGACGACGGCCGTATATGTACATACGGAGAAAGAGAAAAAATGGTCGGCACCGAAGATATCGCCGGCCTGCACCTCCTGTACCGTGATCTCCTCCTCACCCTCTGGATCCGGACACACCATTTTCAGTTCACCTTCTTCCACCAGGTAAAGCCGTCCGTCTATATCCCCCTGTTTAAAAATGACTGCATTGGCGGGATAAGAAACATCTTTCAGGGCGAAGCACAGGATGGTGGTCTCTTCCTGATCCAATTCCGTGTATATCGCATCCCAACGTTCGAGGTGCTCGGGATCGATCGAGCCACTTTTCAATTCTTCAATGGCCTCCCCCGCTGCGATAATGGTGTTCAGTGCCATGGGGGTTTCATCGTACATGCGTGCATGGAGCCGCTCGGCTTCGTCAAAGTCTCCACTGTTGGCGCAGGCTTTTATCATCTCGAGGAACAGGTCCGCAGCACCGTCCTGGTCATCAGCGGCGATCAACTCGCCCAAGCGTGCTTCCTGGGAAGAAAGATCCACCCCGCCACCCGGCACAGGTTCCGGGGCCTGCGCCGGAGCTGTCGCGACGCCATTTTCGGCGCCGGCAAGCCCTTGCCTGGTAATGGACAGCGGAGCGCCGCATTGCTTGCAGGCGACTTTAATTCCTGCTTCCGGTACTTTGGCCGCATCCACATTAAACGCAGTTTGACATGCCTGGCATTGAATTTTCATGGCTATTTCTCCCGGTTACAATTATGCGGACGGGCACGCTGTACAGGTGCCCGCCAAATAAACCGCCCTAATGGAGGGTCGGACGCATTGCTGTACAAGTTTCTTTCTATTAAATCGGCTATCTGGTTTTGAACGTAAGCGTTAATTTCAGTTAGGCATGGAAAAAGCATGGTCCGGGAAACACATCTTTATAGAACTGTATCCATATCAAGCTGTTATTACAACAAATAAATAGAGTCCGTGCTTTTTTCGGTTAAGCCGCTAGACCGCGTTAAACGAATTGTTAAAAACAGGACACTTTATGTCGGAGGGTGCTGCCCGGCAATTCGATGCCGGGTTTCATGACCAGAAGGGAAACCCTGGCAATGATATAAATGCAATTGATCAGGCCTCGTTGCCCAGACAATGATCGCGAAACAACGGGGAGAAACCACGCCGGAACAGAGCCAGCGCCACGGCCCGACCGGTCGGCACAGTTATAACCCCAGCAGTCCCTTCAATAGACAGGTCACGGCCGTGCGAAAACTTTCTGCAAAATCGAGTTGAAAATGCTGGAACTCGGACATTTCCAGCACCTGCCGCTGGGTCGCGGAGAGATCGGTCATGGTGTATAGCCCGATGGAAGCCGCCAACTGCTGCTGTAAAAATGTCAGGGCCTGCTCGCTGGGCAGGTCCGGGAAAAGCCGGCACAAGAGGTCAGACAACTGGCTGAATTCGTGGTTGGCCATCTTTTTGAAACCGATCAGGCTCTCGCGGGAAGCCTTCTTCTCCAGGTGGGCATACAGCACGGAAACGAGCCGCAGCAGTCGTTGGTGCCGCATGAGCACCTTTACCCAGATATCTGCGAATGTATCTATCGAGCAGGCAGCAATGTCCGCATAGTGACCTACCAGGTCGCGACGCCACAGGCGGACATCGTGTTTTAGAAATTCGAAGAAGATCTCCTCTTTGGAACGAAAGTATTTGTAAAGGTTCGACCGGGTAAAATTCGCCTCCCGGGCGATGGCCGCCAGGGTGATCTTCTCGAAACTCGAAGCTGCATACAACCGCGCTGTCGCCTCTAATATCGCGGCAACCCGTTGCTCTTTCTGTTCATCCGTGCGCGCTCTTTGCCAATTCATATTTGTCTTTTCTTTCTATTTCAAAATTGAACAAAAGCCATTGTCCGCCGAAGTAATCTTAAAAATTGGATTTTGGTTCAAGGTTAAGGCGGATGCGATTATCAAACCGTAGGAATACTGATAGTATTTCGAGGATTTGATAATCACATCCAACGCAGAGATTGAATCAAAAGACTTTTTTAAGGTTGCTTCGTGGGGGGAACCAACCCGCTCTGCACCATCTGCTCAAAAAAATCCACGATCGACTCCTCCAGCGGCCGGTAGGTCATTCCAAGTTCTTTGACGCTTTTGGAATTATCCGCCTGCCAGGCGTGGTTGACGTTCAGGCTGACCATCTTGCGGGTCATACCCTTGTCCATAATCGGTCCCACCAGCCAGACCAGCCACTTGGGCAAGGCCTTTTTCGGAAATGGGTAGGCATCACGGTAGTGGTCGCGCAGGGCTTTGGCGAGCTCGGGAAAACTGGAGTTGTGACCGGAGGTGATATGACGGCCCTTGGCCTCCGGTGTGACGGCAGCCCGAAAGTGGGCTTCGGCCAGATCGCGGACATCCACGACGCCCATCCCCCAGTCCGGCACACCGGCCTTCATGGTACCATCTCCAAACTGCCGGATCAGGTTGAAGCTCTCCGAAGTCCCCCGGGGGTTGATACCCGGTCCGATCACCAGGGAAGGATTGATGACGACCAGGTCCCAACGATCTTGCGCCGCGGCGATTTTCCAGGCTTCTTTTTCAGCCACAGTTTTGGAGTAGGAATAGGGCTGGTGTTCCAGGGAAGACGTCTGATTCCAGTCTTCCTCGGTAAAGACACTGTTGGTGGTCAGGGCCAGGTCGGCATTGTCGCCGTAGATGGCGGCACAGCTACTGGTCAATACCACCCGTTTGACGGTTGGAGCCCGATTGGCTGAATCCAAAACGTTCCGGGTACCCAGTTGCGCCGGCTCGATCAGCTCTTTTTGGGGATCGTTTACTGCCATCATAAAGGGAGAGGCGGTATGAAACACCACTTCGCAGCCCTGCATGGCTTCGTCATATGATCCCTCCGCCAGCAAATCGGCTTTGAAGTAGCGGATGCCTCCCGGCGCATTTTCTGCGAGCGCATTCAGGTATTTGAGCTTTTCGGAATTTTCCGGATCCCGGACTGGGGCGTGCACCGTGTACCCTTCGTCCAAAAGCCGTTTAACGATCCAACCGGCCACATAGCCGGTGGCACCAGTGATCATAGCCGTCTTGAATTGATTTCTATTTTCCATCGGTTTTCCTTTCAAAAGTTTTTTAGAGACGCTGCGTCAATAAATTAAGAGGCGCCGCGTCTCTTGTCAAGCAAGAAAGTCAATTTTGTCGGAAACCGCGCTCGCCCAAACTGCTAAGCGTCCTTAACTTTCTATCGCGGCTAGACCAACGCCGCTGGACCTACGTCTTGACGAAGCCATCCGAGTATGTCAGCTTAAACCGAGTCTTGAAAATCATTTAGAAATAAATCCAGGAGGCCCCTATGCCCTACGATTTCAATGCTGACGAAGTGTTCAAATTGGCCATTCGCATCGAGGAAAACGGAGCCCGGTTTTATCGCAAAGCGGCTGAATTTCAATCAGACGACGAAAACCGGACAGCCCTCGAAAAACTGGCTGCCATGGAAGATGTCCACCAACGCACATTTGAGAAAATGCAGGCCGGCCTGACCAGCGCCGAAAAAACGCCCACTGTGTTCGATCCCCAGGGGGATTCGGCCCAGTATCTAATGGCTATGGCCGACATGCACGGTGGCGAGGGCAGTCCCTCTGCGGCCGATGCCCTCACCGGTCAGGAGTCGATTCTCGAAATCATCGAAATCGCCATCGGCCTGGAAAAGGAGTCTATCCTGTTTTACCTCGGCCTTAAGGATCTGGTCCCGCCAAACCTTGGCCAGGACAGGATTTTTGAAATTATCGATCAGGAACGTCAACACATTGTGCAGCTCAATGGCTTCCGCAAGAAATTACAGGGGTAGCCTGTTCAGTTACCGGTTTTGATAAGATGACGCGGCTTTCGAAACCGCGGGTAACCGTCGCCCTTTCCCACCATCGTCCCGAAATAGTCCGGATCGCGGCCGCGCTGATGGCTGACCACGAGGCGATTTTTCTGGAGGAACCGCCTTCTCAGGAGTTGAACGGGATGCTGCGGGGCGAAATTCCCGTGGGGGACTACGTGGCGACACTGGATACAGAGTATCCCGAGTTCAGTTTCCGCATGGCTGCCGCCTTAAAGGCGCTTAACGCAAACGGCAAAAAGATTCGGGCCGTTGAGCCGTATTTGGCCCACTTGATAGACATACACGAATTCTTTGCCGACGGGGGGTCCCCTGCTGATCTGCAACCGGATACGCCTCGCCAGCGTGTCTATCTGGCGGAACATGCCGCCACAGGCGCCTTGCTCGCCTTTTATGAAGCCGCAGCCCGTGGATCGTTTTCCCAACTGGTTAAAACCGTCAAAAAGTTTGCCCGCCAGGATGCACGTCGTTTTGTGCTCCGTGACCGTTTGCGGGCTGCAGAACTGACCAAGGTGGTCCCGAAACACGCCACGGCCTTTATTGAAGCCGGACAGATGCACTATGCTCTCTGGCGCTATTTACGTGAGGGCTTGGGAACCGACTTTGATGTCCAACCAAAATTTCTGCTGGGCCTGACGAAAATCCCACCCGGGGTAAACAAACGTCTCTATGGACCCGGCGATCTGCTGACGCTGATTTATATATTCCATCCCGATTCTCATGATTCCCGGGAAGACCTGCTGGCCGCCCGAAGCCTGGTGTATCATAAACTTGAGCATAAAGACGAGATATCCGCTTCCCAAGAAGACTACCCCCATGCTGCCCATGAAATGTCGATTTTAGCGCGGGTCGGCAGCTTTCCCTGTCGGATTGCCGCCTGGTGTATAGCCTCATCCGGGAAAAAAAACCAGCACAGGCGCTAAACATCGTGGACAGCTACCTTCATGGAAAGTAGGGCGGCGGTTCTGCGAGTCCTCGGATCCAGCGCGGCGGAAATGATGCCATACCGCCGGCTGCGCCGGCCAGAGCGCCCAGGAGGGCCCCGCGACCAGCATTATCGCCCCCCAGCATGGTATTGACAATCAGCATCTCTTCCGGATCGGCATGATACTTCAATGCCAGGTAAATGACTGCCGGGACAGCGTGCTCCACATAACAGGCGGTACTCAGTAAACGCCCGACGACCACATCATCGGGCATTTTGGCCCACTTTCTGAAAGGGTGTCCCATCAACGGATTCTGCTGGGAATCAATTGCAGAAGAGATGGCCTGCTTCAGTGAGCTGCCTTCCAATACCTGCACAAATAGATCGATAAATAGATCGGCGGCGATTCTCATCCGCTCGCCGGGGTGGGTCAAGGTCAGGTGCTCGCGGGCCGCCTCCCGGGCACGGTTGGGACGCGCCCGGTAGTGCACCAGAATGGGGACCATCCCAACCAGGCCGCCAATATGCTTCTCCTCGCGGCCACATTTCTCCGGGGGCCGCCCCCGGGCATAGTTTTCGAAGAATTTACGGTGGCTCTCTTCAATGTATGTATCTCGATGTGCGCCGGGTGTGGTCATATACTCAATGTATCGCGGCAGGTAATCCCCAGCCCGGTAGACCTCGAGAGAGCTGATCGAATCCATCAGCAAACGGGTGAGTTTTACATTGAGTGTGTTTTCCCCAGCCTTGAGAAATTGATGATAATGGACATTCGGCCGGCCCCAATATTTTGCCTGGTCGTGTAGAATCTCCCCTTTAGAATTGGGCGCTGTGTATTTCGACCGCCAGAGGATACTGTCCGGGTGTTCAGCCATGGGGGCCATAAAATTCGATACCCGCCCATAATCCCGAAACAGGGCTTGCCGATCATAATACCAGTGGACCGGCATTGCCAGGGCGTCGCCGATGAACAATCCGTAAAGCGCGCCTTGCACTTTTGAGGCGTCCTGAGGCTCCTTTTGCATCTGCATTTTCGTCCGGTCGGCTTTCATTTCAGGTAGATGGACAGGATTTCGGCCAGTTCGTCTGCGCAAGCCTGTTGATCTTGATAGGTATAACCGGCCAGCAACTTGCCGTCGTCATACACGTCGATTCCCGGATGCAGGGGTGGAAAGGCGAAAAGCGCGTTTACGATTGTCTGCAACGACCCACAACGTTGAGCAACAACAGCGCCGGCATCCGGAGAAATACCATAAAGGCCGGCTTTTCCCGTCGCAAGGGAATCGCTAGAATCGGACCACATCGCCGCCTGGACGACACTCGGCGGAATAAACACCGCGCAGACAGACCCCGGGATCCGGACAGCGCCTATCAGCATCTGAAAAAAGTCGCTTTCCTCGGTCGTGATCTGTTGAAACGTGACCAGTCGACCAGGCACCAGAAAAGGCTGGAGTTTATGCAACTGCCCCTTTAGATTCCGGTACCACGCACCTATCTGGGGGTCATGGGTTTTCTTGGTTCGCCCTCCATTCAACGGGGCATGCTCAGGCTTTTTCATACTTACATCCGTCATGGTTATCGGCTTTTCAACTTCCGGGGCCGAGGGCCAAAATAAAAGGCAGGACCCATGTTTCAGCCCTGCCTTGTTAAGTTTTTTATATGTGTAAAAATGAACGGCGCGCCGGGCTTTTAACATTCCGGCTAAATCCGGCAGCTGCTATCCGATCTTTGTAGACAGCTGTTTACAAAGTAACCGATCGTAGCGATCGCAAGTAACGTTCCTATCATAACAGCCTCCTTTTGAATCAGCCCATTACATCGATTCCCAGGTCACAGCCCAGGTTCGGATCGGGGCTTTCACATTCAAAGTTTGCTTCGCGGGTATCCACGTGACCATCGTCATATTCGTCCCAGTAATCTTCTATTCGATTCGCGCTCATTATAGCACCTCCATCTTGGGTTGTGGTTGCCTTTAGTTATAATCTATAGCCGCTCGCGCCAGGCGCAATGAGGCCTGTTTTGGGGTAATCTGGTAGGGTCAACCCCCCAACACAAAGCTATCGATTGAAGGGCTGTGATCTGAGGATTTGAGATGATTGGGAAATCAAGATAGGGTCATACTAGTCTACGTAATAGCCATACTCTTTGGCATTGACATTGTTGTGTTTTTCCCATCCAAGGGTAGATGAAGGCGTCGGGCCGTAATCATGGCCCGGCCAGACAACGGTATCGTCGGGCAACTGCATCAAGCGACGAATGGAAGCGCCCAGGGTGGGCCGATCGCCGCCCATGAGATCGGTCCGGCCGCTATCACCGACGAACAGGGTATCACCGGTAAACAGGTTGCCCTCCGCATAAAGACAGACACCGCCGGGTGTATGACCGGGAGTGTGGATGACGTCGAAAGTGATTTCACCAAGCGCAAGGGTAGTTTCATCGGTTATAAAGTGGTCCGCCTGGGGATAACCGCGCGTATCTGCTTCGTGGATAATGATGCGGGCGCCGGTCAATTCTTTGAGGCGTCCGTTCCCGGCAGTGTGATCCCCATGTGCATGGGTATTGAAAATGGTATTGATCTTTAGGCCGGCTTTGTCAGCTTCCTCGATGATGTAGTCCACGTTGGGTCCCGGGTCGATGACCATGCCCTGGTGCGTCTCTTCGCAGCCTACCAGGTAGGAGAAGTTGTCGTAGGGGTCCATTTCCAGTTGCTTGATTATCATGCCTCACCTCTGCGTGATCAAAGGGGTGGTGTCGTTTGTGATAACAATTAATTTCCGGCAGTTTGTCCGGCCAATCGCATGACCGGTTTCTCTTCAATGGGCCAATGAACGATGGCGGCCATCACCCCGAAAGCAACCCCCAACCACCAGACGCCATCGTAGCTGCCGGTGCGGTCATACAGCCAGCCGCCCAGCCAGACACCGCTGAAGCTGCCGATCTGATGGCCCAAAAAGACAATGCCGTAGAGCAGGGCCATGTAGCGGGTCCCGAACATCACGGCCACCAGCCCGGATGTCGGCGGCACCGTGGCCAGCCACAAAAATCCCATCACGGCGCTGAATATCAAGACAGACGGCAGGGTTATCGGCAATAGCAAAAACAGGGTAATGGCAACGGCACGCCCGAGGTATATCCCTACCAGCAGGTTTCGTTTGAAGACCCGCCCGGACCAGACACCGGAAAGAAAAGCGCCGACCACATTGCAAAGGCCGATCAGGGAAATGCTCCAGGCCCCCAGGCGGGCATCGAACCCGTTGTCGGTTAAAAAAGCCGGCATGTGGGCAGTGATAAACGCCACGTGAAAACCACAGACAAAGAAACCGGTTACCAGCAATAGAAAGGACCGGTGCCCTATGGCCTCCTGCAGGGCCTCGGATACGGACTGGTCTCGAGCGGCAGTCTCGGTTTCCGCCTTGCCAGAATACGGCGCCAGGGGAATTGCCAACAAGGCCATGGTCAGGGCCGATACGGCCAGGATGTTCAAAGCCGTAATCCAGCCGTAACTGTTGATCAACTGCTGGGCGATCGGCACGACCGCGAACTGCCCCAGGGAGCCGGCCGCGGTGCCCAGCCCCAGGGCCAACTGACGCCGGGATTCACCCACCGCTCGGGCCATGGCCGGTAGCACGATGCCGAATGAAGTGCCGGCAATCCCGGCCCCAACCAGCAGACCGGCCGAACTATGCAAAACCCAGATGTTCTCAACCCCCGCCATGAGGGCCATACCCCCGGCATATAACAAGGTCCCTGCCACCAGGACCCGAACGTTGCCGTAGCGATCCGCCAACCCGCCGGCAAACACAGCCACGATTCCCCAGAAGAGGTTTTGAATGGCCAGGGCCATGGATATGGCCTCGCGCCCCCAGCCGTTTGCTTCAGTCAGGGGCCTGATAAACAGTCCGAAACTCGATCGATAACCAAATGATAGCAGCAACAGCAGGCAGGCGGTGGCCATCAGAAAATAGGTAGATCCATTTGTTTTATAATCGTCGGGTTTCTGCATGAACAGCTGTCTCCCGGTTATGTCAAAACCATAATTTAAGGAATAAGGGTCGCCCCGTGGATGTCAAGCACGCGCGGGGGAAACATACTGCGTTGCCGGGTCATGGAGGTTTTTGGAATACCATGACTGTTTATTTGTGGCTCGATGGTTGTAATGGTGCGCTAACATCTTATGGTTAAAGGGTATACCCAGAGTGTTTTCACACAATAGCTATGTAACGTGTTCCCAATAGGGCTGATATCATGTTCCGCCGAACGAAAATAATGGCCACCCTCGGGCCGGCCACCGACCCGGCCGAGGTCCGTGAAGAAATGATAACTGCCGGCCTTGATCTGATCCGTATCAATTTTTCCCACGGGGATCTGGCCGAGCATCAAAGCCGCATAGAGAAAATGCGCGTCTGCGCCCGGGAACACGGCCGCCACATAGGGGTCCTGGCGGATCTCCAGGGACCGAAAATCCGGATCGGCCGGTTTGCAGATGGCCCGGTAACCCTTGAAAACGGATCGGCTTTTGCCCTCGACACCACCCTTTCTTCGGTGGGCGGCAACCGGCAGGCGGTCGGTGTGGATTACAAACAGCTGGCCGCAGATGTTGGCCCCGGCGATATACTCCTGCTAGACGATGGCCGCATAGAACTCGAGGTAACCGGGATCGTGAATGGCCGGGTTGACTGTCTGGTGGTCACCGGGGGCGTACTGTCCGACAACAAGGGGATCAACCGTAAGGGCGGTGGCCTTTCCGCCGATGCCCTGACGGACAAGGACCGTACCGACATTCGGGCCGCGGCCGGGATGTCTGTGGACTTCATCGCGGTTTCCTTCGTACGCTCGGCCGCGGATATTCACGAGGCCCGCCGGGTCCTGTCCGCAGCGGGCGGAACCGCCGGCATTATCGCCAAAATCGAACGGGCGGAAGCTGTGGCGGCGATCGAGGAAATCATCCAGGCCGCCGACGGGGTCATGGTTGCCCGCGGGGACCTGGGTGTAGAGATCGGCGATGCCGAAGTGCCGGCCATCCAGAAGCACATTATCGAACGGGCCATCTGGCTGGATAAACCAGCCATCACCGCCACTCAGATGCTGGAGTCGATGATCGAAAACCCAATCCCGACCCGGGCCGAGATCTCTGATGTGGCCAATGCCGTCCTCGACGGTACCGATGCGATCATGCTCTCCGGGGAAACGGCGGTGGGGAGCTACCCGGAAAAAGTCTTGGCCGCGGCCATTCGCGCCTGCCTGGCCGCTGAAAAGCAGCCTGCCACCCAGGTATCCGGACACCGCGTCGAGAGGCGCTTCAAACGCGCGGATGAAGCGATTTCCATGTCCGCCATGTACGCAGCCAACCACCTGGATATCAAGGTTCTCGTAGCCCTGACCGAATCGGGTTCGACCCCCCTGTGGATGTCCCGCATCAACACGGCCATCCCCATCTTCGGCTTAAGCCGCCATGAGGCCTCCCTGGGCAAAATGACCCTATATCGAAATGTCTATCCACTGTTCTTCGACGTAACCGAGTATCCACCGGTAGAGATCAAGCGGGCGGCCATCAGAACCCTGGAAAACCAGGAATTGCTGGAGATGGGCGACCTGGCAATCATCACCAAGGGTGATCACGACGGCGTTATCGGCGTGACGAATTCGATGAAGATTGTCGAGGTTGGTCGGGTGATGTAGAAGCACTTAAAGGGAACGCTTATCTGATAATTGTCAACTTCGGGAGTTCAGGTCCTCCAACAACCTGCGGACCGCCACTTCTTTGGCTTTGGCTTCAACATCCACGGTGATATCCATATCCAGCCAATCAACCGGCACATCCTCTGGGTTGATAAAATCATGGTGCCGGCCGGGTTTGGGGCCAGTCCAGCCTTCCAGCGGACTTGACAAGTGGAACAACGGCTCGCGATCCCAGGTTGCCAACGCCCGGGCGGTAACTTCGGACTCGCTCAAGCCGTCGGGGAGGCAGCGGTGGTGGTGCACATCGTACACCATGGGAATGTTGATCCGTTCGCACAAGGGCAGAAGATCACGGGGTGTGTAGGTGCGGTCATCGTTTTCCAGGGTCAACCGGGATCGAATCGCCGGTGACAATTGTGCGATGACCGCTTCGAGCCGTCCCAGGGCTGCCGCTTTGTCGCCATAGGCCCCCCCGGCATGAACGTTGATCACATCGGCGTTCACCCAATCGGCAACCTCTGCCTGGTAAGCCAGGTCCGCAATCGAGCGACGCACCACCTCCGGCCGTGGAGAAGAAAGGACAATAAACTGATCCGGGTGAAAACTGGTGCGGATATCGTGCGTCCGGCTGTAACGTCCGCAGGCCTTGAACGCAGCGACGATATCGTTATGTCCGGGCAAATCGGCAACGTCATAGCCGACCTCGGGATGGGTCTTGAGAGGCAGAATCTGACTGTTTATTCGAAAAGCGCCGATGCCGTTGCCCCGGCAGTAGCCAAGTGCCGCTTGCAGTGCTACGGCATTGTGATGCACGATTTCAGAAATATAGGATAGGCGGACAGCGGACGCCAGCCGCTTCAGATATGCGGCAGTGGTTTTGCGGAATTTTATCGGTTCATCCCGGAAAATGCAGCACAAGCCCAGACGTAACATCTATTCTTCTCCCGAACTCCTTCAACATAAAGCTGTTGCAGTGTCTCCAAAACAACCTAAGTCGGGAGTCTCAAATGACAATAGGCAATCATTGGGTTCGATGTGGTAGGATAAGCCTATCATGTTAGCTCTTCGAGTCTCGAATGGGCCGCTCATTGACAGGCCCTGCGGGCGCGTTACCTTTGGCCAGCCCCCGATAGTTCCCGGGGTATTCACCTAATCCTATGACATGGAGAGGTTCAAGTGAAAGTACGCACTTTGTTGTTAATCTTAGTCGGGTTGCCGCTAATAGCAGTAAGTCTGTTGAAGGCTGAAGATGATCCCCATGCCCTCATCCCATCGAGAGGGCATGTTATCATGATCAGGCATGCGCTGGCACCGGGTTCGGGTGACCCGGAAAATTTCACAATCGGTGATTGCAGCACGCAACGAAATCTGGATGTACGGGGCCGCGCGCAGGCCGGGGCGGTTGGGCGTTGGCTGCAGGCCAACGGAACCTCTTCGGCCCGGGTCTACTCCAGCCAGTGGTGCCGCTGCCTGGAGACGGCCCGCCTCATGAATCTTGGCCCGGTTGAGGAATTGGCAGCCCTGAATTCGTTCTACGAGCGCCCACAGGATCGCGAGCCGAATCTGGCGGCCCTCAGAACCTTTCTGGCCAAGCAGCCGCGAAATAGCCGCCTCATTGTACTGGTGACCCATTATGTGACCATCGCCGGCCTGACCGGTGAGGCCGTTTCCTCAGGCGAGGGTGTCCTGCTGAAATTGACCGGCGATGGAGGCGTCACCGTTGTTCGGCGGCTGGACTTTGGTCTTTGAGCACTACCCGCCTTTTTCAACCGGTATACCGGCAGCCGTCATCAGGTCGAAGACTTCCTTTAAGCGGGCTCCCGAACAATCGTTAATTGCGTAGTGCTTTGCGCCACCGTCGCTGAAGTAGATTTGGAACGTACCGTCCTTTCCCAGATATCCTTTGCGGATATAATCGCGGTCCAGCCAAGGCTTCAAAACCTCGAGAAAATCGATAAAGTTACATGCTTCCATAAACATCTATCCTTATTCGGCTGAATGATTAGATGGGTTTCCGCCCAAACCCTGGTACCACCTCGCCACGGCGGCACCGATATCATGCGGGTTGTCTTCCTGTATGAAATGGATACCCCGGCCGATATCAACGGTGACCAGGTTTTTGAGATGCGTCCGACACCAGGCCACCTCTTTTTCGTCTATAATGGCTCCTGGCCGGGCATGGAGTAGCAGTTTCGGCAGTTCGCTTTCCTGGAGCTTGCGGTTGTAGGCCCGAACCGCTTGATCCACATCCGCCGGTTGTCCATCGATCGGAATTTCACAGGGCCATTGCCGCAGGGGCTTGCGGCTGCCGATCGACGGATACGGGGCAGCATAAACCGCCATCTCCTCCGGAGTCAACTTTCTGACAATCGTCTTGGGCAGCATCCCTTTGATGAAACCGTTCATGACACTGATCATGAACCACCCGACAACCGGAGTGCGCATCAATTTGAATCCAAGTTTGTATTCCTTTGAAAAGCCTTCCCATGTAAATGGTTGAATGATCGCTTCCATGAAAGCGATGCCTTTGATTTTGTCAGGATGCTGCATTGCATAATGAAAACCGAGCGCCGACCCCCAGTCGTGAATCACCAGCGTGATATTTTTCAGATCGAGAGAATCGATGAAACCATCTATGTATTTATAGTGATCGAAAAACCGGTACGGTAGCTTCGGCTTATCCGAGCGGCCCATGCCCATCAGATCGGGAGCGATACAGCGTCCCACTGAGGAGAGATGGGGAATGACGTTGCGCCACAAGTAAGATGACGTGGGATTGCCATGCAGGCAGAGGATCGGGTCCCCGGTGCCCTCTTCTACATAGTGCATACGGGAACCATGCACATCGAGATAGCTGGACTCAAAAGGGAAGTCGGCTGAGATGTCAAGATCATTCATGGATGTCTCCTGTGGCGGGTATCCAGAAATTATGGGGTAGACCTATGGTTTAAGGTAAAGTGGCCCAAACGAGATGTCAACGCAGCGCCCGGAACTATTACCGGGACCCATCCGCCAAGTTTCAATATGTTTGCAGAGAAACTACCAACCAAAGGTATCGGGGACTGTATCTATTGGGCCGGTTCACTTGACATCAAATGTCGGCGTTTAAATTTTAACCAATATTAACTAACCTATAACCTCTCACTCGGTGATGAAATGAGAAAATACCATTTAGTAGCTGCTGCCGCTCTTCTGCTGTTTTTGGCTGCCTGTTCCAGCAAAGCGCCTTACCACAAAACCCCCATGCCCGACCCCAAATCATTCAAAGCCCATTTCGGGGATATGGATGCCGATGGTGATGACCTGGTGAACTGGGAGGAATTCAAAGCCTATTTTCCTCACGCCGAACCAAAAGTTTTTAAAGCCATAGACGGCAATGGTGACAACCGGATAGACCACGACGAATGGCACGCGTTCAAGGAAGCACACGGTCTAAAGGATCACGATTGATCCCAGAATGAATTGGGTGGGCGTGTTCGTGGGGAATCTCTCACGGCCACCTTGCCTCTCCGGCTTGGACTAGTAAGCGAAGACGGAAGGTCACATCGCGAAAGCTGAATTTTGAACCAAAAGACTTCGTTGCCCCGGGTGCCAGCCTAAATAGGGTTATTGGATGGGCGTCGGACGAACCCGTATAAATTGCATGGGTTCCGGGAAAAGGGTCTGGCTGTTGCCGGCTTCCAAGTGATTTAACAAGTTCGTAGATGTATCCGTAATGGTGACACAATCGGCGCTCTTTTCAACCGGCAGGTTTTTAGGCTGTGTCCCGGGTGCCCCCTCTGGGACCTTGTAGGTAATCCGGCCCTTCAATTTCCCGGCCTTGATGGCGGTGATGATGGGCTTGCGAGCGAGCTGGTAGACCAACAGGGTGTTGTCATCCGGGAAGGTGTATTTCATGAAAAAGAATCCGGCATAGCCCTTGGCCAGATTGTCATCCAAATCCTCGTAGCGGATATTCCAGTAGTCGTTTTTATTCGTGCGGGTCAAAAAGAACGGCATCCGGGCCGTATCGAGCCGACCGCTATCCATGTGTTCGACACTCAAAGCAACCAAGATAGTGTCGGATTCTTTGCCGACGTGCAGGAAAACCCGTTCGCCTTCTGGGGTATCCGGCCGCCAGACGCCCAGGAGCCGCTCATCAATGCCGTCCGGCTCAGAGAGAGGGTTGACGGACACCATGGGGCAGCAGGCCGGCATAAAAATCGCGATAGCCGCAACAAGCAGCAAATATTTCTTCATTGAATCTCCAGGGAATCCGGCTTGCAGTTTTCCTGACTGAAAAACACACGGTATCAATTGTCATCCATAAACAGCAAAGTAATGGTGGTGTCGCCGGCGTAGCGGCCCACCCGGATTTTACTGACCTCCTTGAGACGCAAGGAACTAAAGGTGATCATATCGACCCCGTTGAGCTGAACGTCCGGAATGACGATTCCAGGTTTTAAATATTCGAGCAGATCGCTTTCGGTCCAGGGCACGATGCAGTTAATCCGCACCCGGCTTTGAAAGTTGACATCCAGGACAACCTCTTTTTTCTGCTGGCGGTTGTCTTTGTAGGTAATGACGATCGAAAGGAAATCCTCCGGCTCGTCATCCAGTTCCGCCGGCGCCTCGATCCCATCCATGATAATGGGAACCGGAAGTGTCTGCTTGAACCCCTTTTTTTCGAGGGCCGCCTGGAGAAAGGCCCGCACGGAATCCAGGGCCTGCTTGGGGAAATGATCATCTTTGAACCATGCCAGGTAATCGTTGACGGCGGCCTGGTATTGTTTGGCCCCGAGGTGACATCGAATGATACTTTTTGCGGCCGCAACCCGGTGGGTGTCATCACCGAGTAATTCCCGCAGCGACTTCAAGGCCGGTGCCCACTGGCCGAACACCAGCATTGCGGTGGCGGTTTCAAATGCTGTTTTGGCGTCCCCCTTTTTACCGGAGGTGAACAATTCCTGAACAACCGTCTGCTCATGGGAAGACATCTCGACACCTGCTGAAAAGTCGTCGAAGGTCTTCAGCTCGTCATCGATTTTTCTAACCTTGCTCACCAGTTGCCCCAATAATTTTTCTTTGTTGGGAATGTCCGGGGTTTTTTTGATGAAGGCCGCCAATTCCTGACAGCGAACGCGGGCTTCTTTAAACAGTGAGTGGGACCGGTACGCCTCGATTTCCTGCAAACGCTTCTGGATCTCCTGGCGAATTTTGGCGGGTACGGTCATGATTACACTGCCCTGGGTCGTTTGGCGAATCGCTTGGCCTGAATACAGGATGCAATTTATAAAAAATGGTCACCTGGTACGGTGCTACCCGAAATAAAAACCAGATGTGGTTTCTGGTGGGAGGGGCGCCAGGCAGCCTTGCTTTTGAGTATTGGATGGATATACAAAATATACTTCAATTATCGGCAAGATACAACCACTCAAGCGGGTGTCGGGCAGGTTTGCCGCAACATCTCTGATCGCGCCTGGCGGTAACGGGCCATTGGAATCATTATTTCCGACTCAACGATCCGCCATGACCTCCATGGTAATGGTGTAGCTTCCGGCCTGCTCGCCTTCACTGATTTTGCTCACTTCAATCAGCCGGATTGACGCATTGATAGCAGTATTGGTGCTATTGATCCGGACGTCATGAAAAATAGATTTCGGTTTGAAAAATCCGACCAGGCTTTGCTTTGATTTGGGAAGGATACAATTGATCATGTCCCCGCTTTGGAAATTGACGTCCAGGAGAACCTTGTTCCTGCGAAAACGTTTATCCACATACGGCAGCTGGATCGAAATCAGATCCCCGTCTTCCTCTTCGGGTTCCGGCTCCACTTCGATCTCTTCGATAATCATCGGTTCCGGGAGCTGTTGGCGGTAGCCTTTTTTGGTCAGCACGGCCTGCAGAAAACCGCGTACGGAATCCAATTCCTTGGGGGGCAGTCCATCATTTTTTAACCACTCCAGGTACTCGTTGACGGCGGCCTGAACCTGGCCGTCTCCCAGGTGACAACGAAGGATGCTCTTGGCCGCCGCAATTCGCTGTTTGACATCTGTGAGCAGGGCTCTAAACGCCTCCAAAGCCTCCATTCGCTGGCCGAATACCAACAGCGCCGTCGCTTCCTCGAACGCATCCGACGCTTTTGTGCCTTTGCCGGTGGTAAACAATTTTCGAACCAGTTCCCGTTCTTTTGGCGTCATCTTCGCTGTTTTGGAGTACTCAAAGAACGCTTTCAATTCACCGTCGATCAGCTCGAGCTTTTTGGAAAGTTTCACCAGAAAGGCCTGTTTGCGGGTGACCGCCGGGGTTCTCTCGATAAAACCCAAGAGTTCTCGGCAGCGCGTGTGGGCCTCCTTATACAGTTGGTGGGACCGGTAGGTCTCGATTTCCAACAACCGCTTCTGGATTTCCTGAATGATTTCAAGTGGCATCGTCATGGTAAAGCATCCTTGAATAAGTGCTGATCTGTGGTGTCGGGCCGGTGTGTAACGGCAACGGTTTTCGAAATTGTCAGATCTTTCACTATTTCGCTCGCTAGACGCAAGGGATGTCGCGTATCGCTGCGTCGTATGTTATCCGAAGGCGTCGTGGCGAATTTTTACGACCAGCATTGAACATACTCCAATTCTCTATTAGATACAATACTTTAGCAAAGAAAGGTTTGTCAAGAAAAGGCTTTTTGCTGTTGACGCTGCCCGCTGGCTTTTATCATCACTTCAGGTAACGGCCAAACTCCTGGTAGGCACGTTCGATAGGGATTGCAAAGCCCAGCCCCTCGTATTTGCGAGTGAGCTGTTTGAAGGTGTTGATGCCCACCACCCGCCCGGCCTGGGTCACCAGGGGTCCCCCGCTGTTACCCGGATAGATCTGGGCGTTCGTCTGGACAAATCCCTTTTCATAGCCCGAAAAAATCCCCGCGGTAACCGAGTTGTTCAGCCGGGCCGGACTCCCAATGGCATATAGCGGCCCACCGGGAACCAGCGCGCGCGAATTGAACTGTTGCAAAGCCGGTGTTTTGTAACCGTCCAGTTTCAATAGGGCCAGATCATGTGTTGAACTGATCGCTACCAGGCGGGCGTTCAGCTCGGTCTTATCCGCTAAAATAATGGCAAAACTCTGGGAGAGGTTAGCCACTGACTTTTTATACCGGTAGTCCGCTCGCTTGTAGCGGTACTCCCGCTTCTGGGCATCGAATTTCTTGCGTCGCCGATTGTAGTCTGTCTTCCAGGTTTCATATTTTTTGAGCCGATAGGTATATTCCGATTTGTAGGACCGCTTCCGCGCACTGTCTCGCTCACGGTCCGCAAGGCTTTTAAGCTTCTTCAAATCGGCCGCATATCTGTCCAACCTGGCTTTTTCCGTGGTGAACTGCTTCTGCAAGGTTGCGATGCGTCCATCCACCCTATTGAACACCTGGCTCTGCTGCTTTTCCTGGTGTTTGGTAGTCCGAATAACATGCTTGTTCGTAAGGATATAGCCATCCGTTGAAATGAAAAACCCGCTACCGTAACCCAGCCCCCCTTTCACGGCCACAGTGGCTGCCGTGGCAGCCTCAACGGGTGAACGCCGCGGGTAATTTCGAAGTAACTGGGTGCCGCCGGTTTTTGAGCGGGGCGCGGGCCGCCCGCTCTCTTCCATGGTTTCAATTTCCCCAACCTTGTCCTCGGGAGGTGAGTCTGTAAAAACCCAAACCCCGTCTTTTTTATAGTTGTAGATCTTGGCTTGACAAGGCAGTCCCATGAAAACCAGAACAAGTGCAATCAGGAGAAGTCGTATCACTGCTATTGGGGCTCCTATCTATACTGAATTACAAACCATGCTACCTTTCATAAACACCGGGCCTCAGTTAAGTGTAATGGCCTTCTCGGGACAGATCTCCTGGCAGCAGAAACAGGTAATGCAAGTTTCGGCATCCGTCACGGGTAAATCGTTTTCCATGGTAATGGCCGCTACCGGACAGTGCTCCCCGCAGAGGCCGCAGGCTGTACACAGGTCGGGATCAGCGGCCGGCCTGACCCGGGTTTTGCCTTTGATGATCTCCTGAACGGCCGTATCACAGGCGATGGCCTCGCCCCCTAACGGCGGCAGCTTAAAGTCCGGGACAACCCGCAACGTCCCTTCAATGCGGATTTCATGCTCGTCAAAATCCCCCAGACACAGCTCCCTGGCCTTTTGCAGAAAGCGCAGGCGGCCCGGTTCCAACCCCATCATGCGCGCCACGACCCCGTCCAGGGCCACGGCGTTGTCGGCGGCCAGGATCTGCCCGATCTCCCTTAAATCCGGCGAGGCCGGACCGTTGCCCTCCATACCCATGACCGCATCCATGATAAACAGATCCGGAATCCGCAGGCGAAACACTTCTACGATCAACTCATGAAAGCGTTCCGGTGTACCGGCAATCCGATGCAGCCGGGCTTTCTGGGCACCCGGCAAAAATCCGTAGCTGTTTTTAATGGCGCCGGTCATAACCGTAAGGCCGTGTGTTTTAAACTTGGGCAAGCTTATCACGATGTCCGCATCCAAGATTTCTCTGGAAATTCCAACCTTCGCCATGAAATCAGCTTGAAAAGCTACCGGTTGGGGGGCGTCTCCCAGGTTACGGTAATATTCCCCGGCCGCCTCCATCAGTCCGGTCTTTTCAAAGGCCTTCTCGTTATCGCCATAACTGAACAGTCCGGGATTATCACCGACAACAATCTCCTGGGGCTTCATTTGGGCAACTTTTGCAATCACCGCCCGCAAGACCGCTGGGTGGGTCACTATGTGTTCATCGGGGGCGGACATTCGCAGGACATTTGGCTTGATCAATACCTTTTTACCCGTCATGTCCTGCGGAAACAGTTCGAAGGCCTGCTCTACAGCGACCCGACAATCGTCGTAAGAAGCCGGGTGTATCATCACTTTATGCATCTTGCCTCCGGTTTGATTTCGCCAAGCGGGCCAAGCGTGGTTGTGGTCCTGTAATAATACATATTTTGGACCGGAAAGATAGCCCCAAAAACAATAAGGGCGGTTCCCTGGCAGGAACCACCCCGTGAAAAAGAGAAATTCAGAGCATAAAGGAGGTGGGATGGATCTGAACTCCTCTTAGACACAGAATAGGCACCCGTTACCGACTGTCAAGACCCGGATTGCGCAGGCAAGCGGAGTTGCGTACAAATACTTGTTATTAATAATATATTTTGCCTGTCTGCGCAGTATACAGCGATCCTTGTTGCGCGCCGGGTGGTATAGCGGGCGCCAGGCTTTTATTTAACGGTAACAACCGGGCATGCGGCCTTGAGAATCACGTATTGGGCGTTGGACCCAAACATCAATTTGCCGACTTTCGACCTTCTCTTTACCCCGATGATAATTTCGTCCACGTCATTCTCATTGGCGTACTTGACCAGATCTTCCCCGGCACCCAGGTAGCTTACCGAGACTTTGGTCTCGCAGGGAATACCATCGGCTTTCATGAGAGCCATCACTCTGTCCAGCCTGCTTTCGGCTCTTTGGACGTCCTCACTTTTCAGCGTCGAACCCTGCTCCAATGAAGTCATCAAGCAGATTTTGGCTTGAAATGCCAGGGCATGTTCACGGGCCAGGTTTAAAAGTGCTTCGGAGACACCGGAATGGTCGTACCCCACCAGAATATTCATTATGTTCTCCTTGCGATTATCATGTTCCGGCTTTGTGGTAATTTGATTGGATGAGTATGTATGAGCTTAAACTAAATTCAGCGTGCAGGTCAAACGCAGAATGGATCCCGGCTGAAAATTGTACGCCGGGATCCATCTATTTTGGCAATCTCAAACAAACAGTTTTGCGAGGCTCTCGAGCGAATCTGTCCAGCCCGTGAAGTGACCGTCCCGGGATTCCTCGGTGGGTAAAAAGTCGTGGGTCAACACCAGGCGGGTTGCCCCCCCCTGGTCCTCGAACACGAGGGTCACCACAGTTTCGGCGTGCAGTCCGGCACTGCCCTCACAGGCCTGGCCGTCCAGGATCCAGGTGAAAATCAGTTTGCGGGGCGGGTCAATCTCGCGGTATGCACCATGGAGGACCGCCACGCTGCCGTCCGGCTCCTTGAGGGTCAGGCGGTATTCGCCGCCGACTTCCAGATCGATTTCTGCGGACTGGACCTCTGCCCCATCCGGGCCGAACCAGCGGGCCATGATTCGCGGATCGGTCCAGGCCTGGAATACCTTTTCCGGGGGGGCATTGAAGTCACGATTAAGCGAAAGGGTATAGTCTTGTATTTGGGTTGCGGGCATATTCATAGCGTCACCTTTAAGATGTTTCTTTATTGTTGAGGTAGGCGTCAAGCGCATCCAGCCGATCCTCCCAGAATTCGCGATACCTGACAATCCAGTGAGAGGCGGCATCCAGGGCATCGGATCGCAACTGGAATCGATGCCACTGGGCGTCTTTTTTACGTATGACAAGTTCAGCATTTTCCAATATTTTCAAATGTTTGCTTATGGCTGGCTTTGATATCCCGAAGGGTTCGGCCAGCTCCCCGGCCGAGGCCTCCCCGATAGAAAGCCGCTTGATGATCGCCCGGCGGGTGGGGTCCGCCAGGGCGCCAAATATGGAGGTCAGTTTCTGTTCGTCCATTATTTAACCACAAGGTTATTTAACAATATGGTAAAATAATATGGCGAAAATACTGATTGTCAAGTTGAGACTTTCGAATTTTTTATTTTAAGTGGGCGATTGCCAGTGAGAACAGCACCGCCAGGCAAATCCAGACTGCGGATTTCAGACCCGCTAGTAGAGGATGACGTTCACTTGAACATGGCAATATGCCCAAGCTTATATCGGGGACCGGTTCCGTGGCGGCGGTATCTTCCGACTCTAAAAGAAAACAGAGCGAAGCAAATCGGTGACGGCCTTTTGTCTGCACGGTTTAAACATAAGTCGCGGCGGTTCTATATGCAAATATATCCTGAAGAATTTAAATAAATATCAAGAATCTTGCACCTAGACACAATATTCATTAAGTTATTTCTAAATGACCCCTCATTAACGGCTAACTGCAAAGGTCGTGCATATGGCTAAAATAGACGAATACGACCGTAAAATCATCGCCGCCCTGCAATCCAACGGGCGGCTTTCCAATATCGATGTGGCCAGCCTGGTAAACCTGTCCCATTCGAGCTGTTCCCGTCGTATCGCCCGCCTGGAACGTGATGGTATCATCACCGGGTATCGGGCGCTGACAGACCGCCAGAAGCTCGGACTGTCGGTGCGGGCGTATTGCGGGGTGGTGCGTGACACGGATACCGGCTGGGAAGAATTGGCCCATGCCCTGGCAAACATTGACGGCGTTGTCAGCGTATTTGCCGTGTCGGGCGACGTGGACATCATGCTGGAAATCGTGGCCCGGGACATGCAGCACTATTCAGACGTTGTACTGCAGGATGTATTTAATACAAAAGGTGTCAAGGCGACCCGCAGTTCGTTTGTGATGGCGGAAGTAAAATCCTTATATTAAGATCCCTTTAAACAAGTCATTAGGATTTACCGCCCACTCGCTTTGCTCGTTCGACTCACGCGGACTAGGCCCGGCCGACGTGCCGGGCTTGGGTAGCCATCGCTTCGCGAAAAAACCAGGGGTAATGGGATAGACTGAAGCTAACATTGAAATTTGAATACCCATAAATGCCCAAAGGGCATGGCGAGTTTCAGCCGGCCACGTCGGCCGGCTGATGTCTGCGTGTGTCTGCGGCTAATTTTGATTTTACGGGAGCACTGATGACAGCGAACGGAGAACAGTTGTACGGGTTGAAAAGGCTCTGGACCACTTTGAAAATGGGTATGAACCCGGCACTCAAGGGATTGCCGTTGAAACAGAAGCTGGCCCTCAATTACGTCTCCAAGGAAAGCAAGCTCACGAAACTGGGTGACCGGATCTTCACCAACACCTTTACGCCTTATTATCCTTCCCGTGCGTATGACCGGTTTTTGAAAGGTGTCGTCGCTGTGGGAGCCGGCCAGCCCTATCCCGTGGTGACCAATTTCGCCATCACGCCACAATGTCCCTGCAACTGCTGGCATTGCTCTTTTTCCGACCGGTCTAAAAGCGATGTCATGACCCTGGCACAGCTCCAAAATGCCATCGCCGAAGTACAGGCTCTGGGAACCAGCGTCATCGGCTTCACCGGCGGCGAACCGCTTCTGCGCAAGGACCTTGAAGAAATTATCGCCGCAGTGGACGACCGCTCCATGCCGATCATGTTTACGACCGGTTATGGACTGACCATCGAACGGGTGCGTCGCCTCAAAGACGCCGGTCTGGTCATCCCGGTCCTCAGCCTGGACCACTACACGGCCGATAAACACGATGCCGGCCGGCGCACGCAGGGTATCTTCAAGCAAACCCTGGAGGCCATCCGGATGTTCCAAGAGGAGGGGTTTTACGTGGCGGTCTCTTTTGTGCCGGACAAGCAACTGGTAGACGACCGACCCGAGCTGTTCAAGGTCATCGAATTTTTCCGGGAACTGGGCATCAACGACATGCGCCTGACGTCCCCCATCCTGAGTGGTCACCTGACGTCGCGGCCTGAAGAAAAGCTGACCCTCGAAAATGTGGCTACAATCTTCGAAATCCAGAAACTCTGCACCCGCACCCCGGGCTATCCGGGGGTCTTTGCCTACGACTATTTCGAGAGTGCCCTGTTCTACGGCTGCGGGGCCGGCTACAATTACATGTTCATCGATTCCCAGGGCAACCTGTGTCCCTGTGATTTCACCATGATGTCATTCGGCAACATCCTCGAGCGCCCCATCCGCGAAGTCTGGGAAGAGACCAGCCGGCATTTCTGTGTCCCGGGCTGTTCCTGCTACGCCAACAAAAGCAACGATGTCATTGCCGCCAAAAAGCCGGAGTTCTGGCCTCTGTCCAAAGAGGCCACTCAGGCCGTTCTCAAGGCGTGCCCATCTTACAGAAAGGACAAGCTGCCCGAGTTTTACCGCCGTATGGGGATGAAGATTTGATCAGGGTGAGACCTACCCAAGGATTATCTCCCGCGCTTTCGGTCCGCAGTTAAACAACAAGTCCAGAGCCGAAAGGTTTTCGATAAAATCGCCCCATAGCTGGGGATAGACATACCGGGGCTTGCTGAAGGAAATGAGTTCAATCCCGACCTGCTCGAATACGGCCGGATCGTAATAGGCCCGCGCTGAAGACTGTACCAGGAATCGGTCGGCAGACAGGGCCTTGCAGATATCAATGATCAGCGTTGTCCCTTTGCCGCTGACCCCCAGCTCCGACATCAGCATGACCCGGGTGTCGATTTCAAGATAGGCCATCAAGCCGTTGATAATTTCCAGATTGAAATCCAGGAGGTATTCCGGCTTCCGGGTCAGCGCCCGCTCCATCACCCCCAGGTAGTTCTGCAGATAGGGTGCCCGCGCGTAGGCGTGCCTGAAACTGCGCTGGAATTTGTGCGGCCAGTTTTCAACGTAACAAATTTTAACCGCGCTGATCTTCTGGAATCCCAGTCCTTTTTTGAGCACTGGTATTGTCAGCCACAACATGCCCTGATCGTTCTTGAGACGATTGCGTGTGATCCAGGTGGCCCGCCGCGGAAACTGAACTTCATCCAGAATAACAAAACAGTCCGCCAGATACGCTTTGAGAAAAAAGCCGGGATAGGGGGCAAAATAAGGCTGGTTGGTTGCTACGATCATGGTTTGCACCCCATGGTGATGGGTTATACACGCCACTATAGCACATCAGGCTCTTTTCCGGGAAAACGGATACCGTTTTTGTCAACGACAATCAGCCTTCTTTTATAGAGGGCCCCGACCGCTTTTTTGAATCTTTTCTTGCTCACGCCGAACAGGGTATAAATCTCTTCCGCCGGGCTTTTGTCGGAAACGGACAGTCGTCCGCCCTCGGCCTGCAGGGTATCTAAAATGGTATTGGAGAGAACGTCGATCCCTTTGTGCCCGGTCTGCCGGAGGCTGATGTCGATCTTGAGATCGGCGCGAACCGCCTTGATATAACCGTTGAGTCTCTGGCCGGGCTCAAGCGGCTGGGAGACCTCATTATGGTAGATGAGGCCCCAGTGGGTGTGGTCCACCACCGCTTTGTAGCCCAGGTCCGTTTGCGCGTAGATCAACAACTCCACCGCCTCACCCTCGTTGTAATCCGGGGGGCTGTGGCCAAGATACCGGTTCAGTTTGGAAGATGCGGAGATGCGACCGGTTGTTTGATCCAGGTAAACATACACGATATACGTCCGACCCTTCTCCATGGGGTCGCGCTGCTCCCGATTAGGCACAAACAGATCGTTTTCCAGGCCCCAAGCCAGATAAGCGCCGAACTTTGTGGTAGCCACGGCGCGCAGCCTGGCCACCTGGCCGACAGTGACATACGGCTTTCGGACCGTGGCCCGCAGGCGCTTGTCCCGATCCACATAGACAAAAACCTCAAGCCGGTCGCCCGGCTGACAGCGTTGGGGCATGTTTCGGCGTGGAAGCAGAATGTTCCCGGAAGAACCGCCGTCCATGTGGGCACCATCGCCCGTCATTCGTTTGACGACCAAATTATTCATCTTGCCGATGTCTGTCATACTTTTCCTTATACGCCCCTAAGCCTTAAATTACCAATCTATTTACATGTAGTGCTGATTAATTTTTGGTGAGATTGTGAACGATCGGTATCTGTGTTAAATTACATCAATTCTACCTGGCAACCTGACCCTGACACCCGTGATCGAATCCAAATGGAGGATCAATGAAACCTGGTGTAAACATCTGGAGAGATGCAAACGGAACGCCCCACGTGGAAGCCGAACAGACTGCCGACCTGCATTGGGGGACGGGATATGTCCATGCCGCCGATCGCGGCATGCAGATGCTGCTCATGCGCATTCTGGGACAGGGAAGGGTCTCAGAGATCCTGGATGCTAGCGACACCTCGCTTGAAATCGACAAATTCTTTCGTCAGGTCAACTGGTCGGGTAACATCGCACCACAGCTTGACAAACTTACGACTGCAGATCACACCGCGCTCACGGCCTATAGCGACGGCGCCAATGCGGCGTTTGCCAAGAAGTGCCCCTGGGAACTGAAGCTTTTGGGCTACCGCCACGAAGACTGGCAGCCCGCTGATATCATCATGATCTCCAGGATGATCGGCTATTTAACCCTGGTTCAATCCCAGGCGGAAGTGGAACGCCTGTTTGTGGAACTGGTCCAGGGCGGAGTATCCGCCGATTATCTGGAGGAACTCTTCCCGGGGCTCCTGGGCGGACTCGACATCGAGCTGCTGAAAAAAGTGACCCTGCCCGAACGTATTATCCCGGCTAGCGCGCGCTGGAACCTGCCCCTACCGCGCATGATGGCCTCCAACAACTGGGTTATCTCCGGAAAAAAGACCGCCTCCGGCCAACCGATCCTGGCGAACGACCCCCACTTGGAGGTGAACCGGCTGCCCAATGTTTGGTGCGAAATAGTCCTGCAGCATAATGGCCGCTACATGATAGGTGGTTCCATGCCGGGTGCACCGGGGATCTTAGTAGGCCGCAGCGCGGACCTGAGCTGGGGGGCCACCTACGCTTTTATCGACAGTATCGATTCTTGGGTGGAAAGATGCAAAGACGGAAAGTACTACCGTGAGGATAGCGAACGTTGGCTGGCCTTTAAGCAAAGAAAGGAAATTATCAAGCGAAAGAAAAAAGATCCCGTTGAGTTAATCTTTTATGAAAACGGCCATGGGGTCCTGGCCGGCAACCCCAACGAGGAGGGCTACTACCTGGCTACCAAATGGGCGGCGGGTGAATCCGGGGCACAAACCTACAGCGCCCTCTTGAAACTGTGGGACGCGCGGAGCGTTGCCGAAGCAATGGATGCATTCGGCGGCGTCGAAACCGGCTGGAGCATCGTTTTAGCCGACGTAGAGGGCAATATCGGTTTCCAGATGACAGGTCTGGCCCCCAAACGCTGCGGCGGAGTGAGTGGCCTGGTGCCTCTTCCGGGTTGGAAAGAAGAAAACGACTGGCAGGGTTTTTACAGCCACACCGAGATGCCCCGCTGCTACAATCCCGAGAAGGGTTATTTTTCCACAGCCAACCAGAATTTGAATGACTACGGCACGGCCAAACCGATCAACATGCCCATGGGTTCATACCGGGCCGACCGTATCGACCAACTCATCGAAGCCCAAAACAATATGACCGTGGAACACATCTACAAGATGCATTACGACGTATATTCCCGCCAGGCGGAACTTTTCATGGACATCCTTAAACCGCTGCTGCCTGATACCTCTCAGGGCAGGATCCTGAAGAATTGGGGCCTGAACTATACGGCCAACTCCCGGGGAGCCTTCCTGTTTGAAGAATTCTACAAGGGCCTGTACCGGGAGGTCTTCGGTAAAAACGGATTTGGCGCGGATGTTCTCGATTTTTTGGCCGAGGAGACCGGGGTCTTTGCCGACTTCTACAGTAATTTTGACCGTATCCTGTTGGCGGAAGAATCAATCTGGTTCAACAGCCGGCCCCGGGAGGAAATCTACCGCAAGGTTGCCGTTGAAACACTGCATTTGGAACCCCGTACGTGGGGCTCTACGCGTACTTTCACCATGAACAACATCCTGTTCGATGGTAAGCTGCCGCGTTTTCTTGGATTTGACCGGGGGCCGGTCGTCGGCATCGGCAACCGGGCCACCATTCATCAGGGACAAATCTACCGCAGTGCCGGCCGGGACACGACCTTTTTCCCATCCTTTCGAATGATCACTGACTTGGGGACCGACGAGGTGTTTTCCAACCTGGCGGGCGGACCGTCTGATCGACGCTTTTCAAAATGGTATATCTCCGGGCTGGATGACTGGATCAACGGAAAGTATAAAAAAACAAACACCCAGAACAGTCAGCAGAAGCTACCGTTTAATTGAATGCCTCAATCAGGAAAGATAAAGAAGAAAAACGCAATAATAAAACGCCCGAAGAGCAGCACCAGTATTAACGGTAGTACCCAAAAAGGTAAGGTTCTGAAAAAAGACCTGAATTGTTGCGGGTGTGGCGTCTTCATATCGGTTGCGGCTACCGGTCGCCGGCTTTATACACCGCTTTACATACCGCCCACTGCCGGTACGAATCCCACACGATCACCGTTGGACAAAATCGTGTTCCGTTCTGTTTTCCGCCCATTCACAAAACTGATCTTGACGTCCGCACGGGGGACACCGACCAGATCAGCCAAATCGCCAACGGTCCGACCCTCTTCAAGTTTGTACGAAATCGGCGCTCTGTAATCGCAGGTATTTTCATTTGCCAATGTTGCAAAGCATTTTACATCTACTTTCATGATGGTATCCTTTTGTGACGCATTAGGTTTTCCCGGTAATCACGCAAATGATTGCATCTGTGAACCTAACGTTCGACCAAAACAGTTGAAAATCAATACCAGAGGATCATGTGGCCATTGGTGGGTAAAACCTATCGCCCGGGCTGTTATGTCTGTTTCCGACACAGGCCCGGAGGGTTGTATTCGCTTTATGGGCTGCGCGTATTATGATTAATACACAAGCTGCAATCGACAGTGCACTTTGATCTCAATTTCTGACTGCCGACGGTGACCCTTTATGCTTTCAATCGACTACTCTATTATCATACCGGCCTACAACGAAGAGGCTTTCCTGCCGCAGGCGTTGCATTCGGTAAACAGCTCAATAGCCAGCGTTCCAGGGAAAGCTGAGGTCGTGGTGGTAGACAATAACTCCAGTGACCGGACAGCTGAAATCGCCCGAAGCATGGGCGCCCGGGTGGTACCCGAACCGGTTAACCAGATCGGCCGGGCCCGCAATACCGGGGCGCGGGCGGCTCGTGGCCGCCATTTGATCTTCGTGGATGCCGACACAGCGCTGACCGCAACACTCCTGGGAAAAGCGCTGGCGAATCTGAAGTCCGGCCGCATCGTTGGCGGTGGAGCGATTGTCGCCCCGGACCGACCCCTGGAACCTGCTGCCCAGTCCGCCCTCGATACTTTGAACCGCCTGTTCCGGCTTTTTAACATCGCGGCCGGCTGTTTCGTGTATTGTACGAAAGCGGCATATGACGCGATCGGTGGGTTTTCCCAACGGGTCTATGCCAGCGAAGAGATCTGGTTTTCAATCCACATGCAGCTTTGGGCCTGGCGCCATGGAAAACGCTTCAGGGTCATCCGGGATCAGCCGGTAGTCACCTCGATCCGCAAATTGGAGTGGTTTTCCCCTGGTCATCTGCTGGTATCCAGCCTGGTCCTGACCCTTTTTCCCCTGGCCCTGTTTTCCCGCCGCCTCTGCCATGTCTGGTATCACCGCCCGGAATCTGACCGGGCGGCCATTGCCCAAGAAAGCGGAAGAAGATCTTAAATGGTTGTTGAGGGATTATTTCGACACCAACTCGTATTGGCCGCTGACGACATTGCACATTTCATGATCATTCCAGCCAATCGGGCCAAAAGGTTCGAGTTCAGCCAGATGTTTTTTCAGTTCGGATTTGAGCCGGACTTGTTCCCCGAATATTTTTGACACTGTAAACTTCCCTTTAATCCCCTGGAATTTACCGGTTCCATCCGTGAACTCGCCCGACAAAGAGGGCCCCGTTTCCAGATAGTGCCGGGTGATGTCACCGTATTCGTAACCCAGAATCATGTCGCCGTCTTGGTCCACAATCACGATGGCATATGTGCCCCGGCCTGCCGAAAAAGTGAGATAAATCCCATCCGAGGGCGGGCGGGTCAGCATACCCTCCATGAAATAGGTCGAGCGATCCAAAAAATCGTTTTCGCTCCTGCCCCGAATAACGCCGCACTGCTTGTAATTGGTCACAATGGGCAGTTCGCTGCTGCCGTGCAAATGGGTATAGTAAGTGTAGCTACATTCCACAAATTCAAAATCTTCCGCAAATGGGGTGCTCGGCAAGAACAGTAGCCCCCAGATGGCGACCAGGCCCATTAACTTGTTCATGATACCCCCTTTCCCCCAAACGAGGTCTTAAAACGTTACAAAGCCGAAAGCGGGTTCAGGACAGCAACTGAGTCGCAGGGCAGGAAAATCGCAGGAGCTGACACATGTCTGGAATGGAACGTCTGCAGGAGATGCTATGAATTGAATTTACCACACTGGCGGGATTCGACCAATAGCCTGTATCGATATTTGTTCATTAGGCGGATCCAACCAATTGGGTATATCCACCCCCAAAATGGCAAGTTCCGATGGTTCTATCACAATAGACCGACAAGGCAATTGCCAGCTCCGTAATTGTAATGCCTTGTTATCAATACGATTTTAAAGCAATCCCAACTGGCACCGCCATTGCTTATGAATCGTAAAGCGTCTCGATCATATCACCAAAGTGCTTGTGCACTTCGCGTCGTTTGAGTTTGAGGGTTGGGGTGAGAATGCCGTTTTCCGGGGAGAACGGTTCGGGCAAAATGAGGATCTTCCGGGGTACTTCATACCCGGCCATATGCTTACAGGCCGCTTGCACCTCATTTTCAATCAACTCGATCAGCCGGGGCTCCTTGACCAGCGTTTCCGGATCTCCCGGCAACCCCTGCTCCCGCGCCCAGGGCCCGGCGACCAGCCAGTCCGGCGCGACAACCACAACATTGAATGGCTTGTTGGCGCCGTGGACCATGGCACTGTCGATAAACATGCTCAATTTAATCGCTTCCTCCATATCAACCGGAAAAACGTATTTCCCATTTTCCAGCTTATACTGCTCCTTGATCCGGCCGGTGATGTACAGGTAGCCGTCATCGTCAACCCAGCCCAGATCACCTGAACGCAGGCCGCCGTCTGCAGTCAGAACCGCGGCCGTGGCCTCGGGCAGGTTGTGGTAGCCCACCATGACATTGGGTCCGTAAGCGACCACCTCGCCCTCCCGGTCGCTGTCCGGCGCCTGGGCGCGGTCAATCTTCACCGTGCAACCGGGAATGGGTTTGCCCACGCTCCCGGGCCGGTTGGTTTCCGGAATGTTGACCGTGTGGGCCGGCGACAGTTCGGTCATGCCCCAGGCTTCACAGACCGGAATACCGATATCATAAAAGAATTCGGCTATTTTTGGATTCAGGGCGGCACTGGAACTGAGCGCCATCTTCATGCGATCCCCGAATTTCGCGCGCACCTTGCTGAAGACGATTTTGTCCACCATCCCCAATTTCAAATTGTTTAAAAAGCCGGCATTGCCGCCGGCCGCCCGGCGCTCCGCAGCCGCCTTGAGCCCCATGTCAAAAAGGAATTTGGCCAACCCGCCCTGTTTTTCCATTTTGTCGTTTAACCCGGTAAACACCTTGTTGAAGATCCGGGGTACCGCCACCAGCAGGGTCGGCCGCACCAGGGCCAGGTCATCCACGATGGTCTGGGGGCTTTCGGCAAAACCGGTCTGGCCCCCAAAATTGATCAGCATGTGCAGCTCTGCGGTCTGGCCGAAGGAATGGGCCCAGGGCAAAAAGGACAGGGTACGGTCGCCTTCGGAGACATACTCGGGCAGCATCATGGTCGCTGCCAGGGCGTTGCTGGTAAGGTTGTAGTGGCTGAGCAGTACACCTTTGGGATTGCCCGTGGTGCCGGACGTATAGATCAGGCCGGCAATATCGTCCTTGTCCGGTTTGACGGACGGCATCGAGTTATCCCGACCGGCTTTTTCCAGCCGGGCCATTGAATTATCGCCGTTGCTCTCTATAACGTAGATTTTTTCGAGCCCCTCGATCTCGTCCGGAAAATCCTTGACCTTATCCAGGATATCATCCCGGGAAACCAACAGGACTTTCACCCCGGAATCGGCGATGATGTACTTCATAATCCGCGGCAGTTCCGCCTCGTACATGGGGATGAACCGGGCGCCGAGACCATCGGTCGCATACGCGGCAATAGCCCATTCATTGCGGTTGTTGGCGATAATACCGACCCCGTCGCCTTTGCCCACACCAATGCCGGCCAGCCCGCCGCGCAAATGGTCAACCCGCTCGGCCACCTGGCCGTAGGTGATCCAGTCGTAGCCGTCCCCGGCCTTGTTCTTGGTGCCAAACAGTTTGTTACCCCGAAATTTTTCAACCGCCCGCTCAAACAGGTCCACGAGATTCTCCGGGCCGCCGAACGCAAACGTCTCTGTTGTCATGCGCATCCTCCCCACGGGTGTATATATTTGCGAGGTCCCCAAACTTAGGCTGAAGGTGGAAGGCTGAAGATTGAAGTGTGACCTTAAACCTTCGAACTTCTCCACAGCCAAGTTGCTAATCTTTCAGATTCTGCCGCCATGGTCAAGACCGGCTCTATGGCAAAGAAAAAACAGCAGCTTGTGTGTCGCGACGAAACGTCAATTAATTCCCGATAGCGTATCTTTATTCGGCATCTCGCACCGATTTTCAGACTATGTCAAAAATATCAGACGGTTAATAAAAGTTACCGCCATCGCCATCCTGATCTTATTTGACAACCGCAACGTTCGCTTTAGTTTCTGTCATTGGTATTTTCTATTTTCGACCGCTGGATATTCGTATTCATTCCCCTATTTGAACTGCGCGCATCCACAAGACCACGGTTGATTGCCATGACTATAAATTCTTTCCTAGCATGAAGCCCCGGTTCTGGTGAATCGTCGAGCGTTACCACATGGCGGTGAAATAAGCCCAAGAACCAAACCCTGAAGATTAACTTTAGGAGGTATACCGATGAGCAAGATAATTGTAGTGGGAGCAACCGGTACCATCGGAAAGGCAATTGCGGATTTGCTGGCCCGGTCGCATGAGTTAATTCGCGTTGGAAATACATCGGGGGATGCGACGGTGGACCTGGGGGATACGAATTCCATTGTGGACTTGTTTGAAAATATCGGCTCGTTCGACGCCGTGATCTGTGCGGCCGGGACATCCCGTTTTGGCAGCGCGCAGGACGCCAGCGACGATGATTTCAGGTTCAGTATTCAGAACAAACTCATGGGACAGGTGAACCTGGTGCGTGCGGCCCGGCACCACATCAATGCCGGTGGTTCGGTCACCCTGACATCCGGGATTCTGGCCAGCGATCCCTGGCCGGGAACCGCCCCTACAGCGATGGTCAACGCCGGGTTGGAGGGATTCGTGCGGGCCGCCGCCCTGGATTTCTCCCCTGACCTGCGCATTAATATTGTCAGCCCGGTGTTCGTTACCGAAACCGCCCTTCAGATGGGCATGGACACGGAGGGCACCCTTTCGGCCGCCGATACGGCCAAAGCCTACCATGTCAGCCTGGAAGGCGACATGACGGGCCAGGTTCTGGATGTCCGCGACTATGCTTAAATGAGCAAACAAAACGAATAAAGGATAATAAAATGTCTAAAAATATACTGATCACGGGTGCCAGCAGCGGATTCGGGAAGCTGACCACCCAAACTTTGCTTAAAGCCGGCCATACCGTAGTCGCTTCGATGCGGGGGATGGCTGATAAGAACCAATCTGTTGCCGCCGAGTTGCAATCAGCCGGTGCCCACATAGTTGAGATTGATGTCACTAGCGATGATAGCGTTACCAAGGGTGTAGACGCGGCGCTGGAAATGGCGGCCGGAATTGATGTGGTTGTAAACAATGCCGGCATGGGGGTTATCGGTTTACAGGAAAGCTTCACCCCGGAAGACTGGCAGGGCCTTTTCGATATCAATGTATTCGGTGTGCAACGTGTCAACCGAGCGGTGCTTCCCCATATGCGTGAAAAAAACTCAGGCCTCCTGGTGCATATCACCAGTATCCTGGGTCGTATGGTGCTGCCGTTTTACGGGCCCTACAATGCATCCAAATGGGCCATGGAAGCTTTGGCGGAAAATTATCGCGTCGAGCTTAGTGGATTTGGGATTGATGTATGCATTGTCGAGCCCGGCGGATTTCCGACAAACTTCATGGACAAGCTGCTCAAGCCGGGCGATCCGGCCCGCGATGCCGGCTACGGGGAGTTTGCCCAGGCACCGCTGGCGCTTTTCACAAACTTCGAAAAGGCTCTGGCGGAAAACCCGGCCCAAAATCCCCAGAATGTTGCCGATGCAATGGCGGACCTGGTCGATACCCCGGCCGGACAGCGTAGCTTTCGCACGGTCGTAGACAAAATGGGTATGGGCGATCCTATCGCCGGTTATAATGAACAGCTCGCGCAGATCACGGCCGGTATTTACAACGCCTTTGGCATGGGAGACATGCTGACGTTGAAAACCGGATGAGTTGGAATTCGACCACCCCGGCACATCGCTGCGGCAGTCACTACTGAATTGCATTGAAGGCTATTGTAAAGGAATTTCTCCATGTATGCGGTCATGCCCGCCCATTTCCTAACTGTGGTGATCGTGGTCGGCAGCTTGATGGTAACACCGGTCTATATGCTGGCAACCTATGTGTTCAGCGGCGCATCCCCGAAAAAGGGTATGCGGATCGGCGTCGCCTTCCTGTTGTTTGGCGCGCTGATGTTCTGGGTTTGTATAGGCGACGTCCCCGGACGCCTGGGATTAATTGGCAACCTGATTGTTCCGCTGGCGTGGCTACTACCCAGCTTGATTTTGTTTATGGGTAGAGACTGGTTTCTCAACCGGAAGCTTTCCCAGCGCTGGTTGATCGGTTTGCAGCTATTCCGGGCTATCGGGGGCGTATTCCTGATCGAGATGGCCCGGGGGAACCTTCCCGGGATATTTGCCTATCCAGCCGGTGTCGGCGATATCGCCG
>Ga0126329_10000019_pt1 | contig 105884 bp, 89 predicted proteins | sample InaspJWI85metaG_FD_104915 | JGI IMG/M metagenome (GOLD analysis project Ga0126329, IMG submission 104915) | Marine gutless worms symbiont microbial communities from Oahu, Hawaii - Inanidrilus sp. 2 OAHU.JWI-85 metaG | ecosystem: Host-associated > Annelida > Digestive system > Unclassified...
AGACAGAATCATAACCAAGAAGAGCAAATAACGATGAGCGAATTCCAATTAGAAATTGACGGGCAGAATGTGACGGCGACAGAAGGGATGACGGTTCTGGAAGCGGCCCAGAAAGCGGGGATCTATATTCCTACCTTATGCCACCATGAGAAACTGGAACCCTTCGGCGGCTGCCGGATTTGCATCGTGGAGGTCGAAGTGAGCGGTTGGACCAAGCTCGTTGTTTCCTGTGTGTACCTGGCGGAAGAGGGCATCATTGTGCGCACCCGGTCCGAGAAGGTCGATCGCCTGCGCAAAACCATCCTCGAACTGCTCCTGGCCCATGCCCCGGATGCAGAGCCTTTGCAGGTCCTGGCCGCAGAGTACGGGGCCGACCGCGACCGCTATGAAAAAGACGCCTCTTTCTGCATCCACTGCGGCTTGTGTGTGCGGTACTGCGCCGAAGTGAAAAAAGCGCACGCGGTCGGGTTCGTGGACCGCGGTATCCGCAAGGAGATCAGCTTCGTACCGGACATCGCCGCTAAACAGTGCAACGACTGCAAAGAGTGCTTTCCGCTTTGCCCGACGTCGTACTTGCAGGCCGTGTTTGTGTTAACCGAATCGTTGGCCTTCCCAAATGCATCTTAGCTGGCAGGTGATAGATCTATAAATGCGAGGGTTAGATAATTGTTTGTCATCCCGGCGAAAGCCGGGATCCAGGTTTTGTTAACTTATGTAACCATACTACAAACACATGATCCCCCACAAGGCATGTATCAATGACATGTGGGGGATTAATATCGGCACAACAGGTTTTAAATTACGTTCAGGCCATATTGGCGGCTACAATTTCGGCTATATCCAATGTTTTGATTTCCTCCTCCTTGCCCATTTCCTTCATACCGTCTTCAACTATGGTCAGGCAGAACGGACAGCCCACGGCCACATTGGCCACATCCTGGCGAGCAATCTCTTCTGACCTCTCCAGGTAGATGCGCTTGCCGATGGTCTCTTCCATCCACATGCGGCCGCCGCCGGCGCCGCAACAGAAACTCTCCTCGCCGCAGCGTTCGAGTTCCTTGAAGCCGTCCTTGGCGACAGCATTCAGGAGCGAACGCGGCTGAGCGAACACATCGTTGTAGCGGCCCAAGTAGCAGGGGTCGTGATAGGCGAGGGCACCCTCCAGGGATTTGTTCAGCGTGATCTTGCCATCCTTGACCAACTGCGCGATGAATGCGGAGTGGTGGACGACTTCGTAGTTGCCGCCTTTCTGGGGATATTCGTGTTTCAGGGTGTTCAGGCAGTGGGGGCAGGCGGCGATGATCTTTTTCACGTTGTAGCCGTTGAGGGTTTCGATGTTTTCCTCGGCCATCATCTGGTAGAGCATTTCGTTGCCCATCCGCCGGGCGAAGTCGCCGGTACACTTTTCTTCCGTGCCCAGGATGGCAAAGCTGATGCCGGCCGTTTGCAGGATCTTGACCAGGGCCGTGGAGACTTTCTTGGTGCGGTCGTCGAAGGACCCGGCACATCCCACCCAGAGCAGGTAATCCACATCTGAATCTTCAGCCATGGTTTTGACGTCCAGACCGTCGGCCCAGTCGGCCCGTTTGTCGTATCCGATGCCCCAGGGGTTGCCGTTGCGTTCCAGACCTTTCAGGGCCGTGTTCAGTTCCTTGGGGTAGGCCTCGGCCATCAGGAACTGGCCTTGGCGCAGGGCGGTTACCCGGGGCACTTGCTCGATGGTTACCGGGCAGACGGACTCGCAGGCTCGGCAGGTGGTGCAGGCCCAGAGAGTGTCCTCGGCGATGACATCGCCCACCAGCGCTTTTTCGCTGTTAAGCGCCACCATTTCCTCTTTTACCTTTTCGACCTGTTCTTCGTCATCGATACCAGTCAGTGAGGCCTTAAGGCTGGCCCGTTTTATAATGTTGGCCGCGTTGTCCAGCAGTTCATGCTTTAGGTCATCATTAAATTCATGGAGGCTCAGCGGTTTGTCGGTGGTGTAAGCCGGGCAGACCTCCTTGCAGCGGCCGCACTCGGTGCAGGTGTATAGATCCAGGCCCTGTTTCCAGTCGAGCTGGTGAATGTGATTGACGCCCAGAGATTCATCTTCCCAGGCGGCTTCATCTTCCAGGTCCAGCCATTTGGCCTTCTCATGCGGGTAACCCAGGCTTTTGAGGAAGACGTTGGGCAGCGCCGTGATCACGTGAAAGTGTTTGCCCGTGGGCAGAATATTAAGGAACACCAGCTGGGTGATGATATGAGTCCAGAACATCACGGTCATCAGGGTGGTGCCGGCGTCTACGCTCAAACCGGAAACCAGGGAAGCCGCCCCAACCGAGACAGGTGTCCAGACGAATTCGGAGCCGTACTGCGCATTGCTGAAAAAGTGCAGGTTGTCGGGATTGCCGTGCAGTTGAATCAAGTTGTAGCGGGTGCCGTCATAGAGCAGGTCGGAGACCATCAGGATGCCGATCATGAACAGGACCAGGTAGGCCTCGAAGGTGTTGTGCATCCGTTCCGGTTTTAAGACCGCCCGCCGGTAGATCGCATACAGGACCATCAACAGGACGATGCCCTCCATGATGTCCTTGATGAAGATATAGAGATATCCCAGCAGGTAGTCGTCCCCCAGCAGCGGTAGGTGAAAACCCACGTGGTAGCCTTCACCGTAAAGCGTGATGCTCCGGATCAGCAGGATACAGAAGCCCCAGAAAATGAACGCGTGCATGATACCGGAGCCGCGTTCTCTGGCCCGCCCGACCAAGCGTTTCTGGCCCACGGCCAATATCAGCATAGCCACCAGGCGTTCTTTGATGTGATTGGCCCGGTCGGTTGGCTCCAGGGCACGCAGCAATTGGATTTTGCCCCACATCGTGCGGCCGAATACAGCCAAAGCGGCGATCAGCAGGATGGACATCAACAGGGGATTCATGTTTACCTCATTTAGGTTAACTCTTTTTAGCGCAACATGCGGGTCTACTGAACTTCAGGTCCAACATCCGTATCGGGATCGAAACCGGAGTCGAAAGGACGTTCCCGATTTTGATCCCGATCCTGATTACGATTTCGACTCAGGTATTCGCCGGAATCAACTTCTAACCTTGGCGATCTCTTCTTTTAAAATCGGTACTACTTCAAACAGGTCGCCGACAATGCCGTAATCGGCTACATTGAAAATGGGCGCTTCCGGGTCCTTATTCACCGCCAAAATCACCTTGGAGCCGTTCATGCCCGCCAGGTGCTGGATGGCGCCGGATATGCCGATGGCCATGTAGAGGGTCGGGGCTACGATCTTACCGGTCTGGCCGACCTGTTTGTTGTGCGGCATGAAGCCGCCATCCACCATGGCCCGGGACGAGCCGAAACCGGCATTGAGGTCGTTGGCCAGTTCTCTGACCAGATCGACGCCGGCCTGGTCTTTGGCACCGCGTCCCACCGAAATAACGATATCGGCATCGGCCAGATCGATTTCACCGCTGGCATCCGATACGAGCTCGTTGATGACGGCTTTCATGTCAGCAGCCGGCGCAGCCAGCTTGACGACATTTTCGGTGCCATTGATACCAGGGTCGGCTTCAAAGGCACCGGCCCGAATGACGGCCACCAGCTGCGCTGTGTTGACCCTGACACGCTGCATTACTTTATTGGCAATGGCCGGACGCACGATTTCGATCTGGTCTCCGTCAACCGTTACTTCCGTAATTTCAGTGGCACAGGCGGCTTCCAACTGGGCGGCCACCCGGGGCGCCGCGGTTTTACCGCTTTCGGAAAAGCCGAACCAGATCAGGTTTGCGCCGGACTGCTTGGCGGCATCCACCACGCAAGCCGCATACGGGCCGGCTGTAAAAAGTTCCAGGCCCGGATCGTCGGCAATATACTGTGTATCGGAACCGGCCTGGACCAGTTCGGGTATGAGCGCTTCGATATTGCTGCCGATCGCGACCACGGCAGTTTCGGCACCGATAGCCTTGGCCTTTGATAATAATTCAGCCGTGCTGCTTTTCAGGACACCCTCTTTGATGTCTGCGATAACGAGTACTTTAGCCATGATATGTCTTCCTTATAAAGTAAGGTTAGGTTCCAAAGATGATCCCGCGGGACCGGTTCCACGTATTAAAACACTTTGGCTTCGTCAGCCAGCAGACCGACGACCTGGGTCGTAATTTCAGCCGGGTCGCCTTCGAACTTCTGGCCGGCCTGCCGTGTTTCCGATTTCATAAACTCGACAATTTCCGATTTCAAGGAGCCACAGCCAACCTCATCCGCAGAAGTGCCCAGTGCCGCCAGGTCCATGCTCTGGATCTTCTTTTTCTTGGCCAGCATGATGCCGCGCATGGCGGGCAGCCGGGGTTCATTGATGCTATCGCTCACTGTTACCACTGCCGGCAGTTCAATATCGACAATTTCGGTCCCGGCATCACCCAAGCGGGACACCTTGATGTGCTGGTCATCCGCCACATCGATGGCGATGACGTTGCTGACACAGGGAATGCCCAGGTTTTCAGCCAGGATGATGGCGGTCTGCCCGCTGTCCGTGTCTTGAGCCTGCTTGCCGGAAATGACCAGATCGTACTCGCCCTGTTCATACACTTTCTGCAGTACCCGAGCGAAGACAAACGAATCAGCGCCGGCCAGGGACGGGTCATCTATTTCGATACCGTCTTCAATTCCCATGGCATAGGCCTTACGGATCATCTTGGTATTGTCCTCTCCGCCGCCGATACTTACCAGGGTGGTTTCCGCACCGTTGTTTTCCTTGAGCTGAACGGCGGCTTCAACAGCATTCTCGTCCCAGGCATTCATGACGTACTGCAGCCCATCCTCGACAATGGCGCCGTTATCTACGTTGATGTTCAGTTCCACATCAACTACCTTTTTTACGGTTGTGAGAATCTTCACAATGTCCTCCTCGGGGTTAATTAGAGGCGATCTCAAAAATATCTTCTTGTCCGGCATAGCCATAAGGCGACGACGGATTGGCCCAATCTTCAGCCTTCGCTGAAGCTATGGCTAATAACCTCTGTTGGGCGCCTTGCCTGTCCGGCGTAGCTCGCAGAGCGCAGACGGGACCTTGAACCAAAATCCTATTTTTGAGATTGCCTCCATTGATTATATTCGCTTGATTACTATGCATAACGCGAGCAGGGCTATAAACTGCCGGCCCCTGAATTAATTTCAGCCGCAATATTTTTTAAATACGAACTTATCTCCGGAAAAGACGATTCCGGTACCTGTTGCGTCAAGCCAACCGCCCAGATAGCCGCCTGTAGGCCGCCGCCTCTGACCTTGATGGGTATGGCGAATGAGACCATGCCTTCAATATACTCTTGGCGGTCGATGACAATACCCTGTTGGCGGGCTTCCTGGACTTCCATTTTAAAGGTGGCCTTGTCCGTCGTCGTATGCCGCGTATAGGGTTTCAGATCAGTGCGGGCCAGGATTTCGTCAATCTCTTCATCCGTCAGCTGGGTCAGCATGGCCTTGATCCCGGGGCCCGCCAATACCGGCATGCGCAGGCCGATCTCCGATGACACCTTGATGCCATAAGCTGAATCCACTTTATCAATCAGGATGGAACGTCTATCGGCCCGAATCCCCAAAAATGCGGAGAGTTTTGTTTTCGCGTTTATCATCTCCAAGTACGGATGGGCGGTCTGGATCAGTTCCGACCGGTTACCGGCAATGTTACCCAGGATGTAGAGGCGCGTGCCGAAGACAAACTTTCCGCCGGGGTGATGCTCGAGTACGTTGAGATCTTGCAGGGTATGCACGATGTTAAACACCGTGCTTTTATTCAGATCGAGCTTTCCGGAAATGTCACTGATGCCCATCGGTTCGCTCGTCCTGGCAAGTAATTCCAGGATAGCGAAACACTTTTCGATGGCCGGTACTCTTTTGAAAGCAGGGGGCATATGGGCGTCTCGATATGTTTCTCATGGAAAACGTGCGTTCTACATATCAAACGATACGGCCATTTGTCAAGAGAAAATCTGCCAGTAGCCAATCATCAGCAGATAACCTTGTGTTGAGAAAAATCATTTAATTATGAGTTCTTATAAAGTATTTTCCTTCAACTTTTATCGATTTAGCCAAAAGTTTTTCAAAAACCATTGACAGATGGGGCGTACGAACTATATTTGTATGTACAAACAACAATATGGTTAGCCATGGATGCTGAAAAATCAATCCTGAACCACTGCCTGTACTTTACGGCCAATTCACTTTCCCGGGTCATTACCCGCATGGCCGAGAAGGAATTTCGCAAAACGGGTTTGTCCCCGTCGCACGCGTTTTTAATGATGCTGGTGATGGATGATCCCGGCATCGGTCAAAAATCCCTATGTGAGCAGCTTAACCTGGCCCCATCTACCGTAACCCGTTTCGTCGATGCGCTTGTGCACAGGGGATATCTCACAAGGCAAAGCGAGGGTAAAACGGTCAATATCCATCCGACTGAGACGGGCTGCGAACTGAGCGGTGAAATCGATGCGGCCTGGAAAAGGTTGCATGAACGTTACGCCGGGATCCTGGGACTTGAGGCCGGCGACGAATTGACGGCCTTGATCGATCAGGCTGCAGAAAAGTTAGGTAAGAACGGATAATTTTTTCAGACCATTGTTGTGTGTACAAACGATAGCAATTTATCACCCCTAAAAAAAGGAGCCTAAAATGATACCGCAGCGAACACTGGGGAAAGATGGTCCGACCGTGAGTGCCATTGGGTACGGTGCCATGGGACTGGAGGGATATTACGGTGCTGCTGACGAGACCAATGCCGTAGCAGTATTAAACCATGTGCTGGATGCGGGCGGCACTTTTATCGACACCGCTGACGCCTATGGCAGCGGTCATAATGAAACTTGATCGGAAGCGCCCTGGCAGAGCGCCGCCAGGATGCTCTTATCGCTACAAAATTCGGCATCGTGTTTGAAGAAGGTCAGAGCGGGACGGATGTGCCTACTGGATGGGGTTTCTCCCTGCCTATCAACGGTACATCGGCATACGTACAGCACTGCCTGGAGAACAGTTTAAACCGATTGGGAACCGATTACCTGGATCTTTGGTATTTGCACTATCCGGACCCGGCGACACCCATCGAGGAGACTGTCGGCGCCATGGCTGCCCCGGTCAAACAGGGTAAGGTCCGCTACCTCGGATTGAGCAATGTCACAGCCGAACAGGTACGCCAGGCTCACAGCGTCCACCCCATTGCCGCGGTCCAGTTTGAATATTCGCTTTGGCGGCGTGAGGTCGAGACCGAGCTGCTGCCTACCCTGCGCGAGCTGGGTATAGCGCTGGTCCCCTGGTCGCCGCTCGGAAGCGGTTTTCTAACAGGAACCGTGAATAACTTGGCGGCCGACGACTTTCGCAACAACAATCCACGCTATCAAGACCAGAATTTCGCAACCAACAAAGAACGTTTTGCCCCGCTGCTGTCTATCGCCGAAGAGCTTGGTATTACGCCGGCCCAACTTTCACTGGCGTGGCTGCTGCACCAGGGCGACGACATCATCCCTATCCCGGGCACGCGTAAAAAGGAGCGGGTGACGGAGAATCTGCAGGCCGCCGCAGTGTCCCTGAGCTCGGAGATGGTGACGAAGATCGCCACTATCGCCGCCCCTGGCCTGGCCGAAGGTGCCACCCTGCTGACTTGAGCAAGCAATTAGTATCACGCCTTATTTTTAATTTCTGAACCACTTGGAGAAAAACAGATGAACCCGATCGGACCCGTGAATGCCCTGTACCCCATGCCGACTACTCTCGTCGGCGTAACCGTTAACGACAAACCAAATTTTCTAGCCGTGGCCCACGTGGGCATCCTCGATCACGGAACCCCGCAGTATCTTTCCATCGGATTGGGTAAGGTGCATTATTCTAACGCCGGCATCTTTGATAACCAGACGTTCAGCATATGTCTACCTTCTGAAGACCTGATGGTGGAAACCGATTACTGCGGGATTATGACCGGCAAGAAGACAGACAAGGCTGGCTTGTTCGACGTTTTCTATGGTGAGCTGCAGACGGCGCCTATGATCCGCCAGTGTCCCGTCAATATGGAAATGAAACTGCATGATGTCCTGGATTTCAAGACCCACGACATCTTTGTTGGCGAACTGGTGGAAACCTATGCCAGTGATGAGGTGCTCACCTATGGCAAGGTTGATATTGCCAAACTGCGACCCTTGCTGTTCGACATGGCCAGCGTCAAATACTGGCGACTGGGGCCCTCCATCGGCAAGTGTTGGAATGCCGGTAAAGCCCTGAAAAGTAAATAGCTGGTCATACTGTATAGGTAAAAGCAGCGGACGCCTGCCGGCTTGATAACTATCTGAAATGAAATCATATTATCGCCGGTAAAAAATAACTGGTTTGAGAGCCGGGATGGTATATAGTGTATAGGTTCGACCGTTCTTTATTTCTTAAGGGCAGTAGGCAGGGTCAATTCAGGCGACCAACCGGTCTCTGATGCGCACGCGCCCTGGTCTCATGCAGGAGGAAGTAAGCTGATGCAGTATAGACGTTTAGGCCGTTCCGGATTGATGGTATCCGGGCTGACGTTGGGCACCATGAATTTCGGCGGACCCACTGATGAAGCCACCGCCTTTAACATGATCGACGCGGCCATGGATCGCGGCATTAACCTGCTGGATTGTGCCAATGTCTACCGTGACGGCGAAAGCGAGATCGTTCTGGGCAAAGCGTTGGCGTGTGATGGCAAGCGGGACAAGGTGCTGTTGACCTCCAAAGCTTTTTTACCAACCGGCACCGGTCCGAACACCGGTGGCAACAGTCGCCACAATCTGATCAACAGCTGCTTAGCCAGCCTCAAGCGGTTGCGGTGCGATTATCTCGATATTTATTTCTTGCATCGTACAGACTGGAACGTGCCTCAGGAGGAGACCCTGGCCGCCCTGGATTATCTAGTAAATCGGGGATATGTCCGCTATGTGGCCTGCTCCACCCATCCGGCCTGGCGTACGGTCGAAGCGTTGCATATAGCCGATCGAAAAGGGTATCCGAAATTTATCTGCGAGCAGCCGCCCTACAATTTACTAGACCGCCGGATCGAAAATGACATCATTCCCATGTGTGGGGCGTACGATCTGGGCCTGATGACCTGGTCACCGCTGGCGCAGGGGGTGCTGGCCGGCCGCTACGCGGCACAAAACGATTTTCCCGCGGGCAGCCGGGCGACCCAAAAAGGCATTTACGTGGAGCGGGTAACCGACCGGGGTATCGAGGTGGCCCGCCAAGTAAGCCGGCGCGCCCACTCTGCCGGGCAGACCGCCACAGCATTGGCCGTGGCCTGGATCCTCCACCAGTCCGCCATTTCTTCAGTCATCATCGGTCCGCGCACGCCCGCCCACCTGGAGGATCTGCTTAAAGCCGATGAAATCCGATTGAAACAGGATGATCTGGCCTGGTTTGACACCCTTGTTCCGCCCGGCACGTTTGTTTCCGATCACTTCAACACCGCCGGTTGGCGGTCCGATGTTCCCGACGGGCTGCAGGCCCGCTGGAATGACCCCGAATAGCCTGAATGACCCTCGTGAGTTGACAATATCCGGTGCACTTAGTATTTGAAGCAGGGCAGCCGTAAATACATCCCATGCTTTCGGGTGGTGGTGTTTTCCGGCTGATTTTAATAGAGGCTATCCCAAAAATAAGATTCAAGTTCAAAGTCAAGGTGGCCGATAGGTTCCTACCGGAGGAATACTCAAGTATTTCGAGGATAGCGCTTACGCTTCACTGCGTGCCGAAACCGAGCGCCCAACACAGAGATTGGGTTAAATGACTTTTTTGAGATAGCTTATAGGGGAGACCGGATCAACATTTATGTTTGGTAATAAAACAAAACTGTCGGATAAAATTCTGATTCTGGGGCTTGGCGGGGTCGGTTACTACCTGGCTAAACGGCTGGTTCACGAGGGCTACCTCGTGACGGTGATAGAAGCCAACAACCAGCTGATTCGGCAGGCCGATGGAGAAATCGATGCCCGTTTGATCCAGGGCAACGCCATGAGTATTGCCTGCTGGAAAGACGCCGATGCCGCCCAGATGGACTGCCTGATTGCCGTCACTGATAATGACGCCGTAAACATGATGGCGGCCATGATCGCGGATCGCTTTGGCATCCAACGTAAAATTGCCCGGGTCCGCTCCCGGGAGTTTGACAGCTCTAACGCCATCCTCAGTGCCGAAGATCTGAAAATCGACCTGGTAATCCATCCCGAAGAGTTGACTGCCAGGGAGATTGAGCGCCTGATCAAACTGCGCGCCGGCAGCGACATCCTGGATATTGCCCAGGGGCAGATCCAGCTTCTCGCGACCCGTATCCACAAAGCATCTCCGCTCGCCTTCAGTAAGCTGAAGGAAATCTCCAGCATTCATAAGGATTTTCCATTTCGAGTCGTGGCCATTGCGCGTGGTATTACCACCATCATTCCCGGGGGAGATCAGGAAATCCTACCCAATGACCAGGTGTATATCATGGCCGCCAGTGAGGACTTACCCCGTTTGATGCTTATGGCCGGCGTCAAACAGCAGAGCCGCCATCGGGTCATGATTCTAGGCGGCGGTTTGGTTGGCAGCCGGGTGGCCGAGCTGCTCGAAGACAGCGTCTCGGTGCGCTTGTTAGAACAGAACGAAGCCTGGGCCCAGGAACTGTCTAATCGTCTAATAAACACCGAGGTACTGCACGGGGACGGTTCGGATGCCAACGTCCTGACTGCCGCCGGTTTGTTGGACATGGATACCCTGGTGACGGCCACCGGGGACAATGAAACCAACATTATGAGCAGCCTGCTGGCCAAATACCTGATGAACGGCAACCGGGGGGAGAATGCTCACCAGCAGGGCAAGTCCATTGCCCTGGTGAACAAAGAGGATTACCTGGTGCTGGCAGCGACCATGGGCGCCGATATCGCATTAAACAAAAAAATCCTGGCCGGCAATGAAATTCTCAAGTTTATCCGTCGCGGAGAACTGCTCTCCGTAGCCCACCTGCATGGATTCGATGCCGAGGTGGTCGAACTTGTGGCCGCACCCGGCTCGCCGATTACCCGCAAACCGCTCTCCAAACTCGACCCCATATATTACGGCAAGATCATTATCGGTGGGATCTACCGGGATGAACATTGGCAGGTTGCGGTGGGCGATACCCACATCTTGGACAACGAAAGGGTGATCGTAGTGTGTGCGTCGCTACACCTCAAGGACGTGCAGCGACTCTTCCTCGCCTAATGTCCGTTTACATGCGGCGTCTTTTGCCCCATAGCTGCGTTTTCGCATTTTTCAAATCCTCGAGATACTAAAAGTATTCCTCCGGTTTAAAAAACACTCAGGCCTTACTCTGGGCTAAAATCTACCACTTGTAAACTGACATTATGAAGCAATATCAAAACCGCTTCTCCGTTTGAAAACATCTGAGTTGTCAATAGCATTCGCAGGCAAGTAAAAGAACCTTTCCAAGCCGCTTGGAAAAACAAAAAAGCCCTGTTCGGTATGGGTATACCTTAGAAGCCATCTGAAGATCGGATTTTGGTACAACGTCAAGGCGAGCACGACGTTTAAACCAGAGGAATATTAGTGATATTTCGAGGGTTTGAATTTTGTGCTCAACGCCGAGATTGGGCCTAAAGACGTTTTTCAGATGGCTTTTAACGTTTCCAGAAAGATGGGTAAAAGATAACCAGCGCGGAAAACATTTCCAGCCTTCCCACCAGCATCATATAGGAGAGAAACCACTTGCCTACGTCGGAGATGTGGGCGTAGTTTTTGGCCGGACCCACCGTACCGAAGCCCGGACCGATGTTCATGAGGGAGGCGATAACGCTGCTCATGCCGCTGACATAGTCCATATCGTCCACCAGCACCATGAAACAGCCGCCTGCCAGGATCAGGAAGATGTTCACGATAAAGTAGCATATGGCCAGATCGACGATAATGCGCTCGACCGGGCGGCCGTTGAGCCGAATGGAGATGACCGACATGGGCTGGAAAAAGATTTTTTTGATGGAGGCCACCATATATTTGCAGATGAGCACGTAGTGGACCACCTTGATCCCGCTGGTGGTCGACCCGGCACAGGCGCCGATAAAGCAGGCCGCGTAGATAAACATCTGGACCGCCTGGGGCCATTGTTCATAGTCAGCTGTGGTGAAGCCGGTAGTGGTCAGGATCGAGACGATTTGGAATGTGCCGTAGCGTAACGCATCCGCAAAATTATCATAGGTATTATGCTGCCATAAAATCCAGGTCGCAAATCCGCAGAAAAAGAGTAGAAACCCTATATACCAGCGAAATTCCGTGTTGATGCGGACGGCTTCCCAATTGCCGCGCAGCATATGGAAAAACAGCATGAAGGTCATGCCGCCCAGAAACATGAACACAATGATGACCCAGTCGAAATAAGCACTGTTGTAATGGCCGATGCTCAGGTTTTTAGGCGAATAGCCAGAGGTGGATACCGTGCCGAAAGCGTGGCACAAGCTTTCGAAGAGGGACATGCCGCCCGCACACATCAGTATGGTTTGCGCCAAGTTCAGGACCAGGTAGATACCCCACAGCCAGATCATGGTATCCCGGTTGCGGGCCAGAAACTTTTCCTTGGTAATGACCTGGCCGGGACTCGATTCCGCCCGGAAAAGACGCAGGCCACCCATACCGTGGGGCAGGAAGATGACCGTCAGGGTCAAAAAGCCCATTCCGCCCAGCAAGTGGGTTTCGCTGCGCCAGAATAGCAAACCCTTGGGCATCGCTTCGATGTCCGTCAGAATGGTTGCACCGCTGGTCGTATATCCGGACATCATTTCGAAAAAAGCGTCCGTGAACGAGGGGATCGATCCGTGGATCATAAAGGGCAGGGCGGATACGGCCGAAATGAGGATCCAGCCGAACACGGCGATAAAAAAACCGTCTTTGATATTCAGGTCATGGTATTTGCGAAAACCCCGCCAGAGCGGCAGGCCGACCGCCAGGGTGGCCACGGCGGATATGGCCAGTGCTGCAAAATCGCCTTCATTGTAATAGAGGGAAAAGACCAGCGGAAGGGCCATTGAACAGCCGGTGACCATCAACAGGGTACCCAGAACGTATATGATCGATGCGTAATTCATAGGAATGGCGAGGCGGTTAACTGCGCCGAAGTCAATTAGACGGCCCCATCTTTATAATGAAACGTTAAAATCTGCAATACGTTTGAGCGGTATGGGGCAACGAGCAAGTTCCCGTGTGATTGCTTTTCTCCATAAAATATACAAAAACAGTATGTTATGGGTAATCCCCAAAAGTGCTTGACTTTCTGATGCGGACCTTCTATGGTCTGAACCGACCAGTTGGTCGGTAATGCAGACATCTGGTCGGTTAACAGACCGGTTGTCCGGTGCAGCTCTTCACAGTACGTTCCCCTCTAGCCCGGGCGGCCCGTGCCATCATTTTTCTGCCTTCAGTGGAAGGTGCGCGAGGAAGATGCCATGCCCCCGATTCCAGAACTAGAAGCCATTCGAAAGTCACAGATCCTGCAGGCTGCCCTGCAAACAATTGCGGCCAATGGATGCAACAATGTGACCATGGCGGATATCTGCAAAGCAGCCGGCTTGTCGAAAGGCGGCCTTAATCACTATTACAAATCCAAACGGGAACTGTTCCTGGCCGCGTTCGGGGCGTTTTTTCAGCAGATATTCGAGCGCAGCGGGGAGACCATGGCCAAACATGCCGACCCACTCGACAAGATCCTCTCGTTTGAATGGCTTTACAATGCCGATGACCCGGATGCCGTCCTGGGATATCCGGTCCTCTTTGATTTCATGTCTATTGTCGTTCACGACGAAGCCTATCAGCAATTGTTTCATGAGTGGGTGGAAAACTGGCTTGCTCTGCTAATGGAAGCCATTGAAGAGGGCAATGCAACCGGCCGCTTTAGTGGTATCGATCCGGAACCGGCCGCTAAAGGCATCTCCGCAATCTACCAGGGCATTGCCACGCGCTGGTTTTTAGTGCCCGAATTGCATTCGACTCGCTGGGCGGTTGACACCATGCGGCGGGCCGTCATCGGGCTGCTCGATTCATACCAACAAGAAACCTGAAAACATAAAGGGGGAAATGCATGGGTGTATTTGAAAGCAAGGAAAAGATGCAGACAGTTTTAGGGGAATTATTCGAAAACTTACTGGCTGATCCGGTTATGGGGCCGAAATTCCTGGAGATGGGCATCAACATTAAGTTCACCATCACCGAGCCCAGCGCCGCTCTCTGGCTCACACCGGGCGATGGCACCAAAGGCGAGGTGCGCTGGGGCGACATCGGTGAGAAGGCCACGGTGGAGATGACCCTCAGTGGGGATACCTGCCACAAGTTCTGGCTCCAGCATGTTTCCATGCCGGTAGCATTGGCCAAGGGGCTGATCAAGGCCAAAGGGCCCATGCCCAAAGTGTTGAAGCTGCTGCCGCTTTTAAAGCCAGCTTATGCCATGTATCCGGAGCACGCCAAATCTCATGGCCTTTCCATCGAAAAAGAATAGGGGGGAGCGATTATGGAAAGAAGTTTGAAACAATTCGAAGATGACCGGAAGGAGGCGGCCCGCATTGCCGCCCGGCTGATCCTGGCCTCGGGGACCACCGCTCCTCGCGTGGGGGGTGTGGGTGAGTGTTCCGTGCACATCCTGGACGATCCCTGCGATATCGAGGATCTGTGTCAGGAGATGGAGGAGATGGCCGCAATCAAAAAGAGCTGGAAGTTTTTCAAGCGGGATGCCGCCATGCTCAGGGATGCGGATGCGGTGTTGCTGACGACGTCCCTGCGCAGCCTGACGGATCCATCGGACATCAACTGCAACATGTGCGGCCGCATGGTCTGCGATGACCTGCGCCAGGAAGACAAACTACCGGCCGATTCGGATGTGGCCTATACCGGCTGCCTGTGTATCTTCCGGGCCAATAACATTGCCTATGCCATCGACGGCATGATTCAAGGCGCCCGGACGCTGCTGGTCGACTATGGGGTCTACTGGTCGGCGGGGGCGGCCGCCATGCGGATGAAAATTCTGCCGCGCAATACCGGCTTCGCCCTGGCCATGGGCATCTCCATAACCGAGAAGAGCCCGTTCAGGGATATCCCCAAACGGTATGCCGATATCAATCCCCGGACCATGAACGATCGAATGATCAATCGCCTGTGGCCGCAGTTTCGGTCCATCTACAGCTAACCGGGAAGGAGGCGCATTATGCCAGTTCAAACAATGGAAGAGATGATACAGGCCGGGTTGGACCGGGCCGTGGAAATGATGACCCTGGCGGCCTGGACCAGTTTCCGGTTCAAGGATCGCAATACCATTAAAATGGTGACCGTGACCGGTGAAGACCTGACCCCGGTCGCCGAATACTGCTATTCCCTGGGCGACATGGCACCACTGGCGGCCCGTGACGGTCGGCACCTGGCCCAGTTGATTAAAGAGCCCAGTTCCATGCTCATCATCGGCGACAAGCGCAAATCGGATTTCAATTACAATTGCGGTGCCTGTGGATTCAAGACCTGTGTGGAACTGAACAAATCGGAGAAAATGGAGTCGCTGACCGCCGATGGCCCCTCTTGCATGTTCAAAAACCTCAATGTGAGTTTTGCGGCCAACGCCGCCGCAGCCATGGCCTACCGGTTGGGACTGCATTGCCGGGTTTTTTCCACCCTGGGGTTTGCCGCCCGCGCCCTGCAATTGATCGAAGACGTGGATGTCAGTGTCAGCATTTGTGTGAACGCCGGCACCAAGAATCCCTTCTTCGACCGGCACGAGTACTGGACCCAGGAACATTGGGACGAAACCTTCGATAAGGAGTTTCCAACGTTTAATCGGGGGTTTATCGGTGCTTTTGAAGAGTGAAACCCAAGTTGAGCGATTAGCTTATAGCGTTTGGCCGCTAGTGCTTTGAGATCGGAGTATTACTCGGGTTCCCGTTTCCTTGTTTGGGCACCCTATATTGAGTTTACGTTTCTGAAGATGGTCTGGCTAACGGCTAATAGCCAATTGCTAAGGGCATATTTCTGGAAAAGGAAAGGTGAATTATGGATTCCAAGACACATCTCAATCAGGCGATCGGATCGCATCTCATTGAGATAAAAGCCCATGAAAAGCCTGACAAGGAGATACTGATATTTGAACACGGGGAGCACGGTGAGGATATCCTGACCTACCAGGATATTTACACCGCCAGCAATAAAGTTGCCCGGCTGTTTCTGGACAGCGGCCTGGAAAAGGGCGACACGTATGCGATTTTCATGCGCAACCACCCCGAGTTTGTCGCTGTATTGTTTGCCGGGCCCACTATCGGTGCGGTTGCAGCTTTGGTGGATCCTCGCACGCGAGGCGACCGGCTCAGGTACATGCTGACAGATTCCAAAACCAAAGCAGTCGTGGTGTCGGACGAATGTCTGGGGCAGCTTCAGGAAGTGTTGCCTGATCTGCCAAATATCAAGTCGGTATGGGTAGTCAACCGTTCGGAACACACGCTGCCCGTTTCACAGGACTTTCCAGCTCTAAACGAAACGCTGGAAAAGCCATCCTGGGAAACCGTGCCCCAGCAGATCATGGACGTGCGCCACCCCTTTCAGATCATTTACACCTCCGGCACCACCGGAGACCCCAAGGGCGTGATGCTGCGCAACAACCGCTTTGGACTGTTCAATCTGGTAACGCGCCTGGTCTGGAAATACAAGCCCAACGATATTCTCTACACCGGCTTGTCCCTGACGCACGGCAACGCCCATGCCGTCACCCTGGTACCCAGTCTGACCACGGAAACCAAAGCGGTCTTCAGTGCCCGGTTTACGCGCAGCCGCATCTGGGACATTGCCCGCAAATTCGGGGTGACATCATTTTCGCTCCTGGGCGGGATGGCGGCCGGGATTTATAACATGCCGCCTAAACCGGATGACGGCGACAATCCCGTCAACACTATCATCAGCGCCGGGACGCCCAAGGCCATCTGGGAAGATCTCGAAAAGCGTTTCAACGTTAAAATCCTGGAATGGTATGCGGCCGTCGAAGGCGGTTTTGCTTACAAGCCACCGGGTATCGGTCCGGTGGGCTCCTTCGGCAAACCGTTGCCGGGTGTGATGCAATTCAAAATAGTAGATGAAGAGGACAATGAAGTCCCGATTGGGACAAGCGGCGAGTTGATCAGCCGGATGATCAGGGGGGAGACCAAGGTAGACTACCTCGGTAAACCCCAGGCTTCCGAGGAAAAGACCCGCGGCGGTTGGCTTCGGACCGGCGACATCGTCCATAAAGATGAAAAAGGCTATTACTTTTTCGACCATCGCAAGGGCAGCGAACTGCGCCGCGCCGGTGATTTCATCCAGCCCGATCATGTGGAGCGCATCATCGGTGAGATGGAGAGTGTCAGTGAAGTCTGCGTATACGGGATTCCCTCCGAACTGGGCGCGCCCGGGGAAAGCGATCTGGTAGCCGCGGTGGCAGGTTTTAGTAGTGTAGATGTTGATCCCCAGGCAATTTATGCCAAGTGCCGGGCGGATCTGGAGCCCAACTTCATTCCTTCCTATCTGCAGTTAGTGGACGAAGTGCCCAAGACCATCTCGGAAAAGTTCATGACCCGGGTGTTGAAAGCCGACTTCTCCAAGGACAACGACAATGTCTTCGCCTATGAAGATTACAAATAAAGCGAGGTGAAAATGGCCTTATATCATGACCTGAATATCGATCTGACGCCCGAGCAGATCGCCATCAAGGAAGAGACCCATAAGTTTGCCAAAGAGGTGTTGCGGCCGGCGAGCATCGAGCTCGATAAAATGGCTCCCGAAGAGGTGATAAAAAGTGACTTGATGTGGAATGCCCTGCGCAAAGGCTATGATCTCGGGTTCCACACCATCTTCATTCCCGATGGTTACGGCGGCCTGGCCACCGACCCGTTGGAGACCCACATCGTGCTGGAGGAACTCGCCTGGGGTAGTGTCGATTTCGCCATAAGTCTGGGGGTGGCCTGCTTTCCAGCCTTTTTTGCCTCCATGGTGCCCACCGATCGCTTGATCGATGAGATCATCGAGCCGTATTGCGCCTGCACGGATGCATCAATCATCGGCTGCTGGGGCATCACCGAGCCGGAACACGGGAGCGATACGCTTTGTCCCTTTACGCCCCAGTTCGAGGACCCGGATATTACCGGTCAGGTAACCGCACGCCTGGACGGTGACGCCTACGTCATTGAAGGGCAAAAATCGGCCTGGGTATCCAACGGCACCCTGGCCACCCAGGCCCTGGTTTACCTGACCATCGATCCGACCAAAGGGATGTCCGGCGGGGGCATCTGTATCGTGCCGTTGGAGCTGCCCGGTGTGCGGCGCGGCAAACCATTGGACAAGATGGGCCAACGCGCTTTGAACCAGGGTGAAATTTATTTCGACAGCGTTCGGGTGCCCAAAGATTACATGCTGGTAGATGAGGAAAGTTACCCGGCCATGTTGGACATTACCCTTTCCACGGCCAATGCCGCCATGGGCGCCATGTTTGTGGGGGTTGCCCGGGCCGCCTACGAAGAGGCCCTGGCCTATGCCAAGCAGCGGGTGCAGGGTGGCAACGTACTATTCGAGCACCAGTTGATCAAGCATAAGCTGTTTAACATGTTTACCAAGATCGAAGCCGGCCGGGCCCTGTCGCGGGCCGCGATGATCTACAATTACAATAATACACCGCCCAAGATTGAATACTCCATAGCGTCAAAAGTATTCTGCACGAACCTGGCTCTGGAAGTTACCAGCGAGGCTATCCAGATCTTCGGCGGCAACGGTCTTACCCGTGAATATCCGGTTGAAAAATTCTTCCGGGATGCCCGGGCCGGTATGATCGAAGATGGCGCCAATGACACCTTAATGCTGACGGGGGCGCACCACCTTTGATACAGCCACTGGGCACCATTGCTGACCTGAGCAGGTCTCTACAGCGTTCAGAAAAGGACGCGGCCTGAATTTCATTAAATGAACGCATTCGTGCGCAGCTATGTAAAGCTGAGTAGAGGAGTGGACATGCAAAACACACGCATTACCGCTATAAAAAAAGGCGGACCGGAAGTGTTGCAGCTGTCGAAAGAACCAATGCCGGAGCCACGCACCGGAGAAGTCCGGATGAAGATCTGGGCAACCGGGGTCGCCTTTGCCGACATTTTCATGCGGGAAGGGTATTATCCCGGGGTCTCGCACCCCGTCACCCCGGGCTATGACATTGTCGGCGCGGTGGATAAACTGGGAGACGGCGTCACCGCACTGCAGCCGGGACAAACCGCACTTGCTTTGACGGTGACCGGTGGGTATGCCGAATACCTTTGCGTACCCGCGGACAGCCTGGTGCCCTTTCAGCAGGAACTGGATCCGGCGGAAGCGGTGAGCATCGTCTTGAATTACCTTACCGCCTGGCAGATGATGCATCGTTTTGCCCATGTTGCCGAAGGAGATCGCATCCTGGTCCACGGTGCTGCCGGTGGAGTCGGTACCGCACTGTTACAATTAGGGCAGCTGGTCGGTCTTGAAATGTACGGTACCGCTTCAAAATCAAAGCATGCCATTGTATCGGATTTAGGCGCAACACCCATTGATTACAAGGCGTCGGACTTTGTGAAGAAAGTCAAAGAGTGGACCCAAGATGGCGTGGATGCGGTTTTTGATCCGATTGGCGGAAAGCACTTACAGCGATCCTATTACACATTAAAGAGTGGCGGGCGGCTGGTATCCTATGGTTTTTCTTCAGTTATGACCGCTGGCCGCCCGAAACTTACCAAATTTCTTTTAGAATTCCTACGTATGCCGCGCTTTTCACCCGTGAAGTTGATGAATAGCAATAAAGCTGTGGCGGGTTATATGATCCAGTCGCTCGCCGAAAAAAGGCGAGATTGGTACCAAAAAGACCTGACCACCCTCATTGACCTCCTCGCGCAAAAGAAGATTCAACCGATCGTCGCCGAGCGAATACCGCTGGCAGAGGCTGTCCGGGCCCACGAATTGCTAAACAAGGCCGCGGTCGTAGGGAAAATTGTTTTGATCTGCAATTAGTAAAAGTGGTTGGCGAAGCCACAAAACAGGGAGATTAAGTTTATGTCAAACGTCTATATCATTGGACTCGGCATGATCCGGTTCAACAAATATCCGGACCGGGACGTTAGGGAGATGGCCCACGAGGCCACCCGCCTGGTATTGTCAGATGCGGGCCTGGAAAAAGAGGCGCTCGAGGCTGCGTTCTTTTCAAATACCTTCTGGGGTATGTTCGACAACCAACATTCAATTCGGGGACAGGTGGTGCTGCGATCCATGGGCATAGAAGCCATTCCGGTCACGAATGTCGAAAACGCCTGCGCTGGTGCTGCTACGGCTCTACACATGGCCTACACCGGTATCCGGGCCGGGATGTACGATGTGGCCCTGGCCCTGGGATCCGAGAAGATCACCAATCCCAACAAGGCACTTTCCCTGTCCGCCTATGCCACCGCCATGGATGTGGGTAATTTTGAAAACCAGTTGAAGTTGATGGAGACTATCAATCAGCAGCTGGATTTCAAGATACCGGAAGACCAGACTCCGCCGGGAGATGGGCGCAGCATTTTCATGGATGCTTATGCCATGGGTGCCCGCTGGCACATGAAAACGTTTGGTAGCACCCAAGAGCAGCTGGCTTTGATCTGTGCCAAGAACCATTGGCATGGTTCCTTGAACCCCATGGCCCAATACCAGGAGGACATGACGGTGGCGCAAGTGCTGGCGGACAAGCCGATTGCATACCCCCTGACGCGCTCCATGTGTGCCCCGGTGGGGGATGGTGCGGCGGCTGCCATTGTCTGTTCGGAAAGATATTTGCAGAAACTGAGCGGCGCCCGACCGATAAAAATTCGAGCGTCCGTGCTGGGGACCGGAACCGATCGGGACCTGGACGGTGAGGACATAGGGGAACGGCTGGTGAAGCAGGCCTATGACATTGCCGGCGTGGGACCACAGGATATCAGCCTGGCGGAACTGCACGATGCCACGGCCTACGGCGAGCTGCACCAGACGGAAGCCATGGGCTTTTGCCCCTTGGGCCAAGGCGGGCCTTATGCGGAATCCGGGGCCACCAAACTGGGCGGCAAGCAACCGGTGAACACCAGCGGCGGGCTCGAATGTCGCGGCCATCCTATCGGCGCCAGCGGCCTGGCGCAGATCTATGAACTGGGCGTGCAGCTCAGGGGGGAAGCGACCGGCCGTCAGGTAGAAGGCGCCCGGCTGGGACTGGCCGAGAACGGTGGCGGAAATATCGGGGTCGAAGAAGCGGCGATGTGTTTGCATATCCTTGAAAAGGTATAGTCTGGTTGTCAATGGTCCTCCGGGTTATGCTGGAGAATCGGGATATCGGTATCGCTATCGGGGTCGGGATCGGTTCCGATACCGACAGCGATCCCGACCCCGATTGACTGGAAAAAGATAAAACGCAAGAAGAGAAAAGGGGCAACCACGTTGGTCAATACTAAGAAAAGCATCTTCATCACCGGCGCCGGCTCCGGTATCGGTCGGGCTACGGCCCTCCATTTTGCCGCCCGGGGCTGGTTTGTTGGTTTGTTCGATTTGAATGAAAGGGCACTGCAATCGCTTGCCGAGGAGATTGGCTCAGTCGATTGCTGCTACCGTGAGATGGATGTGACCATAGCGGATGAGGTGACTGCGGCAGTCGCCCTGTTCAGCGAGCAGTCCGGCGGACGCATGGATGCCCTTTTTAATTGCGCCGGTATCCTCCGCATGGGGCCGCATTATCAGGTGGCGCTGGAAGATCAGCAGAAAATCGTGGCCGTGAACTTTGGAGGTATCCTCAATTGCGTCAATGCCTGTTTCGACCTTCTCAGGCAGACTCCCCGCGCCCATATCCTCAACATGTCTTCGGCCTCGGCGGTTTACGGGACCCCTGAACTAGCCGTCTATTCGGCGACCAAATGTGCGGTCGGCGGTCTGACCGAAGCTCTCAACATCGAATTTGAGCCCCATGGCATCCAGGTCTGCGATATTATGGCACCCTATGTCCAGACACCGCTGATTAGCGAATCCAAGGTAAAGGCGACCAGTGTGGACCGGTTGGGGATTCGGCTGCAACCGGAAGATGTCGCCCGGGTGGTTTGGCAGGCAGCCCACGGTCGCCGGTTGCACTGGCATGTCAGCCTGCTGCTGAAAAGCCTTGTGTTTTTGAGCTGGGCCTTTCCATTCACCCGGCGACAGCTGGTTAAATTCCTGACCTTTTCATCGGCAGCGCATTTGTCCGGTGAGCCGCGATGAAAGGATAGTAAGGCTATATGAAGAGAATCTTCATTACCGGTGTATCCGGATATATTGGTATGAAAATTACCAAAGCCCTATTGGCGCATCCACAGGTGAAAAGCGTGGTCGGTATCGATATTCGGCCGCCGGCGGAAAGTTTGCCGGGCTTGCTGTTTGCGAAACGGGACGTGCGGGCGCCGATGCTGGATTTGTTGAGCGAGCATGCCATCGACACGGTGATTCATGCCGCCCATGTCCTCCCTCCGCTGCACAATACAGCGCTCATGGAAGACATCAACGTGGCCGGCACCCGTAATGTTCTAAACGCGGCCGCTAAGGCCGGCGTGGCGCAGCTATTGTATACCAGCTCCACCACTGCGTATGGGTTTTATCCGGACAACCCGGTGCCGCTGATTGAGGATAGCCCGCTACGGGGCAACGATGATTTTACTTATGCCAAAAACAAGAAAGAGATAGAACACCTGCTGGGAGCGTTTGAGACAGAGCACCCCGATATGGCCCTCACCATCCTGCGCCCCTGTTTCGTGGCGGGTCCCGGTTTTGACAACCCCCTGTCGCGGTACTTGAAAAAAACCATAGTGCCGCTGCCGCCTGAAACCGCACCCTTTCAGTTTGTCCATGAAGATGACCTGGTGCGGATCATGATCATGTGTCTGGAAAAGCGGATAACCGGCCGTTATAACGTTGCCGCGGAGGGTACGATCGAGTTCCCGGAGATGGTGGCGCTGCTTGGTAACCGCGTCCTCCGGCTTCCCCTACGACTGATGATCGCCGGCAATAGTCTGTTCTGGTTCTTAAGGCTTGGATTTCTCACTGAATTTCCCAGCTCCGGATTCAACCTGATCCTACACCCCTGGCTTGCCTCCTCAAAGCGCTTGATCGAAAAAACCGGGTTCGAATTTCAGTATACATCCCGCGCGGCATTTGAGGATTTTGTGAGCTCAGTGAAGACGCGGTAAACCTGTTCATTTGGTATCCATTTTCCGGAGAATACCCCGCAGGGCTCCCTTTAAAATTCTGTTTATATTAAAGCTCTCAGGACAAGATCCGGTAATTTGCAATGCGTGTGATAGTGCAGGTGTGCAAACCTATATAACATTTAACCCACTGAAATTATTTTTAATTGCTGGCTATTTTAGACTGCGTCCATTGTCAGGCTTGCCATAAATCGGGAGCACTGGATTACAGACCGGAACAGGCATGGTGAAATGGGTGTTACGTTTTGCTAAGCAGATGGGGCTACCCGAATAAACAGTATCATCAGATCCACGCCTGTGGCCGATTTTGGCTCGTATCATTGAGGCACAGGAAAGATTTAACTCTAAGCGTCTATAAACACCCAAGAAAAATGATTTAGACTGCGATGCCCCACATCCCTGATCAACTTTTTTTCCCCAAAATTTGAAATAATTTTTTCATTCTGATAGAACTTCTTCATACTCCTGCCAGTCTAGAACTGACAGCTGCAATAGAAACTTTGGGTGTGGTTAACACGCGGTCTCCCCGGCCGCAGGGATGTAAAGCCAACCGCCCCAAGAGAATGGGCGTCCCCTTTTTAGAAAACCAAGACAAGGAATTGCGGAGCTAATGACGCTATCGAATTCAGACCGAACCAATGCGCTGATTTTGGTCAGCGACGTGGACGCGACCCTGGAGGAAACCCGGAAAATAGCAGCGGATTTTCTGGCCACGTCGGATCTTGATCTGTTTGCCCTGATTTTCAAGGACATCGACCTGCTTTTCAGGGGCCAGTATCCCGGTTACCGCTCTTCCAACACCAAGTACCACGATTTTGAGCATACCATATCGGTGGTATTGGCTACGGCCCGGTTGATTCATGGGTGTGATGTGGACGGCCTGCGGTTTCAGCCGCGCAACATTCTCTTGACCCTCATTGCATCCCTTTTGCATGATGTGGGGCTGATTCAGGAAAAAGACGATCAGGAGGGCTCGGGTGCCAAATACACGGTCGGCCACGAAGAAAGGAGCATTGTCTTTTTAAAAGAATACCTTCCGCGCAAGGGGTTCGCGGTGGAGGAGATCGAAACCTGCGCAAATTTTATCCGCTGCACTATTTTGAGCCTGCCGCCGGCGGAAGTTCCGTTCCCATCACCGGAGCATCGCAACCTCGGGTATATCGTCGGTACAGCCGATCTGTTGGCCCAGATGGCGGACCGGTTTTACCTTGAGAAACTCCTCCTGCTCTACAAGGAATTCGAAGAAGCCCGTTTGCCCGGGTTTGATTCTGAGCTTGAATTATTACAGAAGACCAAGGCTTTTTTTGAAATCGTGGCTCAGAAAAGGCTGAACGATGATCTCGGTGGGGTTTGTCAACACATGCAATCGCATTTCAGAGAATGGATGTCAATCGATGTGGACCTATATGCCGAGTCCATCACCAACCATATCACCTACCTGGAATCTTTAACTGAAAAATGCGGCAATTCGCTGGATTGCTATCTTGATAATCTCCGGCGGGGCGGGATCGTTAAAAAAAGCCAGGGCGACTAAACACCGCAGCATCGCATGAGTTCCCTGAAGCCTGTTCACGCGATTGTCACGTATCCTTTGTATAAAGCGGCCTTTCATTGCGCGTCACGCGCTGGATGTTTTCCGCGACCACGCGAACGATACCCTGCATGGAAAGGTCCGTCACACCGCCGATATGCGGTGTGGCCATGATATTGTGAGCGAAGATAGGGTCAGCAGGATCCGGGGGTTCCTCCCAGAATACATCCAGGCCCGCGCCGGCTATGACGCCCTCTCTCAGCGCTACCTCGAGGGCTTTGCGGCTAACGATCCCCCCCCGGGAGAGGTTGATTAAAAACGCACCGGGCTGCATAGCTGCCAAAGCGGTTTCATCGATAAGGTTGCGGCTTTCAGTGCTCAGCGGCAGGGTTAGGACAACAAAATCTGATTGGGTCAGCAGACCGGGCAGGTCAGCCGGGGAGCCCACCCACTGTAGCCCGAGTTCCTGTTTTGCCCGGCGCAAGCCGCTGCGTTTGATTCCGGCCAGGCGGACACCAAAGGGTGCCAGGCGGGATGCCAGGGCGCGGCCGATGCCGCCCAGGCCGACAATGCCCACCGTACGTCCCTTCAAAGACATACCCTGGGGCTCACCCATCTTTCCGGCGGCCAGGTTCGGGGCCATCTGCCGCTGCTTTCTGGCGAGACCGATCATCAGATAGATCCCGATTTCGGCGACCGAATCGGCATTTCCGGATATGTCCGTGGGGACATTGGCAACCCAAATATTCTTCTGGGCCGCCGCCTTAATGTCCACCCCCTCAAGACCGGCCCCGCATTGCTGGATCAGACGCAGGCGGCTGCTGTCAACCAGCATGGCGGCTGTCACTGGACACATGGTGGGGATCAGCACATCGGTATCGGCCAGGCTGGTTACATGAAACCCCCCGGTCGCTTCAAAATCATGGTCGGGAAGTTCGGATCGCAACATGTCAAAAAATCCGCCCCAGGCCTTTTCGGGTGCTGCAAATAGTACCTTCATCGTGGTTTTCCTGTGCTGCGATCATTGGTTGAGGATAGCGTCGGATGGCCGGCCGCGTTTCTTTCGCCGCGGGTCGCCGGCTGCCGGTGGGTCAAGTTTTATCGTTGATAATAAAGGGAATGTATGCTGAAGTAAACAACCAATACAGCCAAATGAGAAAAAGACATCGGCGAGTTGTTAGCCAAGGAGTATTGTATGCAGAAGATCGTTTTTCCAGCGTTGTTATTGGGTGTGTTTTTAATCATGGCCGGCTGCCGCACCGGCACCTGGCATCCCAACAAGGATCAATCGGAATGGGGCCGGGACCACGCAGAATGTGAAGAGATTATCCGTGCGGGTGTTCGCGACAGTCCGGAGACCTACGATGTGGTCGACGAGGTGAAACTCATCCGCAGCTGTATGGGAAAAAAAGGATGGCGTAAGAAATGACGCGACAGTGTCTCATTGGGGTTCTCCTGTTTGCGATCCTGAGCACACCGGCGTGCACCAAAAACAAAATCTGGCAGAGTGTGCCGGCCCAGCAAACCCTCAGTGGCCGGTCCTATGACATAGATTTTGAGCCCCTGAAAAAGGATACGGACTTCTTCAACTGGTTCCGGTTGACGGTGAGAAACAAAACTGACCGAGACATGGAGATCGACTGGAACCGGACCCGCTACATCCACAACGGCAAAGATTCGGGGCTTTTTGTCTTCGAAGGTGTTGTCCCCGCTGCGGTGAAAACGGCCACCATCCCGGGTGCCGTCATACCGCCCGGTGAGACATTTGCCCGGGACATCGTTCCTTTCAAACTCATCGCGTTTACCCCCCTGCGGGAACAAACCATTGACACCGAACGAAACAATATAATCGCCGGACTTATCCCGGAGGGCGAAAACGGGATTTTCCTGGTTATTCGTCAAAACGGAAAAAGTGCCCGTGCCAGAATGACGGTGACGATTGAAAGTAAAACGGCGGATTAGCGGCATGTGCCGCTATCCGCCGTCTAAATAAATCCCACATCCCGCGGCGCCTATTACCGCGCCTTTTCTTCCCGATAAGCCTCTTTGAATTCCTGATCCCTTTTTTCTGTTATTGTAGTGAAAAATTGAATTTTTGGCGAGCAAAGGTAGTCGCGGCGCCACTTGAGGGGTAAGGTCAACTAATATCAAAATTATCAAGTGGTTGTGGGATCGTAATCTGAAAGCATGAACCCTGGCCGGGATCCGAATTCACCAGTATCGTCCCCCCATGTTTCTGGATGGCCTTTTTGGTCATGAAAAGACCGATACCGGTACCGTTGCTGCCCTTGGAGGAGTAGAACAAATCAAACAGATGGGAAATCGCCTCTTTTTTCATTCCGCTGCCGTTGTCGGTAATGCTGAAGTGGATTTCATCACCCTTGCGGCGAGCCTTGAACTTGATTTCGGGGACAAGGATGTCGGTATTTTCAATACACGCCTCGATGGCATTATCCAGAATATTCATCAGAGCGGCCCTCAGCAGACTGGGGTCAACTTCAAAAGAGCCCAGGTTTGGTCCCATATCGCATATCAGATCAATGCTGGCGCTCTTGGCCTTGTGCTCAATGTTGGCCGCCAGATCCGCCATGAACGCGGCCACATCTACTGTTTCCCGTTCCAGTTCCCGATCCTTGGCGTAGTATAGGATGTCGTAAATCAATTTGCGGATGCGTTCGGCCATGAGTTTTGTCAGGTCCAGGCCTTCCTCGATGCGGCCCGGTTTATTGCGGTAAAATCCGGTTTCCATTAGATAAAGGCCGGCATCAAGGCCGGTGAGACTGCCTTTCAGATCGTGTGAGACCGTGCCGAGCATGAGCCCCAGCGATGCCAGATTGTGCTGCAGGCGGCGCAGTTCCGTAATGTCGGCGAAAATAACCAGTACCTGGATCAGTTTCCCGGCCGCTGTCATGATGGGCGAGGTCCAGGCCATCATATTCTGGGTGGTACCGCTTGCGTCCGTCATGACCATCTCGCCCTGCTGGGGTTGCCCGGTTCGGACTGTGTAGGTTACCGGGTCGCGGTAGGCCGGAAAGCTGGCTGGCCGCAGAACATTGAAAAAAATTGCGGCCAACCTGATCGCCGAAATTCCGTAAAAATTTTCGGTTGGCCGCCGTGATCCTAAAGCGCCGGTCGACGACGACCAGTTGGCTGGGAACCGCATCGAAAAGTTGCTCATAACGTTGTTGGGTGTTTTTAATCTCGGACGCCAATTTTTCGATTTCCTTGGTTCCGGCAAACACTTCCAAAACCAAACTGACGTGTCCATTGTCATCATAAATCGGTGCCGTATGAACGGTTACCGGAACCCGAGCCCCGCTTTTATAGCGTACCAACGCACGCGTGGAACGGACCTCAATCGCCTTCAAGGCCCTTCCGACCGGGCATCCATTACGCGTCGATCGCTTGCCGCTGTAAATTTCCCAGCTGTTTTTATAAATGCGGTTGCCGAGATATTTCGTATAGGTGTTGTTGGCTGCCAGAACCTGGCAGTCATTGCTGTGAATTGAAACAAAATAGGGCAATTCATTGAAATACTTGATGCCGCCCTGTACATCCGTGGCGACCATGGAAATGAAAGAGGAGAGTTTGTCGATGACCTGGCGGATGCCTAAAAACCGCTCCGTTGCCACCCGCTGTTCCTCTGTTGCCGACCCTGTCAATGAGGAAACATAAACGATGCGATCCAGGGCGGGCTCGAGTTCTTCCGGATCAAAAGGGCTGTTGACAAATTCGTAGACTTGGCCTCTTAACCGCCTTCTTATCGCAGGCCGGTTGGCTGCCGAACAAACCGCTATGAGACTCAGGGGATTAAAGGTTGTACCGAGATTTTCAAGGCTCCGGACACCCGCTGGGTCATCCGTATCCACGGCCACAGCTGTCGGGCGATGATCTTTGAAAAGGGTACTCAGGTCAGCCTGCGGTGTAACCGACAGTAGGGTCCACCCCAAAGAAGGCAGAATCTCCCCCAGCGCGCTCGTCAGGCGTTTGCTGCCCGATACAAGGGTCAAAGTGTGGTGAGTTGCTTCAGGCATCCAACGTCCTGTTGTTTTGCTGCTTTCGCCGTGGTCGGCAGTACGCAGTATGAAGCGGATTACAGGCCCATCACGGCATAGTGGACCGATAAAAGGTCAGCGGTGCTGTTCTCCAATTTTTCAAGACGGTCAAGGACCAACCGGACCTCCTGCCGGGTAACAACTGGGAAACCATAAAAACTGTTCGTGTGTTTTAAAGGCGCCCGGTTCCTTTTTCTTTCACTAACAAAACGGAGATGGTTGTCAAGACGGTTTCTGATACGCACGTTGGCTTCCGGGACGATCCTGTCGGTTCTGGACAGGACAGCGGCTCCCAACGCGGTATCTTTTTCGACCATGATGGAACTGCGCCCGGCGGCCATGGCCGCATACATGGTGGTGCCCGTGCCGGCAAACGGGTCGAGGACCGTGTCGCCCTTCACGGAGAACATGTTGATCAACCGGTAGGGCAGTTCAAACGGAAAGGCGGCGCTCCGGCTACGGGCGTTTTGCTCATCCAACACCTGGGAGGTTCCCTTCAAATCCGTCCAAAGATCTGAAAACCAGAGATTGCGTTCTTCCCAGAAGAAAGCACTTGCCCCCCGATTGCGTTTCTGGGCTGCGGTTGTAAAATTTCTCCGGGGTTCTTTTCTGAACACCAGGATATACTCGTGTTCCAAGGTGGCGTAGGCCCCGGGCGGCAGCATACCCGAACCCATGAACTTGTTGGGGGCATTGGTCTGCTTGCGCCACAGGATGCACGGCAGGGCGGTAAGGCCTGCTTGGGTAAGGGCGAGGAGAATGCGGGCATGGTTGGGATAAAGGGCGAAGCGGTCGTTGATGGTTCGCACCGCATCACCAATATTGATACACGCCATACCCCCTGGTTTTAAAACCCGGAAGATCTGGTGCCAGGTTTGATCCAGTTCCCGGTGCATCAATTCGAAGGCGCGGTCCGTATCCAACTCGGCCAGGGCCGCGGCAATGTCGGGATTCAGACCGCCGAACATCTCGTCCCATATGTCGATCATGGGGTAGGGCGGGGAGGTCACCACCAGGTCGACGCAGGCCGTATCTACGTTGACAAGCTGGCGTGAATCATCAAACTGTATGCGGTGGACCGTGGTCATCTATAGATCCGGGTGATTGAACAGTTTTTCAGGATCCAGCTTATTGACCATGTCTGAAAAGATTTCTCCCAGGAGTTTTTCAGCGTCGCGGGTGCCTACGATTTTGAGGCGCTCGGCACTGCCGGAGACATTCTGGTTGGTCAGCACACGGTCGCTTTTACTGATGACCGCTTTATAAGCCAGGTCGGCTTTCCAGTTTTTACCGTCCCGGTCTAGAACAAATTGTTGGAGCTGAATCTCCAGGTTCGGTTGGTCGGCGGCGCTCTTGTCCAGGATGCTGACACCTTCCGATTCCAGGCGTCGCCTCAGGGCCTCCTTAAAAAGTTGCGCCAGGTCAAAGGCGCCGATCAGGTCCGGTTTTTGTCCTTCGCGGGCCACATACAGCGAAAACAGGCCCGTGAAATATTCCAGCTCCTTTTGCGCATTCGGGCCGGCAATGGTAGCCGTGGTGCGCTGATCCACCACTTGCAGGAACACGGTTTTGGACCCGAGCGTCTGCTCCGGTGGGGGTAGCTGATAGGTAACTTCAATGTAGGAGGTGGAGGCGCACCCAGCCATCAGCAGCAAAGTGATGAGGGACAGGGCAACCATCCATTTCCAAACTTTATAAAGGGTCATTTCGAGTTCCTCCGAGTTTTTGATATGGGTGGTGTTATGTAATGCTGGGCAGCGACAATTACCCTCGCACACTATCGTTTTCAGCAGTGGCAAGTCAAGGGGCAGCCGTGATTTGCCCTTGCAAAAAACAGGGGTGTAGGGTAATTGTTTCTGTATTGTTCGATTTGGCGCCTGGGGATTTCTATACCCCGGGCCAAACCGGTCCCGGTCGCCCGTGCACCCTTTTGCCAGGTGGGCCGTTACCGGACACACCAGAAGATGGGTTGCCGCAGTGCAGTCCATGCCATTATCTGCCAACATTAAAGGAGGGTTTACAGATGAAGCTTTTTAAACTTGGGATGGTTGCAGTCATTGTAGCTGTTTTCGTCGTTTCCGGGATCGCGACGGCCGGCACGCTTGAAGATGTCAGGGCCAAGGGCTTTATTCAGGCCGGCGTGAACGGCGACCTGTACGGGTTCGGCAAACCGGATGAGAAGGGTGTTTGGAGAGGCCTGGATGTGGATACCGCCCGGGCTATCGCCGTGGCCGTGTTCGGCACATATAAAGGCAAAGTAAAGTATACCCCCCTCACAGCCAAAACTCGTTTTACGGCTCTCCAGTCGGGCGAGATTGATGTACTGACCCGGAATTGTACCCAGACCCTGGGCCGTGATACCGCCCTGGGGCTGGATTTCGTTCAGGTCAATTATTATGACGGCCAGGGCTTCCTGATTCCGAAGAAACTGGGTGTCAAAAGTGCCAAAGAACTGGATGGCGCCGCCGTATGCGTACTGCCCGGAACGACCACTGAGCTCAACGTGGCCGACTATTTCCGTGCCAATGGCATGAAGATGAATCCGGTTGTTATCGAAAATACCGCTGAACTGGCCAAGGCCTTCTTTGCCGGCCGGTGCGACGTCCTGACCTCTGATGCTTCCCAGTTGGCCGGTACCCGCGCGGTAGCTCCCAACCCGAAAGACTACATCATTTTGCCCGAAATCATTTCCAAGGAACCCCTGGCCCCTGCTGTTCGCCATGGTGACAACAAATGGAAGGATATCGTTAACTATTCAGTTTTGGCCTTGATTAACGCCGAAGAAATGGGGATCACCTCCAAGAACGTAGACAAAATGCTTAAGAGCAAAGACCCGAAAGTCAAACGTTTTCTGGGTGTAACTCCCGGTAACGGTAAGTCGTTGGGCATCGATGAAAAATTCGCTTACAACATTATCAAACAGGTTGGAAACTATGGCGAAATTTTCGAGCGCAATGTAGGCGTCAACACCTCTCTGGGCATCGAGCGTGGGTTGAATGCTCTGTGGATCAATGGCGGTCTGCTGTATTCTCCGCCGTTTAAATAAGTTCAGGCAAAAATAAACGCTTGTTGCGCGCGTCGGTAGTTCTTATCGGCGCGCGCCCGTTTTATTCACCGGCCAGGAAGTTAATATATAGGATGAGCGCTACCACACCGGAAAAAGTTCCCTTTCTGAACGATCCCGACAAACGGGCCATTCTGTATCAGATCGGCGTTGCCGCCATGGTTGCCCTGCTGGGGTATTATCTTATCTCCAATACGCTGGCGAATCTGGAGCGGCAGGCGATCGCCACCGGATTCGGCTTTGTCGAGAAAGAGTCTGCCTTTGAGATCGGCGAGACCCTTATTTCCTATTCCGCGGCCGACACCTATGGCAAGGCGTTGCTGGTCGGCGCCCTCAATACCCTGCTGGTATCGTTTATCGGCATCACTCTGACGGTGATCCTGGGGACCTTTATCGGTATCGCCCGCCTGTCAACCAACTGGCTGGTTTCCAAACTGGCCGCGGCGTATATCGAAGTTTTCCAAGACATACCGGTCCTGCTGCAGCTGTTTTTCTGGTACGCCTTTTTCTATGAGATGCTGCCGTCCCCCCGCCAGGCTTTGAATCCGTTTACGGGCCTGTTCTTGTGTAACCGGGGTATGATTTTCGCGATACCCGAGTACCATCCCGCTTTTAAATATATGGGGTTTGCCTTCCTGGCCGGATGCATCGTGGTATTCTTCATGCGGCGCTGGGCCCAAAAAAGGCAGGCCCTGACCGGCAAATCCTTCCCCGTGTTCAGCACGGGGTTAGGCTTACTGATCGGGCTGCCGCTGATTACGTGGCTGCTCGCCGGGATGCCCACGGCGATGAGCATACCGGAACTAAAAGGCTTCAATTTCAAGGGCGGGCTCAGTGTCAGCCCCGAGTTCAGTGCGCTGCTGCTGGGGTTGGTCCTGTATACGGCGGCGTTCGTGGCTGAAGTAGTCCGGGCCGGCATTCAATCCGTTAGCCATGGTCAATCCGAAGCGGCGATGGCCATCGGGTTGAAGTCGGGACAGGTGTTGAACCTGGTCATCCTGCCCCAGGCCCTGCGGGTGATTATCCCGCCGCTGACCAGCCAGATGCTCAACCTGACCAAGAACAGCAGCCTGGCGGTGGCCATCGGATACCCGGATTTCGTCTCCGTGGCCGGGACGACGATCAACCAGACCGGCCAGGCCATGGAAGGTGTCGCCCTGATCATGGCCGTGTATCTTTGCTTCAGTCTGGCAACATCCGCCTTTATGAACTGGTACAACAAAAAGATGAAACTGGTGGAGCGGTAAACTCACTCCGGCGATTGAACGAACACTATGAGCGCAACGAGTCAAATATCGGATCCGACCCCTGAAAAAGAGATCAAACCCCCGGTCATAGAGGTAGGGGTGATTGGCTGGATGCGGACGAATCTATTCAATGGCTGGTTCAATTCCGTGCTGACCCTGCTGACATTGTTTCTGCTCTGGAAAACCGTTCCGCCTTTTATCCAATGGGCCTTTCTGGAAAGTTCCTGGTTTGCCGGCAGCGAAGCGTGCCGGGAATCCTCGGGTGCCTGCTGGTCGGTGGTAACCAGCAATATCCGTTTCATTACGTTTGGCTTTTTCCCGCATGAACAGCAGTGGCGGCCGTTGGTCGCCATGATCCTGCTCGTGTGTCTGCTTTTCTACAGCCAGGACCGCACCCGCTGGAACCGCTACCTGGCCTGGGCCTGGCTTATCGGCCTGTTTATCATGGGACTGCTGATGAAAGGTGGTCTGTTCGGACTTGAGTCGGTCGAGAGTTCACAATGGGGCGGCCTGCCGCTGACGCTCCTGCTTTCCGTGTTCGGACTGACGGCCGCCTATCCGCTGGGGGTGGTACTGGCCTTGGGACGCCAATCCAAGATGCCCGTGGTTAAAACACTCTGCGTCATTTACATTGAAATGATCCGGGGGGTACCGCTGATCAGTCTTCTGTTTATGTCATCGGTTGTTTTTCCACTTTTCCTGCCGGAAGGGATTACGGTGGACAAGATCCTCAGGGCCCAGGTCGCCATCATTCTGTTCACCGCCGCCTATGTAGCCGAAGTTGTGCGCGGTGGCTTGCAGGGTATAAGCAAAGGGCAGTATGAAGCAGCCGAGTCTCTGGGGCTGAATTATTACCAGACCATGCGCCTGGTGATCCTGCCCCAGGCATTGAAGATCGTGATTCCGCCCACGGTCAGCGTGCTCATTTCGGCTTTCAAGGATACATCGCTGGTGGTCATTATCGCTTTGTACGACATCCTGAAGACAACTCAGTCGGTTTTGTCTGATCCGAAATGGATGGGGTACTCGGCGGAATCGTATATCTTCTTGGCGATTGTCTATTTCGTCTGCTGTTTTTTCATGTCCAATTACAGCCGGCGGTTGGAGCGGGAACTGGACAGAGGTTTATAACCACACGAGAAAATGCCTTAATTTTAGGTTTCAGGTGTTACGTTTTGGAACAAGCGTGTCGCTTTTTCTTAAAACCTAACTCCTGAGACGTAAAACACGCAATAAAGAGAGCAGGACATGAATCAGGAAAATTCGGAAAACCCCCAGACCGCAGCCGGCGAGGCGCCGATCATTGAAATCACCGATATGCATAAATGGTTTGGTGACTTTCATGTTTTACAGGACATAAACCTTGAAGTCGCCAGGGGTGAGCGGATTGTTATCTGCGGGCCGTCTGGTTCTGGAAAATCCACATTGATCAGATGTATTAACAGACTTGAGGAACACCAGCGCGGCAAGATCATTGTCGATGGCACCGAACTGACCAACGATTTAAAAAACATTGAAAAAATACGGGCGGAAGTGGGTATGGTGTTCCAGCATTTCAACCTCTTTCCGCATCTAACCATTGTTGAGAATCTGACCCTGGGGCCGATATGGGTCAGGAAAACGCCTAAAAAAGAAGCCGAAGAGACGGCCATGTATTACCTTGAGAAAGTGCATATTGCCGAGCAGGCCCAAAAGTATCCCGGTCAACTCTCCGGCGGCCAGCAGCAGCGGGTTGCCATTGCCAGAAGCCTCTGCATGAAACCGAATGTCATGCTCTTTGACGAGCCTACATCCGCACTTGACCCGGAGATGGTCAAAGAGGTTCTGGATGTTATGATCAGCCTTGCTCAGGAAGGCATGACCATGCTGGTGGTTTCCCATGAGATGGGATTCGCAAAAAGCGTTGCACACCGGGTTATGTTCATGGATTATGGGAAAATTGTCGAGAGCAATACACCCGTTGAATTTTTCGATAACCCGCAACACGATCGAACAAAACTTTTTCTCAGCCAGATTCTCGATTAATAAAAGCCATCTGCCTGTCAGGATATTGACGGATACATTGAAAGGCGGATTGTGCCCCTGCCCCCGCGGAAAACATACCAGAATTGACACAATTGGGTTGATTGGAAACGAGATTAAGCTAACCACACAGATGATTTAACTGTAGAGATCATTGATGACTTCGTAAAACGTCGCATGCATCATCAGGGCCGGATAAGTATACATGAAACCGATAATAGCCATCGTCGGCAGACCCAATGTCGGCAAATCCACTCTTTTTAATCGCATTACTCGAACCAGAGAGGCACTGGTCGATGATGCTCCGGGGGTCACAAGGGACCGACATTATAGGGATGCCAGTTGGGACGAGGTAGCATTCACACTGGTTGATACCGGCGGGTTTGTGGAACCGGATGAAGACGCCTTTGCTCTCAAAATAAGGGAGCAGGTCCTCCAAGCGATCGAAGACGCGGATGCGGTCATTTTCGTTCTGGACGGCAAAGGCGGGATCTCGCCCTACGATCGTGAAATGGCCCATATTCTCAGAACCGTTGAAAAGCCTGTTTTTTATACCGTCAATAAAATAGACAGTGTTGAGCAGGAAGAAAACCTGTTTGAATTTTACTCCCTGGGAGTAGAAAAATTGTATCCGCTTTCCGCTGAGCATAAATATGGGGTGCCTGATTTTCTCGATGCCCTGGTGGCAACCTTCCCGGCCCAGGCGTCACCGGAAGCGGCCGATATGGTCAAGGTGGCCGTAGCCGGGAGACCCAACGCCGGTAAGTCGTCGCTGATCAACCGGCTTTTGGGCGAAGATCGACTCGTCGTCAGTGATGTGCCCGGCACCACCCGTGACGCCATTGACAGTGTGTGCCGGTTTGACGGCAAACCATACTTGCTCATCGACACCGCCGGCATCCGGCGTAAAGGCAAGGTATCCAAGAAAATAGAAAAATTTTCCATTATCAAAGCGCTCCGCAGTTTGGACCGCTGCGACGTGGCCCTGATTGTCATCGATGCCGAAGAGGGCATTACCGACCAGGACATCAGCGTGGCTGGTTACGCCCACGACCGGGGCTGCGGTTGCGTGTTCCTGCTGAACAAATGGGACCTGGTCGAGAAAGACAACAACACGGTCAAGCGCTATTATGAGCGCCTGCGCATGGAAGCCAAGTTTCTCCAATTTGCTCCGGCTGTCACTATTTCGGCCCTTACGGGGCAGCGCGTCAACCGCATCTTCAAGCTGGTGGATGCCGTCTACGCGCAATACGCCACGCGTATCAGTACCGGGCCCTTGAACAAAATCATAGAACGGGCGGTCCAGCGCAATGAGCCTTCACTGCACAAGGGCAAACGGCTCAAATTTTATTTCGCTACCCAGGTGGGACCAAACCGCCGACGTTCGTGTTATTTGTAAACTATCCCGAAGCCGTCCACTTTTCGTACCGCCGTTATCTGATCAACAAAATCAGAGAAGGCGCCGAGCTGGACATCACCCCAGTTAAAATGATGTTCCGCCAACGTACGGGGGCCATAGATTTCGGGAGTCGCAAAAAGAAGGCTGGCCGGCGCTCGAAAAAGGGCCGGAAAAGGAAATAATGGATCTTTTCGAATACAGTTCCCGGAATGCCACCGCCCCCACCAGACCCCTGGCAGAACGGATGCGGCCGCAAACCCTCGATGCGGTGGTCGGCCAGGAGCGGATTACCGGGCCGGGGACCCTGATTCGCAGCGCTATTGAAGATGACCGTATCTTCTCCATGATTCTCTGGGGACCGCCCGGATGCGGCAAAACCACGCTGGCCCGCATCGTAGCCACCGAGACCGATTCGTATTTTGTAGAATTTTCGGCCGTGCTGTCCGGCGTCAAGGATATCCGGGCGGTAATCACTGCCGCCCAGACCCAGCTGAACCTGCACCACAGACGCACCATTTTGTTCGTGGATGAAATCCACCGCTTCAATAAAGCGCAGCAGGATGCTTTCTTGCAACATGTTGAAAATGGCCTGATTACCCTGATCGGGGCGACCACCGAAAATCCGTCGTTTGAAGTCATACCGGCCCTGTTGTCCCGCTGCCGGGTGGTGACCCTGGATGCGCTGGCCGCAGACGATATGCGCATCGTGATCGACCGGGCCCTCGCCGACAAGGAAAATGGGTTCGGCACTCTGGATGTGCGGCTCGAAATGGAGGCCAAGGAACATCTGGTGGCCATTGCGGACGGCGATGTACGGGCGGCCTTGAATGCCCTGGAGATCGTTGGCAGCGTACTCGCTAAACGGGCTGCCGAGCAGGACCCCGACGAGCACATGGTCACGCTGGAGATGGTGGAAAAAGCCCTGCAAAAAAAGGCCCTGCTCTACGACAAATCCGGAGAGCAGCATTACAACCTCATCTCAGCCCTGCACAAAAGCCTGCGAGGCAGTGATCCTGATGCGGCCATCTATTGGCTGACGCGCATGCTCGAGGCCGGCGAAGACCCTTTCTATGTTGCCCGGCGCATGGTGCGGTTTGCCTCCGAGGACGTGGGCAATGCCGATCCATTTGCGTTGACGATCACCATGAATGCCATGGAGGCCTTCCGCTTTCTGGGGCATCCCGAAGGGGACCTGGCCCTCATTCAGGCGGCGGCCTATCTGGCAACAGCTCCCAAGAGCAACAGTCTTTATCGGGCCCATAAAACCGCCCAGAAAACGGTTGCCGATACCGGCGCACTGCCGGTGCCCCTGCATATCCGTAATGCTCCCACCGGGTTGATGAAAGAGTTGGGCTACGGCCGAGACTACAAGTATGCCCACGATTATCAGGAAGCAGTGGTCGACCAGACCTATCTGCCGGAACAGCTTGAAGGCACCCGCTTTTATCAGCCGACCAACCGGGGTTTTGAAAAGACAGTAAAGCAACGCCTGGAAAAATGGCGACAAATTATGAAAAAAAAGTGACAAAAAACGATTAGGAACACCAATCGGAACCTTTACTTTCAAGCGGTCACGGTTTCATATCAGGGTTCAAGGAGCCCAGGGGCCGAGGGTTCAAGTGAGAACCCAAAGCTCAACATGGAACGCGATAGATACTTCAGAAATGGAAAAAAAACTTTTTAGGCTCTAATAATATCCACGACTGAATGAACAATAAACCCGTACCCCTTGACCCCTTGAATCCTTGAACCCTATATTAGCCAAAACCGGGAGGATTAATGCATAACGGAATAGCACCCATCTGGTCATCCCGATACATCACCTTGCCTACAGGAGGGCGACATGCGTTTGATTACACGTTCCGATTTTGACGGCCTGGTATGCGCGGTATTGCTTGAGGAGCTCGGTATTGTTGACGAAATCTTCTACGTACATCCCAAGGATGTTCAGGATGAGAAAGTGCCGGTGAATGAAAACGATGTCCTGGCCAATGTCCCTTTCGTCGAGGGCTGCGGCTTATGGTTCGATCATCACTCCAGTGAAGAGGAGCGTATGCGTCTGGGGGGCAGTTTTAACGGTGCCAGCCAACCGGAGCCCAGTGCCGCTCGGGTGATTGCAAACTATTACAGCCGGGATGAGTCTCACGCGGCCAAACTGGAACGGTTTGACGAGCTGTTGATGATCGTGGATATTGCGGATGCGGCGCAGTTTACGGAAGCCGATATATTGGATCCCCGCGGGTGGATGATGCTGGCGTTTATAGCCGACCCCCGCACGGGCCTTGGGTACCACCAGGATTTTCGGATATCCAATTTTGAGTTGATGCATGCCTTGCCCGAACTGATCCGCACCAAGGATATTGAAGAGATCATGCAGCTTCCCGATATCGTGGAAAGGGTCGATTATTACAAGGCTCAAACCGATGTCTATAAAAAATTCCTCGAAGAAAACGTCCAGGTCGACGGAGATATTATTCTACTCGACTTACGGGGCATGGATCCGATTCCCACCGGGAATCGATTTATGGAGTATGTTCTCTTTCCACAGCAGAACATTTCAGTGCGAGTGGTCGATGGCAAAAAGAAAGCGTTTGCCATGATTTCCATCGGGCACTCCACCATCAATCGCAGTTCCCAGGTAGATGTGGGCGCCCTGGTGCTCAGTTATGGCGGCGGCGGACATAAGCAAGTGGGCACCTGCCAGGTGCCGTATGACAGTGTCGACGACATTTTAGAGGAGATTATGGACGTCCTGAGAGAAGGGTAACCAGGCTCTGTCAACCGTTCACCGTGTTTGTCTGAAAGGTAATGCGGCGGATCGGGGCCGGTCCGGCTGGTTCGGTCTGGCTGACGTGGGTGCGTTCATAAAAGTCGAGGCGGCCGCTGTGGTCGATGGTTACCAGTGAAGAGCAGCGCGTTCCGTAGACCGTACTTTTAATGAACAGGGGCGCCAGGATGCGTTCCCACTCGAGACCCACACCGGTTTCCGGCAACTGGTCGTCCGGTGGCTGAGCGCGATCGCTCAATACGTTGAAGACTGCTTCCGGGGATGGGGCGCCGCCGGCCAAGGCAGTTTTAAAAAGCGTCACCCCCCGTGCGACCTTGGGCCAGGGTGTATCCAGCAAATGGTTGCTCAGCCCGTGCCACCCGGGTCGTATCGGTTTTACCTTGTCCTCACGATTGGAAAAAAACCACAGCTCCTCACCATCATAAACAACCAGGTTGAAGCCGTTGTACTCTTCGGCTGATCGACGCAGATTTTCCAGGTATTCACACGCCGGTTTGCGCGCGGACAAAAAGTCGGTTACGAGGGCACCCCGAGTTGGGGCGTTCGGTTTTATATCCTTTGGATCCCGGTAGTTGGTCAGTGCCGCCAGGCGTCCGTCCGGGCTTACCCCCATCCAGGTGCCGCCACCACGCAGGTCACGCCCGGCTGCAATTCGCGGGTTGTCCGCCCAGATATCCAGCGGAGCTGTCGGCCGTTCATAGAATTCGTCCCGGTTGGCCGCCAGCAGCAGCTTATAATCCGGGTAGCTGTTATACGCCAGAAGGATCAGACACATGAGCGACCACCATTGACCTGTAGCTGTTAAAATGCTAAGGCTCCAAGCACTTGTTTGGAAGCCGTCGCAAAAAAGCCTTTTGGCCCAATCCGCCCGAGGCGAATAAATCTCGACGTTGGCCGCTCGGTTCAAATCCTCGCAATGCCCATTGTATTTACCACGATGGGCATTGGCTTCGCTGGCACCTCCGGTATGAACCTCACGGCCGCCCGGGCCTCGCACCAAAATTGATTTTTGAGCCGGCTTCCCGAGATGAACGTAAGACATTTTCCCAGGTTTTTCAATAAGGAGGAAGTATAATGAAAGAGGTTGTAATTGTAGGCGGATCCCGAACCGCCGTCGGTAATTTCGGCGGTGCTCTCAAAACAATGCCGGTAGTGGACCTCGGGGCCATTGTCATGAAAGATCTCCTGAAAAAACTCAACTTGCGGCCGGTGCCGCCCGCCGATAACAATGCGCTGGCTCCCGCCAAGTTGGAAGACCAGGGGCGTATCGAGCTGGAGCAAACCGCTTATGATTATGATGAGGCGGCCCTCCCGGTGGCACTCGATGAGGTGATCATGGGCAACGTGCTGCAGGCCAATCAGGGGCAGAATCCCGCCCGCCAGGCGATGATCCGGGCCGGTATATCCAAGGAAACGCCGGCGTTCACCATTAACAAGGTTTGCGGTTCCGGGCTCAAAGCCATAGCTCTGGCGGCGGCGTCTATTATGAGCGGTCAGGCCGATGTGATCCTGGCCGGTGGGCAGGAAAACATGAGCATGGTTCCGATGGCCTTGCCCAAAGCCCGCTGGGGGCACCGCATGGAACTGACCGGTGTAGGCGATATCTATGACCTGATGGTATTTGACGGCCTCTATGAAATTTTTTACGGCTATCACATGGGGGTTACGGCCGAAAACATCGCCGCAATGTACGACATCAGTCGCCAGGAGCAGGATGAACTGGGTGTCCTCAGCCATAACCGGGCCATGGCGGCGATCCAGGATGGTACGTTCGCCAAGGAAATCGTGCCGGTCACCATCAAGTCCCGCAAGGGCGATATCGTGTTCGCTACCGATGAAAGACCCATGGAGACCACCTTGGAAAAAATGGGTAAACTACGCCCGGCCTTTAAGAAGGACGGCAGTGTAACCGCTGGAAATGCATCAGGAATCAATGATGGTGCTGCCGCGGTTTTGGTAATGAGTGCCGACAAAGCGGCTGAGCTGGGGCTTGAACCGATCGTCAAGATTCGTGCATTTGCTTCCGGCGGCCTCGATCCGGCCTACATGGGCCTTGGGCCGGTACCGGCGGTTCGCAAAGCCTTGCAGCGCGCTGCCATGACCGTGGACGATCTGGACCTGATCGAACTCAATGAAGCTTTTGCCGCCCAGGCCATCGGCTGCATGCGGGAGTTGGACATTGCCACCGACAAACCGAACGAATTGGGCAGTGGAATATCGCTGGGTCATCCCATTGGGGCGACTGGTGCGCGCCAGATGGTTTCCGGCATGTACCAAATGGCGAGAAAAGGCTATAATTCCGGTCTCATAACCATGTGTATCGGCGGCGGTATGGGAATGGCCATGATCATTGAACGGTAGCCCGGAAAAGACCGTTTTTTTCTTTACATCCTGAGCGGTTACTGATAATATTCGCCAGTTTTAAAAGCGTGCCGCAAGTCCGGTCTCGGGCCTCGGTAGCAGGTGCAAAATACGGCGGTTAGCCGAAGTGCAATTTACCAAGATGAGGTGAACAATGACAGTTAGCAGGAGATTGGGGACCCTGGTTTTTTTTATGGTACCGGCCATCATCGGTGGCGGTATCATCTATGCTCTAACCCATGGAGATTATACCGCCGTTGCTGTTTATGAGGTGATCCTGTATATTTTTGCTGGCGCGCTTGTCAGCCAGTAATCCACCTGCCCCGCAGCTTGCACGTATCCTTTCGCATGAACACCCTGGCATCGGTTCCCGCGGCATGGAAACCGGTGCCACTGTTATTTTCAAGACGGCGATCATTAAAAACAGCCTTTGCCCGCCACAACGCTATTTGGAGTTAACATGCTAAGCGGAACTTCCAGAAATGCGATCATCTGGTTTTTCCTGGCCCTGTTCCTGGTCTCGATTTACCTCCTGGGCCGCTTGCTGACGCCGTTTGTTTCCGTCCTGATCCTGGCCGCGGTCGTAACCGGCTTATTCAAACCGGTTTATTTATTTCTGTGCCGCAACGCCCGCCCGGGATTTGCCTCGTTTGCAACCTGCTGCCTGATTTTTATCGTCCTGTTCATTCCCATTGTATTTTTTGTAACCACGCTGGCCAGTGAAGCTTACGGTCTTTACCAGATGGGCCGCAATGCCGTGATCAGCGAGCAGGTCAAATCTCTGCTGGCCGGCAGCCAGGTGCTGGACAAAGCCAACCAACTGCTTTCCTGGTTCGATTACCAGATTACCGGCGATGAATTGAACCGGGCCTTGTCGGAGACGGGAAAAGTCGTCGGGCTTTTTCTCTACCAGCAGGCCCAATCGATCGCCTCGAATATTCTCAATTTTCTGGTCTATTTCTTTTTCATGCTGCTCATCATTTTTTATCTCCTGATCGATGGGGATCGACTCATCGCTTTTATTGTGGATCTTTCACCCCTGCCAGATGATCAGGATGAAAAGCTGATTCTGAAATTCAAGGATATGGCCGGAGCGGTGCTTATCGGCAACGGCCTTTGCGGTCTCATCCAGGGTGTAATCGGGGGGGTTGTATTCTATCTTTTTAACCTGAATTCGCCTTTCTTATGGGGTGTTATCATGGGGTTGCTGGCGTTTCTGCCCATACTGGGAATTGGGCTGGTGTTTATCCCGACAGCCATTTATCTGTTTCTGAAAGGGAATGTCGGGGGCGGTATTTTTTTTATTGTTTTTTATGTGATTCTGTCCGGTGGGATTGAATATCTTTTTAAACCCAAAATCGTGGGCCATAGGGTTAAAATGCATACCTTGTTGGTATTTCTTTCCATCATGGGAGGGTTAAAGCTTTTCGGCATACTCGGGATCATTTACGGCCCCCTCATAATCACGGCCTTTTTAACCCTGACCGATATCTATCACGCGAACTATCAGAAATTATTTGATCCTGCTGCGGAGGAGTTGCCGCCGACATCACCCTAATCGCACCAGGCGAGCCGGCAGCGGAGTAGGACTGCCGGACGGTTTTGTTTACTGTGAACATTAGATTGATAAGGTGTAATAATGACCGAAGCTGTTGAAACTCCAGGTATCAGCATCGAGAAGGAGATGAAAAAATCCTACCTCGATTACGCCATGAGCGTCATCATTGGCCGGGCTCTGCCGGATGTGCGGGACGGTCTGAAGCCGGTGCATCGGCGCGTGTTATACGCCATGCGCGAGTTGAAAAACGACTGGAACAAGCCGTATAAAAAATCGGCCCGGATTGTGGGCGATGTCATTGGTAAATACCACCCCCACGGTGACAGTGCGGTCTACGACACCATTGTCAGAATGGCGCAGGACTTCTCCTTGCGCTACCCGATGGTGAACGGGCAGGGCAACTTCGGCAGCGTGGACGGGGATCCCCCGGCGGCCATGCGTTACACCGAGATCCGCATGCACAAATTGGCCCACGAAATGATGGCCGATCTGGACAAGGAGACCGTCGATTTTGCACCCAATTACGATGAGTCCCTGCTCGAACCATCCGTCCTGCCGGCCAAAATTCCCTCCCTGCTGGTGAACGGTTCCTCCGGGATTGCGGTCGGAATGGCAACGAACATCCCCCCGCACAACCTTTCCGAAACCATCAGTGCCATCAAAGCGGTTATCGACAATCCTGATATCACCTGGCAAGAGTTGCTGGAGCATCTCCCCGGACCGGATTTCCCCACAGCGGGGATCATTTACGGTAAGAACGGCATTCTCGAGGCCTATAAAACCGGCCGCGGCATAATCCGGGTACGGGCCCGGGTAAATGTGGAGGTGGACAAACGGACCCAGCGTGAAACCGTGGTGGTGACCGAACTGCCCTACCAGGTCAACAAGGCCCGCCTGATTGAGAAGATCGCCGGGATGATTCGTCACAAACAGATCGAAGGCGTTGGTTTTATCCGGGATGAATCGGATCGGGACGGCATGCGGATTGCCATCGGCATCAAAAGAGACCACATGGCCGAAGTCGTTATCAATCAGCTCTACAAGCACACGCAGATGGAGAACAGTTTCGGTATCATTTTCCTGGCGGTTGTTGACAACCGCCCGGAACTGCTGTCCCTGAAACAGATACTGGAGCATTTTATCGGCCACCGCAAAGAGATCGTGCTACGGCGCACCCGCTTTGATCTCATCAAGGCGGAAGCCAGGGCCCACATTCTCGAAGGGCTCAAGATTGCTCTGGACAATCTGGATGATGTGGTGGCCCTGATCCGCAAATCAACATCGCCCGGTGAGGCCAAGTCCCGTCTGATCCAACGGTTTGAATTGACCGATATCCAGGCCCAGGCGATTCTGGACATGCGGCTGCAACGCTTGACCGGCCTGGAACGTGATAAAATCATTGCCGAATACCACGATACCCTGAAAGCGATCGCCCGGTTCAAGGAGATTCTGGCCAGTGAACAGTTGGTTCTGAATATTATCAAGGATGAACTCACTGACCTGCAGGCAGAGTTCGGGGATGTCCGCCGGTCGGAAATTGTGGAATCTACGCGGGAAATCACCCTCGAGGACATGATTGTCGAGGAAGATATGGTGGTAACCATATCCAGCGGCGGATACATCAAGCGCAATCCCATTACCCTCTACCAGAGCCAGCATCGCGGCGGTCGCGGCAAGACCGCCATGGGGACCAAAGAAGAAGATTTTGTCAAACACCTGTTTGTGGCCTCCACGCACCACACCTTTCTTTTCTTCACCAATCTGGGAAAGGTCTATTGGCGCAAGGTATATGAACTCCCTCAGGCCGGCCGGATGAGCAAGGGTAAAGCGGTCGTGAACCTGCTCGATCTATCTCCCGATGAAGAACTGACCACCGTCCTGGCCGTGGACGAATTCGTGCCCGGATCTTTTATTCTCATGGCCACCCGAAACGGGTTGGTGAAGAAAACGGACGTCATGGCTTACAGCCGGCCACGAACGGGCGGCATCATCGCTCTGGACTTGGTGCCCGGTGATGAGCTGATCGCAGCCCGGATTACCGACGGCACCTTCAACGTCTTTCTGGGATCGGCCGGTGGCAAGTCCATCCGGTTTCATGAATCGGAAATTCGGGCCTCGGGACGCGTTTCGCGCGGGGTGCGCGGTATTCGGCTTAATCCTGAAGACCGGATTGTGGGGATGGAGGTGCTGAGTCACGGCCAGACCCTCTTTGCGGTCACTGAAAACGGGTTCGGCAAGCGGACCCTGATTGACGAATATCCAGTCCAGAAGCGGGGCGGCAAAGGCGTCATTACCATCAAGACAAATGAACGCAATGGCCAGGTAGTTGCGATCCTGCTGGTAGAGGAAGATGATGATCTCATGTTGATGACCGATTCCGGGATGTTGATCAGGATGCCCATAAGGGGGATTTCCGTCATCAGCCGGAACACTCAGGGCGTCAAGCTGATTGGAATGAATGCCGGTGAACACGTCGCCGGAGCGGCGCGTTTGGCTGAAAAGGAAGAACAGGAACTGTCGGAAGATGAATAACGCTATGGAGGTCGAAAAGCTGAAAATCGGGGTGGTGGGCGCCGGGAGCTGGGGAACCGCCCTGGCCAATCTCCTGGCGTTGAAAGGCTATCGGATAGACCATTGGGTCTTCGAACCTGAAGTGAAGGCCGAAATGGAGGCCACCCGCGAAAATCGCATGTTTCTGCCCGGGGTTCGTTTGAGCGCGAACCTGGTGCCGACCAACGACATCCAAGCCGTGGTCAGCAATAAGGATCTTGTCCTGATTGTGGTGCCCTCCCACGTCATGCGGATAACCACCGAGAAAATGGCGGACTATCTGCCGGCCGATACAATTTTGGTATCGGCTTCAAAGGGGATTGAAAATGTTACCCACCTGACCATGACCGGTATCCTGGCGCAAACCCTGCCCAACATTCCCGCCCGCAACCTGACGGTGCTGACAGGGCCCAGTTTTGCCAAAGAGGTCGCTGGGAGGGTGCCGACTGTCGTTACCGCGGCGGCAACCGACCTGGATGTGGCCGAGGTTGTCCAGGCCGTATTTTCATGCCCCTATTTTCGTGTGTATACCAGTACGGATGTGATCGGGGCGGAACTGGGCGGGGCAGTCAAGAATGTCATCGCCATTGCTGCCGGGATGATTGATGGTCTCGGACTCGGACTCAATACCCGCGCGGCCTTGATTACCCGGGGACTGGCTGAGATACGGCGCCTGGGATTGGAACTGGGGGCTAAGTTCGGCACGTTTGCCGGCCCTTCCGGCGTGGGCGATCTTATCCTGACCTGTACCGGCGACTTGAGCCGCAACCATACGGTGGGCAAAAAAATCGGTCGGGGCGCCACCCTCAAGCAGATCCTCGATGAGATGCACATGGTGGCCGAGGGCGTCAAAACGGCTAAGTCTGTCTATAATTTGTCCCGGAAGCTAGGCGTGGACATGCCCATCTCCCACGGCATCTACAGTATTCTTTACAACGATCACAATCCCATGGAGGTGCTGGGCCAATTGATGACAAGGGATCTGAAGCACGAGTTGGACGTGAACCAGTAGCAACCGCACCATTATTTTCTGCACCGCTGTTGAAACGATCCAATCATTCATGCGGTCTGGGTGATTTTGAATCCGGCCCCCTTGAATCCTGGGAACCTTGAACTTAGAATATGACTGATAAAACGGAACACAGGGGTGCCGGCCATCGCGGTCGGCTGCGGGAGAGATTTCTGGCTGGAGGCTTACAGGGCTTTCACGACTATGAAGTGATCGAGCTGCTGTTGACCCTGGCAACCCCGCGCTAGGATTGCAAGGCAAGCGCCAAGGCGGCTTTGGAGCATTTGGGCTCTTTGCAGGCGGTCATGGAAGCCTCGGCCGAGACCCTGATAAAGGTGCCCGGGATAGGGCCTCGGAACATGCTGGGGATTCGGCTGGTAAAGGCGGTTGCGGAAAGGTATCTGAAAGAGAAGGTCATCGGCCGGACCGCAGTGAACAATTCCCGCGAGTTGTTCGATTTTCTGTATCACAGCCTTAGAGACAAAACCCGGGAGTGCTTTAAGGTTGTGTTCCTGGATGCCAAAAACAGGATCCTTGACGTACAGACCCTGTTTGCCGGGACTCTGACGGCCAGCGCGGTTTACCCGCGGGAAGTGGTCAAGGCGGCTCTGGAAAAAAATGCCGCGGCCCTGATATTTGCCCACAACCATCCCTCCGGTGAACCGGATCCGTCACCCGAAGATGTGGAGATTACCCGCCAACTCGTGTACGCATGCCGGGTGATGGGCATTACCGTTCATGAACACATCATCATTGGGGCCAATCGTTATTACAGCTTCGCCGATGAGGGGTATATGGCGCGCCTGAACCGGGAACTCGATACCAGTAACCAAACTGAATCGATATGATCGACACTGAAGAAAAACTGCCTTATTGCTTCGCGCAATTAGAAGAAGTCTTTCCTGAAGGAGAGGACGGGCTCAGGCATACCCCCGAAGCCTGCATGGTCTGCCTCTATAAAACCAGGTGCCTGCGCAGTGCCATGGAAGGTGCCGAGGGCCTGTCTGTTCGTGAAGAGAAATTGGAGCGGGCTTATGAGGCCGGCATGATCGGATTTTTCGGCCGCTGGTCACGAAAAAAAGCGCTACACAAGCAAAGAAAGAAAAAAGAATAAAAACCAATTTGTAAAAGTCTTCTTGCCGGGAGGCGCCATGAAAACAATAAAAGATATCAGCCTGGCCGGTCTCCGCGTTTTCATCCGGGTGGATTTCAATGTTCCTCTCGATGAACACCAGAATATTACCGATGACACCCGGATACGGTCGGTTTTGCCGACGGTTCAATATGCCCTTGACCACAGTGCCAAAGTTATCATTGCCTCGCACCTTGGTCGGCCCAAGGGGCAGGTGGTGCCTGCGATGAGCCTGGCCCCGGTGGCCAAACGGCTGGGACGCCTTATCGAACAAGATGTCCGCATGGCACCGGATTGCATCGGGCCGGAGGTAGCCGCCCTGGTCGACAGTCTGGGCGACGGGGATGTGCTCCTGCTTGAAAACCTCCGGTTTCATTCCGCCGAGCAAGCCAACGATGACGGGTTTGCCCGGAACCTGGCTGAGCTTTGCGATGTTTATATCAACGACGCATTTGCAGTTTCACACCGGGCGAACGCATCCGTGCACGCCGTAACTCGTTTTGCACCGGTGTGCGCGGCCGGATTCCTTTTGCAAACAGAACTCGATTATTTTCGCAAGGCCATGGCCGATCCGCAACGCCCCCTGGTCGCGATTGTGGGCGGCGCCAAGGTTTCCAGCAAGTTGGGGGCTCTCGAGAACATGCTGCAGAACGTGGACAAGATCATCGTGGGTGGGGCCATGGCCAATACCTTTTTAAAATGCCGGGGCCTGGCTATGGGGACCTCGCGGGTGGAAGCCGAATTGATGGGCAATGCCACCGATATCATGCAAGCGGCGGCTGACAGGGGCATTCACTTTTACTTACCGGTTGATTTTGTGGTTGCCAGTAAACTCGATGAGCGGGCGGAGTCAAAAATCGTACCGGCCCAGGAAATACCGGAAGGATGGATGGCCCTGGATATCGGGCCGGCCACCGCGCTGCTCTACAGCGAGGTGTTATATGACGCCAAGACTGTGGTGTGGAACGGTCCCATGGGCGTCTTTGAAATGGATGCCTTCAGCCGGGGTACCATGTCCATGGTCCACAGCGTGGCCAATTCCTATGCCATGACGATTGTGGGCGGAGGCGATACGGATGTGGCCATTCACAAATCCGGTGAGACAGACCGCATCACGTATATTTCCACCGGTGGGGGTGCATTTCTGCGGTTGATGGAAGGCAAACCCCTGCCGGCAGTGGCGGCCCTTGAAGAGGCCCAACGCCGGACTGAATGATCGCGTACCCGGGTGTTTTTCCATTCCAGCACCACACCACCGACAAAGTTTACATCATTTTGCAGCCAGGTGGCCACTCTCCCGCCATTCGGTACAGCCCTCAAAAATGATAAACAGAATCCCTCTTGTGGTTGACGCTTAGATCCAATAGTGTTATCTTTTTGAAAAAACAGGATATTCGAGCCTACCTTAAAGCGAAACTGAATACGGGAGAAGAGACGTGGCTTTCTGGAGCGTTCGGGAAGAACTCAGTCAGGTAAACCGGTTAAGGCGATCCTATTATGAACTGCTCAGGGATGAACTGGACCAGTTCATAACCCAATACGCCTTGATTGATTCCTACCATAAATTTATCCGCCGCAAAATAAAATATCCCTTTGTCGAAAAGCGCGAACTCAAACCCCGCGCCCGGATTCCGGGCAAAGAATATGACGCCCAAAACACCTTTCTGGTTCTGTTCGTAGAAGACACCATCCCGGCCGCGCATAAAAAGTATATTCGTTTTTTCGACGTCAACAAGACCACCAAAGACAACCTGATGCATACCGGGGCGCTGCCCCTGAATGAGAAATTTGACCGAAACCAGAAAAATCTCGAGTCGGTTCATTTCAACAAGTTCATCGAAAAACTGCTACCCATCGACTATGCCCTGCTGATTCAGCGCAACCCGGCCAGTCGCGCCCGGGACAATTACCAGTTGAGCCATTTTCATGTCCGGGTGGATTGGCCCATTGCCGATGCCGCGGAAAGCCTGGCCACCAGCCTGCGCTACATATCCAAAGACCTTTACGAGCACGGGGATAAATACGCCGAAGACATTCAAAAAAAGTTCTTCGAATATTACGGTGTGCCGGTGATGGTTGGTGGCCGGCGCACTGCGGCCATCGTGGCCGCCCAATACTTGAAGAGCATCCCTTGCATCTCCACCGTGTACGTCGGCTCCAGCGAATCCCGGGGACTGATACGCATCTCGGAGCGCGGCGTGTCTAAAATGGTTCTCATGGAGTTCTCCCGGGAAGATGTCGACCAGATCGCTCACGAACACAACATTCGGCCGCGGACCTTTAGGAAGAATTATGTGGCCATCAAGAGTAAGAAAAAGGATTTGTGCATCTTCCAGGCCACCTACGCCTACACCGACCACTCCCGGCCGCCGGATGACGGCAAACTGCGCGACTTGAAGCCGGATTTGAATTGGCTCTCCGTGGGCGGTCAGCATCTCATACCCAAACCGGGGGTCTGGAAATATCCGCCCCTGCCACTCAATGTGATTTATTCGTAGGAACGCTAGTTCGGTCAAAGGTATAAGGTAGAAGGTAGAAGGTTTAAAGCTGAAGGTTGAAGGAACTTCAATGCCCTCGGCATATCCTCCTCTCCCAATGGATCGCCATCTTAACGTGGAGAGCCGCTAAAGCAGTTGGCGCATCATGGCGATTTCATCGCAGTCGGGGAATTTTACGCAGATCATGCAGTCGCTCCAGATCTTGAGGGGCAGCAGGGAGCGGTCGACCTGTTTGAATTCGAAGGGTTCGAAAAATTCCGGTTTGTAGGTGAGGGTGAAGAGCTTTTCGATCTTGAACTCGATGGCTTCGGCGATAGCGGTTTCCGCCAAGCGGGTGCCGATCTTGTTGCCGAGATGATCCGGGTGTACGGCCAAACTCCTAATTTCAGCCAGGTCTTCCCAGCAGAACTGCAGGGCACAGCAACCCACGACACCGTCCTCAGAAGTGGCATATACATAGAAATCCCGCACGTGATCATATAGTTCACTCAGCGGTCGCGCCAATAACTCACCACGGTCCCCGTATATTTGCAGCAGGGTGTGGATGGCCCGGATGTCTTTGATGGTGGCTTTCCGAATCATGCCGTCACAAATGAGGTCACTTTGATTGCTGCATTCGCTTGTCGTTACTCTAAACGGAACTTTCCATTCCGATAGAATTTCAATTAATATACATGAAGTATTAGTATTTTACCAACCATAAATCAGGGGTAACGTAAGAGAGCGGCTTGCAGACGGCGATGGTGACGGCGCGACCCAGTTTGCTAAATACGCCTGGTGCCACTTACCCGTCTTTGCCAGTTTGTGCGTTTGTGAGGTGCTCGAGGACTACATATGCAAAAACGGCCCCACTATAAAGATAATAAATCCAGTGCCAGGCGATGGCTATAATCGTCCAACGCCAACCTTTTCGCTGTTGGGCAAAGCGGTACCAATCCATGTTAAGCCCCAATAAGACTGTGGCAACCACCAATGCCGGCCCCAAAAAACTATCGGTGATCAGGGCCAGAGTCAGTAGGCTTACCAGGAGGCCCACCAAAAGAGTGCTTAACTGGTAGCGTTTTTTTGTGTTCAGATCATCCGGTAGCGAACGCGATCGCATGATGAGGCGAGCCCAAGGCAAAGCCCGTCTGAAAATATCCGTTTTTAATACACTACCAAGGGTCCAACGTTTCAGGTGGGTAGCCAGCAGGTTTTTCTCAAGGCGGATAAGATATCCGCGGGTCGTTAAACGATACCCCAGCTCGATATCCTCGATTGCGGGCTGCCGATAGGTTTCATCAAATCCGTTCATCTTCTCAAAAACATCCCGTCGTATAGCGCCGCACCCGGCCCAGAAAGTGGTTGCCTGTGACCGGGCCTGCTGGTGCATGAAGTGGTGGAAAAGGTTTTTGTATTGAGAGCAGAAATTCTTTTCCAAAGGGGTATCATCATAGGACCCGAAGCAAGCCGCGATATCCGGATTGGCTTTAAAACAAGCGAGCGCCCTGTCAAGGGCATGTGGATGGATAGCGACATCGGCATCAATAAAAAAGAGAAGATCGCCGCGCGCCTGTCTGGCAGCTGCGTTGCGAGCGGCTGCCGGTCCAATGGCGTGGTCAGTTTCAAAAACCCGAGCGCCGCACAACCGGGCAATCTCCACGCTGCGGTCACGGCAGCCGTTGGCGGCCACAATGATTTCTGCGGGTTTTTTCGTACTGCGAAGGAGGGCTTCCAGGCAACGAATAAAGGGTCTGCCGCCATTATGTACTGGAATAATGACTGAAACAGATGGGATGGGACCGTCCCCATTCGACCCGTTTGTCCACTTCTCAGTCATTGAGGACCTTTTGCCGAACTGTTGGATGACTTCAGGCTTGTGGTCAGCTTTTCCTCGAAGAGTTTTTCCACTTCAGCATACCCCAGTTGTTTGGCTCTATCCAGATGCTCGCGTGCATTTTTTAGGTCCCCACTAAAATACAGGTCAACTGCCATGAAATAGTGCTGTCCAGCGTTGCCGGGCTCAAGTTCCAGCCCCAACCGGCGTGTTTGAGTTGCCTCGTTGAACCTGTTTTGATAGGCAAGCAGGCTGGCCAGGGCGAAAAAATAGTCCGCCACATCAGGGGCGACCTGCAGTGCTTTACGGTAGTAGGATTCTGCCTTTGAATACGCCCCCATGGAAGCCAATGTGCCGGCCAAGTTGGCTAGGGCGTCCCCATACTCCGGGTCTATTGATATGGCACGCAGAAAATGCCTTTCGGCCTCATTGAGGTCCCCCTGTAATACGTAATAGTGACCCAGGTGATTAATCGTGCGCGCGTGCTCGGGCTGGAGGGTTAGCACTTTCTCAAATTCCCGCCGGGCCTCCTCCCGTTTCCCGAGATGCAGCAGACAGACACCCTGCCTGCTAATGGCATCTATATAATCAGGAGACAGATGGACGGCCTGCGAAAATTGATACAGGGCCGCGGTGTAATTCTTTTTTTTAAACAGAGAGATTCCCAAGTTATACAGGTATTCGGATTTATGCGGCACCAGACGAACGGCCTCCTGTTGGTGCTGGATCGCCTGGTCAAGATTATTCCGGGCAAAGTAATAGGCACCGAGGTTGACATGGGGCACCGAGGTTTGTGGGTATACCTTAAGGGTGTGTTGAAAAAGTGTCTCGGTATTCTGCCAGGTGCCGGCCAATCGGTACGCGTTTGCTGCCCAAAAAACAAGTAGACAGGTAGACCCAACCCAGAATGGTTTTGTCAATCGGGGCCATCTTTTGCAAACCGCAGCGGCTCCCCATGCCAGCAGGATATAGATACCGATCAGGGGAATGTAAACATATCGATTCGCCATACGCGGCGGCCCGGTAAAACCGGCCACGGGCAGCAAAGTGATCAGGTACCACAACCAGCCGACCAGCAGGTATGGATGCCGCTGTCTATGGCGGATGGCCATAGCCGTGAATGCTATAGCCAGACCAACGCAAAAGGTTCGCACCCAGCTAAGCATGTGTACGTTGACAGGGTAGGGTGTGACCAAGTCTACAGGGAAAAAGAGTTTTGCAAAATATACGATGTAGGCTCTTAGACCGAGGGCAAATCTATCGAGTTCTTGAAGCGATGTCGGGGTGTGGTGGTAGTCCCCAGTCTGAATGCTGGACACTGTAATCAGACCAATCACTATTGATACGGCCAGAAACGGCAGTTTTTCAAGAAACAATTTGACAACGCCGGCATAGCGGGGTTGCTTTTTGATTCCGGAACCGTGTGCTCCAATCACGATCGCTCTTTTAAGCGGCCACATATCCACTAAAAAGAAAATCAACGGGAGAGTAACGGCCATAGACTTGGAAAGGGTTGCCAGGATGAAGACAAACAAGGCCAGGACATACTTTGGGATGGCCGGTTGCCTGGCATACCCGGCGTAAGCGTGCAGGGCAGCCATCCAGAAAAGAGCGCAGAGCAGGTCCTTGCGATCCGCTACCCAGGCGACATTCTCCACATGCAGAGGGTGGAGGGTAAACGCCAGAGCAACGAACAGAGCCGGAGCGAAATCGGCCGTGGTTCGGGACAAAAACCAAAACAGCAGCAGGGCGGTAATCAGATGCAGGCCGAGATTTACCAAGTGATGCCCGGCCGGATTGACACCAAAAAGCTCTACGTCCAACATGTGTGACAACCACGTCAGCGGATGCCAATGTTTGGAAACGGTGGCCGTAAAAGCCCACCCAAGATTATCCATGCTCAGGCCCTGCAGCACCTGTCGATTTTGAAACACATATGCGTTGTCGTCGAAATAGACGAAATCAAACCTATAGACCTGCCCATAGACCAGAATGCCAGCCCCTATAATCAGCATCAGGGCAAGCACCATTGACAACAGGCGTCTATGTTGACTGACGATTGAAATCAAAACCTTGTCGGTTTTCCTTAATCGATGAAAAAAGGGCCCTGGCAAAAGCCAGTGCCCTTTTGGTTAGATTGGCTGTTACCCTGCGCCTATTGCTTGGAACCCTCAAAGCCGACATTTGTGCCGTACGAGTTTGATTCTGCTCCAACCACACCGCCCATGGCCTCTCCATTTGTTCCGAAGAGTCCCACGCTGCCGAAACCGTTGTTGGCAGTCTCCCCCTTTATCGTGACGTTCATATTGGCGCCCTGTTGAAGGATGGCGGTTCCCGTCATTTGATTGAAATCTACATCTCCGGGTAGCTGTTGTATGGTTACGGAATTTGAGCCGCCGTCCGATACGGAAACATTCAGGTTCCTTAGAACCGTGGATCCCAAGGCGACATCGGCTGACATGGTACCGTTCATAAGGAGTAAGCCGGGGGTCCCGGCGCCGCTCCAGATGGTGCCCCACGCCGAGCCGATATAATGGCCGGTGATACCCTGCAGATTTTCCACGGGCGTGGGGTCGCCATGAACGTAGACCCCCGCATTGTCGATCACCCACGTGCCGACCATACCGTCTGTCATCGGGACATCCACGATCCACCAGCCCCATTCCAGGAACTGGTTGAAGCCAAGTTCGGAATATTTGACCTGGTGTTCGGGGCCAAGGCCGCTGCCCGGGGTAAGCGTTACAAAATCATCTGTCTCTACCTGGGTTAAGGTTGGGGAGTAATCCGGGGCACCATCGAGCGAGATGATGTGACCGAATTGATGAATATCCGTGCCCACAATGCCCGGGCCTTCATGGTCATGACTGGAGGGGCTGACGTAAATGTGGTCCAGCTCCTGTACCGGGGACCCATAGTCCGAAATCTGGCTTAACATGCCTGCAAAATAGCCGATTCTTTTCGCGGGTCGGCCGGTCTGCAGGTTTTGCTGGGTCACATTTGCCCCCGTATTGGTGGCATTCTGCTCAGCCTCTCCGGCTGCATTGGGATTATCGCCGGTATTACCATCGCCGCCGTCACTATCGTCGCCATCGGTACCGCCGGTGTCCGTATCCGGATTCGTCTCTTTGTCCAGACCCTGGCTCAAGGTCGGATCGGCTGTACCCACCTGGCCGGCCCCGGTGGTGTCAACGGTTAGACTCTGGCCGGTGCCTACATTCTGGGTACTCCCGTCACGCGTGGAGAAAACGATGACGTTGCCATCATAGGTGACGACCGTGGTCTTAATATTGCCGCCGCCATTGTCGGCCAGCAGGTCGCTCAAGGGGGTTGCGGATGCGTCGGCCAGGTACAAGGGCATTCCCATGGACAGCAGGTCGTTCTCTTTTTGAACGATCACGCCGAATTTCGTACCCCGTACACCGCAGACCGCAGTCGGTGTACGCACTTCGGTATCCACTTTGTTGTATTTCAACAATCGCATGACATAAAACATGGCCTTGCCGCGCAGCATATTCATCTTGGTACTTTTTACCCGTTTTTTACGGTCGTCCACCACTTCATCCACCCGGATCCGTGAATTGGCGCCCATGGTGACGATATCGGCGGTGGTATATCGGATTCGGCAGCGGCTCTTTTTCAATGTGAAAATCTCATCATGGGCATACAGGCTGTCGCCCCGGGCAGCGAAATACGCCTGGGGTGAGTTGCCATGGCGCACCACAAGGTGTCCGCGCACGGTCCGGACTTTGCCAATCGGCACCCCCTTGCCGGGGATGAACCTTTTTTGTATATCCAGGTTGCGCAGTTCTTCCGGCAATTGATCAAGCGTGACGCCCTGGCCCCGATTCGCCGCCGCGGCTGATGCCGGGGGAACAGAGATCAACGCCAGGATCAACGTAGCGCAGACCGCGATGATGGATAGTTTATAAATTCTGCTCATAAGACACCTCCGCTAACCATCAGAACTTGCATCCCACGCTGATGGTATGGGTCGTTTTATCCCAGGTATACAAATCCAGACTTGACTGGTTGTCGGTATAAGCAAACGCGTAAGCCGCGTAAAAATATTTAAAAAACGGCTGACTGAGAGACGCTGTATAGTAGTTTCGTTTGTCATGCCGCATTTGTCCGGCGTAAGGAAACGGCTGTGCTTTGGCGTAGTCCCGCTGGGTCCACTGATAGGCCAGGTAAAGCTCGGTCCGCAAGGGGAACCGGGTGAAGTAACTTAAGGCGGCATAAGGCGCATAATAACTGAATGTATGGCTTTTGGCCGTATGATGGTCATAGCCCAGGCGAGCGGTCAGGATGTGGCGCCGGTTTTGAAAATAGAAGCTTGGAGCCAATTCAATGATGTGTGAGATACTGTCCAGATCGGCAGCCCGGCTTTCATTGAAGTACCTTTCATCCTTATACGTATACGCTCCCCGCAGACTGAAAAGAGGAGAGAAAAAGTGTTCATAGCTGGGATCAACACTCATCAGGTAAGAGAGCCGATCACTCCCGTAGTATGTGGTGGTGTAGTTAAACGGGACCTTGGCAATTCCATCCCGGTTGATCCACCATGGGCCCGTATAGATATTGGCCGCCAAATAGTCATACTCTCCGAAATTACGATACGTTTTGCTGTAAACATTGGCGCCGGTATTCCACATGAAACTTTTCGGATCACCGATATCATAAAGATAATTTCCGGTTACTGTGGCCACAAAGCCATCATCACGGATCTTAGAGGAACCGGGGGCCGGGGTGAAAGTCGATCCACCGGGCAGGGTGTAGACACCCGCATCCGGCCCAGAAGTGATGTTATCGTCCCAGATCCAGCCGGCGGACGCCCGAACGTTCTAGGCATATTTGCGGGAACGGTCTTCAGTGGCCTTCTCAAGCTTTTGGATGCTGGCCATGACCTGAGCCGGTGGATCGCCGGCTTTAACCGTCTCCAGTTCTTTGCGAGCGGCATCGTTTTTCCCCATAGCAAAATAGACCGTGGCCAGTTCCAGCCTGACCCGGTCAAGGGAAGGGTCGATTTGCAGCATTTTCTCGTATTGCGCTTTGGCCAGATCCAGTTTCCCACTGCGGGCAGCGCTGGTACCGATCCAGAACATGATATCCATGGTTTCGATTTTTTCGGCAATATCCAGGAAAACCGGTAGTGCGGCTGTGTACTTGCGGTCATAATACAATTCAAGCGCCTGGCTGATAATGGCATCGAGGTTTTCGATCTCCTGTTTGCTCATCAGGCGCAGTTTTTGGACCGCCTCCTGGTTTTTAACTTTATACCCGGGCGGATCGCTGGTCTCTTGCGCCAGGACCGGGCCAGCGCCGACCAGGGAAAAGAGAAAAAACACCAGGACGAAACCGTTGATAGCGGTGCGTGTTAGGCGGGTAGGCATGGTGAAAGCCTCCTGTGGTTTTTGCGATATGGCGTGTCGGGTGATCGGCAGCCTGGTCGCTGCGGATGGTACCATTGGCCGTATGGTAATATACGCTCCTTGAGAATAAAGGATTGACCTTGAATAGTCAATATAATATCGGTGAAGCCTCCGCTGTCGGCGGCCCAGCTTTTATCGTCCGATATAACCCTTCCTGGTGACATTGGTAATGATAACACTTAGACATTACAAATAAATTCTATCGCGGTGTAAGCATTATGCAGTCAATCACAACTAGGACCAACATAGAGAATGGGGGCAGGTAACGATGAATAGCGCCCCCGTTGCCGTCATCGGTGCAGGACCAGCCGGGCTGGCCGCTGCGTACGAGTTGGTTAATCAGGGTATTAAACCGCAGGTCATCGAAGCCGGGGCTGATCTCGGCGGGATTGCCCGTACAGTTACCTACCAAGGGTGCCGCTTTGACATCGGCGGCCATCGGTTTTTCACAAAGTTGAGCACTATCAATAGACTTTGGCGGAATATGCTTGGACCGGATTTCAGGTTGGTGCAGCGCAAGTCCAGCATTCTGTACAATGGTCGCTTTTTTGCCTATCCCCTGCGTACGGTCAATACGATCCACAACCTGGGAATTGTGGAAAGTTCACGGGTTTTAGGGAGCTACCTCCAGGCGCAGCTATTTCCCAACCCCGTAGAAGATACCTTTGACCTATGGATGTCCAATCGCTTTGGTTCGCGTCTTTTCCGAATGTTCTTCAAAGCATACACTGAAAAGGTCTGGGGGCTGCCATGCAGTGCCATCCAGGCGGACTGGGCAGCACAACGGATCAAAGGCCTTTCCATGATCGGAATTGTCACCAAGGCCCTTTTTGGCACCGGATCCGCCCGGACACTTATCGATTGCTTCCATTACCCGAAAACCGGTCCAGGCATGATGTGGGATCGTTTTGGAGCCGCAATTGTCCGAGGGGGCGGGGCCATTCAGACAGAACATGTGGTTACCGGGCTGAAACATGTAAGTGGTTTTATCAAGGCATTGCAGGTTGAAAACGGCCAAACACCAGTCGAGGTCCCCGTGGAACACGTAATATCAAGCATGCCGATTGGCAATCTTATCCAAACTCTCGATCCGCCAGCGCCGGCGGAGGTTCAGGCCGCTGCTCGTAGCCTTACCTATCGAGCCTTGGTGATGGCCGGACTAATTGTGAATCGAAATAACCTGTTTTCAGACCAATGGATTTATATTCACGATCCGGATGTACAGGTAGGACGGATTCAGAATTTTAAAAACTGGAGCCCCGAAATGGCGGGTGCTGGGATGCCGACCAATATCGGGATGGAATATTTTTGCAATGAAGGTGATCAAACGTGGAGCATGCCCGATAAAACCATTATTGATATGGCCGCCGGGGAGCTTGAAAAGCTTGGACTTGCCGCACGTTGCGATGTGATAGATGGAATCATCATCCGGCAGGCCAAAGCCTATCCAATCTATGATCAAGGCTACCGGCATAGTCTTGCAATCATTCGCCGATATCTGGACGGCTTCGCAAACCTGCAGACTATTGGTCGTAATGGGACCCACAGTTACAACAACATGGACCATTCGATGCAAAGCGGCATCCTGGCGGCCCGCAATATATGTGGCGAGCGGCATAATCTGTGGCACGTCAACGAAGAATCAGAATATCACGAAGAGTTGGACGACCGGGGCTTAAATAGTTTGGTGCCTGATGACATTGTAACCCAGGTTTTTACCCGCATGGACAAGCGTGCCTTCGGGGCGGCGGTAGGGATGACCGCCGGATTGATCATCAGCCTGGCCACGTTGTGGCTGGTCATCAAAGGGGGAGTGGTGGTGGGCCCTAAAATGGCCCTTTTATCCCAATATTTCTGGGGATACACCGTTACCTATCAAGGGGCTGCGTTGGGGGCCTTATATGGATTTATAACCGGTTTCTGCGGAGGTTGGCTGTTTGCCGGCCTGCGGAATTTTTTGCTGGTATTCTATTAATTTAAAATTCGCAAAACAGCTGACTATAATTCACTTAAAGATCTGCTGGACCGTATATAATGATTGGCTGAGGTGATCATGGAAGAAGCAAAGACAGACCAGGAAGATCAATCTAAGGCGTTGATGACCCGGACCATGTGGTTGAATGCCAGGGTCATTTCGGTATCATTAGGGCTCGTTTGCGGCGTTTTCATTTTCATCGCCACGAATTGGTTGGTCATCAAAGGTGGCGACCCGGTGGGCCCCCACCTGCAGTTGCTCGGGCAGTTTTTCTGGGGGTACCGGGTGTCATTCGTAGGTAGTCTGATAGGGTTTGGTTATGGTTTTCTCGTAGGGTTCGTCAGTGGGGGCTTGATCGGACTGATTTATAATAAATTGGCGCGATGAGTGTGGTTCAGCGAAAAGAGAGTTGTATGAAAAAGTTGGTATCAGTTGCCTCGCCAAGAGGATATTTGGCTATTGATTCAACGATTAATGGAAAGGCGTGGGGTGGTATAAGATTCCAGAAGGAGATCTCAGAAACTGAAATTCTCCGGATGGCCCATGCTATGACGCTGAAGTTCGGTTTTTCAGGCATTCCTCAGGGCGGTGCTAAAGCCGTAATCATAGGTGATCCGGACGCACCCCATTCCGATCGATTAAATGAGCTAAATAGGTTTGGAAGAAAAATCCGGCCGTTTTTGCGTGATTGCCGTTTTAATCCAGCCGGAGATATGGGAACCAGTAATGCGGATATTGAATATATGTTGCGGTCCCTTAAAGTTGAAAATCAGTTGGGCAATTACCGGAGCTCTCTTTCGGGGTATTACACAGCTGTTTCAGTTGCAGCGGGGGCGGACTCCGCAATGCAGCACATAGGAAAAGCATTGCACGGCGCCAGAGTTGTGATTGATGGATTCGGTCGTGTAGGTAGTAATCTGGCCATGATTCTGACGAACCTGGGTGCCAAGGTTATTGGAATAGGCAATTCAAACGGCGCTGTATATCAACCCGGTGGGATACGACTTAGCCGCTTTGTTCGCTTTCTGAAAGATTATGGCCCTGCCGCAATTCAGGCATATCCTGATGGAGAACCATTGACGACAGATCAACTAATAAGTGTACCCACAGACATTTTATGCCCCTGTTCGATTCATTATCGAATTAGAAGTCGCAATGCTGACACCATACAAGCCCGTATTATTTGTGCTGGTTCCAATCTTCCAGTCACGTCACAAGCTGAGAGCCATTTAATGGATAAGGGCGTTTTGTGCCTTCCGCATTTCATAACGAATTGTGGCGGTGTACTGGGCGGAACCATGGAATTTGCTTCGATACCCGTCCGGAGAATTCAGTCTATTATCTACACAAAAATCAAATCGACGGCTTCCCAGTTGCTGCGGATGTCAGAGGAGTTGCGGTTGCCCTGTGCTGAAATTGCCGAGGCAGTAGCGCAAAACGCTTTCAAGGCTATGAAAGGCCGGGCAGGTTCTCCCGGGCTCAAAGAACACCTGATGCGATTAATTGTAATTACACACCATATGCGGTTGCTGCCGCAAGCACTGGTCGGTGCCATTGCACCTGTCTATTTCAAGGGGGCAATCGCAAAAATCTCTCCCGATAATTTTTATGGCTAAGTGGTCTTTCGCAACATGCAATCGTGCTTATATGGAATCAATCGCGGCAAAAACGCATGGTTACCAACTTGCCACAGGGTCGTTCAAGGTCGTCATCGGTGCCGCAATAGTTACAACCTTGATGGCAGCGATAACCTCTTTACTGACAACCATTGCCCTTTTCGGAATAAATAGGTTCGGGCCGCCGGAGTGGAGAAGGGGAAGAAGATGAAAACGGATCCGGCTTACTGGGATAAGGTGTCCCGGATTCAACAAAAAACACTACCAGACCGCTTGTGGCGGCGCCACAGTGATGCGGTCGACTCCAGATTGCTGGCGCGTTGGCTGCCGGACAAAAAGGCCGGGTTGTATCTTAAAACGGATATGTACAACGAGTCGCTGGGCAGCGGTATCCGCCTGCCAGCCCGGGCGGCATCCTGGACAGCCATTGGTATGGATATTGCGCTGGAAATGCTGAAGGCTTCCCGGCGAGCAGGTGGACACCAGTGCGTAGTTGCAACGGATATACGCGAGCTGGCTTTTGCCGGAGATTCATTCGATGCCATATTCTCAAACTCTACCCTGGATCATTTCGATTCGACCGATCAGATTGCCATCAGCCTGAGCGAATGTTACCGCGTCCTTAAACCCTGCGGCAGACTGATTCTCACCATGGATAACCCTGTCAATCCCGTTTTGGCGATACGCCAGGAGCTATCAAATCATCTTCTGTTAAAACTGCGGGTAACCACTTTCTACTATGGTCGTACACTTTATCCGGGAGCCCTGAAAAGGACGTTGGAAAAAGCTGGATTCAAAATACTGGACATGCAACCGGTGCTGCATTGCCCCAGGGTTTTTGCTATCCCAGTTGCTAAATTGGTGGAACGCCACGCCTCATCGGGGACTAAGAGGCATTTCCTGGAATATCTGAAGCGCTTTGAGAAGCTTTCCCGCCTGCCCACCAGATATCTAACCGGGCATTATACGGCAGTCTGCTGTCAGAAATAGATTGCCCTTTAAAAATATGTTCCGTCTGATCTATCCTATCATTCTGTGAAGTAGAACGATGAAGAATCCCCTACTTGCATTAAGCGGTCGGCTATTGGCTTTTAGCCATTAGCAAAAAAAATTTGTCTATCTGAATATGTCGTAGAAGGCATCCTAGGATCTGACCAGGCTGCCTCGATACACCGTTTATATCGGGGGTGATAGTGATCGGTAGCATGCTTCTCGTAAGTATTTATTAACGGGTTTTCTGCCGGCACATGACGTTACTCAACCAGTTATACGTCTTAAGTAACCATCGGCAGCATGGACCAGAGGTATTTCCAGGCAGACATGCCAACAACATGCCGGCCGTAAAAAGCCTAAGATACTCGATTGAAATCACCGAGCGCGGAGAATGTCTGGCGGATTCAGCGAGATATCCCAAGGCAAGGCGGCATCGCCCAGGATCGTTGGTACGGAACAGGGCAACAAACGTAAGATGCCGGTAAACAAAAGCCCTAGCAGCCTCTGCCTCGTAACGGAACGGGCGCGCAACTTGCTTGGTGATAACAGCAAGGCCGTCTTTTTCCATTTGGAAGACATTGGCTGAAAGTGAATCGTTTTGGTAACGATAGTTTATGTGATAGTCGGGTACGGCTAAAAACTGGTACCTGCGGGCAAGCCTGATGGCATACTCCCAATCTCCGAAACAGACTAAGCTTGGATTAAAAAACCCGGTGTGCTTCAGACAATCTTTTTTTATTAGAAGATTTGATCCACTTACAATGAAACAGGATTCCATAATCCGGCTGCTGACATTTCCGCTGGCCAGGCTAAACGGGTAGCGAAACAGAAATTCTCCCTGTCTGTCAACGGCGTTTACCTGACTGTATACAACGCTCGCTTCCGGGTGAAGCCTGAGCGCGTTCAACTGACTGGCCAATTTTTCAGGGGCCCAGAAATCATCAGCATCCAGGAAGGCGATGTATTCGCCGGTGGCCTTTTCCATACCCCTGTTTGTGGCCGCGCAAACACCGCTGTTCGGATAAGAGTGGATTTCGAGGTGCGGATCAGTCAGAGCCTTCACCTGTTTGAGGGTGTTATCCGTGGAACCATCATTAATGACGATTATTTGTATATTTTCAAATGTTTGCCGGAAAACTGAAGTAAGTGCCCTCCGTATGGTGCCGGCGGCATTATACGTGGGAATAATGACGGATATTTCAGGTGTTTCCGACTTATAATTCAGCATGTTGATACGTGGCCTGAGCCTTTAAAACGCAACTTCCCAAATAAAAAAAGGCCTGAAGGTCAGGCCTTTCTAAATGAATATGGAATCGTGCGGTCTATGATCAACTCTTGATGAAAAATTGCATCTTGACGGCTCCGAACTCGATGTTGTCGAACTCTTTGAGCATAACGGAATCTTTAACCGTTTCGCCGTTCACCTTGGGTTTGGTCATGCCTTCCACGAAGGCCAGCGAATAGCCGTTGGGGCGTTTGCTGATCGTGGCGGCGGTCTTGCCCATCATCAGACCGCTGATGACGATGTCGCAGGAGGATGCCTTGCCGATTTTGGTAAGCTTTTTGGTCAGCTCGATTTCACCTTCACCGCCGGCCAGATAGGACAGCACCCCGGTGGCGACGGCGGCTTTCTTGGCGGCCGGCGCGGCTTTCGAGAGCATATCCTTGTATTTATCCGTGTCCATGACCATGGTTTGGTCCATGGTGCCGGCTGCTGCCGCAGGCGGACGCTTTTCACCTTCGGTGTACTCGAAAACCAAACAATGCTTGCCGATGATAATCTTATCGCCGTGCCTGAGCCAATGCGTGGTCACCAGTTCTTTGTTCACGAAGCTGCCGTTTTTACTCTTCAAGTCGGTGAGCAGATACTCTTCTCCCACGGCATCTACTTTCGCATGGTGACCGGACACCGCCAGGTTCTCAATGGAGATGTCATTGCTCTCCTTGCGGCCGATGGTCAGGGACTTACCAGGCTCAATTGGGTATTCACCGAGTTTGTTGTCTTTGAATTTTAACGTCAGCGTCGGCATCTTAGATCCTCTTTTTAGTTAAGTAACTTTTTTAAGGGGGACATCAGCCATGAAATCACGCCCATGATTCCACCACTCTGATGTTTGATCGCTTTTACTTTCAGGGTAATGACCGTAATATTGTCGTGCCCGCCACGGTCATTGGCCATATCCACCAGGGTTCTACAGGCTTTCTCCGGTTTTTCGTTTTCAATGATATCCAGAATCTCTTCGGGTTCGACCAGATCTGTCAACCCGTCAGAACTAATTACAACCATATCCCCCTGATAATAAGGGATTTCCGCTATATCCGGAAGAACCGTTTCTTCAATGCCCATGGCTCGTGTGAGCATATTACGATACTGGGCGCCGATTTGCTGAGCAGCGTCAGGATCGATCGCCATCTGCTCGGAGATGACATTGTGCGTCACGGACAGCAGTTCAATCGAACCATTATGGATCACGTAAATCGGGCTGTCGCCCACGTTGGCCAGAATCAGGGCATCATCGGTGAAATAAGCCGCTGAAACGGTGGACCCCATGCCCTTGAATTTGTCTTTGCTGGAGGCGACGTGAAATACGCCCCGATTGGCCAGCTGAATGCCGGAAAGCAGCCGGTTGGCTTCCTTTGAAAGGGATTCATCGGCGTCTTCCAGCTCCTCAGCGTTTTCATCCTCCTCAAACCGTTGCATATAGTCGCGCAGGGTCTCGACTACCAGCTTACTCGCTACCTCCCCGGCTGCGTGGCCGCCCATCCCATCGGCAACCACGTATAGATTCTGTTCTTCATCGATAAAGAGGGAATCCTCGTTGTGGGGTCGTTTTCTGCCAACATCGGTTATGCCTGCAGATTCTATTAGCACCATTTACCCTGGACTCCATTGAAAATACTCTCATCCAACGCGAATAGAGAAAGCCCGACTCTGATGGTCAATCCAGTATAAAGTCGTCTGCATCGCAACCTTTTGCAACCTGTTCTTTATATATAATTGGTGTGAAAAGGTCAAGCTTTTCAACAAGGTCCGAATGCGGTGCCGGATGGCGCATCACCGCGTGAGGTGGGTCTTTCCGACAGCCGGATGAGAAAATTTGAAATGTCTCTAACCGGAATCAATGGTTTTGCGATGGGCGATGGCGGCATCCACCTTTTTACCCAGGGTGCGGAGGTGATTGGCCATCTGCATGGCACGCTGGTAGCGCTGGTCGCGGTCTTTTTCAAGGGCCTTGTCAATAATCGCAACCAGGGGTTTGAATATCTTGGTGTTGATGGTTCTGGGATTCTTGTGTTTCACGTTCATGATCTGGTGCATGAGCGCAGGGGGGCTGTCGCCCTGAAAGGGGAGGGACCCAGTGAGCATCTGATAAAGCATCGTGCCGAGTGAGAAGATATCCGAGCGGCCGTCAACCTTTTCCCCGGAAAACTGCTCGGGTGACATGTAAAATGGGGTTCCTTTTACCACCCCGGTTTGCGTCTGCGAGGTCGCTGTAATCCGGGCGATGCCGAAGTCTGTAATTTTTATGACGTTGCCTTTGATGAGCATGATGTTGGCCGGTTTGATGTCGCGGTGGACGATGCCCTTTTCATGCGCGTAATCAAGCGCGTCGGCTACATCGGCGCAATAATCCATCACCTGGCGAATGGGTAACAGGTTGTCTTTTTTGATGTATGGCTCGAGGTCGCTGCCTTCTAAAAATTCCATGGCAATGTACGCCAAATCCTGCTCGTCGCCGGCATCGTAGATGGTCACGATATTCGGATGGGAGAGGGTCCCGGCACTTTCCGCTTCACGGAAGAATTTTTCCTTGAGTTTCTCGGCCTCTTCCGCCTCCAGATCGTCTCCGAAGCGAAAGGTCTTGATGGCGGTTGTCCGGTTGATGCGCGGGTCCTGACCCAGGTAGACGATGCCCATGGCCCCTTTGCCGAGTTGTTCGAGAATTTCGTACCGGCCCAGGGTGGGCTTCGTGCCGGTTCCGGTGGCCAGCAGACCATCGCCGCTCGATCCACCGAGCCCTTCGCCGAACACCATGGTTTCACTGGCCTGCATGAGTTTCCCTTTACGTTCTTTAACATCCTTGAACTTGGCGTCATGTTCCTCTATATACTCAAAAACAGCAGCGGCCTTGCTAAGCTGCCGTTTTCTTTCAAAATCAAGAGCAAGGTTGTAGAGGATGTCCTTGACTTCGTCGTCGACGGGCACGCGCCGCAGCTTGTCAAAGGCCATATCCAGCATGCCCTGGTTCTGAAAGCTCAGCCCCAGCATCCGGTTGGTTTCCGCCGATTCTCCTTCGACTTTTTCTTTGCCGGTTTCCGTAACGAAGTATTTAATGCTGACAACGCCGATATACCCCAGGATGAGTTGCAGGACGGGATAGGTGATGCCGATCCAAATGCCTTCGAATACGAAAAGATAGGTCGAACTGCCCACCAGCGCAAATACCAGTAGCCAGAACAACAGGCCGGCTACCATTGCTTTGAGCCGGGGCAGCAGAAACGTGATGATGAGACCCACGACCACGATCATGACCAGTCCGGCCAGGGCGGCCCATACCGGCTTGGAGACGAACTGGCCGTTGAGCATGGACCAGATGGTATTGGCGGTGAACTCGCCCAGGGGCATACTGGCATCGACCGGCGTACTCAACGGGTTCATGATGCCGGAAGCCGAGGCGCTGACGATGACGAGTTTGTTCTTGAATACTTGCAGGGGGATTTTATCGTTCAGCACGTCAAAATAGGAATAGCGGTTAAAGGAGCCGGTGGGGCCCTTGAAGCTAACCAGGAGTTCAGAAAACGGCGTCATTGGAATTTGCGTGCCGCCCAACTGGACGGAATTGCCCAGCTCGGCGCGCATTTTGTTCAGCGGTATGTTTAGATAGGCGGCTGCCAGACGGAGGGTATAGGCCGGGATGTATTTACCGTTATAGTCATACAGCAGGCGTTCGCGCCGCGCAGTACCGTCCATGTCGTAGGCCAGGTTGATGTGCCCGATGCCCTTGGCGGTATCGAAAAATACTTTTACCGGCAGGATAATATCGCCGGCCAATGGTGCGGAGAACCCTTCCGGGCTGCTGACATTCGGTATGCTGCTGCCTGTGATAACCTCCGACAGGCCCTGATCAGGGGCGGCACCCGGTACCGGAGGCTTGAAAAATACCGGGAGGATGACCTTTTCCGAAAACGCAATGGCGTCGGCCAGGGCGGCATCATTGTCCAGTACATTTTGCATGTCGACCATGGCTTCGACGAACATTTGGCCTTTTTCCCCGGTTGTGGCCAGCAGTTCCTGGGAGAACAGGTCTTCAAGCTGTCTGATGGCAGCGATACCAGGATTGTTCTCGGGTTCACTGAGGATAAAATTCAATCCAATGACCCGGGGACTGCCGGCGTCAATCTTTTCCAGACCCGCGGCCACCAGGGCCCGGGGCCAGGGCCATCGGCCCAGCTTTTCGATGGTGTCATCGTCGATGTCGACCATGACGATATTGCTGGCACTTTCCGGATCGCTGCGCAGGTTCATACCCACATCGTACAATTTTAGATCCATGGTATCCAGAAATCCGGCCCGCATGAACGCCATTGCCAGAAAGAGAATGGTAATGGAAACTCCGAGAACCAGGGTCGGATGTTTTTTAAAAATCCCCATTTTAACTTCCTTCTATTTTGAGGTCATCGAATACGCACCATTCCAATCTTTGGGCGGTGGCGTTTTTTTGTAGTCATTGCACCTGGCCAGCATCGTTTTGCTGGGCCCGTCCTGAGGGTCAATATCCAGCGCGGCGTTGAAATGAATTATAGCTCGGTTCCATTCCTGATTACGATAGGCATACAAGCCCTTGGTGTAGGCGTCGGCCACCTCCAACAAGGTCGGATCGGTACTGCCCTGATACCCGAGGACTTCATAGACCGTTATGGGAACCGCCTTGCCGATTACGTTGATGGCGTCAATTTCGCGGGTGACGATGCTGTCGCCGGCCGCATGCCGCGTAGAGTCGCTGATCAGGGTATAGATACCGTAGACCTTATTGACGCCCTCCAGGCGGGCGGCGGTGTTGACCGTGTCACCCATCATGGTGTAGTCCATCCGGCTCTTGGAGCCCATATTGCCGACAACGGCCGGTCCGGTGCACAGCCCAATGCGCATGTGCAGTTCCGGTTGCCCCTCTGCGCGCCAGCGGGCGCGCATTTTCTTGAGTCGGGCCTGCATGTCAATGCAGGCCATGCAGGCAACTTCGGCCTGATTTTCAAGGTAATTGGGGGCTCCGAAAAAGGCGATAATGGCATCGCCTTCAAATTTATCGACGGTGCCCTCGTGCTCGAGGACAACGTCCGTCATCTCCGTTAAAAATTCATTGAGCAGTTCGACCAGCTCGCCCGGGGTGAGTTTTTCGGATATGCTGGTAAACCCCTGCACATCTGAAAAGAAGGCCGTAATGGTGCGCTCTTCCCCGCCCAGGCTCAGGGTCTCCGGTGAATCGATCAGTTGTTTGACTACCGTGGGCGCCAGGTAGGACGAAAAGGCATCCTTGATGAATTTCTTCTGGTGACTTTCGGATAGATATTTATAGCCGGTGATGGCCGTATACGTCACCAGGAGAACCGTAACGGGATAAACCAGGTTCAATACAATTCCCTGGGAGGAAAACATATACTGGCAGAACAGGATAAAGACGGTGCCCAGGGAAAAGGCCGTAATGCCACCGGCGATAACGCCGGTGCGGGCCAGCACGAAGCCCAGCATAAAACCAGCGGCAATGATGGCGATCAGGTCGAAGACGGCCCCCCATCCGGGGTGGATGATGAACCGGTTTTGCAGTACGCTGCTGACAACATTGGCGTGAATCTCAAGCCCGGGAAATACGCTTCCAAAGGGGGTGACCCGCAGGTCGTAGATGCCCACGGCGGTGGCACCGATCATGACAATTTTGTCATTCAGCATATCCTCGGGGACAGCGTCATTGAGGATGTCGGTTATGGAAATGTGGGGGAAGGTTTTTTCCGGTCCGTGGTAGTTGATCAGCACCCGGCCTAATTCATCGGTCGGTACGCCCTGGGTCCCGATGTCGACGGATTCCACGCCGAAATCAGCCACTCTCACAGAGAGGGGTTCATCCCTGAAAGCGCTTACCGTCATCATGGAAAGGGGGGCAAAGAGCTGCTCGCGAAACTTAATGACAGCCGGGATCCAGCGCACGACCCCATCGGGATCCGGAAACATATTGAAATAGCCGGCATAGGGCGTGGCCGTGGCGATCCGGGCAATGTTTGACTGCGGCAAGGTGGCCTCAAACATGGGGAGTTGCTGAGCTTCCGGGTTGGCATAGCGTACAAACTTGTAGCCGCCGGGGGCGATGTTTTCCTGGTGGACTTCGATGGTCTGTTCATCGACATGCGACAGACCGGACTGACCGATGTGAAAGAAATAACCCAGGACGACCTTTGATTGCGAGCTTTCGATTGCTCTGGCCAGCAGACGGTCTTCGTCCGACCTGAGTTTCAACTCTTCCAGATACGCCTGCAAACGGTTTTCTTTGAGATTAAACTGTCCGATATCAGATTGGATGGCACTGATGGCGTTGACGACGCGCTGGTCATCCGGTTCCAGAAAACCGATATCAAAGGCCGTCACGCGTGCACCGGCAGCGGACAACTTGTCGATCAACCGGGCCATTTTTGATCGTGGCCAAACCCATTTACCCTCGGTGTTGATACTTTTTTCATCAATGACGGCCAGCACGACCTTCTGGGACGCGGGCGCTTTTTCCCGGGACCGGAACCGAAGGTCGAGGGTTTTCAACTCCATGAGATCCAGAAAGGGAATCCCGGCCATATATGCCACGATGCCGGCCACGGTGATCAGGATAGATAGTTTAAAGGGCGATAACTTGAATAGTTTTTTCATAAAGGCACCATGCAGCGTGAATGCTTGGAGACCCCTTCAGAATACCCTTTTGCGCCCGATTCGCCACCGAATTCCCCGCGTATCCGCAGTGTACTCCCCGGATTTTAGCAGAAGTGATTCAGTGCCTGGGTGAACGGAAACAAAACTGGGCATTTCCCAAGGGCCCCGCCAGTATCGAAAGACCGGTTCAGATTGAAGAAGACACCCGAAAAATGCGGATAGAACTGTTAACCACCCGAAGGTGTTATACTTTTATATTGCATGCTATAGAATAAGTCAACCTGCGAAGGACGGGAAAAGCGGTCCTTAAAGGGGGTCTTTTTTTCTCCGGTAGGACCAAACGCCGGCTCGCCAAAAGCAGCGTGCAAAGAACTCGGCAAAGGTCTGGGATATAGAAGGCCGATTTACAACGAGCGCATTTGATCCTTACGGATTGGGGGCCCGGAACAGGGCCGGCACAGCATCGGGAAAGGCCGCGCCCGCGGTTTTGCCCGTCTTCGGGTGCAGGTAGCGGCGCCGGATATTGTCCGGATGGTCAAAATAGGCCACCGTGTCGTCTTGAAACACAGCCTGGAAAAAATCAATCCAGATGGGCAGGGCGGCCCTGGCGCCGGTTTCTCCCCGGCCGAGAGGACCGCCGTCATCCCTGCCGACCCAAACGCCCGCGGTGAGCGTTGGCGAAAAGCCCACGAACAGGGCATCCCGATAGTCATTGGTCGTGCCGGTTTTACCCGCCACACTGCGACCTAAAAATTTGGCCTGACGACCGGTGCCCTCACGAACAACACCGATGAGCATATCGGTCATGACCGCGGCGGCGTCTGGCGACATGGCCACGTTTTTTTGCCGAGTGTTCTTCCAGAGGATATGGCCGGATGCATCCGCAATGGCCGTGACGCCGAATGGTTTGATGTGATGCCCGCCATTTGGAAAGACCGCATAGGCTGCGGTTAACTCCAGCAGGGTTACTTCCGAGGTCCCCAGAGCCAAGGAGAGGTTGGACTGCAGAGGGGCCTGAATACCTGTACGGCGGGCGAAGTCTATGACTGCCGGCGGCCCCAAAGCGTCTATCAAGCGTACCGCGGGAATGTTTCTGGAAAGGTTCAGGGCCCGGCGCAGGGTAATCTCGCCCTTGAAGTCTTTGGAATAGTTCTGCGGTTGCCAGGGCTTATTCGTGGCGCCCTGTCGGTAGACAACCGGTGCGTCCAGAATCAACCGGTCCTGGGAGTAGCCATTTTCAATTGCCTTGGCATATACCAGCGGCTTGAAGGCCGAGCCAGGCTGGCGATAAGCATCCGTAGCCCGATTAAAAGGGCTCTGAAGGTAATCACGCCCCCCGACCATGGCCAGGATTCCCCCGGAGGGTCCATCCAGGGCGACCAGCGCGTACTGGGGATTCGGGTTCGTTACCCGGTTGCGGAGCATTCTTTGTCCAAGACGGTCGAGGCCTTTGCGGCCCGCCTGGCGGGCGGCTAGTTGCAACTTGGAATTCAAAGTGGTGAATATGGTGAGACCGCCTTTGTATAGTTGAAACTCGCCGACGGCCTCTTCCAGCTTGGGTCTGATATACTCGACGAAGTAGGGCGCAACCTGATTGGCCGGCACCCGGTTTGCGAGGTGGACTGGACTGCCCGCTGCTTCTTGATACTGATGTTGGGAAAGCAGGCCGGTAACCAGCATCTGCTTCAAAACGATATTTCTGCGCCGGGTGGCCAAGTCCAGGTTAACCAACGGGGAATAACGCGAGGGCGCTTTGGGCATGCCGGCGATAAGGGCGCATTCGGGCAGGTTCAGTTCTCCGACCGGCTTTCCGAAGAAGAGTTGGGCGGCGGATTCCACTCCATAGGCGCCACTGCCAAAGTAAACCTGATTGAGGTAGAGCGCCAGGATCTCATCTTTCGTGTAGCGGCGCTCTAACTGAAACGCTAAAATGGCTTCTTTGATTTTGCGGGTGATGGTCTTCTTATTTGTGAGGAAAAGGGTCTTGGTCAACTGTTGGGTAATCGTGCTGGCACCTTCCACAAACTCACCGGCCTGGATATCCCGCACGATGGCCCGGGCAATGCCTTTTATGTCCACCCCCCCGTGGGAGTAGAATTTTCGGTCCTCGGTGGTAATCAAGGCTTGCTTTAGGTAGTCCGGCATGTCCGCTAGACGGACTGGATCGCGTCTCTCGGCGAAAAGCTCTGCCAGAAGCTGATTATCGGCGGAGTAAATGCGTGTGACCGCTGATGGAGAATATTCCTCGAGCGCGCGTATCTGCGGCAGGTCACGGGTAAACGCGAAAAAGGCACCGGCCAGTGACCCGAACAGCATGCCACCCAACAGAACCGCTGCCAGGGCAGCCATTTTGCGATCAAGGAAGGATTTCAGTTGCATTCTCGATCATTCTGTATAATGAGTTTGAAGCTTTCTATAGATGCCCGTATTTGAAAGGTCTCAGATTGCAGGCAGCCCCATTGCCACAGGGGACAATTGACAACCGGAAACAGGAGCTTCAGCATGAGCCACCAGCATGATCACGAACATTCCCATGGCCACGGCCATCACCACGATAACGCCCAGCACGCGGAAGGTACTCTATCATTTGAAGATAAAATGATCAAACTTTTGGAACACTGGATCAAACACAACGAGGACCACGTGGATTCCTACCGGTCTTGGGCTCAAAAGGCGCGGTCAAACGGAATGCCGGAGGCTGGTGCCCAGTTGTCGGAAGCGGCGGACATGAGCGCGAGCCTTACCGGCAAGTTCGAACAGATCTTGGCAACCATAAAAAAATAGACTGGGTTCTCAGAAAGGCGGCTGGATGCGGGGTCGGGCGGCGGGCTGTTTGTAAAAACGGACGAACACCAACTCAACCAGTCGAAAAAGTAGAGGTGGATCATGCATAAGATCCGGAAGGGCATGCTGCTTATTGTCGCGCTCGTTTTGATTTCAAGCAGCTGGGTATGGGCCGCAGCGGCGGCTGAAAGCGATGCCCGGCAGCGCGAGCATGTGGCGGTAACGGTTTATAATAACAATCAGGGGCTGATTCGCGATGTGCGCACCCTTAAGCTGCCGGTCGGTAAAGGTGAATTGCGCTTTCGGGACGTGGCTGCCCATGTAGACCCGGTTACAGTCCGGGCCCGGTCCCTCAGCCAACAGGGCGGTTTCAGGGTCAATGAACAGTATTATGAATATGATCTGTTGGACGCCGATAAGCTGCTGGATAAATATGTCGGTCGCAAGATTACCATCCTGGATCCGGCGTGTGGCAGCCAGTCAAAGCCCTGCCGCGAAGTCTCGGCACTACTGTTGAGCAACAATCAGGGCCAGGTGTTTCAAATTGACGGCCGCATCTATCTGGGATATCCGGGTATCCGGGTGCTGCCAAAGTTGCCCGAGGCCCTGATCGCAACGCCCACGCTCACCTGGAAATACCGCAATAATCTGCGCAAAGCCCAGCAGCTCGAAGTAACCTACCTTACCGGCAAAATGAATTGGAAGGCGGATTACGTTCTGGCCCTGAATAAGACCGATACCCGGGCCGATCTATCCGGCTGGGTGACCATCGACAACAAGAGCGGCGCCGTTTACCGCAACGCCGGGTTGAAACTCGTGGCCGGAAGCCCGCACAAAGTCCAACCTCGTCCGGACCAGAGCGTTTACGCGGCGGAAGCGCGCATGGCCGCCGCCAGCCCGCCGGCTTTCCGCGAAAGCGAACTGTTTGAATACCACGTCTACAATTTGCAGGGTAAAACCGATCTGAAAAACAATCAGACCAAGCAGGTCAAACTGCTGGAAGCCGCGCCGGTAAAAGTTGTCAAATCTCTCCAGGTGCGCAGTTCCGGGCGCTATTTCCGGCGTGCCCGGGGCAACCAGGACCAGAGGGTTCCCGTGTCGGTATACATTCAGTTCGACAATACCCAGCCCAACAAACTGGGGCGACCGCTGCCGGCCGGCATTGTGCGCCTGTACAAAGTCGATGCAGATGGCAGCTACCAGTATATCGGGGAAGACCGCATCGGTCACACCCCCAAGGAGGAGACCGTCAAGCTGCGCGTGGGGGAGGCATTTGACGTGGTGGCCCACAGAATACAGACAGACTACCGCCAAATAAGCGACAAGCAGCACGAGTCTACCTGGAAGATTACTCTGAAGAATCGGAAAAAAGAAGCGGTGACGGTCGCAGTCGTGGAGTTGCTGCCGGCCAATTGGCGTATCCTTAAAAATAGCCATTCCTATGAACAGACCGATGCCTTTACCATTGAATTTTCAGTGTCGGTTCCCAAGAACGCCGAGGTGGTCTGCTCATACCGGGTGCGCGCCGGTCGGTAGATCCCGAAACAACAAAGAGCGACTGCGTATATACAGTTGGGCTTATATAAGCAAATAGAACATATAAAAATATATATAATTAATGTAAATAAGGTTTAATTAAACAATATTTTTGTTTAATTAATGCGCCTGATGAGGTCCATTTCAGCACAGGATGCGGCCAGTGCCAGGGTGACTATTTGCCCCGGCTGGGCCACGCTGGTAGGCTGTCCCGATTCATCCGTAATCCCCCCAATGGTACTACTCTCCATTTTGCCCTTGGCTGGCAGGATCTCCACCTGATCCCCGGTCTGGATCTTGTTGCGCACTGCAACCAGAGGCTTACCGGGAACATCCGCGCGCAACACCTTACCCACAAACCGGGTTCCGGGATCGGGTTTGAGGTTGCTCAGGTTGGGGGCTATTTGATCCGGGGCATTGAAATAGAAGCCCGTGCAGTAACCCCGATTGTTAATCCGGTTCAATTCCGTCATCCAATCCGGATCGGCTTGGTAGTTGCCCGGATCCGCGTACCAGGCATCGATTGCCTCCCGGTATACTTTCACGGTTGCCGCCAGGTAATGGATACCTTTCATGCGGCCTTCGATTTTGACGGCCGCTACACCGGCCTGGATCACCTCCGGCATGTGTGCGATCATGCAAAGATCATAGGCGTTGAAGATATACGTGCCCCGTTCGTCTTCGGCGACCGGCATGTATTTCCCCGGGCGTTGGTCCTCCACGACCGAATATTTCCAGCGGCAGGGGTGGGCGCACCGTCCGCGATTGGCGTCCCGCTGTGCCATGAAACTGCTTAAAAGGCATCGACCGGAGTAGGAGATGCACATGGCACCATGTACGAAGGCTTCAACTTCAATGTCGCTGGAGGTGACGATATCGGTAATTTCAGACAGGTTCAACTCGCGGGCCACGTTTACCCGCACGGCTCCCATCTGTTTCCAGAACCGGGCGGTAGCGGAATTGGTCGTGTTGGCTTGGGTGCTCACGTGCAACGGTATGGAAGGGATGGTCTCTTTAGCCAGATTGAATATGCCGGGATCCGCCACAATCACTCCGTCCGGTTCCAGGGCGCCGACAGCGGCCAGATAGTCGCGTATGGCCGGTATATCTTCATCGCGGGGATAGATATTGCAGGCCACATAGAGCCTTATCCCCTGTTCGTGCCCAAACGCAATCGCCCGCCTCATCTCATCCAAACTGAAATTTCCAGAAAAATTGCGTAGGCTGAACGCCTTGCCGGCCAGGTAGACTGCATCGGCACCGTAATGTACGGCGATTTCGAGTTTTTCGAAATTACCGGCCGGTGCCAATAGTTCGACCTTGCGGGCAGACGCAGGTGGCATCAATCCACCTCCCGTGGGTGTTGGGCGAGTCGCTGCAGCATTTTTTCCACACTGTCCTGCCAGGGGGGGCAGACAATTCCGAATTTTGTTTCTATTTTGGAGCACGCCAGTGCTGAATATGGGGGGCGGGGGGCCGGTGTCGGGTATTCCGAGGTGGCTAGCGGGGTCACCGTCACAGCAGGCACCAGGTCAAGCTGGTGGGCTGCTTGCAGGATGTGCCGGGCAAAGCCATACCAGGACACCTCCCCTGTACCGCAGAGATGATAGGTTCCCCAGGGAGTGGCCGTCGAAGGGGACAAGCGTTCGGACAGGGTCAGCAGGGCCGCGGCCAGATCGGCGGCGTAAGTCGGGCAGCCGACCTGGTCGGAGACGACCCGCACTTCCTGGTTCTTTTGACCAAGGCGCAGTATTGTTTTGACGAAATTGTGGCCGTGATTCCCGTACAGCCACGCGGTGCGGATGATAAGGTGTTGATCCAGGATGTCGCGCACTACCGCCTCCCCGGCAGCTTTGCTTTGACCGTAAACGCCGAGCGGGGCGACCGTGTCATTTTCGGTATACGGAACTGTTTGGGTTCCATCGAATACAAAATCCGTAGAGATGTGCACCAAAGGGATCTGGTTTCCGGCACAGGCCGCGGCCAGGTGGGCCACCGCCTCCCGGTTTACGGCGAAGGCCGCCTCAGCCTCGGTTTGGGCCCTATCGACCAGCGTATAAGCAGCGGTATTGATCAGCAGCTGCGGTCGGATAGCGGACACCACCTGGTTGACCTGGTCGGGGTCGGTAAGATCGGCCTCTTCGACATCGATACCGATGCAGTCAAATGACCTGTCCGGAGCCTGCCTTAAGATCTCCCAACCCAATTGCCCCTTTGCACCGGTTACCAGAATTCGCATCGTCATCTCTGTCCACCTTTGCCAAGTTTTCCTACCGCGAGGGCAATTTGTCCGGAGCCAGGTCGGCCAGCGTCGGCAAGCCCAGATCCCGGGGAGAGATGATGGGATCCTCGGCGGGCCAGCGGATGCCGATTTCGGGATCTGACCAGAGGACCCCGCCTTCATCTTCGGGAGTATAAAAATCGCTGCATTTATAGGCGAAGTAGGCGGTTTCACTTACCACACAGAATCCATGGGCAAACCCTTCCGGGATAAAAAGCTGTCGGCGATTCTCCTGGGACAGCGTGATGCCGGCCCACTGCCCGTATGTGGGTGAGCCGGGCCGCAGGTCCACGGCGACATCGAAGATCTCACCGGTAATGACATACACCAGCTTGGCCTGAGCCCGGTTTATCTGGAAGTGCAGCCCCCGCAAGGTGCCTCGGGTTGAAAAGGAGAGGTTGTCTTGGACAAATTCGCATCGAATGCCTGCCTCGGCATAGCGTTGGGTCTGAAACGTTTCAGTGAAAAATCCCCGCTTGTCCGGGTACATATCCGGTTCGATGACCAGCAGCCCTTCAATGTCGGTGACGACCGTCTTCAAAGTTTGTACCTCTCATATTTGAGCATATTCATCAGGTAGTGGCCGTATTCGCTATTCAGCATGGGCTCGGCGAGACGAACCACCTGCTGGGCATCGATATACCCTTTCTGGTAGGCAATCTCCTCGACACAGGCGATTTTCATACCCTGCCGTTCCTGGATCGTTTCGATGAAACTGGATGCCTGCATCAGGCTTTCGTGTGTACCGGTATCCAACCAGGCGATGCCCCGGCCCAGTTTTTCCACGTGCAGGTTACCGGCCGCGAGGTAGGTGGCGTTTACGTCGGTGATTTCCAGTTCTCCCCGGGCGGACGGTTTAAGCCCGGCCGCAATATCCAGAACCTGGTTATCATAAAAATAGAGTCCGGTGACTGCGTAGTTCGACTGCGGATCTTCCGGCTTTTCATCGATGGCAATTGCCTTGCCCTGCATGTCGAACGACACGACGCCATAGCGCTGCGGGTCTCTGACCCAGTATCCGAAAACCGTGGCGCCTTCCTGCCGGGCGGCCGCCTGGGACAGGCTTTCCGTCAAACCTTCGCCATAGAAGATGTTGTCGCCCAGCACCAGGCAGACGGGACCGCCGCCCACAAACTCTCGCCCGATGATAAACGCCTGGGCCAACCCTTCGGGGCGGGGCTGTTCGGCATAGGAAAATTCGATGCCCCATTGGGACCCATCGCGCAGCAGGGTTTCGAAAAGCGGCAGATCGTGCGGGGTGGAGATGATCAGGATTTCCCGAATCCCGGCCAGCATCAGCACGGCCAGGGGATGGTATATCATCGGTTTATCGTATACCGGTAAGAGTTGTTTACTGATTACCCTGGTGATCGGGTACAAGCGGGTTCCGGATCCTCCTGCGAGTATAATGCCTTTCATAGGTGTTCTCCAAATGTGCGCCTGGTGTCTCGGATTGGTGTCCAACAGCCGGCCGAAACTGTTTGGATCAAATCCTTAACAGACAAATTGGGGGAACAAAAGGCCTTTTTGGTTGTTGGCACTTTCGGCCGGTCAAGTCATTTACGGCCTGGTCGGCCGTCCCAGTCATTCGCCAGACAAGCACCAGCCGGGTATTTTTTTGCGGAGCACTGTATTTACAAATTCAAATCGCGCAGTATCCGACTGTTTTCGTCCTGATCCAGGTCATTGAGAGCGTACTGCAGGGCCGCTTCTACCAATGCCGATTTGTTCTCGATGGGGCACCCGGCCAGTTTGAGTTCAAAAAACTTTCTATTAAAGCGCTCCAGCAAATCAAGGGAGAGATAGAAGCCGGCTTTCTTTTTGGCCACCGTTGCGGGCTTGCCGCCGGTGGCCGTCTGGATCGGATCAAGCCGGGAATCTTCGAAAAAATCGGCCGGGTCGGGGTTATCTGGTGTCATTATCCGTTACCCTCCTGATCAATTTATTATAGCCTCTGGCGCCGGCGGCGCGGGGATCAAACTCGAAGATGGTCTTTCCCGCGGCCGGCGCTTCAGACAGCCGTACGTTATAAGGAATTGGGTCACACACCTGTTTGCGAAACAGCTTTAGCAATTGTTTCAGGATTTTGAGACTGTGGCGGGTGCGCTGGTCGAACATGGTGGGCAGGACATACTTGAGCTGCAGGTCGCTGTTCAACTTTTGTGCAGACAGCAGGTATCCGAAAAACGTTTTCAGCCCTTCGATGGAGGGGCTCTGCAAAGCCACCGGGCAGATAACCTCCGTGGCTGCCATGAGAATGTTCACGCTGAGGATATCCCAGCCCGGTGCACAGTCGAAGATCAGGTAATCCAGGGTACCGTTTCGAGGTGCAAACCGGCTGCCCAGCAGGGTCTGACGCTCAGCCCGCGGTTGTTCCCCGAGCCAGTGTTTGAGTTCCACCAGTTTCAAGCCCCCGGATAGTAACCAGAGATTCGGTCGGGCAGGGGTGATACTTTCTTTTTTTGATACGGCGCGCCCCTTTTCATCGGTACCGGTAATGAATTCGTACAGGCCGTGGACGGGTTTGACACCGAGAAACAGGGCGGCTTGATTCTGGGTATCGCAATCGACCAGCAGCACTTTGTGCCCCATCAGCGCCAGGCCGTGGGCAAGGTTGACGGCCGTGGTGGTTTTGCCCACACCGCCTTTGGCCATAGAGACTGCGATTCGACGCATACACTTCTTCCTTTCTAGAATAGATGAATAGTACTATTCAAGAAATATACTATTCTTCTGTAATAAGCAATAAAAAATTAGCATACAAAAAAAACAAATTATCGGATTGTTATGATGAATTCGGTGTGAATATCGGTCTTTAGTCTACATGATGGTGGCCCAAAAGGACACGGAGGAGCCCACACGCTAGGCTCCCCCGTAAAGAAAGGAACTACAATAGCAGGCTTTCGCGGAACCCGCTACTGACTCTATCATCGGTCAATATTTGAGAAACTTGAGGAATTCATTGGTTTTGAAAAGGCAGGCCATTTGAACCCAACTCAAAAAAGTCTTCCTATCGGGCGTCTTGTGCGGCGTAGCTTAAAGCGAAGTCGCAAGCTCGCCGAGCGGAGACAGGATTTTGATCAAAGTCCGTTTTTAGATAGGTACTACTTTTTGCCGGATTGAGCGGTGGAGCCTTTCCGGGCGGCTTCTTCGGCTTCATTGGCCCGTTCAATCGCTACGTTGGCCCGCGCCTGGGCCTCCTCGGCTTCCCGCGCGATCCGCTCGGCTTCATGGCGATGACGCCGGCGCAGGCGCCGTTTTTTTTGTCGATACCTTTCAAGGTACTTTTCGGCGGCCTCAATTTTTTCGCGGGCCACGGCGCTTTCCTTTTCGGCCTCCTCACGAGCCTCTACGGCTGCTTCCTGCAATCCCCGCGCCTTTTCGGATTCCTTTTGCAGTTCGGCCGCCTGGCGTTTTTGATCATCGGCCGCCCTGGCTTGCTCCAATTCTTCCGCGCTTTTTTTCTTGTAGCGGATTACATGCTGAACCTGGGTGCCGGATGGCACCGGTCGGTCGGTGAGGTTAATGACCCCATCTTCATCCTTGTAAACCGATATCTCGCCAGCTGTAACCACGCTGGTCCCGAAACTCATCAAGGTAACGGCGATGATCAGGCGGGCGAACAAGTTTACATTAACATTGAGGCTAAACCGCATGGGCTTGATTTACACCAAGATACCGAGCCAAGTCAACTGCCGCCCTTTGCAGAAAGCCTTTTGCGGCGGGGCTGGGGGTTTTTATCCAATGCCTGCGGGTATAAACTAACGTTTGTTGAAAGCGAGGGTTTTATGTTAAACGGGGAATAGAAGTATCTCAATTCCGTAAACCGGCAGATACGCGGAGACCGCCTGCTGAACCGGTACGCATCCCCTGGGATAGCTACCGGAGTGTTGCGCTCTTGCCGCCGCGACAAGCGGTTCGTTGATTTGGGATGGATCTATTTTATCTTCTCATTTCCCTGGCCTGGGGCCAGCTATCGACGCACCTGTTTTTCAAGGGGTGGATTGCTTTCCTGGGCCTCGTTTACTGTTTTATAGGACTAGCGCGCAAGCGCCGGGGGTCTGGTGCCATTTTCGAAATAGCGTTTACCCGGATTACGACGATGGGGCTTCATACGGCGGCCCTGGTGACCGGATTTTACCTGCTTTACTATTATTTTCGAATCGGCCAGACCACGGCGGAAATACTGGTGTATCTCATTTCAGCGACTGTCCGCATGGCTTTTATTTTACCAGGGGCCTCCCGGGTCATCGATAAAATTATCCGGGAAGTCGATGATGTATAACCACAAGATACCCCCGGGCAACCGGTGCATTTAAACATATCGACGACGGACATGAGTAAACTTACCATAACTTCAAAATTCAGGATTGGGACGGCCTGTATCCTGCTGCTGTTCTGTGCTGTGGCCGCCCTGGCATTCTACTACTACCTCAAGGCTGGGGTAACCCGGGACATATACCGGGAGACGGAGATTTTCGTGGGAACCGCTGATGCAACCCGCACCTATGTGAAAGATGTCCTCCGGCCGCGGATGACCGAATTGCTACCCAGCGGCGCCTTTATTCCCCACGCGATGTCGACGACGTTCGTGGGGCGGGAAATCATGCGGCGGTTGCGTGAGAGGTTTCCCGATTTTGCCTACAAACGGGCGGCTTCGAACCCGATGAATCCGCTTAATCAGGCTGACGCCTTTGAACTTGAAATGCTGGACTGGTTCAACACAAACCGTGACCGCAAGGAGTGGCACGGCGTGATCAAAAAAAACAACCTATCTTTCTATGCCCGCTTGCGGGCTATCTATGCTGAGGCGGAATGTCTGCGCTGCCACGGCCAGCCGGAGCAGGCCCCCCTGGCGGTGCGGGAACTCTACGGTACCCGGGGCGGATATCACTATCGCCGGGGCCAGGTAGTGGCCGCCGACACGATCTATATTCCGGTGGATGTATCGTTTGTCCGCATAAAGGAAGCGGCCTGGACCGCCTTTATCATTGCCATCGCCTCCCTGTTTTCGCTCTTTGCCCTTTTCTACCTGTTGTTCAATCGCACGGTTGTCACCGAACTCAAGGGGCTTTTGCAGAAGTTTCGCAATATCAGCGATCCGGTGGCCGCCACCGAAAACCATCTTGCCGATATCCCCGGCGACGAGGTGGAACAGCTGCGCGCCGCTTTTGAAAATGTCGCCCATGATCTGGAACAGGCCCACGGCGAGTTAAAGACTTCCGAGAGTAAATACCGGCTTCTGTTTGAAAGTTCGCAGGACGCCATCCTTATTTTTGACAAGCATTCTAAAATCGTCGATATCAACGAGGCCGGTATCCGCCTGTTCGGTTTTAAAAACCCCGCGGAGGCGTATTCAGTTGAAACCTATTATCAGCTATTCTGGGACACCCGGGATGCCATGGAGTTTCATAAGACGATCCAAGAGAAAGGGTTTATCCAGGGGCTGGAAGTTCCCATGGTCGACCGGGATGGCCGCAAACGTATCGTCATGGTTTCGGCCACCGAGCAGGCCGATGAAAATCGTCAGTTCGAAGGGGTGGAGGGCATCTTCCGGGATGTTACGGAAAAAAGACGGGTGGAGCAGTACCTGGCCCAGACCGAAAAGCTTGCGTCTATCGGCGAACTCGCGTCCGGCGTGGCCCATGAAATAAACAACCCCCTGGGCGTGATTAAGTGCTACGGTAACCTGATTGCCAAGGACCAGACACAAGACAGCCAGGTCTTCAAAGACATCCAGATTATTCGCAAACACACGGACCAGTGTAAAACCGTGGTTGAATCGCTCTTGAATTTCGCCCGGGTCTCGGAACCCCAGATGGACACCATTGACATCCATACTTGCATCGAAGAAATCCTGGCGGTTCTGGAACACCAGATGCAAAAGGGTGCCATTGCCATTGCCCGTGAGTATGATAACGAGTTGCCGCAGTTGACGGTAGATGCCCAGATGATGAAACAGGTATTCATGAACCTGCTCATGAATGCCATCCAGGCCATGCCTGACGGTGGTCAGGTAACGATTCGAACAATTTATAAAGCTGAAAGCAGCCAGGTTGCCCTGATTTTTACAGACACCGGGGTCGGGATTTCCACCAATGACCATGGTCGGATCTTTGATCCCTTCTTCACTACCAAGGGGGCCGGTCGGGGAACCGGGCTGGGACTTTCCGTCAGTTACGGGATCATTAAGCAGCATAAAGGCGAGATCGAAGTCGAGGGCGCGCCCGGCAAAGGGACCACCTTTACCATCCGGCTGCCGATCGGCGCTGGTGAGGAGGCCTAGTTTGAGCGAGACCGATACCATACTGATCGTAGACGACGAGGTGGACCTGCTGAATGGACTGGAACGCACCCTTACCATGGATATCGACTGCCGGGTTCTCCTGGCGGAAAATGGGTTGGATGCCTTGGAATTGCTGCAAAACAACACCATTGATTTGGTGCTGGCCGATATTTACATGCCGGGTATGGACGGGCTGGAACTTCTCGGTGCCGTCAAAGCCCTGGATCCGGCTATCACTGTCATTATCATGACCGCTTATGGGACCATTGAGAAAGCTGTCGAGGCCATCAAGGGCGATGCCTATGACTTCATTCAGAAACCGTTTGACGATGAGCGGCTGATACACACCCTGCGCAAAGGCCTGGAGCGCAATCGCCTGGTGCGAGACAACGCCCGACTGCTCAAACAGGTCCGGGAGCAGACCCCCGTAGCGGATATCGTCGGCAAAAGCCGTCCCATGGCAAGGGTGCTGGATACCATTCAAATGCTGGCCCAATCGGACGTTACCGTGTTGATCCGCGGCGAGACGGGAACTGGCAAGGACCTGGCTGCCCGGGCCATTCATGGCTTCAGCAATCGCAAGGATAGACCACTGGTCACGGTCAATTGTCCGGCCGTGCCGGAAAACTTGCTGGAAAGCGAACTTTTTGGATACGTCAAAGGCGCTTTTACAAATGCCGGAGACAGTAAACGCGGACTGTTTGAAAAAGCCCATGAAGGCACCATATTTTTGGATGAAATCGGAGACCTCTCCAGTGCTGTGCAGACCAAGCTGCTACGCGTTCTCCAGGAAAAGGAAATCAAACCGCTGGGATCCAATACCAGCCGCACCGTGGATGTACGTATCATAGCGGCCACAAATCGTGACCTGGCCAGCGCCATGGAGAACGGCCAGTTTCGGGAGGACCTTTACTATCGGCTGAACGTGGCCACCTTGGTCATGCCGCCTCTAAATGACATGCGCGAGGACATTCCCCTCCTGGTGGAACATTTTCTGGAAAAGGCCGTCCAGGAGCAGGGAATGACCCGTAAACAGGTATCTCCCGAGGTGATGAACTACCTGCTGGCCAGGGAGTGGCCGGGAAACGTGCGGGAACTGGAAAATACTTTGCTGGGGTGGTGTGCCATGAGCCCCACGGACATGATCCCCTCATCGGTTCTGCCCGTTGATGTGAAGCCCTGTCTGCAGCCTGATAGCAGCGCCAGCCTCGAACACCCCTACAAAGAGCTCAAGGATGCTGCCATCGAGCGTTTTACCATCGACTATCTGACCCGCCTACTCAAACACACCCGTGGAAACATTACCCTGTCCGCCCAGATCAGTGGCATCAAGCGTCAATCCCTCCAGAAAATCATCAAGCGCTACAACGTTCCGGTGGAACAGTTCCGCTAAATTTTAATCGACCGGATGCGTGACACGAACGCCACCACAATGTGGCAGTGCCAACTTTAGGCGGCACTTGGTCGTTATGCCGCCTCTGAGTCGGTCTTCAGATTAAAAATCAATGAAATCAAAGTATTGAATTAGCATGCCTGTGGGCTGCCCGGCCCAGCCCATTGCAGACTGCCAAAATTTTCCCGTTTGTGCCTCCTGATGGCGGCACTTCCGTCCTGGCTTTCAAATTTGTTATTTCTGAATTACCAAACGATATCAATACGTTGTGTATTTTTCTGAATATGGCACGGCCTTTGCTCTGAGTGGGCCAATGGTCAGAAACAGCTGCCTCTGCGGGCAGTGCCCATTAAATAGCGCGGTGGTAACCACCGTCTGTAACCTTGAAAGGAGTTTTCATGGCTGAACAAGCGCAATCCAACACTCCGGACAATGATGTGGTAATAGATCGAGGTGCCACCAAATTGTCCGACCTCTGGAAAAAGGAGGATTACTGGGCCATTTGGCTTGGTTTTCTGATGCTGCTGGCGGGTATTATCATCTATTTCCCCAATGCCCCGGCGGACATGAACCAGAAGATAGCCAAAGCCAACGAAGCCCTGGCCGCCGAATCGGCCCGGGCGCCCTTTAAAACCATTGCCTGGTACCAGGCTGTAGATGCCAAAAAGAAACTGAAAGCCACCAGTTCTCCCATTGGCAAACAGATCAAAACCTTCACCAGTAAGCCTAAAAAATGGTCCGGCAATCCCCTCAACGCCTTTGTCATGGGGGACGACGCTGCGGCTGCCAAAAAACAGAAAGCCGTGGTAAAATACGAAGCCGCCAAAGCCAAGGAAGCTGACGTTCTGGCTGCGGCCCAGACTGCTCAAGCAGCCGCTGTGGCAGCCGGTTTTGCCAATACGGAGCTGAATGCCAAGGCGGTGGATGCCATCGATGACTGGCGGGCGGCTAAGACCAAGGCGTCCAAGGCCAAGAAAAAAACCAAGGCCAAGGGTTTTAACCAGATTCCCTACCTGTTTGGAATGTGTATCTTCATGGCATTGTTTTTTGGTATTGGTATGAAGGTGATGGGCAAATCCCTGCCGAAATTTCTGGGTGGGTTCGTGTTTGTCTTCTTGATTGCCGTCCTGGCCTACTGGGCGTCGAACAATGCGACCATGAAGGCTTACGGGATTGGCTACGCGGCCTGGGCGATTGCCTTTGGTCTGATCATCAGCAACACCATCGGCACGCCCAAGTGGGTAATGCCGGCGGTGCAGACGGAATACTACATTAAAACCGGTCTGGTTCTGCTGGGGGCCGAGATTCTTTTCGGCAAGATTCTCTCCATCGGCGTGCCCGGCATCTTCGTGGCCTGGGTTGTGACCCCGATCGTTCTGATCACGACCTTTATTTTCGGCCAGAAAGTTATCAAGATTCCGTCCAAGACGCTGAACATGACCATTTCCGCCGATATGTCCGTCTGTGGCGTCTCCGCGGCCATCGCCACGGCAGCCGCCTGCCGGGCCAAGAAAGAGGAATTGACCCTGGCCGTCGGACTCTCCCTGGTATTCACCTCCATCATGATGATCGTGATGCCGGCCATTATCAAGGCCACCGGCATGCCGCATGTGCTCGGCGGTGCCTGGATGGGCGGTACCATCGATGCCACCGGCGCAGTTGCCGCTGCCGGCGCATTCCTAAGTGACCGGGCGCTCTACGTGGCAGCCACCATCAAGATGATCCAGAATGTGCTGATCGGCGTGATTGCCTTCGGCGTGGCCGTATACTGGTGCGCCAAGGTTGAAGCCATTCCCGGACAGAAAGTGCCGCCGGTTGAGATCTGGCATCGTTTCCCCAAGTTCGTCCTTGGTTTCATCACCGCTTCCATCATCTTTTCCCTGATGTATGCCAGCATCGGCATGGATGCCGGCTACGCGGTCATTGACCATGGCGCCATTCGGGGCATGTCCAAGATCTTCAGGGGCTGGTTCTTCTGCTTGGCCTTCGTGAGCATCGGGCTGGCGACCAACTTCCGTGAACTGAAGAGCTACTTCAAGGGCGGCAAGCCCCTCATCCTTTATGTTTGCGGCCAGGGTTTCAACCTGTGCCTGACCCTGTTAATGGCCTACATCATGTTCTACCTGGTATTCCCCGAGATTACCGCAAGGATATAATGATGGCAAAAACATGTCCTCAAACCATGGTGTGGTGTCCTGCGCTGAGCGCTAAGACGGTGGACCTGATCAAACGGCTGGCGGCGTTTATGGCCTGTATAGCGGTTATTGCGCTGTTCATCTTTGTGATCGGTCCCCGGGGGGAGCAGTCGGAGCTGCTCCGGCCCATGGCGGAATTTATTGAAGAGCACGACATCAACGCCAACGTGTATTTCTATACCGAGGTGGAGGAGTTTTCCGAGGCCAACATCAACATGGTAAATTCCATGGCCTACCCGCCCCGGAAATTTTAAACCCCTGGCGGCTGGACCATACGGCCGCCTGAGAACATGGATTCCCCGGGACTGCCCAGTGCGGTTCCGGGGGACAACAAAAGATACCCATGAGCAGATTGGAAAAGGATAAAGAGTTGATTGAACGGCAAGAGGAGCAGTTTGCCTGGGACCTGGCGGCCCGGGTGTTTGAAAAACCGAAACTCAGTGTCTGGATGATCCTGATCCCCATCATCCTGGTGTTTCATATGTATCGTCACCAGCGCTATGTGGACGGTCGGCGCGCCTTTACCGAAAACTACCTGGTCACCCGCCGCCGGATGCTCGCTCAGGCCCTGGCCATGCTTCGCGACGGCACGCGCCTGAACCTGGACGAGATCGTGGATCTGTCCGGAGTTTCCGATGCGGCCCGGGGGACCTACCGGGCCTGGGTGCGGCTGCTCGTGGATTATTATAAGGATCTGTTAAACGCCCGGGGCGATCAATTTGAAGACCTGGTGCGCAGCGCCTATCACAACCGCAGCAATTATCTGCTGGTCTTGAACCAGTTGAACAGGGCGGAAATGAATTTCAATGCGGACTTGAAACCGCAGCTGCAGGAAGATGCCGCCGCCGTTGAGGAAACTGTGTGTCGTATCGAGAGCAGCACCCACATCCTGCGACGGGAGGACGCCTACCGCATTTTCTCCTGAAAAGACCTTTTTAGGTTGGTTCCTATAGCGGCCCTGGCACTCAGGCTGGTCGGACCCAGATCACCTGATGGGACGTAATCTTACCGGCCTGCCGTCCTGGCAGGCCAGCGCATCTGTCCACATACGTGTAATTAGTATAAATTTAGCAATTTTAGATGTTTAGACTTGACTTTTTATTGGCCAGTGCTGATAATTTTCTCATATTCAGAATCTGCCTGTTTGCCAGATAGAAAGGATAGCCTAATCATGGTGCCCATGGATTTTAGTAAAATGACCCGGCGTTGGACCAAGCTGATGCGTGATACCAACTGGTTTACGAGCGCGACCGAATACTGGGTAGACACCTGCCAGAAATCCCTTATTTACGCTGATATCATGCGTAAAAGGGGCAATATATACATCGAGCATGCCAAAGAGGGCATGCCGCCGGTTCTGGTGTTCGACTACGAGACGATCGTCGATGGCCGCGACCTGGAACGCCCGGTAAATTATGCCCTGGTCGGCATCATCGACCGGCGAGCCAAGAAAACGCGCACGCCCAAAGGCGCGGCGGAGCGGCGTAAAAAGGGGGGGACCCGTTCGGGCCCGGTCAAAAGACCCATTGTCATTATCGATCCGCGCGCCGGCCACGGCCCCGGGATTGGCGGTTCCAAGCGCGATTCCGAGATCGGCATCGCTCTGGATGCCGGGCATCCGGTCTATTTCATCATCTTCTATCCCAATCCTGAACCAGGCCAGACGCTGGCTGACGTGCGCAATGCCGAAGTCCTGTTCCTGGAAACGGTGGCCCAGCGGCACCCTGAAGCTGAAAAGCCGGTGGTCATCGGCAATTGCCAGGGAGGCTGGGCAGCCGCTCTTATCGGCGGTTCCCGGCCGGATGTGGTCGGCCCCATGGTATTTAACGGATCTCCGCTTTCGTACTGGGGCGGTGTGGAGGGTGCCAATCCCATGCGCTACCGGGGCGGTTTGTTCGGGGGTGCCTGGATGACCTCTCTAGCCAACGACCTGGGCAATGGCCGCTTTGACGGCGCCCACCTGGTGGCCGGTTTCGAAGACCTGAATCCGGCAAACACCTACTGGACCAAGCAGTACAACACCTACACCCGCTGCGACACCGAGGAAGACCGTTATTTAAATTTTGAAAGATGGTGGAATGGCTTCTACCTGATGAATGCCGAAGAGATCCATTTTATCGTGGACAGCCTGTTTATCGGCAACAAGCTGGAAACCGGAGAATTGGTGCTGGAAGACGGGACCACCGTCGATCTGAAGAATTTTCGAGAACCCATTGTGGTTTTTGCCTCCCGTGGCGACAATATTACCCCGCCACAGCAGGCGTTGAACTGGATCGTCAAAGTCTACCATACGGTCGACGAAATTAAACGCAACGGCCAGGTCATCGTCTACATGGTGCACGAGAACATCGGCCACCTTGGGATATTCGTCTCCGCCAAGGTGGCCCGCAAAGAGCACAAACAGATAATCGCCAGTTTCGACATGCTGGACTACCTTGCGCCGGGGCTGTACGAAATGGTGATTGACGAAACCCCGGTTGTTCGGGGGGACGGGGCGTGTACGGTCCGTTTCGAAGAGCGGGACATGGAGCATATCATGGGGCTGGATGACGGCTTCGAAGATGAGGAGGATTTCAAACCGGCGGCCTTTTTATCGCGGCTGAATGATCAGATGTATCGAAACATGCTGAGCCCCTGGATTAAAATGACGATGACGGAACCCATGGCCGCGTGGATCCGGCAGATGCATCCCTTGCGGATATCCAAGTACCTGCTTTCGGACATGAACCCGTTTATGCTGCCGGCCAAAGCGCTGGCCGAGAAAACGAAAAAAAAGCGTCAGCCGGCCCGGCCGGACAACCCCTTTCTGGCCTTTGAAAAAGACTGTGCAGACGGCATTGTGGACGCCTTGAATCTTTTTCGGGATATACGGGATGCCAGCCAGGAATTCGTGTTTAAGTCTTTTTATGGCAATGCCTGGATGAAATGGTTGTTTTCTGACCCGGAAGATGCCGATGCTGCGGTAACAAAGCCATCGAGCGCGGATGCCGACCAGGAAATGCTGGTCAAGGAGGCGGGCAGTGGCGGTTTCGAAGAGGCGGCGATTCGGGTGATCATTGCCATACTCAGTGCAGATCGGGTTTTTGAGCGCAACGAGTACCAGATCGCCAGGCAGGTGGTTCTAGAACACAAGGTGCTCCGTAAGATCGCCCCCTTTGACTTAAGGCGGATTGCCAAGCAGCAGGCGATGATCATCCAGGCGGATGAAGCGCTTGCGCTGGAAACCTTGCCCCAACTGCTCCAAACAATGGCCCGGCGCCGGGAGGTGCTGCGCATTGCTGAGCAGATTTTGGCGGACGCGGATAGCCTTCCCAACCAGGCGGAAGAAGCTGTTTACAAGAAGATTCGGAAAATACTAGAGCGCAAAACCCCTGAATGCCGCCTGTAAACCTGGTGCCGATGTCTATTTGGATGTGTTGTCTTTGTCCGGTTCGGGAACACCGGCAAAACGCTTAAGTATGGATTGGAGCGGATTCATCTGCGCCACGCCTTCCTGTGTCATTCGAGAAATATCCATGCCCATCCCCAACCATTGTTTGAACTGTTCATCCACTGAACTCTTATAAGTCAGGTACGCACTGATGGTTTCCTGAAGGTGTTTGTCAAAAAACTCTACCAGGGCGTTGTCGCCGTACTGGATAATCGTGTGCAGCAGGGGGGCCGGCAAGAGTACATTCTTACGCTTGGCTTCTTCCAGGATGATCTGGGTCAGGATGAACGCCGTCACATCCTCCTTGGTTTTCGCATCACGAACTTCCACCTGACGGCCCTCGCGAATTTGCGCGGCGACCTGATTCAGGGTCACATATTTGCTCTGCCCGGTATCGTACAGGCGGCGGTTGGCATACTTTTTTAAGAGGATTTTTTCCTCCATGGTGGGCTCCTTTGGTGGTAACCTGAAATGCTGTATTGCGACAATTTTTAGCTGTCACAATATAATAGATATATTTTAGAATTAGTCAATAATAAATTAACACAACAAAAACAATATGATATTAATAAATATATGAAAGAATGGCTACAAGGCGCATTAAAATTAAAAATTGTGCAATGCAACAAAAATTTCTTGACAAGCCGCACAGCGGCACTATAATGGGTCCATAACAACATGCAACCGGATCGAGTCCGGTACCGGAGAAGCAAGAGGCAATCCGCCGGTCGCTCCCCGGTTAAAAACACCCCCAGAGGGTGAAAACCAATTGTTTAAATGGAGGAAAGAGAGATGGACCAGAAAAAAATCGCCCTGCAGATGATTCAGTTCAACAAGACCGCCTTTGACAACAGCTTCAATGCCATGACCATGGTATATGAACAAAACGAGAAAATGATCGGTGCGTTCCTGGACCAGGCCACCTGGCTGCCCGACGAAGGTAAAAAAGCAATTACCGATTGGGTCGATGCCTACAAAAAAGGCTGTGCTGATTTCAAAAAGATGGTTGATGACAACTATCAGAAAGTCGATGAGTTTTTCACCGGGTCTGACTAACACTTGACAATGTAGCATTCAAATCCCACTACTATAGAACAGGGCCCCATCGAATTAAGCGCCTAACGGCCCGGGCAGGCCGGCCCGGGCCGTAAACGGCTAGTGCAACCCGGTCACTCGAGTTGGGAGGCAATGCGACAGATGCCCAAGAACCCTCACGCGCCAGAGCTTTCAACCGTAAACGGATCGCAAAACTTAAAAAATCTTCCCGCTTTCAATCAGCTGTTGAATGCATCTCAAAACTACCTGGTCGGACTTTCCCGTTATGCCGCCGATTTCATGGTGCCCTACCTGATCTCGATAGGCTATTTCCAAAACATAGAAAAAGAGCGTCTGGCCGGAACATCTCCTCTGGATAGCTTTTTTTCATACCTCAAACTGCTTGATTTCAACGTGGACATTTTTCGCCGTGGGGTCTTTGGGGCAATGCAGTCCTTCAACGGTTATGGGAAGACTGCCCTGAGCGACCTATTGGAGGCCCTCTATAGTTCAGTGCGGCAGATGGATGGTGAAGCCTTGTCAGCTTTCGCCACCCGGCAGGCCCGCTTGATGGATTTACTGGCAAACACCTACCCGCAGGCCATTCAGGCGATCGAACCTGAATACGGATTTCATTTTGAACGCGGTGATCATAAACTGGTGGCGGAAACGGATCGCTTCTATCTCTACCAGATCGCACCGGTAAATAAAAAGACCCGCATTCGCAAAAACGGCAAACCCTTACTGATACTGCCGCCCTATGTTCTGGGTGCCAATATTCTCGGGTTTTTGCCGCAGGAGGGCCGCAGTTACGCCCACTGTTATGCCAATCGCGGTATCCCGACTTATATCCGCATTCTCAAGGATATCGAAACCACCGCGGCGCTGCAGGTCATGACCGGTGAGGATGATGCCCGGGATACACGTTTGTTCTGCGAGACCGTTAAAAAACGCCACGACCGACCGGTTACCCTGAATGGCTACTGCCAGGGTGGCTTCTCGGCCCTGTGCAATCTACTATCAGGAGAACTCGACGGGCTCGTGGATGCATTTATCACTTGTGTGGCCCCCATGGACGGCACGCGCAGCAAAGGACTCAAGCAATTTCTGGACAACCTGCCCGTGCGATTCAATGATCTGATCTACGGCACCAAAACCCTGCCGAATGGGAACCAGGTGGCCGACGGCAAGCTCATGGGGTGGGTCTACAAGCTAAAAAGCATCGAGCAGGAATCACCGCTTGCGGCCTTCTACCGTGATCTGGCGATGTTCTCCGGGCAGAATGAAAAAGCCTTGCAGATCAGCAAGACCGCAGCCGCTTTAAATTACTGGTTGAATAACGAACGCAACGACCTGCCCCTGGAAATCACGCGGATGAGTTTTGCTTCCTACAATGATCCGATTACGGCCGACGGGACCCTGCCGGTCAAGCTGTTCGGAAAAAAGCTGAATCTCAAACGGCTTGCTGCCATGGGGATCCCCTGGTTGATATGCTATGGTCAGCATGACGACCTGGTTGAAAAAGAGACGGCCCTGGCACCGCTAGACCATATAGAAGCTGAGGTGACGCCGTTTCCCAAAGGACACGTGGCCATCGCCACCTCCTGGTCTGATCCTGAATCCGCCTGCGCCCTGCACACCCGTTTCGGAGAAGGCAATTACCGCGGGCCGGTCCTGTTCCAGCTTGATCTGGAGAAAGCCCAGGCCAAACCGCGGAAAACCAAACCAGGCCGTAAAAGCGCGGCCAAGAAGAAAACCGGCAAGCAGAAAAATGGATAGTCGCTTCCTCGAATTTATCGGCCAATTTTTCCTCAATGCTGCCCGCAGCCAGCAAATGCTGACGCAAATGCAAACCTGGATGGGAGTTGCACCGGGTGGGAACAGGGAGTTGGACAATCTGTGTTTCGCAAGTTCTATGGTCTTGGCCCACTACCCGGAAAGGATGCGGACCAGACAGCTGCCTGGCAAAAGGCCTTTGACAGCTTCCAGGCCTCGCTGTCGGCCTGGCTGGAAATGATGGCAGTGGTTCCCCGGTCGGAATATGAGGTTCTGGAGAAAAAGGTACACGACCTTGAAGAGAAACTGGCTGCTCAGGAAATCACTATCCGCCGCCTACGCCAGGCGGGAACTCCGGATGGCGGCACGCCCGTAGCGGCCGTGGATGCTTTTACAAGGCTGATGGAAAAGCAGGCGGATGAGTTTCAGGATCTTATGCAGAATCTAACCGAGGCCTTTGATTCCAAAGGATAGAAACCGCTTTTACAATTGTTTTTGGACAACGGCTGTTAAGCGGCAATTAGGTTTTAGGTTTCTTGGGCGGGCTGACCAGGGCTTCACCGTCCAGGACCACAGTGCCCTCCTGGTTTTCACAAACCGTCTGCAAACGCAGCCGGTTTTTTTCTGCAATCACTTCAATGACTTTCACGGTGGCGGTCAGGGTGTCTCCGATTTTCACCGGAGCCTTGAACGACAGGCTTTGCTGCAGATATATGGTTCCGGGGCCGGGCAGGTGCATACCCAGCAGGGCGGACACAAAGCCGGCGGATAGCATGCCGTGGGCGATGCGGGTCTTAAAAAAAGTTTGTTCGGCATAGGCCTCGTTCACATGGGCGGGATTCAGGTCACCGGTGATACCGGCGTATAGGTAGACGTCGGATTCGGAGATGGTTTTACTTACCGCGGCCTGATCGCCAACCTTGATCTGGTCGATTGTCTTGCCGTGCATCATAGCAACGCTCCTTTCTGCCACGTCACATCTAAATTTTGCCGGTTGACTGAAATCTTTTCCTGGGGGTTATAAAGTATGTTCAGAACCAGGAGCGATGACTCCAGATATCCTGTTCGAGACTCACTTTGTCGGCCTGCAACCGCAGGTACATAGAGGCATTCTCAATTGCCAGAGCGCCCTGGTGGGCCAGGGCTTTGACCATTATTTGGACATCCTCGGGAAATTCGCGGGGTACGGCACTGTAGAGACGCAGGGTGCCGATGACCTGATCCCTGGATTTGATGGGGGAGACGATCATGGAGGCAATGCCCTCCTTTTTCATGGCATCCTTGTATTGTACCCGCTTGTCAGTGGTAACATTCGGAATGACCACCATTTCGCCTTTGAGGGCCTGGACGGCGCTCTTGGTCGATTTAATCGGACCTTTGTTGAGAAAGCCTTCACTCAGCCCATAGCTGGCGGCCAATTTCAAATCGCCACTTTCCTTGTCCAACAGACGAATTGCGGCCCCCTTTAAGCCCAGGGCTTTACAGATATCATCGGTGAGGTTATCCAGGATTTTTTTGATGTCCAGGCTGGAATTGATATCCGATGCCAGATCAAGAAAGAGCAGGGCGTTCCTCTGCAGCCGGTCCACCACGCGGGCGTGTTCAATGGCCATACCCCCCTGGTCGGCCAGTGCCGATAAAAACTCGATCTCCTTTTTGGTAAACTTGCGGATGTCGCTGGTATATAGTGCCAGAATACCGATGACCCGGTCTTTGACTGTGACCGGGACATCCAGAATGGAGGCGAGCCCCTCTGCTTTTTTCTCGGCATGGTTTTCCACGCGCGGATCGGTGGTGCAATCTTTGATATAGAGATGGCCGCCTTTTAATACCGCGGCCACAATTGTTTTGGCACTGATCGGTTTGGCATGCAGGTACTGCTTGGACAGCCCCTTCTGGGCTACCGGGATAAAAATGTCATTTTCACGGTCTTCCAGAAACAGACACGCGGCTTTCGCGTCCATACTGTCAACAGCGTTTGTTACGATCAGATCCAGCAATTTTTCCCGGGACAGGGTCGTCCCGAACGCCTTGCTGACCTCACAGATTGCTTTGAAAAAATCTTTGGTTTTAGCCATGGATGAACTCCTGGGTTATGATTTGGTCTGAGTTTTTTTGAGTTTTTTTCCGGCCGCTTTTTTCCGGGCGCTGGTTTTTTTCCGGGCCGGGGTCTTCTTTTTGGTTTTCCTGACGGACGGCGCATCTCTTTCCAAAAGCCAGTGCGCGATGCGGGGGGCGAACTCACGCTGACATTTGGAACTGACATAGATGCCGATATGGCCGGTGTCCAGACAGACATCGGTGGTGTCCCGGCTGCCTACCTTTCCGGTTAACAGTTCGCAGGCTTCCGGCGGCACTAGGTGGTCGAACTTGCCATAAAAGTTCATTAGCGGCATGGTGATGTTTTTAAGATCTACCCGTTTGCCACCCACCTCGAGCTTGCTTTGGATCAACAGGTTTTTCTGGTAAAAATCCTTGATGAACTGACGAAACGTCTCACCCGGCAGATCAGGGCTGTCGAAGATCCATTTCTCCATGCGCACGAAATTTTCCACGAACTTCTTGTTGTCCATATGCTCAAAAAATCCCACGTACTTATCTAGCATCAACCGGGCGGGATTCAGCAACAGGAAACCAAAATTCATCACATCACCGGAAATATTGGCATAGGTATCTACCAGGCGGTCCGCGTCGACACCTTTCATCCAGATGTGCAGCAGCCCCTTATCCGTGTCGAAATTGGTCGGCGTAACCGTGGTCACCAGGTTTTTCACCTTGTCCGGATGCAGGGCTGAATAGATCACACAGAAAGTGCCGCCCATGCAGATGCCCATGAGATTGATTTTATCGACACCATGCTGTTGGCGAATGTGTTCGACCATGGTGTCTATATACCCGTTGACATGGTCATCGATCGTTAAAAATTGATCCTTGCGTGTGGGATACCCCCAGTCGATCATGTACAAGTCGATGCCTTGCTGTAAAAAGGTCTCGACCACGCTGTGGCCGGGCTGCAGGTCCAGCATGGTTTCGCGGTTGATCAGGGCATAAACTACCAGCATGGGGGTTTTGTAACGGGTTTCCGTAATGGGCAGATAGTGTTTCAGCTTGACGCGGTCCTCCTGATAGACCACTTCATAAGGCGTTTTCGCCAGATCGGTGTCCAGATCGTCGAGCAGGACATCGGAGGCCTTCTGGGCCCTCTCCTGGGCTTTGTCCGCCTCTTCAGCCAGTTTGGACAGGATAAGGTCAACCGGGATTTTGGATCGGCTCATAACATCGTCTCCCGCTGCAAGCCTTCAATTCAAGGTTCTCCAGGAAACCGGGCTGCAGGTCTATACCAGTCTGTTGCCATCTAACGTTTCTGCTCCAGGATCTTGATCCGCTTTTTCAGTCTGTAAATTTCTTCGTAGAGTTCGTCCACTTCTTTTTGCCTGGGTATCGGCAGGGCTCCCAGAAAATCTTCGACCAGGTCGTCCCGGGCCCGGGTATATTCAGACATGGTGGTTAGGGTATGCCCCAGCGATTTGATATACTCCGGCGACTGGAAGAGGGTCATGTAATGCCCTTCCAGTATTTTTACCCACATGGTGTAATACACTTTGCTGTCTTCAGGGAGTTCTCCCTTTTCCGCCAGTTCCCCCAGCTCTGCCTGCAGGACGTTGAAGGATCGCGCAACCGGGAGGGCGAGTAGGCGAGAGAATTCGGCCAGGGCGGTTTGAAAAACCATGTATTTATCCAGGGCCAAATTGCCTTTTTCTTGGTACAGGCGGGTCAATCCCAACTGGGGCACGTTCAGAAACTGCTTGAATTCCTTCTCGTAAATGTCCGCCCAGGAGCGGAAGATGTTTTCATCGAGTTCATCGAAATTGTAGGCCTCGGCCGATCTGCCGATACGACCGGCACTTTCGAACCATTTCTGCTGCATCTGTACAAAACTGCCCAGGCTGGTCTGGGCGAGACGGGCCAAGAGTTCCGGCATGGCGCCGGCCCCCTTGAAGAGGGATTGCAGTGCTGCCGGGTCGGTCATGCCGGCAGCGGCGGCCTGAAAGGCGCTCATGGTGGCCCCCAGGTTGCCCCTGAAGTTGGTTGAGTCGAAATTGGTCCTATTTTCGGAAGATGATTGCGGGGCGGTGTCCGGGCTCCACGTTTTGAATGCGCCCTGCCAGAAATCGCCGATTGTTTTCATCCACGTCGAAAAAAGGGCCTCCGGATCACCAAATTTATATTGCTCGCTGTCCATATTATACCCCTTGCAAATGTTTAGCAGGGATTATCAAGATTTCAAATGGTATTGCGTGATTTTGCCACCACGATTAACGGGCTTAAGGTATACGGCTTTCACCGGCCCGTTTTCGGGCTGCCGCTTTGTATCTCCAGATATGCTTGCATATCGAAAGAATAACACCTATTTTAACATAAGTAAAGAATCGCGGCTGGTGTAAATAAAAAAAAAACAGTTTGTTTTCAACTATATAGATATATCTTCGGTTCAGGGAAGATAATCTGCCCGGATTCCGGGAGCCAATCAGGTGTTCGTCCAATTAGAATTCGTCCGTCCGGCCGCGGAATATGCGCAAAATGACAGCCAACATGAAAACCGCCACTCCCTGTGCCACCAAAATATATGCCATGTTTGCAGAGTACCAGGCCCGTTTCCAGCAGGTTACCAGGCGGGCTTCCGCTCGATTTGCACATCGGCAGTGGTCTAAAATGCAATCCGATGCCGTTGAACGGTTGGACCTTTATCCGGACTGCCTGGATGCCGTAACAGCTGCGCTTGAAACGATGCTGGGCGAACAAGGTGAAGACAAGCAACTCTGGGCAGAGATCAAAACCGTCTACACCGAACTACTGGGCGAAGCGGATGCACCCGAACTGGCGCGGACTTTTTTCAATTCGGTTACCCGGCGAATTTTTACCACAGTTGGTGTAGATGCCCGCATCGAATTTCCGTCCGATGATTTCGATGCCCTTGATCTGCCGGACAGCGCCTCCGTTTTCAGGACCTACTCACTGTCAACGCGGATTGAACCCGTGCTGCCCAAAATTTTAGCGGACTACGGTTTCGGTACGGGCATGCTGGGGACCGGTGATGCCCTGCGAAAGATCGCCGCGCCCATTGAACACGTTCTAGAATTGTTTAAGGAAACGGATGCAGTTCCACATCTGGAAATGCATCGTGAGATTTTTTACCGGGGTCAGGGGGCCTACCTGATCGGAAGGCTGACAGACGGCACGGCTGCCACAGGTGTTGTCCTTGCGCTGTTGCACTCAGACCAGGGCATCAAAGTGGATGCGGTTTTGATCGGGGTGACGCCCGTGCGCATCCTGTTTTCATTCACCCGCAGCGCTTTCCACGTCCTTGTTCCCCGCCCGGCCGCCACGGTTCATTTCCTGGACTCGATCCTAGAGTCCAAACCGGAAGCCGAGATCTACTCCGCCATCGGCTATTACAAACACGGGAAAACCCTGTTGTACCGGGACCTGCGGCAGCATACCCGGGAATGCACTTCCGACCGGTTCGAAATTTCAGCGGGTCAGCGCGGCATGGTCATGATTGTGTTCGATATGGCCAACGACGACATGGTGTTGAAACTGATCCGCGACCAATTCCAGAAACCAAAAAACACGACCCGGCTTAAGGTGATGGATCAATACGAATTCGTATTCAAACACTACCGGGTTGGTCGACTTATCGAAGCCCAACCCTTCGAATATCTGTCGTTCGATATCTGCTGGTTCACCGAGGCGCTCCTGGACGAACTGACCCAGGAGGCCTCCCGATCCGTCCAGATCGAGAAAGACCGCGTTATCATCCGGCATGCCTATGTGGAACGCCGGGTTACTCCGCTGGATCTGTTTCTGGCACAGGCGGCCCCGGAGATGGCTGCCCGGGTGGTAGTCGATTTCGGACACGCCATTAAGGATCTGGCCTATAGCAACGTGTTTCCCGGGGATCTGCTGCTCAAAAATTTCGGCGTCACACGCCACGGGCGGGTGGTGTTTTACGATTATGACGAGATTGTGCCTTTGACCGACTGCAGATTCAGAAAGGTGCCCCCCCCCCGCAACCATATGCAGGAGATGGCCGCCGAACCATGGTACTATGTGGCCGAGAATGACGTCTTTCCCGAAGAGCACGTCCGCTTTCTGGGCCTGTCGCCCGCGTTGAAGGCGCTGTTCTTGAAACACCATCAGGATCTCTTTGATCCGGCATTCTGGCAAAGGGTGCAGGTCGACATTCGGGCAGGCAATATCAAACACATTTTGCCTTATACCCGGGATTACCGCGTTACGCTGGATTAGATGAGAACCTGTTGAGGCGCGTGCCGCTTTACAATGTTGCCAGAATCATTATGTTAGCAGGTATCCAGCCTTAAATGATCAGCGGAAATCCACTTTGCGCAGGCACCGCGTGTGTCCGGCGGAAAGTCGATAGTCTCATCCGGCGATCCGTTTTACTTGTATTTCTGTAAATACCTGACATGCAGCCAAGGTGAACGAAAGGAGGTTCACATGCCCAGTGCCACCAGCCGTAATCTCAGCATCACTGCCCCGGTTTCGGCAGACTTCGAGACCATTTTGACCCCGGCAGCTCTAGACTTTATTGCCGACCTGTGTGCCCGGTTTGATGACCGCCGGCAGGAACTGCTTGCCCGGCGCCAATCCGTGCAGGCCGATATCGATCAGGGCCAGCTCCCCGATTTTCTGCCGGATACAAAAGCCATCCGGGACGGAGACTGGCGTATCGCCCCCGTGCCGGCTGATCTGCAGGACCGTCGGGTTGAAATTACCGGGCCGGTGGATCGCAAAATGGTCATCAATGCCCTGAACTCCGGCGCATCCACCTATATGGCTGATTTTGAAGACAGTCATGCCCCTACCTGGGATAACACCCTCCAGGGCCAGATCAACCTACGGGATGCAGTCAACCGCACCATAGATTTCAAGAGCCCTGCGGGAAAAGCCTACCGTCTCAACGATCAGACGGCGACATTGATTGTACGGCCGCGGGGCTGGCATCTGGATGAAAAGCATGTTCTGCTGGACGGGAGACCGATTTCAGGGAGTCTGTTCGATTTCGGCCTCTTCTTCTTCCACAATGCCCAAAACCTGATTGACCAGGACAGCGGCCCCTACTTTTATTTGCCGAAGATGGAGAGCCACCTGGAGGCCGCACTGTGGAACGATGTGTTTGTTGCCGCCCAAGAGGCCCTGGGAATTCCAGTCGGTACCATCAAGGCGACGGTGTTGATCGAAACGATTCTGGCTGCTTTTGAGATGGACGAGATCCTTTACGCGCTCAAGGACCACATGGCCGGGTTGAACTGCGGCCGGTGGGATTACATTTTCAGCTTCATTAAACGCTTCAAGAACGTGCCGGGCTATCTCTTTCCCGACCGGGCCCAGATTACCATGACGCGCCATTGCATGCATTCCTATTCTTTACTGGCCATTAAGACCTGCCACCGTCGGGGTGCCCATGCCATCGGCGGCATGGCGGCGCAGATCCCTATCAAGGATGATCCGGATCGCAACGCAGCCGCCCTGGACAAAGTGCGCGAAGACAAAACCAGGGAGGTAACCGACGGCCATGACGGGACCTGGGTGGCTCACCCGGGCCTGGTGGCTATTGCCCGCGATGAATTCGACAAGCAGATGCCCGGTACAAACCAAATCGAACGGTTAAGGGAGGATGTCCAGGTGACGGCCCAGGACCTGCTGCGTGTGCCGGCCGGTACGATTACCGAAGAGGGCCTGCGCACCAATATCAGTGTCGGGATCAGCTATATGGCGAACTGGCTTTCCGGGTCGGGCTGCGTACCGTTGAACAATCTGAATGAAGACGCTGCCACGGCTGAAATATCCCGGGCCCAATTATGGCAGTGGGTGCACCATCCGGAGAGCCGGTTGGCGGATGGACGTGCCATCGACCTGGATCTGTATAAAACTATCCAAGCGGAGGAGGTCGCCAAAATCGAAGCCGTGGTGGGGGCCACGGCGTTTGAGAAGGGCCACTATGCCCAGGCAGCGCAGATGTTCGACGACATTATCACCAATGACGAGCTGGCCGAGTTTTTAACCCTGGCGGCCTATGCTGAATTGTAGTATGCGCCCTGAATTCGAAATGCATCCTGGAAACCTGCGATAGTGCTTCCCGGTTAGAAATTGCAACGGGACCTGTTTTAATCGCGAAAGGCAACATTGAGAGGGAGGAGATATGAAGACCATCGAAGAAAAAGCCGAGGAGATATGTGCCCGGCTGTCCTGTCATGAGGTTGTCATTGACGAGCAGAATGAATTGGAAGAAAGCTGGGCCAAAGATCCACGCTGGGAAGGCGTTGTGCGGCCTTACAGCGCTGAAGAGGTGCTTAAATTACGCGGGAACCTGGCCATTGAACATACCCTTGCCAAGGTGGGTGCCAAGCGGCTCTGGCACTTGTTTAAAAATGAAGACTACGTGGCCGCCCTGGGTGCGTTGACCGGTAACCAGGCTGTACAGCAGGTGGAGGCTGGATTGAAAGCCATATATCTCAGCGGGTGGCAGGTGGCCGCCGATGCCAATCTGGCCGGAGAGATGTACCCGGACCAGAGCTTATACCCCGCCAACAGTGTGCCGGCCGTCGCCAGCCGCATCAACCGGGCCTTGCGCCGGGCGGATCAGATCCAGGTCCTGGACGGGCGCAAAAGCGGTCCTTACTGGTTCGCGCCCATCGTGGCCGACGCCGAAGCCGGTTTCGGCGGTCCGTTGAACGCTTTTGAATTGATGAAGATGATGATCGAAGCCGGGGCTGCTGGGGTGCATTTCGAAGACCAGCTATCATCTGCCAAAAAATGCGGCCACATGGGCGGCAAGGTCCTGGTACCTACTTTCGAGGCCGTGACCAAGCTTATCGCCGCCCGCCTGGCGGCTGATGTCTGCGGGGTGCCCACTATCCTCATTGCCCGCACCGATGCCGATGCGGCCAAACTGCTGACCAGCGATTTTGATGAGCGCGACAAGCCGTTTGTCCTGGATACCGAGCGTTCCAGCGAAGGCTTTTTCTATATTAAAAGCGGGGTCGAGTCCGCCATTGCCCGGGGGCTGGCTTATGCACCGTATGCCGACATGGTCTGGTGTGAGACCTCCAAGCCCGATCTGGAGCAGGCCCGGGTCTTTGCGGAAGGCATCCATGCGCAGTTTCCCGGGAAATTGCTGGCTTACAATTGCTCGCCTTCGTTCAATTGGAAGGGTAATCTCGATGATGCCACCATCGCCAAATTCCAGCGTGAATTGGGTGCCATGGGCTATAAATTCCAGTTCGTGACCCTGGCAGGTTTCCACGCCCTGAACCTGGGCATGTTCGAACTGGCCGCCAGCTATCGGGATGAAGGCATGCTGGCCTACTCGCGTTTCCAGGAGGAGGAGTTCCGATTCGGGAAAGAAGATGGCTACATGGCCACCACCCACCAGAAGTTCGTGGGGGCCGGCTATTTCGACCGACTGATGGATGCCGTGACCAGCGGGCTGAGTTCAGTAGGGGCCATGGATGGTTCCACGGAGGAAGATCAGTTCTGAGGGATTGCTGAAGAGGAACTGCTGTGGTGCCCCCGGCAGGATTCGAACCTGCGGCACACGGATTAGGAATCCGATGCTCTATCCCCTGAGCTACGGGGGCATCGCGGTTATGTGACCGAAGTCCCGGTCGATAAAGTGCATCAGCCTTACACCAATTCATATTTGATGACAAGCCATTTCCAGGTATGCCAGAGCACCTGTTGATGCTGTCTGGATAGTTTCAACGGGTACTGAACTTCCAAGATTGGGTAGTCGGCTTCCAGCCCCAAGAATCCCATATATCTGAATCAGTATTAACGCACTTCCACAGACTGTTTGCAGCTGGACTCTGTTGTCGACGAGAGGAGGTGCTTTAGTCTACGTAGAGGGTTTGCCCCGGGTGAATCATGGTCCGGGGGGTCAGTTGGTTGATCTTCAGAAAATGCTTCAGATCCATATTGTGCAGCTGGGCGATTTTAAAGGGGCTGTCCCCGGACTTGACCTTATAGGTTTTGAGGCCGGCCTTGGAAACCGGCTGGGATGTTTTGCCGGGTATTTTGAGGACCTGCCCGATAGATAGATAGGAGCCCTGCAGGCCGTTGAGCTGCTGTATTTTACGGGTGGTGGTACCGTACCGCTTGGCGATAATCCAGAGAGAGTCGCCACTTTTAACCACATGCCGGGCCGGTACGGGCCCCGTAACCTTTACAGGTGTTTTCGCCGGTGTGCGGGTTACGACAACACCTCTGGTCGGAATTTTAAGCTTTTTGCCGGCCCGGATAAAATGGCTGCGCCGAATGTTGTTGGCCCGCATGATTTTGCTCACACTGGTGCGGTAGCGGCGCGCAATCACGGAAAGGCTTTCCCCCGGTCGCACCCGGTGATAAACATAAGCCGGCTGTGGCCGTGAAGTGATGGGCAGCGTATCGATTTTGGTAAGCAGGAGGTTGCCCTTACCGGTTGGAACCCGGAGGGTATACGGCTCGTCCGGCGTGATCTTGTAACGCAGCTCAGGGTTCAGTACTTTCAACTGGTTGTAATTGCTTCCAATAGCACTGGCCACATCTTTTAGATGTACCCGCCGGGTGAACTGGACCGTATCGTATTCCAGGGGCGGATCGGCGACCAATCCGGTCATGCCGTACTTTTCCGGATCCTGCAAAATGTGCAGGGTCGCCAGGAACCGCGGCACATAGCGAGCGGTCTCGAGGGGCAGGCGGATGTAAAGGTCCCAGAAATTATCCAGGTAATTGACGTTCTGGGTGCGAATCACCCGCAGAACGCGTCCCTCGCCGCAGTTGTAGGCGGCCAAGACCGTGGTCCAGTCGCCAAAGATCTGGTGCAGTTCTTTCAGGTAAGCCACAGCGGCCCGGGTTGATTTGACCGGGTCAAGGCGTTCGTCCAGGTAGGTGGTGCGCTTGAGCCCGAACTTGTACCCGGTAGAGGGAATGAACTGCCAGAGTCCCAAGGCCCGGGCCTTGGACAGGGCGTGCGACTTGAAGCCGCTTTCGATCAGGGGCAGCCAGGAAAGTTCGGTGGGCAGCCCGGCTTCCTGCAAGGCCGCCACAATAGCGGGACGGTACAGCCCTGAGCGACGGTAGGATTCTATGAAGAACTTTCTTTCACCGTTGGTGAAAAGTTTGATTTCAGCCTTGATATGGCGGTTCATGTCCATGGGAATGGCTTTGTGGTGGCCATTGACCACAATGTGCCGCGAGGCATATATTTCCAGAATCCGCTTGGAGATGAGAAACCGCAAGTCTTCCTTCTGCTGGATCAGCTTGGGATTGCTGGCTGTATCCACATCCAGGATCAGCGAGTACGCTTTATCCAATGCTTCCAGTGCGTTATCGAGTTCTCCCGCCTGCCAGAATTCATGGGAAGCCCGGATAAAGTCCAGGGCTTCATCCAGAGCGATTTCAATTTTTTTACCGTTTTCAGCCACGTTGCCGTTGGTCGGAGCACTGTTTTCCGTCAGGGTGGCCTCAGTATCGATTGCCTCGGGTAATTCCGCCGGCTGGGTGGGGTCGGCTACCACCGTGGCGGGTTCATCCTTTTGGCCTGCTTCAACCGGGTCAGAGGGGACTTCCGGCTTTTCGGCCTGGATCGGGGGCTGGGCATTATCGGGGAGGCTGTTTTTTATAACTGTCTGATTACAACCATAAAACCATGGGAGTACAATCAGGAGCAGAATCAATCTGAACAGGTTTGCCACGTAGAGTTCCTTATGCCAACAGGTTTTTAACAGGGCTGCATCGTGGGCATTAAATTTGTTATCCGAATTACACAACCCCCCTTACGCTTGTCAAGAGATATATAATTTACTATCGGCGATCTTGCCATAACCTTTAAGGGTGCTTATGTAAAGATGCTTAAATATTACTCATGGGTTGGGGGGCGATCCGCCGAGCGGCCGCCGCAACGACCCTAGCTTAATGGCAGCCGGTCAAGTAAGACGACCCGGGGTTACCTTATTATATAAGGACGCTCGCGGTATCTGTCAGAGAAAGTTCATAATTATGCAAAAAAACATCTTGACAGGCACAACGGGGTTTGACATATATACGCTTTTTAGGGCGCAGTGCGCCTGGGTGTTATTCGCAGCCGTATTTTTAATGCTGAAAACGGTTGCTTTGGGCCAGAGTAGCTCAGTTGGTAGAGCAGCTGATTTGTAATCAGCGGGTCGCGGGTTCGACTCCTGTCTCTGGCTCCAAGGATGTAAATATGGTGGGGTTCCCGAGTGGTCAAAGGGAACAGACTGTAAATCTGTCGGCGATGCCTTCGGAGGTTCAAATCCTCCCCCCACCACCAGCCTCAATGAGAGTCGTATGTAGGAGGTTCCGGGAAACCGGGGCCGCTGGTTAACTACGTGGCTTCCTCTGTAAGTCTGCGCTTCTTGAGGATCTTTTGGGTCTCACCGGGTCACCCGGGCCATTTGGTTCACCCAGCATTGAGCGGGAGTAGCTCAGTTGGAAGAGCTCCAGCCTTCCAAGCTGGAGGTCGCGAGTTCGAACCTCGTCTCCCGCTCCACACTTAAATGGGGTCCTGATGGCACTACAATCTGGAGAATACGGCAGCGATAAAGCCCACGTAGCTCAGTCGGTAGAGCGCATCCTTGGTAAGGATGAGGTTCATCGGTTCAATTCCGATCGTGGGCTCCAGCTTATGATTACAGGGACCCGAAACGTTATTGATTTCACGACGACAACAGGAGTCACGCGCCAGGCCGGATAACATGAAGTGCTCTATTGCATTTATGTGACATTGTGAGCCGTGCGGATAGGTAACGCCAAATACTTTATGGGAGGACGGGAAGATGGCCAAGGAAAAATTTGAGAGGACCAAGCCCCACGTGAACGTGGGAACAATCGGGCATATCGATCACGGTAAGACGACGTTGACGGCCGCGATCACCAAGCACAGTGG
>Ga0126329_10000020_pt1 | contig 105579 bp, 87 predicted proteins | sample InaspJWI85metaG_FD_104915 | JGI IMG/M metagenome (GOLD analysis project Ga0126329, IMG submission 104915) | Marine gutless worms symbiont microbial communities from Oahu, Hawaii - Inanidrilus sp. 2 OAHU.JWI-85 metaG | ecosystem: Host-associated > Annelida > Digestive system > Unclassified...
CCAGGGAGCGGCCGCTCCCTGGACGGTAAAATTCGTCAACGGCCTTCTGCGCAGTGTGGCGCGCGATCCCGAAGCCGTTCGTTTTCCGGATATGGCGTCTGATCCGGTGCAGGCCCTGTCCGTGCGTAAATCCCTGCCGGAATGGATGGTTGCCCGCTGGTTAGCCCGCTGGGGCCAGGAAGAATGTGTCCGCTTGTGTGCAGCGCTGAATGCAATTCCCCCACTTAGTCTGCGTACCAATACCCTCATGACGACCCGGTTGGATCTCATCGAGTCCCTGAATTCCGTCGCACCGGAAGTCATCCCCACTGTGCATTCTCCGGAAGGCATATTGCTGCAGGGAATGCGCACAGACCTGACGGCCATGCCCGGATTTACGGCCGGTGCCTTTCAAGTGCAGGATGAAGCGGCCCAATTGATCACCCACTGCCTGGCACTCAAGCCCGGCCAGCGGGTGTTGGATGCCTGCGCCGGGCTGGGTGGGAAGACCGGACATATAGCGCAGCTATTAGAAAATACAGGCCATATCATGGCTGTGGACACGGCCGGCCGCAAATTGGCGGCGCTGCAAAAAGAGATGCAGCGTTTGGGGGTCACCATCGTTGAAACCACCCGGCACGATTGGATGACGCCCCCCGATCCAAATGTGCTGGGCATGTTTGACAGGGTCTTGCTGGACGCACCCTGCTCCGGACTCGGTGTCCTGCGGCGCAACCCGGACACCCGCTGGCAGCGCACCGCCCTGGATCTCAAACGGTATGCCGTACGGCAGCAGGTCTTTCTCAATCATGTGGCGCCGCTTGTAAAGCCGGGCGGACTTCTGGTATATGCAGTCTGCAGTATGGAACCCGAGGAAAATGAGCAGGTTGTGCAACACTTTCTCAATCAAAACAAGGACTTTAGCAAGGTCGCGATTTCCATGGAGGCCGTGCATGCGTCGGCTGCGCTGACCGGGGCGGACCGCTGCTTGCGGACGTTTCCGCACCGCCACGCCATGGATGGATTTTTCGCCGTGAGCCTGCAACGCCGCATATGATATCCAAACTTCTTAAAATAGTTGTTCTACTGGCGGCTTTTGTTATTGCGGCCGGGGTCAGCGCCTACCTGGCGGTGACCCTGATTATCAAAGCTGAAGAGACGGTTGTCGTTCCGGCCCTCAAGGATAAAGAGGTCGTTTACGCCCTGCAGATGCTCAGCAACCTCGGCTTGAATACCCGGATAAAAGCGTCGCATTTCAGTGCGACCATACCGGCCAACCATGTCATTGACCAGGACCCGGCTCCCGGCGCGGAGATAAAAAAAGGGCGCAGCGTCAAATTGGTGATCTCGCGCGGTCGGCAATCCGTTACGATCCCCCAACTGGCCGGACTGCCACTCAGCCAGGCCTTGATTTTTTTAGAGGAGCAGGGCCTCTGTCCGGGGACCCGGGCCCATGCCCGGCATCCTAAACTGCGCGCAGATCGGGTTATCGCGCAATCACCGCAGCCCGGCCTCGAGATCAACCGGAATAATTGTGTGGATCTACTGATCAGCCTGGGGCCGTACCAAGATGCCTTCATCATGGCCGATCTGACCACTTTGCCCGTGGATGACGCCATCTTGAAAATTGAAACCGACCATCTGATCTTGGGCGATATAGCGAGTGCTATGACACAGGCCGTGCCCATGGACACGGTGGCCCACCAATCCCCTCACCCCGGTTACCGGGTTGTTACGGGTCAGGTTGTCCACCTGGGTGTCAATCGGGTCCGGACAGCCACCGACAGCCGCAATGGCTATGTCGCTCGTCCAGCTGCGTGGCTGTTTCACTATCGGACGGGAACGGGGTTCCTGAACCGACACATAAAAGTTCGTATTAACAGTAAAATATTCTCATACGATCTATTTGACGATTTCCTGCCCCCCGCTGATGAACTCCTGTTTTTAATCCCGCGCTTTGAAAATATCACCGTAATGCTGTATGAAGACGGTGAGCTGATAAAAACCATATTCCCGGGGAGTCGTTTGACGGATACCCACTGGTAACAGGAGTAACGACATGAAGAAGATTGCGCCCTCCATTCTCTCGGCCGATTTCGCCAAACTTGGTGACGAAATCCGCACGGTGGCTGCCGCCGGGGCGGACTGGATTCACGTGGATGTCATGGATGGACATTTTGTTCCCAACATCACCATCGGTCCGTTGGTCGTGGAGGCGATTCGTCCGGTGACGGACCTGCCCCTGGACGTGCATTTGATGATAGAGAATGCGGATCGTTACATACCTGAATTTGCCGCTGCCGGGGCGGATATTATTGCCGTGCAGACCGAAGCTTGCGTGCATCTTCACCGCACCTTGCAGCTCATTCGACAGCATGACTGCAAGGCCGGGGTGGTCCTCAATCCCGCGACGCCTATTGACGGTCTGGAATGGATTCTCGAGGATCTGGATCTGGTCGTTTTGATGAGCGTCAATCCTGGTTTCGGCTGGCAGAAATTCATTCCGGCTACCCTGAGAAAAATAGCCCGGATGCGCAAAATGATCGATGATCGGAGGCTGGACATTGAAATTGAAGTTGACGGCGGTGTGAACAGCGGGACGATCGCCGATATTGCCGCCGCCGGAACCGACGTATTTGTGGCCGGCTCGGCCATTTTCGGCAGTCCCGATTATGCCGCCACCATTTCCGAATTCAGACACCTGATCGAAGGAGCATAGCAACCATGCCGAAAATCCTGGTAATTCACGGACCGAATCTGAACATGCTGGGCAAACGCGAACCGGAGGTTTACGGAAGTGAGGGGCTGGAGGAGATCAATACCCGCCTCGCCGAACGGGCCCAGGCGTTAAACGTGACGCTGGATCTGTTTCAATCCAATCACGAAGGGCAGATTGTGGATAAAATTCAGGCGGCGGTGTCCCAGTGCAGCGCGGTTATCATCAATCCGGCCGCCTTTACCCATACCTCCGTGGCCATTCGCGATGCCCTGCTCATGCTCGAGGTACCGATCATCGAGATTCACCTTTCCAACATCTACAAACGGGAGCCTTTCCGGCACAAATCAATGCTTACCGATATCGCCACGGGACAGATATGCGGATTGGGAGCCCATGGATATTTACTGGCCTTGGAAGCGGCGGTAAACCTGATCTAAATTTTGGCAGGAGCCGGCACATCACCACCATTTCGTCAATTCAACCGTTGCGGTAACCGGGCATGACAACCCAAAAAACAAATCCCTTCGAATCCTGGAATATCGGTTCCGGACCAAAATTGATCATCGCCGGACCTTGTAGCGCTGAATCGGAAGACCAACTGCTCGGCACGGCCCGCGAACTGGTCGCTTGCAACATCGATGTCCTGCGCGCCGGCATCTGGAAACCGCGCACGAAGCCGGGTACTTTTGCCGGCGTCGGCGCAGAAGGCCTGGCCTGGCTGGCCCGGGCAAAACGGGAAACCGCCCTGCCGGTCATCGTTGAAGTGGCCACCCCCGGTCATGTGGCCGCCTGCCTGGAGCAAGGTATCGACCTGTTGTGGATCGGTGCGCGCACCACCGTGAACCCGTTCTCCATGCAGGCCTTGGCCGATGCTCTGCGTGGTGTGGACATTCCGGTGCTCGTAAAAAACCCGATCAACCCCGATATCGACTTGTGGCTTGGCGCCGTGGAGCGCCTATCCCGGGCCGGGCTGCAGAAAATCGCGGTGGTTCACCGCGGGTTTTCAGCGGCCAATGAGACCCTGTATCGCAACCGGCCATACTGGTCGATTCCCATCGAAATGAAACTCCGTCATCCGGAGATCCCTATCATTTGTGACCCCAGTCACATTAGCGGTGACAGCCAATTGGTGTTCGCGGTGGCGCAAAAAGCCCTGGATCTATTATTTGACGGGCTCATGATCGAAGCCCATATCGCCCCGGAGACCGCCCTGAGCGATGCGCGCCAACAGCTGGCCCCGGACCAACTTGCGCAGGTGTTGAAACGGTTGGACTTCAAACGCGCCCATTCAGACGATATCGAGTTTACCACCACCCTGGAACAGTTGCGCGAACAAATCGACCTGGCCGATGAATCCATCATCGCGGCGCTGGCGAAACGAATGCGGATCGTGGATGAAATCGGGCAGTACAAGCAAAAAAACCATGTTGCCATCCTGCAGCCGGAACGCTGGAAAGAGATCCTCACCAGCAGAATTGACGCCGGTCTCAAACTTAACCTGTCGGAACGTTTCATGCGGGAGCTTTACCGCTGTATCCATGCAGAATCGATTCTGCACCAGGAAGCCCAGTTTGGAGATGGTGATGCGTAGATTTTTCTAAATCGAAATCGGAAGCGACTTCCGCCAAGGACCGGTTGCCCTATTTTGCGATTTCGATCCCGATTCCGATTTCGATGCGTCACCCTGAGGATCGGACAGGTATCCACTTGGTCTGAAAACGCGAGAGGCCCAGATGAAAAAAACCAACACCGCAGGTGAAAATATCCCGGCCCAGGAAGCAGCCTGGACGTTCGGCGGCCAAACACCGGCTTCTTTTTCAGAGCACGTCCGTAAATCAGTGCCCTTTTACGATGCCGGACATGATCTGGTCTGCAAGCTGAGTGATTATTTTGTGAAAGATCAGTCGGTCTGCTACGATCTGGGGACATCAACGGGCACCCTGGCAGGTAAATTGGCCCGGCGGCACGCGCAGCGCGCGGGCGCACAATGGATCGGCATCGACCGCGAACCCGCGATGATTCAACAGGCCCGCAAGGAGAACGACGATTGCGCCAATCTCGAATTCGTAGTGGATGACATCCGCTTGTATCCTTACCAGCCGTCCGATCTGATCACATCGTATTACACCATCCAATTCGTCCCGCCGGCAGTGCGCCAAGATCTGTTCAACCGGGTCTTCAACACCTTGAACTGGGGCGGTGCCTTCCTGCTGTTTGAAAAAGTTCGGGCCTGCGACGCCCGTTTTCAGGATATCATCCAGACGCTCTATACCGATTACAAACTGGATCAGGGCTATACCCCTTCCGAGATCATCAACAAGGCCAAAAGCCTCAAAGGTATCCTGGAACCCTTCTCCACCCAGGGAAACCTGGACTTGCTGAAAAGAGCCGGTTTTGTCGACATCCTCTCTGTCTTCAAATACACGTGTTTTGAAGGTTTTTTAGCTATCAAGTAGTTGAAACCATTATATAAACGCAAAATTAGGCAGTTGCCCGTCTCGACAGCTCCTCCCGAAAATAAATCCTTGACAATTTTTTCGCCATATTATTGAGTAGATTTACTACTCAAAAAATCCCTGATGGATAAACCATGGAAAATCTATTTCAAGGATTGATTGCCTCTAAAACTCGGATAAAGCTCCTCACGCGTTTCTTTTTCAATCCTTTAACCAAGTCATACCTGCGGGAGTTGGCCAAAGAGTTCAGCCTATCAACCAACTCGGTTCGGGAAGAACTCAACCAATTGACCAAAACCCAGCTGCTCGTGTCGGAGAGAAAGGGTCGACAGGTCCTTTACGGCGCCAATACGGAGCACCCCCTTTTTCCGGAACTAAAATCGATGGTTGCAAAGGTGATGGGTGTCGATCAGGTTATCGACTCCATCGTTACCAGGCTGAGCGATCTGGAAGAGGCCTACCTGATCGATGACTACGCCGAAGGAAAGGATAGCGGCATCATCGACCTGCTTCTGGTGGGCAATATTGATGAATACCACCTTAATGATCTCAGCAGAAAAACCGAGCGTTATATCAAGCGCAAAATCAGATCGCTGGTCATGAGCCGGAAAGAATACCGTGAATTGGAAAGCCGGATCGCACATCGGCCACGGGTATTAATCTGGAAACGCCGGGAGGATTCAAAGACCAGACCGGGCTTTGCCGGCCCAATGTAATATTTATTATTTTATTGTTATTACATATAGTTACATACTTTTTTCTACTGTAGCTTAAAGGGCGGAGCTGGGTAAAGCCCTTTGGAGACATCCCTTGAAAACGTCAATCATCATACCAGTCTATAACGGCGCGGATACGATTGATGCGCTGGTGGAAAAGCTTTTACGCGAGCTTTCAGTCAATGATATCGAAATTGTATTGGTAAACGATGGTTCCAGTGACAACAGCGCCGCTGTTTGCCGGGCAATTCAGCAGCGCCATACTCGCCGGGTCATCTTTGTCGACCTTTCCAAGAATTTCGGCGAACACAACGCCGTGATGGCCGGCCTACGCTACGCGCGCGGCGATGGGGCCGTTATTATGGATGATGATTTCCAGAATCCGCCGTCGGAAGTTCGCCTGCTCGTGGCTAAACTGGATGAGGGCTATGACGTGGTCTATAGCCAGTATGAACACAAACACCACAGCATCTTCAGAAATCTGGGGAGCTGGTTCAACGGTATAATGGCCACCATCTTGCTCAAAAAGCCCAGAAATCTGTATCTCAGCAGTTTTAAGGCCCTGAACCGTTTCATGATTGACCAGATCATCCAGTACACCCAGCCCTACCCTTATATTGACGGTCTTATTTTCAGAGTGACCCGGAAGGTGGGCCGGGTGACCGTAAAACACTCCCCGCGCGCCAGTGGGAAAAGTAATTACTCGCTGGTCAGGCTGGTGCGCCTCTGGCTAAATATGTTTACCAATTTTTCCATCCTGCCGCTGCGAATTGCCACTATCCTGGGATGTATTACGGTACTGTTCGGAATTGTCATTGCCTCCCTGGCAGTGTATTGGGCCTTTACCGACCCCCTGGCTCCCCGGGGCTGGCCGACCCTGGTCTGTGCCATGGTGATATTCTCCGGAACCCAACTGCTGGTGCTCGGCGTAATCGGTGAATACCTGGGCCGCCTGTTTCTTGGTCAAAACGGTACCCCGCAATCCATTGTCCGGGAGGTCACCGCTGGGCAGGATCCGCCTAATCCCCCGGACGAGGTTGCGACGCGTTGAAAATCTGTTGGACCACACCGGCGCCGTCGGACACCATGTGGGGCCAATTGACCGATGTGGGCAGCATCCTGCCCCCGCTGGGCTTATGCTATCTGGCAGCTGTTGCCCGGGACCAGGGTTGGGACACCATTATCATAGACTGCTATGCCGAGAAGTTATCCACCCTGGCAGCCGGGCAGAAAATATCCGTATTTGCGCCGGATATTGTCGGCATCACTTCCACGACCGAGGAAATCGATGCGGCCGCCCGTCTGGCCGCGAATTTAAAACAACGGTGTCCGGACAGCCTTATCATCGTGGGGGGAGTCCACGTCACCAGCCTGCCCCGGGAAACCTTGGAAAGATATCCACAGTTCGACCTGGCCTTTATCGGCGAATCTGAAGCGACCTTGCCTGAGTTTCTCGAGGCCTATCGTAAGGGCCGATCGTTTACGCCCATCGCCGGTCTGGCATTAAGACAACCGGCGGCGGATCATCAATCGGGCCGCAATCAGTCCGCTGCGGTCTATCTGACTCCAGCGAGACCGCCGATTGGGGACCTGGATGATCTACCGCTCCCGGCTTTTGACCTATTACCGCCTCTGGACCGCCACTACCGCCCGGCAATTTACAACTATCAGCGGTTGCCGGCCGCCGGACTGGTGACCTCCCGCGGCTGTCCCGGGAAGTGTTCGTTCTGCGACCGCTCGGTGTTCGGCAACCGCCTGCGCATGCTGTCCGCAGACCGGATCCTGGACATCATCCGCGAATTGAAATGCCGATACGCGATCCGGGAGATCTGTTTTTATGATGATACCCTGGTTGCCCATCGCGAGCGTTTTGAAGCCCTGTGTAAACGCTTGATTGCTGAGAAGATGGATATTACCTGGTCGTGCAATGCCCGGGTCGACATGGTCGACCCCGACCGGCTGCATCTGATGCGCCGGGCCGGGTGCTGGCAGATTTCATACGGCATCGAAAGTGGTGACCAGTCCCTGCTCGATGTCCTGAAAAAGCGGATTTCACTCGCCCAGGTAGAAAAAGCCGTCGGCTGGAGCCGGGCGGCCGGATTGACGGTAAAAGGCTACTACATGATCGGGATACCCGGTGAAACGCACGCATCCCTGCAAAAGACCGAACAGCACCTGCTCCGGCTGCCCCTTGATGACATCCTGGTCGAGTATTTTACCCCGTTTCCCGGTTCTGAGCTTTATGAGCAGCTTCTGGCGCAGGATGAAGATCTGCCGGACTGGTCGCATCTGAACACCTTTGAGTTGGCCTATGTGCCGCAGGGTCTTGATCGTCAGACCCTCAAGACCGCATACAAACGCATCATCAAGAAGTTCTATCTGCGCCCTCGGATTATTTGGTCCTATATCCGCCGTTTTACCAACCCCTTAAAAATGATGGCGCTGGCACGGGCCTTCTTCAAATTGATAAGATCCGGCTGACACGTGGAACACGCCCTTTACGAACAGGTCTATCAACTACAGCAGACCCATTGGTGGTTCATGGCCCGGCGGCACTATGTCACCGCCCTGCTGCACCGCTACGCGATCGCAGGACCTGTGTTGGATGTCGGCTGCGGTCCGGGATCCATGCTCTCGTTTCTGACGCGCTATGGTCGCGTCACGGGCCTCGACCCCTATCGGCCGGCCTTGAAGATGGCCGGCCGGCTGTTCAACGGTCCCCTGGTCCAGGGCGGCATCGAACAGTTACCCTTCCGCGGGCATCAGTTCCACCTGGTGACCGCTTTTGAGGTCCTTTACCACCGTGGTGTGCAGGATGTCACCCGGGCACTCCGGGAACTTTGCCGGGTCCTGGTGCCCGGAGGCTACCTGATTGTGGCCGATTCCGCGTACTAAGCTCTGGCCTCCGGACACGACCGGGCTTCCCATGCCGCCCGTCGGTTCTCCCGGCGTGAATTGAAGCGTCACCTGGAAGCGGCCGGCCTGGAAATAGAAACGGCCACTTATGCTTATGCAGCCGTGCTGCCGGTCGTATTCCTGTTCAGGAAACTGCAGACCTTCATAAAACCGTCGGCCGAACCAACCGCTGACTTGACGGCTGTTCATCCCTGGATTAACCGGGCCCTGATCAGGTGGTTGGCCTTCGAAGCCCGCCTCACCCGACTCGGTCCCTGCCCTTTCGGCCTCTCGGTTCAGCTGGTGGGCAAAAAACCTGCCGCCGCAATTTAACTGTTTTGAAAATAGCCTTCTACAATCCCCCGGCCCCCACTCCGATCATACGGCGCTACATGTGCAGCTACAATGCCGGGTCCAATCTCTATCCCAATATTGAACTGCTGGCCCTGGCCGCCGCTGCGCGTGTGAACGGACACACGGTGGTCTATATCGACTGCATCGCCGAAAAACTGACTGCCCCGCAAGGCATCGCCCGCGTGCGCAGCTTTGGAGCCGAAATACTGGTCGGGATCTGCGGTCTCGAATGTTTCCGCGATGACGTTGAAGAGATGAAGGCTGTCAAAACGGCGCTGCCGGAAGTATTCGTAGGGTTGTTTGGCTATTACCCAACCCTCTATCCTCAAAGATGCCTGGATGAAGGTCTTGATTTTGTTTTAATGGGCGAAGGAGAGCCCGGCCTGCAGGCCCTGGTAGCGGGACGCTTGTCCGCACCCGGCCTGTCGACACCGGGGCAAATCAATCCAGCCGCGCCCCGCCTGACGGATCGTCAGTTTAACGAACTGCCCGGCCCGGCCCATGATTTGGTCGACCCGACCCGCTATTCCGAACTAGGCCTGGGCGCCTCCCTGACAGTGGCGCAATTCACCCGCGGCTGTCCCTATCCCTGCCGTTATTGCATCCGAACCTACGGTCGCCGAACGGTCAGGCGCTCGCTCCGCAATGTGCTGGATGAGTTCACGTTCATCAAGCAGCAGGGCATTGCCCACGTACGCATTTTAACGACACCTTTCTGACCGATCGCCAGTGGGCCACGGATATATGCGCGGGCCTCATACGGACAAATCTGGGTCTGACCTGGGGTGCACTGTGCCGGGCGGATAATATCGATACCGATCTGTTGCAGCTTATGAAGAAAGCCGGCTGCAAACGCCTCTTCATCGGCATCGAGTCCGGTTCCCAACGGATATTGGACTACTATAGGAAGGGATATCGGGTAGAAGCAATCGCCCCGCAGGTTCGCCAAGTCCGGCGCGCCGGGATAGAGGCCGTGGGATTCTTTATCCTTGGAGCCCCGATTGAAACATGGGCGGATGTGCGCAAGAGCATCGACCTGGCCAAACGCTGCAACCTGGATTTCGTCATCGCCACCAAACTGGTGGTCTATCCGGGCACGGACCTGGAAAGCGAAATCGGCCATCAAAGCCGGGTCAATCCCTGGGCGGCGGAACACACTTTTGCGGACAGCTACCGCGAACAGGAAATCATGGAATGGGAGCGCCGCTTTTATCGAGCGTTTTACAGCAGCCCGGCCGGCATCCGGACCGGTATTCGCACACTGCTTAGAGACCCCCGGCGGGCCTTCCAATCATCACTGGAAGTCCTGCGATTTGCAATTGCCGACAAGGACGGCGACCATCATCCGGATTACCTTTGATCCACTTCGTCCTAAAATGCGCGTACTCATCCTAAACCCCCCGGCGGAACATACCATTTCCGAATATCCGGACAGCGGCGGGGAATCCTTCATTGAAACGGAGGACTTTGGCAATTTTCCACCGCTGGGGGCTTTATATGTGTTGTCCTACCTGGAAAAAAACAGTGCCGGCCACGACCTGTTTTTCAAAGACTGCGTTGCCGAGGAAATTTCTCAGGCCGACCTATCGCAGGTCATAGCAGCGATACGACCGGATGTCGTCGGCATCACCAGTTTCACGATTTACCTGATCGATGTCTGCCAGGCCGCCCGGACAGTACGCGCGGCCGCCCCTCGGGCCCACCTGTGCCTGGGCGGGCATCATCCCATCGCGTTTCCTTTCGAAGCCGCTTCCCTGCCGGAATTCGATTCCATCGTCGTCGGGGAAGGTGAAAAAGCGTTCACAGATCTGGTGTCCAACCTGGCGCAGGGCGGGGACATTACCCGTATACCGGGGGTGTATACCGCCGCTTCGATTCAGGCCTGGAAGCACCGTGTCCATAAAGACAACCGCTTTCTTGGCAATCTACCCGTACCGGCAGCCTATATCGAAGAGATCGACTCCCTGCCACCGCCCAACCGCGCCTACATTCGACATATCTCTTACCGGAGCGTTGTCGGGGTCAGCGGCGACCTCGCCACCATCATTTCTTCGCGGGGTTGTCCCTATAAATGCACCTTTTGCGATGTACCCTATAAAAAGTACCGGCACCGTTCGGCCGCCCAGGTCGTGACCGAAGTCGAAGCCTGCCTGGACATGGGGTACCGAGAGATTCACTTCTACGATGACCTGTTTAACATCACCGCCCGCCGGGTCAATGATTTTTGCCGGGAAGTCGATCAAAGGGGGCTGCGATTTCCCTGGAGTTTCAGGGGGCGGGTCAATGCAGTAACCGAACAATCCCTCCGGGTGCTGAAACAAGCGGGCTGCCGGCTGATTTCTTTCGGTGTCGAAACCGGTACGGACAGAGGCCTGCGGCTGCTTAAAAAGAATACCACGGTTAACCAGGTCCAGAAGGTGTTCCGCTGGTGCCGCCGATTCGGCATCAAGACGTTGGCCGACTACATGATTGGCCTGCCTTTCGAGAAAACAGCGGTTGATATCCAAAGGAACATCGATTTTCTAGTCGCTTTGGATCCTGACTATGCGCAGGTGTCGATCCTATCCTTATACCCCAATACCGTCCTGTTTCAAGAGGCGGTTGACCGGGGACTGGTTGCGGAGGGAAAATGGGAGGCTTTTGCCCGGAATCCGCAGCCCGGGTTTGCGGTGGATCACTGGGAAGAGTTCTTCACTGCGGGCCAGCTGGCCGAATTCCAAAAAAAAGCGTATCGCCAGTACTACCTGCGGCCGGCTTATGTCTTCCGCAGCGTGCTGAATACCCGGTCCCTGTATGAATTCAAAACCAAGGCCGCCGGCCTGCGCAAACTACTTTTCTAAAACAGGACGTGAAACCATGCAACTATTTGAAAATAGTCGGGTTTTAATCACCGGCGGACTGGGTTTCATCGGCGCCAACTTAGCACGCCGTCTGGTGTCTGCAGGCGCTCGGGTCATGCTGGTGGACAGCTTGATTCCGGAGTATGGCGGCAACCTTTTCAATATCTCCGGCATCGAAAACCGGGTGGCGGTCAATATCTCGGATGTCCGGGATGAACACGCCATGCGGTACCTGGTTCAAAAACAGGATTATCTTTTCAACCTCGCCGGCCAGACCAGCCACCTGGACTCCATGCACGATCCCTACACCGATCTGGAAATCAACAGCCGGGCCCAGCTATACATCCTGGAAGCCTGTCGCTACAACAATCCCGGTATTCGTATCGTTTTTGCCAGCACCCGCCAGGTATACGGCACACCGGAGTACCTCCCGGTGGATGAAAAACACGCCCTGCGACCGGTGGATGTCAACGGAATCAATAAAGTGTCCGGCGAACAATACCACCTCCTTTACAACAATGTATACGATCTCTGGTCCTGTGCGCTGCGGCTTACCAACACCTACGGACCCTGCATGCGCATCAAGGATACCCGGCAAACGTTCCTGGGCATCTGGCCGCAAATTACTGGAAGGCGAGGCTATCAAGGTTTGGGGGGGCGAACAGTTGCGGGATTTTACCTATGTGGATGATGTGGTGAGGGCTATCATGATGGCGGCTACAAATGAAAAGGCCCGGGGGCAGGTATTCAACCTGGGAGGGCTTGAACTGTTCAATCTCGGAGAACTGGCAAAACTGATCATAAACGTAAACGGTTCGGGCGATTACGTGGCACGCAGCTTTCCACAAGACCGCCGCAAAATCGATATTGGCGACTACTATGCCGACTTTGCCCTGATCCGGGAAACGCTCGGCTGGCAGCCTCAAATTGGATTTGCGGAAGGTATTGAAAAGACGCTGTCTTACTACCGCCGGCATTTAACCCACTATATCTGAGACGATAACACAATGCCCAAGTCATCCATAGCGCGCATAAACCCGGCTGACCCGCATGCCGGCTATCTTGCCCGGAGCGCAGAGATCGACGCGGCCATCCAGCGGGTCCTGGAAAATGGCCGTTACATCCTGGGTCCGGAGGTCGCGCGTTTTGAAGAGGAATTCGCCGATTACCTATCACAACCGCATGCTATTGGGGTCGGCAGCGGAACAGATGCCCTTGTCCTGGCACTCAAAGCCGGCGGTGTCGGACCCGGTGATCTGGTGCTCACGGCCTCCCTGACGGCCGTTGCCACGCTATCCGCCATCGAGCAAACAGGCGCCGCACCCCTTTTCGCAGATATCGATCCGCACTCTTACACGTTGGCACCCCACGCCTTGGAAGAGACAATCAATGGGCTGAGAGACTCGGCCGGGGGAACAAATTACCCCCGTCTGAAAGCCATCGTTCCCGTGCATCTATATGGCTGCCCGGCCGATATGCCCGGCATCATGGAAATTGCGCACCGACACGACTTGCTGGTCGTGGAAGATTGTGCCCAATCGCATGGGGCGGCCATCGATGGCGTCAAGACAGGCTGCTGGGGGGATCTGGCGGCATTCAGTTTCTATCCAACCAAGAACCTCGGAGCCCTTGGAGACGGCGGTGCCGTCGTCAGCTCGAATGGAGGCCTGGCCGACCGGGTGCGACAGATGCGGGAATATGGTTGGAACGAGCAGCGCATCAGCATGATGCCCGGTATCAACAGCCGCCTGGACGAGCTGCAAGCCGCTATTTTGCGTGTCAAATTAACCCACCTGGAAGCCGCCAATCAACGACGCCGCGAGATTGCCGCCGCTTACCTTGCGGCCTTATCCAAAAGCCCGTTGACTTTGCCCGCACCCGTCGCGGGGCGCACGCATGTCTACCATCAATTCGTCGTCAGAAGCGGCGCTCGCAACCGATTACAACAGCACCTGCGCACACAGGGGGTTGCCACGCTGGTACACTACCCACTGGCCGGACACCAGCAGCCGGCCTACGCCAAGCCGGACTATCGACCGCTCCCTCTGCCCCAGACCGAAGCTGTAACCAATGAGGTCCTGAGTCTGCCAATGTTTCCGGAATTGACGGATGCCGCGATTCTTGCCGTTTGCGCGGCTGTCGACACGTTCAGACCTGGATCTTGACAGAGCCTTTAGTCCGATACAAACTCGATCAGGGCGATTCCGTCCGAAATCATCAATAAAACCAGAAGCCTCAAGAGAGTCCTGGAACCCTGTTCAACCCAGGGCAACCTGGATCTTTTAAAAAGAGTCGAAATGGTTTATATCAACAATATTTTCAAATACATGTGTTTTAAGGGCGTTCTATTAATAAAATAAAACCTTGACAAGTTTGCAAGTATATTATTGAGTAGTTTAACTACTCATTAACAATATTTTGGGAACCCATGGATAATCTATTTCAAGGTCTGATCGCATCCAAAACCAGGATCAAGCTGCTTACCCGCTTTTTTTTCAATCCCCTGACCAAATCATACCTGCGTGAGCTCGCGAAAGAGTTCAGCCTTTCAACCAACTCAGTCCGGGAAGAATTGAACCAACTGACCAAGACCCAGATACTCGTTTCGGAAAAAAAGGGCCGCCAGGTTCTCTACGGTGCCAATACCGGGCATCCCCTTTTCCCCGAATTGAAATCCATGGTTGCAAAAGTCATGGGCATTGACCAGGTAATCGATTCAATCATCACCCGCCTGGGCGCTCTGGAAGAAGCGTATCTGATTGACGATTACGCCGAAGGTAAGGATACGGGCATTATCGACCTTCTGCTGGTGGGCGACATCGACCATTATCATCTGAACGATCTAAGTCGGAAAACGGAACGCTATATCAAACGCAAAATCCGTTCGCTGGTCCTCACCTCGCATGAGTATGCTGAAACAGGCAAGCGGTTTGATACCAGACCGAAGGTTTTAATTTGGGAAGCCAAGGGCCGTTCTTAATATTTTTATTTTATTTCAAGTATTTAAATTCTGTCCTGAAGAGTAATCCAAGGGGCGGAGCTATCTCCACCTCTCCCCTATTGCTACCCGGCGCAGAGTGTTAACCGGCCGCTTTTCCCATTAATTTAATGCTTGCAAACCATGTTCAACAATCACAGCCACTATGAAGGCCAAGATCTTGCGGTCGTCATTCCAACCAAAGATAGACCGAAAAAGGTCGGCGACCTGTTAACCTCCATCCAGGCGCAGTCCATTCCATGCGGCCGGATCATTATTATCGATGGCAGCGAAAGCGCCCAAAGCGTTGCCCGGGCATTTGAATCCGTCCTGCCGGTCGAATACTATCGCTGCAGACCCCCGGGCCAAATTCGCCAGCGGAATATGGCCATCGGATTATTGACCCCGGAGACACCGCTCGTTTGTCTGTTCGATGACGATATTGTTTTGGGTGACCTCGCCCTGGAAACCATGCTGGATTTTTGGAATTGCCACAGTCAAGCAACGGCCGGGGTATCTTTCAATGTTACGAACAACACTCCGGATCGGTTCACACGCCTGCTTGAATTTGTATCCGGCGGCCGCATAAAAGGCGGCCGGGTTTTCAAATCCGGCCTGACAACATCCAACTGTCAAGTTCCCCATGATTTAAGGACCCAATGGCTTTGCGGCGGCGCTACGGTCTGGCGTCAGGAAATTCTCAGGCGCTACTCACACCGTGAAATCCCTGCCCGCTGGGCCATCAATGAAGATCTGATTTTCAGCTATCCCATTGGCAAAAAGTTTCCATTGTATGTTTGTGCGGCCGCACAGGTCCGGCATGAACACGAGTATGACTATGCGGCCACCGATCAGTTTCACTTTAAAGGAATGTATGAAACCATGTGGCGCATCTATTTCATACGCCGCAACCCTGAGCTCTCCCTGAACCGGTTTCTGGGCCTGCTCATTATGATGGCGCTAAGTAATTTCCTCGGGGGGCTTTGCACAGGGGAAAGGCATTCTATTAGGTACGCCTGGGGCCAGCTTGACGGCGCTCGAAAAATACTGCGGGCAGGGTCGGACCTTGACCGCATAGTGGCGGTGTTGACCGACCCGTCCTGATAACTTTTTGACGGAGAACAATCATGCTGAACGGAAAAACCATACTGGTAACCGGCGGAACCGGCTCATTTGGCAAAAAGTTTGTGGAGATCGTGCTGCAACGTTACCAGCCGGCAAAATTAATCGTATTCAGTCGGGACGAATTAAAGCAATTTGAAATGTCCCAGAAATGGAGCCCTAAAAAATATCCCTGCATGACCTATATGCTTGGGGATGTTCGTGATCGCATGCGGGTATTTCGGGTACTGAACGATGTCGATTATGTGGTGCACGCTGCTGCCATGAAGCAGGTCCCGGCTGCCGAGCAAAACCCGGCCGAATGTATCAAGACCAATATCATCGGCGCCATGAACATCATCGACGCGGCCCTGCACAATCGGGTAAAACGGGTCATCGCCCTGTCAACGGATAAAGCCTGCAACCCGGTCAATCTTTATGGCGCCACCAAGTTGTGCTCCGATAAACTTTTCATTGCCGCCAATGTGTTCAGCGAAAATGGCGGCCGCACGCTGTTTTCCGTGGTGCGTTACGGCAATGTACTCGGCAGCCGTGGTTCGGTCGTGCCCTTTTTCCAGGAACGAGCCGAAACAGGGGTATTGCCGATTACCGATCCCAGAATGACCCGGTTCTGGATTACCCTGGACCAGGGGGTTCATTTTGTCCTGCGGGTTCTGGAGCTTACCAAGGGCGCCGAGATTTTCATCCCTAAAATCCCTTCCATGCGGATAACCGACCTGGCGACAGCCCTGGCGCCCGACTGTAAACAGGAGACCGTGGGTATTCGCCCGGGTGAGAAATTGCACGAAACCCTCATCGGTAAAGATGAGGGCCGCAATACCACGGAGTATCGTGATTGCTATATTGTCCGTCGCGATCCAGCCGACCAGACGGCATTGTCCGATGACCAGGATGACGGACGTCCCTGCCCGGACGGTTTCGCCTACACATCCGACAAGAATCCCGACCGGCTTTCCATTGCGGCCCTGCGCCAGACGCTCCAGGAAATATCGGCTGACTACGCTATCGAAGAAACCCGCTGGTCATTGGATGACGTCCCCCAATAAAACGAAAACAGGTTTAGCCGTACGATGATGCCGACCCAATCCAAAAAACGTCTATTGATTACCGGCGTAAGCGGGTTACTCGGCAACAGCCTGGCCCTGCACTTTAGAAATATTTACACTGTGTACGGTCAGTACAACTACCACCCGGTTCAAATCGATGGGGTGGTCACTCTGCCAGCTGATTTAACTGACGCGGATCAGGTAGCAACCTTACTGGAGGACCTGCAGCCGAATATTGTCATCCATTGCGCCTCCCTGGCCAATGTCGACGAATGCGAATCCAGGCCCCAGGCGGCTATCGAAATCAACACTACGGCCACCGGCCGGGTGGCAACGGTGACCCGTAAGCAAGGCGCTCAGTTGGTGTATATTTCCACCGATTCAGTCTATGCGGATTCCCTCAATTCACATCGTGAAAACAAGCGGCTAAACCCGCAAAACGTATACGGGCAGACCAAGTACGACGGCGAGCAACAGGCCTTGATAAATACCGACTGCTTGGTACTGCGCACCAATTTCTTCGGTTATAATATCCGCGATAAGCATAGCCTGGCAGAATGGATCATCGCCCGGCTAAGCAGCAAGGAGATGATTCACGGTTTTACCGATGCCTTCTTTTCTACCATTTATACCATGGAACTGGCGCGGGTCATTGAAATAGCCCTCCAGCGTAAGTTATCCGGTATTTTCAACTGCGGCAGTCCGACGCCCTGTTCCAAATTTGAGTTCGCCCAAAAATTAGCTCGCCGTTTTGGCTACCCTGAAAAACTTATTCTGCCAGGCAGCATTGATGACCATTCCCTCAAAGCAAAGCGCGCTAAAAATCTGGGGATGGATGTCAGCCGGCTCGAAAAAGCGCTGAACTATCCCATGCCGGACCTTGAATTCAGCATTGAATCTTTTTTCCGGGATTCAGTTTCCAAGACCAGACGGCCGATGCGCCGGGCGCCGTCAGGTGCTGGTGCAAGAGAGTTCATCCCCTACGGTTGTCAATCCATAAATTCCCGGGATATTGCCGCCGTCACAACTGTCTTAACGTCTCCCTGGATTACCCAGGGACCAGCCATAACCGCTTTCGAAAAAAAGCTGGCCCACCGCTGCGGCGCCCGATATGCCGTTGCCGTCAACTCCGGGACAGCCGGCCTGCACATTGCCTGCCTGGCCGCCGGAATCGAACCAGGAGACGAGGTCATCACCTCGCCCAACACCTTTGTGGCTTCCGCCAACTGCGTCGTTTACTGTGGCGGCAGACCGATCTTTGCCGATATAGATGCCCGTTCTTATAACATCTCTCCAGACACCATCGCCGGGAAGCTCTCCGCCCGCACCCGCGCAATTATCCCGGTTCATTTTGCCGGGCAGAGTTGTGATATGGAAGCAATCGCCAAGCTGAGCCGTTCGGCCTATTCGCGTTTCGGTAAGAAACTACGCATCATCGAAGATGGCTGTCACGCTCTTGGATCAGAACACCGGGGAGCGCCGGTTGGAGCCTGCACCTACTCCGACATGACTGTCATGAGCTTTCACCCCGTAAAACACATCACGACCGGCGAAGGCGGCGCGGTCCTGACAAACGATGAAGAACTCTACCACCGTTTAATACGGATGCGGTCACACGGGATTACCAGCGATCCAGAAGCATTACAAAGGAATGAATGCGCATTTGAATCGGCCACTACAGACGGTCGTCCCATGCAGCGTACCTGGTATTACGAACAACAGGAGCTCGGCTTCAACTACCGCATTACCGATATTCAGTGTGCCCTGGGTATCAGTCAACTTGAACGTCTCGATCATTTCCGCCAAAAGCGCCGGGGGATAGTTCGGGCCTATAATGAGGCTTTTGGCAGCAGCAGTGTTATCCAGGTCCCCTACGAATCAGGTCACTGCAATAGTAACTTTCACCTGTATGTTCTGCAGTTCGATTATAATAAAATCGGCTTGAGCCGACCGGAATTCATGGAACAACTGCAGCAGCATGGCATCCAAACCCAAGTGCACTATATTCCGGTGCACACGCAACCCTATTATCAACAAAATTTTGGTTACAGATGGGGTGATTTTCCCATAGCTGAAGCATACTATCAGCAATGTCTTTCAATCCCCTCTTTATCCAGCAATGAGCAAGGATGAATCCAATAGGGTAATCGCTGCAATAACAGGAATTGTTAGGAGATACACGTGACTTTAGAAGAATCCTTGACCATGCAGGCTCGTGCAAAAACCCGCATACCGGGGATGACGCAGTTACTCTCAAAACGTCCAGACATGTTCGCCCCGGGGGCCTGGCCCGGGTACTTTAAAAAATCACAGGGTGCGGAAGTCTGGGACCTCGATAACAACCATTATCTGGACATGAGCATTTCGGGTATCGGTGCCAATATTCTCGGATATGCGGACCCTGATGTCAACCGGGCAGTGATCAAAGCAGTAGAACTGGGAACCAGCAGTTCTTTAAACTGCCCGGAAGAGGTTCAACTAGCAGATTTGCTCTGTGAAATACACTCTTGGGCGGACATGGTGCGGTATACCAGAGCTGGTGGAGAGGCAATGGCCATGGCAGTTCGTATAGCCCGAGCATACACACAGAAAGACCTGGTTGTGTTCTGTGGATACCATGGTTGGCATGATTGGTACTTGGCTGCCAACCTGGGCGATGATGACAACCTTGCGCAACAATGCTTGCCGGGGCTCGATCCCGCAGGCGTACCCCGGGGTCTCAAGGGAACAGCGATACCCTTTCACTATAATCAACTCGACGAATTTGAAGCCGTTGTACACACGCATGCCGACAAAATCGCCGCTATCGTCATGGAGCCGCTGCGCAGCGAATATCCCCACGACGGTTTTCTCGATACGATCCGACAGACGGCGAATCGTATCGGGGCGGTTCTGGTTTACGATGAAATTTCGGCCGGCTTCAGATTGACGACTGGTGGGGCGCACCTGCTCCTAGGGGTTGAACCGGATTTGGCTGTCTTTTCGAAAGCAATGGGCAATGGATATCCGATATCAGCCGTCATCGGCCGACGGCCGTTTATGGAAGCCGCTCAGGGAACGTTTATTAGCAGCACCAATTGGACTGATCGGGTTGGACCCGTGGCCGCCATCGCGACCATCGAGAAGCATCGCCGTCTGAATGTGGCCGCCCACCTTGAAAAAATTGGCAGTCTCGTACAACAGGGTTGGGGCGAGATTGCAGCGGAATGCGGCCTCGACATCTCGGTAGCCGGTATCAAACCCGCTTCCTACTTTATCTTTAATTATGATAACGCCCTGGCACTAAAGGCGCTGTTCATAAGGCTGATGCTCAAGCAGGGTATCCTCGCGTCAAATTTACTGTATGTGATGTACGCCCACAAGCGCCCTCATGTAGATCAGTATCTAACATCGGTAAGGCAGGTTTTTGGGGAAATCCGAAGAGCCATGGACGCCGGCAAAGTTGAGACCCTGATTGACAATCAGCCGGCATCTTCAGGTTTTAAACGCCTTGCCTGAAACAACCACAACTGAGAAAAAAAGTGAAAGTACTGCTGGTTAATCCACCCATTCGTGAATGGGCCAAACCAAACTGCTTCCCAGAGGGATTGGGTATCCTGGCAACGTGCCTTAAAAATGCCGGTCACCAGGTAGCAGGACTCGATATCAATGCCCACCGTTACGACAAGGAAAAAGTCTACCAGATTATCGCTGAAGCCGATTACGATCTCGTGGGAATGGGGGGGCTCATCACCACCTATCCTTATATGGTCTGGTTCTCGAAGATCTGCAAAGAACTCCACGCCGATAAGCCAGTCATCCTCGGGGGCAATGCCGTAACCCCGATACCGGAACTGATTATGCGAAACACCTTAGCGGATATAGCTTGTGTTGGGGAAGGCGAACACACGCTTGTCGAAGTCGCTGACGCCTTCGAGCAAGGACAACCCCTCCAGGGGGTTGCCGGCATATGGTATCGGAACGAAAAAGGTGAAATCGTCGAGAACCCCATGCGGCCGATTATCAAGGATTTGGATCTCATTCCCTGGGCGGACCGGACCGTTTTCCCAACGGAAATTTATCTGGAAAATGCAGTAGGGCCGATCAACAGAGACAAATGGAAAGGGGGTACAGCCAATACCGAAACCAGAAAATCTTTTATTGTGCGCGTGTCACGTGGGTGCCCCTATCGCTGCACCTTCTGCTACCACGACTTTATGGGACAGGGGTTTCGAATGCGTTCGCCAGAGGCAATTACAGATGAGATCCAGTTTATCCATGAACGCTACGACGTCACCTATTTTGGGCTCGGCGATGACTTGGCGACTGCCAACCGCCGTAAATTCACGCGGGTATGTGAGTTGATCAAGGAGCGTAATTTGCACATCGAATTTGGCACTGCCGTACGTGCAAACCTGGTAAAGGAAGACTTTCTCTGGATGTTGAAAGAATCCGGTTGTGATGCGGTCAGTATGGGGGTTGAATCCGGCAGTCCGAAAATACTTGAGATTATGAATAAAAAGGTGACCCTGACCCAGCAAAAAAACGCTGTTCGCCTGGTAAAGAAAGTTTTCGGCAACCTGGTAGCCTCTTTCATTGTTGGCTACCCGGGGGAAACTCTCCAAACAATCCAGGAGACCATTGATTTTTGCAAAGAGATGGAACTGGAGCCGGAAGTCATTTTTTACGCCACGCCCTATCCGGGGACGTGGCTCTACGACGAGGCTCTCCGAAGGGGCTTGATTGTCGATCAGCATGCCTACCTTATGAACATAGGTGAACAGGGCGAACGTCCCGCTGTGAATTTTACCGAATGGAGTGATGATGAACTCATTGCCATCAAAGAACAGATGGCGGTAGAATTGAATGCCTCCAGCAAGGGCTTTACGGTGGAAAGCAATATAACAAAAAGGAAAGTCCACTAAATGGCAACCATCATGGTAGTAGGGTGCGGGTCCATCGGGAGCCGGCACATTCGTAACTTATTGGCATTGGACCAGGACGTGATAGCCTGCGACTCCGCGCCGGAGTGCCGGGCTATTTGTCGTCGAGATTATAAAGTAACAGTCTGTGATGATATGGCTGCAGGCCTTTCCACGGGTTGTGACGGTGTGATCATTGCATCGCCCTCCCAACTGCATTTCGAGCAAACCCGCCTGGCCCTGGAAAATGGAAAACCGGTGCTGGTGGAAAAACCGGTAACGACCAATTTGGAGGATGCAATCGCTCTTGTAGATATCGCCAAAGAATATAGCGGGATATTGCTCAATGGTTTCAACATGCGCTTTCATCCAGCCATCCAATGGGTAAAAGAAATGCTTGTGAATGACACCATCGGAAAAGTTTTTGCAATGCGAGCCATGGCCGGCTACTACCTGCCGGACTGGCACCCGGAGACAGACTACCGATTGAGTTATAGTGCCAACCGCAGTCTGGGGGGGGGATCCTTGCTGGACGGAATCCATGAACTAGATTTCATCCATTATTTCTTTGGAAGCGCTACCCAGGTATTTTGCATAGGCGGCAAATTGAGTAATCTTGAAATCGATACGGAGGATATGGTCGAGCTAACCCTGAAAACCGAAAACGGTGTTCACCTGGCCGTTCATATGAACTATCTGAACCGCACTCGTCAGCGGGATTTTCAGATTATTGGAGAAAAGGGCATTATCAAATGGGATAGTACAGATGGAAAAGTACGCCACTTTGATGCCGACTTACAGTGTTGGTTGGTGCGGGATATGGACTTTGAATTTCACATTAATGATACCTACATGAATGAAGTACGCCATTTTCTCGATCTGGTGAATGGCAAGGCTACCTCGCTTAACGATGAGAGAGAGGGGCTTGCGACGCTGGCTGTGGTTGAAGCAGCGAAAGCCTCTATGGCCTCTGGAGAGAATATCGACATCCGGGCGTTTCTTGAAAGTCAGGGATATGGTTCCTGATTTTCCTACTTTCATCCAAATTTTTAAAGCTACTTGTCGGAGGAGCAGATGATCGGAGCCATTATCCAAGCCCGGATGACCTCGACACGGCTTCCCGGGAAAGTCTTAAAACACGTTTCAGGGCGTCCGCTTCTGGAATATATGCTGGAGCGCCTGCGCTGTGTAAATCATCTGGAAACAATCATTATCGCCACTACCCAAAACGCTTCAGATGAACCCATCGTTTCTTTTGCTCAAAAGCACGGGGTACCGTTTTTCCGTGGATCTGAAAATGATGTGCTCTCGCGCTACCATAACACTGCCGAATCGTTTGGTGTAAAGCACATTGTTAGAGTTACATCTGATTGCCCACTAATCGATCCTGTGATTGTAGACAATGCCATAGCACTATATCTTGAAACCGGCTGCGATTATCTTCACTTGGGAACAACTTTTGCTGAGGGTTTGGACACGGAAGTGTTTTCATTCGACAAACTCGCCTGGGCCCACAAACATGCCCGCCTGAAGGCTGAGCGGGAGCATGTTACCCTCTTCTTTCACCATAACCCCGATAAAGTACATAAAGAAATAATCGAGTGCGAAACGGATGACAGCCGGTATCGGATTACCGTAGACGAACCTCAGGACCTAGAAGTAGTAACCGCGATTTTCGAAACGCTATATTCGAAGGAGAAACCTCTCTTTCACATTGAAGAAATAAAGGCTTTCCTGGATGAGCATCCCCTCATTTTCAACAAAAACGCGAATGTTGTCCGTAATGAGGGGTTGCTGAAATCGCTCAACCAGGAGGCGGAAGCCGCCGAAGCGGCCGCCGGTACCTATGCGGAAAAAATTATCGGCAACGGTGAGCGACGGTAAAAACGAATAAGCGTCGCAAAGTGGCAGCACTGACGGCATTCAAAGAAATCATGCCCATTCGCAAGGTACTCTTCAGAGTCGATGCTGATGTTAGAACCGGGGCCGGTCATCTGTTTCGATGCGTGACAATTGGTCGCGCCATCGCATCCACCGGATGCCGGGTATACTGGGTCTGTAAGAGATTGTCGCCGGAAATGGAAGCGGTCGTGCCGTCGGAGGTGGGCACACTGTTGAAGATCGACCCTTGGTTGACTTGGCCCGAAGAAGTCGCGTGGCTGACTCGCCGGATATCTCTACGGGATGCTACCGTGGTTTTGGATGTGACCACCTGCTACACCTTCGAGCAGGCAGCGGATTTTGGCAATTTTCTTGACAGATTACGATCTCGCTGCCGGGTAGTCCTGATTGACGGTCTGGCAGCAGACGCCATCCTGGGCTATATATCTGCACGACCCCATGTCGCCCTGGTGCCATATGTCGGGGCGGTTAATCTACCCGTGAATCGGCGTGACAATTGCCAATGGCTGGTGGGACCGCGCTATTTTGTGCTCCAGCCGGAGTACAAAAAAGAAGTTTCCCGGACACATACACAACCTAGGACTGCCAGGCGTATTCTGATAACCTTTGGCGGTACCGACCCCAAAGGATCCACATTGCTGGCCCTGGATGCAGTTGCCGGCCTGAAGGTGGTGGATTTGCAGATATGCACGGTAATGGGACCCGGTTTTTCAAATGATCTGAAAGAAGCCATAGTTGCCAAAGCTGGGCAGTTGGATGACACATGTATTCTGGAGGATGCCCCTTCCAATTTAGCTGAGTTAATTGCCTGGTGCGATGTTGCCGTTTCGGCTTCCGGGTTAACCAAGTATGAACTCGCGGCACTTGGTAAACCGTCCCTCCAACTTTCCTTGAACGGTGCCCATGCCCTTGCAATGGAACCATTTGTTGCTACGGGGGCGACCCAGCATCTCGGAGTTGCCGACGACATTACAGCTGAGGATTTACGATTGGCCCTTGATCGATTGCTTCACTCCTTAAAAACTCGAAACCGCATGCAAACCGCCTGCCTGCAGCTAATGGATGCCAATGGAACTGAGCGCGTCGTCGACACGATTTTGGCAGGGACGAGGCTATAAACTACCCCAGCTAACAGGAGAGACCATGGAAAAGGTTATTCTTTTCGGGAACGGCCAAATGGCGGAAATCGCCCACTGTTATATCACCCGGGATACCGATATGCAGGTCGTTGGCTTTACTGTAGATCGGGCCTATATGGAGGATAATAGTTTTTTAGCGCTACCATTGATGCCGTTCGAAGAGATCGATGACATCATGCCGCCTTCCGAGTTTAAAATGTTTGTTCCCATTGGCGCCAAGAACATGAACCGCATGCGTGCCGAGAAGTATGCTCAGGCAAAAAACAAAGGATATACTTTCATCAATTATGTCCACTCCAACGTCACCATATGGCCCGAAACTGAGCTGGGAGAGAACTGCTTCATTTTCGAAAACAACGTTATTCAGCCGTTTACCAAAATTGGCAACAACGTAGTGTTGTGGAGCGGGAACCACATAGGTCACCACACAACAATTGGCGACCATTGCTTTATTGCCAGCCATGTTGTTGTGTCGGGTCGGGTCACCGTAAAACCTTATTGCTACTTCGGGGTCAACGCAACTATACGTGACGGCATCACCATCGAAGAAGCTACCATAGTCGGTGCCGGGGCCCTTATGTTGCGTGGGTCAAAACCAAAGGAGGTATATGTGGGGCCGCGACCGAAGCTCCATGAAAAAAACAGCGATGATGTATACGTAGCCTAAGGGGGACCAAAGTGAGATGGCGTAAACTCGGAAAAATTTGGCATACGCGCACATACCCCACCTGGCAGTATGCACACAGTATGATGCCAACTGCTGACCATCTTTGGGGAGATATATGGCGAATCTATTTTTCAGGGCGCGATAATAATAACCGCTCGCTGGTAGGTTTTTTTACCATCGACCTGAATAATCCTGAAAAAATCCTTGAAGTCAGTGAAAAGCCAGCCCTCGGTGTCGGTGAACTTGGATGCTTCGATGATAACGGTGTTACCCCAGCATCAATTATTAGTCTTTCCGACAGAAAACTCCTTTACTACTGTGGTTGGAAACCACGTGGTACGACACGGTTCGGACTGACACCCGGTTTAGCTGAGAGTAAAGATGGCGGACTGAGTTTCACTAGAGTTTCGCGTGCCCCGATTTTGCGCCAGACTGACCGGGAACCGCTCACAATTCTGACTGCCCCTTTTGTTATGGCAGACCGTGAACAGTGGCATATGTGGTATGTTTCGGGAGTAAAATGGTTGAATCCAGATTTGCCGCAATACGACATTAAATATGCCAAAAGCCTGGACGGCATCAATTGGGAACAAACTGGAAAAGTTTGCATCGAATTGAGAAAGGATCAAGAAAATGCGCTTGGGCGGCCCTGCGTAATTAAAAATAATGAAACCTACCGGATGTGGTATTCGTTCAAGGGCCGCGGGAATACTTATCGGATTGGATATGCCGAATCTGGAGACGGTATCGAATGGGAGCGCTTAGATCATCTCTCCGGCATTGATGTCTCTAATTGAAGGGTGGGATTCAGAAATGATTACTTATGCGTTTGTGATCAATCATAAGAATAGAAAATATATGTTTTACAATGGAAATGGATATGGACTGAGCGGGATCGGTCTTGCTACAGAGGAATAAGCGTTTAGCGGACTGCCGGTTCAAGGGCGTACTGCGTAAAAATGAATTCTAAAACAAAAGTAGTTGCTATCATGCAACCCACTTTCTTACCCTGGATAGGTTATTTCGATCTAATAGATCGCGTCGATGCGTTTATCTTACTGGATGATGTCCAATTTCAGAAGCAAAGTTGGCAACAACGCAATAAAATTCGCACCCCCAAAGGACTGGAATGGTTGACTGTGCCAGTAATCACTAAAGGACGATTTGGTCAACGGATCATCGATGTCGAAATCCGGACGGATAGTTTTCCTGACAAACATTTGAAGGCAATTGTCCAGCATTATCGCAAGGCCGCATATTTCGAAACGTTTTATGCATCTTTCGCCCAATTGATTAAACATGCAGCCGCAACACAATCCTTATGTGAATTGAACATATTACTAATAAAGTGGTTTTGTCAGGAGATTGGCATTCATACAGATTTAATCAGATCAAGCCAGGTTGAGCCTGATGGTGCGCGCTCAGAACGGCTGGTTCATTTGATGCGACATTTCAGAGCCACTGAATATCTCTCTCCCCAAGGATCGCGAGAATATTTACTGGACGATGCACTTATTTTTGAGAAGGCTGGAATCAGGGTGACGTTAGCCCAATTTAATCACCCGACTTACGAGCAAGTCTATTCACCCTTTCAACCATTTGCCTGCATACTGGACCTATTCCTTAATCATGGCTTGGCGTCATTGGTATTATTCGGTCCGGACGCTCTGAGCCACTACCACTTCAATAGGTGTAAAACAATGAAGGCCTTATCTATCAACATGCATAAAATCGGAAACGGCCATCCTGTTTATATAATTGCGGAGATGTCGGCAAACCATCATCATGATTATGAGCAGGCAGTGGGAATCATAGAGGCTGCACGGGCGGCTGGTGCAAATGCCATAAAGTTGCAAACATATACTCCAGAAACGATAACACTGGACTGTGATTCAGAGGCCTTCCAATTGACCGGCACCTTATATGAGGGCCGAACACTTTATGACCTCTTCAAGGAGACCTATACGCCTTGGGAGTGGCACGCGGAATTAAAACGAAAAGCAGAAAAAGTCGGACTTGATTTTTTTCGACACCATTTGATCATTCTGCCGTTGATTTCTTAGAATCTCTGGACGTCCCTGCATATAAACTTGCTTCATCGGAACTCATAGATTTGCCACTGATAGAACGGATAGCAAAAACCGGAAAGCCAATCTTGATGTCTACTGGGATGGCGACGGTTGGTGAGATTGAACAGGCGGTACTGTGTGCTAAAACACATGGGTGCGACGATATAATGTTACTCAAATGCACAGCCGCCTATCCGGCCCCGCCGGAAAACATGAATTTGAAGTGCATACCAGCCCTGGAGAAGCTGTTTGGTTTACCAATAGGTCTATCAGATCATTCTCTGGGCACAGAAGCGGCGATAGCAGCCGTTTCTCTTGGCGCACGGGTGATCGAAAAACATATCACCTTGTCAAGAACACATGAGGGGGCTGACGATGCATTCTCGCTTGAACCCGATGAATTTGGCCAAATGGTGAAATCGATCAGGATAGCTGAGTCAATGCAAGGTTCGGTAACCTTTGGGCCAGTTGGTAATGAGATTGTAAGCAAGAAATATCGCCGGTCTATCTACGTAACCATCACAATTAAATCTGGCGACTTAATAACTTACAACAATACCCGCAGTATTCGTCCGGGTGGAGGGATCTCCCCTGGTGACTGGCAATACGCAATTGGGAAAAGAGCCAGAAGAGATTTAAAAACTGGAACTCCGCTAACCTGGGACTGTATTGAGTAATATTTTAGCCTTCCTTGCGTGCCTGGTTTGTAACTTTTTGGCGAACTGATTTGAGATTAAATATCCACGGGCTAGCGCCCGGCGTTGGATGATATAAATTGGGGGTCATATTTTTTCAGCGGCTACCAAGATTCAACCGGAGAACATATGAAATCTTCAGATGCTTTTGAAAAGTGGAATTGTTTTTATCGCGACGGAATCAATACTGGTCAAGTAGCTTTGTGGCCAAATGAGAGTCTGGTCAGGCTATTAAAGGGAGCCTATTTCCCATGGCACAAGAACTCTTATGCCGGCGATAAAGTGATAGATATAGGTTTCGGGAGTGGTAATAACTTAATGTTATGCGGATCATTAGGAATGTCTCTCTTTGGTACGGAAATCCATTCGGACATTTGCCTTCAAACTGCTGATCTTCTAAGTCAGTTAGGATACTCAGCGGAACTGAAGGAAGGCCATAATCGATCTATTCCCTTTGATAATGAAACCTTCGATTATCTTATATCATGGGATGTCGTCCATTATGAAGGAGAGGAATCAAGAATATGTGACGCATTTGCTGAATATGCAAGGGTTCTCAAAACGGGTGGCCGTATGTTCTTATCGACTGTAGCGCCCGAACACACAATTCTCAAGAACAGTACTGTGACCGGGCCACATCAATACAAGATCGGACGTGATGACGATTTCAGGAAGGGACAGGTTTTTTTCTACTTTGATTCATCCCGGTATCTAGAATTTTATCTCTCCCCCCATTTCAGTCAAATCCAGATTGGTCGATCTACCCTTAACTATTTCTTTGAAACCAATGACACGTTCTTAGTGACGGCAACGAAAACCTGATTTGCAGACGAGTTTTATAGATACCCATTCCGACAGTGGCGTAAATGACTAACCGGATTATGAAACGTTGCGAGAGTAGGATCGCAGAGTTTTTCCAGAGGCGGTACTATGTCCTTACCGGGAATGGGACTTCTGCATTGACGCTCGCTTTTAAGTTAGCATCTCCTCACAAACAACACGTCCTTCTTCCTGCCATGGCCTGCTACAATATTGTCATGGCCACCTATTTTGCAGGAAAAGTTCCTCTTTTTTCCGATATATTAGAAAGTGATGCAACGCTCAATCCAGATGCTGTCGCCCGGCAACTGGATAGCACTCCGACGATTGGAGCCGTTCTAATCGTTCATTTGTACGGTCATCCGGCCCGTACAGAAGAAATTATCCGTATTTGCAAATCGTACGACGTTGTTCCCATTGAAGACCAGGCCCAAGCGATGGGTGGTCACTATTCCACAGGGGAGCCACTGGGCGCCCTTGGGGATATCTCAATTATTTCCTTCGGACATACCAAGATTCTGGATGTTGGCGGAGGAGGAGCCTTCTTGACTGATGATCCCGCACTCTATCACCAGGCAGCTGAAAAAGCCCTTTTGTTGCCGAAGCGTTTGGAGGAGGCCGCCGAATTAGAAAGGGCCTACCGGGAGATTTACTATGGCATATGGCGGGCCGGCCTGTTGGACCGGCGTTTCTTCACACTTTTTGACGACCTGCCGATGAAATTCAAAGACACTTTTCTTTTTAGCGACACTAACTCGAATGATAGTCGGATAGAAAAAGCACTTGGCAATTTTGAATCAGAATTGGCCGGACGACGCACTATCGCAGACCTATACCGTTCCGAACTGAGCAGTATTGAAGGACTCAAACTTTTCTCACCGACGTCGGAGAACGTTCCATGGCGATTTACCTTCCGGCTTGATCCGCAAATTCGCGATATCGTCTTTAACCAGGTCCGCCAAGAGGGATTCGACATCTCAGGGTGGTATCCCTGTTTTGTGGAATGGACCCCTTCGGGCCGTAAGCAAGGGACGGCTTCATTTCCCGTGGCCTGCCGATTGGGTAAAGAAGTTGTTAATCTATGGGTAGCCGAGGGTTACACAACGAAAAAAGCCTTGGCAGCGGCCCGTTCTCTCAAGGAAGCGATTAAGCTGTCCTATAGGCGCTTGAAACAGAAAAGATAAGCACACGGCTATTATGGCATTACGCACAATACGCTCGAATGAGGATAGCTTTCTGTCCTACTGGGATACTTGTTTTCATTTAAGCCATGACCAGCACCCCCTCTATCAACCCGAAAACCTATCTTACTATCGGGCTTTCTCAGCCGACCAAACAGCTGAAAACTCCATCGACCGCTCCTTCGTTGTAGCAGATCATATAGATGTACTCGCCGCTATAAGAATGTTTACTGTCAAGCGCGACGGTTTTCCCACTGAACTTTCCTGTTTTGCTACAATTCCAGTCTGGTTCTATGAGAATGCAATAGCATCGATAAATCGCCAGCGCAAAACACGTGCTGCAATTAAGACAGAAATATCAGACGTTATCGAGAAAGGCGACATCGCCCGCATCTGGTACGAAGATCCTTTACTGAATCAAGAATTGAGTTTTTTAGGAAAATTATTATTGAATCTGGGTGCAACCGCTCAACCAATCGTGAGGCAGATAATCGATCTAAATCGGACTGAGGCGGAGATGTTCAAGCAGATTCGAAAAAGTTACAAAAGCCTCATTAACAAGGGCAGACGGGATTTAGACCTTTCTACTTACGATAAGAACAACGTTTCAGATGGGATAATGGAGCAGTTCCGCAAACTGCACGTGGCTGCAGCCGGTAGAGAAACAAGGACAAAAGAAACCTGGCAAATTCAGCAAAACATGATTAAGGCGGGCGAAGCCTTCGCCATATTCGGCAAACTTGAAGGTGAACTTGTTACGGCAGCACTATTTCCGCTGAGTAAACATTATTGTTATTATGGTGTGTCTGCCTCAAACAGGCTTCTGTTTGATAAACCTCTTTCCCACGCAGTTCTCTGGGAAGCGATTCTATATGCTCAAAAAACCGGTTGTCGTTTCTTTGAACTCGGACCTATTCAGTTTCCTGGCATAGGAGATCCTGTGCCGACACTAAAAGAACTTTCCATCAGTACATTCAAACACGGTTTCGGTGGTCGTAGCGAACCGCGCCTTTCGATTATTTGGGAACGTGATCAAAGGCATCGCCCTTAATCAGGCCGGGAACCTTCAGCATAAGCAATGGCGACTTTATATCCATACTCGGAACATGTGCATTTACCCGCCCAAGACTTTTTCGCCTGCATGCCCATGCTAAAGCGCTATTACAATGATAATTATCATATGCTTACTGGATCAATAAATAGGTCAGATGAAGTATGGCGCTTTATTAAAGCAAAAGTAGAGTTAAGCAACGGATTGAGTAGATTGCTGCGTGTTGAGTATGATCGCTCTTTGATTGGTTACATCGGAACCACTGGAAACAATATGGTCGAAGCCTCAATCGAAGCTGGAGCTGTTCCGTTGATACCAGCTATTCTTAGCGAACTTGGCATCAAAAGTATGCGCCTTCACCCGGAACACCCAATTCTACGTCATTGTCGCAATAGTTACAATACCACTGTAAAGGAACGTTTCGCCATCAACGGCGGGTACATGATTAAACTGCTATCTCCCCGGAGAGTTCTTAAAAAACTGTTGCCCAGAATCAAAATGCGCTTAAATTTATTAAAGTATACAACGTCCAAGATTACTCTACTTGGTCTCGAAGTGGATGTAGAAACAGGTCAGGTGACCCCTACAAACGCTCGAAAGGATATTGATTTCACTGACAAGAACTATGCTGTCCAAATGCTATTGGGTTTTTTGCCTCCCAGGAATATTCAAGGTTTAACAGTAATCAATGATAAATCGAGTCCGGGGATTATTTTTCCAGAGCTTAATTTTCACACCTCGGAACTGGATGAAGTTTAGAAAATATTTGAGCTTGCCAGAAGGTTGTCTAAATGTCCGAATGCATAGTGTTTGAGAAATTATCTTTTTGGGATTTAAACTTAGTCGATAAGCTATTAAAGCGAAATAAGAGAATCTTTGTAGTAGAACCCTTTCTTGCTTTTCATAAAATACGGAAAACAAATAGTGGATTTCCCGATCACTTGCCGAATCGCATAAAGGAGGAGATTCAGAAAAATCGTGTAAATATCATCAAAGCGAGTGACTTGGATGCGAGAACCATCTACCAATGGGCCGTCGATAAAGCTGTAGCCGACATTGAGCTAATATGGCCCGCTTATGCCAGAGAAAATCAAGAATTAATAGCCTTCAACTGCAGGATTATGGGAACCAACCTTGCGAAAACGGCCTACAAGAAACGACTTTGTGAGCGACTTGCACACTTCTACTCCGCTAACGAGGTGTATAGGAGGATTTGCAAACATCTGGAGGCGGACATCGTTAAGATAATCCCTGATGTCGACGTAGGCGACTATACATATATAGAGAATCTATTGGTTAAATCAGGGCTCAGTATTAGACAGAAAAATTCGCTCCGGTTTTCTGCTACAAGTTCACTTGCTTCAAAACTAACGTCATCTTATAAGGTTGGACAATTGCTCGCTAAAACATTCTTCCAGGCGTTGTTCAGCCTTTTCGCTTCTGGAGAGAACAAGAATAAGGCTAAATATTTTGATTATAGATATGGTGTCACAATACTTTCACCTCGACAGCTTCGAAATAATCGGAGAAGTCCTGACTTTTTTGTAGATGGGGAGCTAATTGACCAAAATGATGTGATTTATTATATTATGTTTCCTCCGAAAAAAAGTGAATGGGATATTATAAGGAAACGATATACAAACCTTATCGTTGTTCCAACTGCAGGCAAGTTTTTTTCAAACCCAGAAATTTGGTTTTTGCTTTTATCTAAATGTCTAAAACCCGCAAGCATGGGTAAATGGAATGAGATTAGAATAGCGTGCATTACACTTTTTCAGTTTCTACTATGGAAGTGTCTTCTAAAAAAGTACAGACCGAAAAACTTTATTACCCATTGCGACTTTTCAATCACTCAGATAAGCAGGAATATCTGCCTTAAAGAAGTTGGCGCAGTCACATGGTATTTCAATGATTCGATGAATTTCGGCAATAATCTGCTGGGGTATATTCCCAATTGCCAAATGAGGCACCCTTTCTGGACTTTTCTGAATTATGACCATTTAGTTACCTGGCATAAATCACTCGCTGACTACTTTAAAGCACATGAAGGTTCATTCAAAGAAACACATGTAGTAGGCTGCCTTTGGGCGGACCACATCGTACAAACAAATAATACATCAAATAATAGGCTTAAAATGCCGTTTAAGAAATCTAAAAGTTCATTTAAGATCGCAGTTTTTGATACAACGTATTCTAGAAACATTACTATCAATTATTTGGAAGGGTTGGAGTATGCCAAACAAATAATTCGAATCAGCAAGATAAATTCCTACATTGAGATTGCTTTTAAAGAGAAGAAGGACAGAAAGATTCATAGTAGGTTTGATCAGGATTACGGGCCTAAACTAGTAAAGCTTTACGAATTAATGGATAGTATGGAAAACATCTATATGGTTTCCAACCAACATGATTCTTCAGAATTGATATACCACGCTGACCTGATAATTTCCTTTCCATTTACGTCAACAACATTTGAGGCCTTAAGCGGTAACAAAACGGCAATATGGCACGATCCTTTAGATTTGTATCGCAACAATGTCTATTCTCAAATTGACGGCTTAGTTACTCATGGTTTTCATGAACTCGAAGCTGTAATCGAGGATACACGATTGAAGAAACAGAAAGGTTATAGCCCTGCTGATTTACCAGGGGACAAGTACTTACTAGACCCCTATAGAGATGGCAATGCGATAGCCAGGTTTAGAAAACTATTAATAGAAAGTAGTTCCGGGGTCGGAGAGTATTAGGCTGTAATTTTCAGAAGGTTTTGTACAAATGAAAAGTCGCGATTAACCATTTGCTGGGAGACGAATCATTGAAGGCCTTGGTCCCTGCTCAACAGGACCCAGCTGCCGACCGGCGGCCCTTCCTCGAATCGGGTTCCAGCTACGCAGATCCATTCCAGGACCACGGCAGGATATAACGTTTCCGCCTATTACTCGACACCAAATGAAACCAGTTCCGGACAGTCGACACCAGATTCGCAATACAGTGCTCTATTTCCTGCCGGTTTTTACCGGTATGGCGGCTCAAATAGTGTCACTGACATTGTTTACCCGCGTACTGGGCCCGGAAGAATTTGGAATCATCGCTTTGGCCATGGTATACGCCGTGTTTATCGGCGGTCTTGCGAATTTCGGCATGACCGCCGCTTTTGATCGCAATTTTTTCAAATGCCGGGAAGAAAATATCCCACCCGCCACTTTGCTGTATACCTGCCTGGCGTTTGTAATTTTCAATTTTATCTGGTTAGGCCTACTAACCTATCTCCTAAGGACCCCCATTGCCCGCTTTTTAACCGGCACGCCTACCGCCGGCCCGGTTATTGTGGCTGCCCTGGGTGGCCAGATGTTTAGCAGCCTTATCGTATATTACCTGAGTTATTTTAAAAACAACGCGGAAGCCAGTATTTATACAAAATACACCATTGCCAATACTCTGCTCAATCTTGCCACGGGTGTTGTATTGGTCGTTTATTTACGGATGGGCGCTATCGGCATCTTTTACGCCCAGATGGCCACCGCCGCCGCCATCTTTCTGCTTTTGACGGCCAGATTTATTGTTACCCATCCGGTGACCTTCAGCAGGCCGCTTTTTAAAGCCTCCCTGCGGATCGCCTACCCATTGACGCCGCGCATCTTTTTCGAAGTGATTGGTACCCAGTTGGACAAGTACATGCTCAGTCTTCTGGCTACCCTGGGAAACGTTGGGATTTATGATATCGGCCAGAAAATTGCACGGGCCGTCTTTACCTTTCTTACAGCAATTCAAAACACCTACTCCCCTCAGGTATATCGACAGATGTTTGAAAACAAAGTGGACGGTGGCATAGCAATTGGCCGCTATTTGACACCCTTCGCCTATCTCTCCTTTGCCGTTGCCTTATTGGCGGCCCTCTTGTCCGAAGAAATTATCATGTACCTTACTCCGGCACCTTTTCATGGGGCAACCAGCATCATAGCCATCCTGGCGGTTTACTTCGGGACTATGTTTTTTGGAAAAATAAACGGTAATCAGCTCATCTACACCAAGAAAACCCATATTTCATCTGCATTGACGGCACTGGGTATCGTGCTGAACATTGCATTGAATATCCCCTTTATCTATCTATGGGGTGCTGTGGGGGCCGCCTGGGCAACCATGCTGGCAGGTCTGATTTCGGGGTTGATCTCCCATATCACTGCCCAGCACTACTACCGCATCCATTGGGAGACCCGTCGTATACTCGGAATGCTGGCCATTTTAGCCGGAGCCGGTTTTGGCCTGGCAGCCCTGTATGAACTGGATTTTAACTACCGGTACCGGCTGTTCGTCAAATTGGCAGCTATGGGCGCCTATCTTACGCTGGGGATTAAAATCGGGATTCTCAACCGTGAGAATCTGGCGATGTTCTGGAGGTCGGTTGGCCGCAGTGGTGTTCAACAGCAGGAGACGTAAGCTTAGCTTACCCATCCGGCGATGGTGTAAGCCACCAATCTGGGAAGTAGGGTTACTACCTCTGGCAAGAAGCATTTCGAAGATTAGATTCTAATACCTGCGCCGATAAAGCACAATGGAGGCGTTTTTTCAAGGCCGCGATGCCCCCCACCACCATAATATTGACTCACAAAGCTTTGAAGGTCACCTGGAACCGGTTCAAGAAATTAACCGGACCTTCACCCGTCTTTCTGGCCCTGCAAGACCTGGAACCACCCCTACGTGAGCGTCTGGCCGCGGTATCCATTGAACCGATTCACCTCCATACGCTAGACGCTGGACTTCGGGATCAGCTACTGCAGGAATATGTGGACGTCTTTGGTGCTATCAACCATGCGAACAGGCAAAATCGGCACTGGTGGGCTAGCGACCTGGCCTCTAAAAGCCGTTTTCGATCGCGCATGTCCGGTCTTTTCAATGAAACCGCACTCTGCCTGCTGGCCATTGAAACTGCACAGCGCCACCAACAGCCGCTCATAATCCTATTTCCGTCCTGGCCGGTTGTAAAAACCCTGGAAAAAATCGCGCAAGAATCAAATTGGCAGTTGCAGGTGCCAAATGGATTTTGGTACGGCATCCTGACCCCACTGATCGCCGAACTCAAAACGTGGTTCCAATTACTGGAGGAAACCGCCAAATTCATCATCCATCTTTTTGAAGCACGGCTGGCATTCGGTAAACTGCCTCCCCGCAGGGACAACCATCGTCCCGCATACCTGATCAAAAGCTTCATTTATGAGTCTGCGTTCACCCATCCAGGCATCTACCGAGACCCTTTTTTCGGCCCACTGCCGGATTGGCTGGAAGCGCAAAATGACGGCGATCAAGAAATTATTACCATCGGCCTGGCATTTAAACGCAGATTTCGCTGTTATCGTTTGCTGGCCGGTTTGAAGGCGAAACGAATCTTCCCGCTACCATCGTTTTTGAGGGTTGCGGACGTCATCAAAGCCTTACTGTCAATTGCATACAATCGGATGGCGCGATCCTTCGAGGTTCCCGATCGGATCACGTTCCGGGGATATAAAATTGCCCCCCTGTTTAAAAGCAGCCTTTCCGCGGGTGGCTGGCAGGTTTCCATCATCCAGTATCTGCACTACACGGCAGCCATGCGCATTGCCCGGTATTGTAACGTGGTGTCCTGCGCGTTGACGTACGAAGGGAACCCCTGGGAACGAATGTTCATTGCCGGTTTACGGCGGGTTCGGGCCGATATTAAGATTTTCGGCTACCAGCACGCGGTAGTGCCACAAGCCGCCACCAGCATGTTTTTGTCCGCCCTGGAGCTTAAACCCGCGCCCCTCCCTGATAATATAATTACAACCGGAGACGTGCCGGCTGACATTATCAAGCACTACAGCCGCTACCCGCCGGAGCAAATCCGCGTAGGCGGGGCACTGCGCATTGAAAGCAGCATGGAAGCCAGCAGTTTGGCACGCCGGGTGGCCAAAATCCCCATGCAGGTACTTGTTGTCCTGGAAGGCGTCAAAGAGGTATTGCCGCTGGTTCGGTACGTCCTGGCCAATGCGTCCACCTGCCCGCTTGCGCGTTTCACCTTGCGCGCCCACCCGGTGCTACCTTTTGAGCGCATTGCGGCCCTTCTGAATTGCCGGCCATCTCTCCTGGACGGCGTCCGTGTTTCCACCGGCAAGTCGCTAACAGAAGACCTCGAAGCCTGTGACGTTGTGTTGTACTGGGGCACTACAGTCGCGCTACAGGCTATTTTGGCGGGAAAGCCCGTTATTCACTTTCGCCAGAATACTATATTTAGCTTCGACCCGCTGTTTAATTTAGAAGCCTTCAAATGGACCGTTGATGCCTCAACAAACCTACAAGCGTGCCTGGAAGCGATCAGAGCGCTGGCGGATGAAGATTATTACGCATTCCAGGAAAAGGCAGCCGAGTACGTCCGGAATTACTTTCACCCGGTCGACACGGATGCGTTGCGCCTGTTTCTACCATAAGGGCATTCACACTGAATATTAGAGGAACGCCAATCGGGTCGGGAGGAATTATGAAAACACTCACGGACATTATGTGCCGCGATACGGAAAACGCGGTGGTCTCAACCGGCACCTGCCTCCGGGACGCACTCAGGGAGATTGATGCCAAGAAACTGGGCGCGGCCTGCATAGTCGCCAATGATAAGTTGATCGGCATCATCACCGACGGCGATATCCGCCGCCTGTTGCTCATTACCCAAGACTCCCTGCCGGAACTATTCATGAAACCGGTCGATGCCTTCATGAACCGCAACCCCAAACATATCAACCAGGGGGAATCATTGACGGATTGTCTGCGCCTTCTGAAAAAGCACCGGTTCTGGGTCATTCCGGTTGTGGATGATGACGACCGCCTACTGGGCATGATCCAGTTGCACAACCTCTTGGGAACGCTGAAAGAATCGACATGAAAAAAATCGTTGCCGTCATCCCGGCCCGCTACGGTTCTTCGCGATTTCCGGGTAAGATGCTGACACCGATCCTGGGTCGCCCCTTGATCTTGCACGTGGTCGAAAGGGTGTCAAAATCCGCCCTGGCGGACATCTTGGTCGCCACAGATCACCCGGATATTTATGACACCGTTGCATCATCCGGCCTGGCCCGGGTTACGATGACCCGGGGGAACCATGCCTGCGGCACGGACCGCATTGCCGCCGTAGCCCGCGACCTCGACGCCGATTATATTCTCAACGTGCAGGGAGACCAACTAGTTCCGGGCCCGGAAATGGTGGACTCGATTCTGGGTGCTGTTGATGAAGAGCTCGTCATGGCGACCCTTTATGCGGAGATCGACGCTTCCGAAGACTCCCGGGACATTAATGTGGTCAAGGTTATCGTTAACCGGAAAAGCGATATCATTTATATGTCCCGTCTGCCGATCCCTTATCTACGGGAACCGCACCCCCATACCTACAACCGTCAAATCGGCATATATGTGTTTTTAAGAGAAGCTCTGCTGGAGTTTGCGGCCCTACCCAAAGGCAGACTCGAAGAGATTGAGGGTATCGAACTGCTCCGGGCGATCGAAAGCGGGATTCCGCTGCGGGGGATCAAAACCGCCTTTCCCACTGCGGATGTGGATATCCCGGCGGACGTGGGCCCGGCAGAAACCTTTATCAACCGTCATCCCATATGAAAGACAGACTAAAATGAAACCACAAGCAATTACCTTGGAAAGAACCGGCGTCGCGCAGGTCCGCATTGGTGCCGATCAGCCCCTGGCACTTATCGCCGGACCCTGTGCCATCGAATCGGAAAGCCATAGCCTCAAAATGGCAGAAGCGATTCTAAATATTACCAGCAAGTTGGGCATCCAACTGGTGTTCAAATCCTGTTACAATAAGGATTGCCGCAGTTCCATCGAAAGCTTTCATGGCATCGGTGTTGAAGAAGGGCTGGGAATTCTGCAAAAGGTACGCGATACGTTTGAGATACCGGTCACCAGTGATGTGAGCAATATCGAGTGGATCGATGCCACAGCCGCAGTTGTAGACATGGTCCAGATACCTGCCTATCTCTGCCGCCAGACGCACCTGTTGCTGGCCGCCGGTGAAACCGGCTTGCCGGTGCACATCAAAAAGGGTCAGTTTCTCAGCCCCTGGAACATGAAAAATGCTGCTATAAAGGTAGCGTCGACCGGCAATCGCAATATCCTGCTGACGGATCGGGGTACTTTTCTGGGATACAATGCCCTGGTATCGGACATGCGCTGTTTCCGAATCATGAAGGAAACGGGTTTTCCGGTCTGTTACGACGCCACCCATAGCATCCAGATGCCGGGTAGTCTCGGTACCTCCAGCGGCGGGCAGCGGGAGTTCATCCCCGATCTGGTCCGGGCCGCCATGGCAGCCGGTGCCAACGCCCTGTTCATAGAAACGCACGACAACCCTGCCAAGGCCCTGTGCGACGCCACCACCCAGTTGCCCCTCGAATACCTGGAGACCGTATTGCAGCAGGCCAAGGCCGTCTACGACCTTGTGGCGGACCTATCCGAGGTCGAAATTATCCAAAAGGCGCCGGTAAGATGAAAATCCCCGACATTTTTCAAACGGAAATTTACGAATCACCCGAATACCAGAATATGCACCACCGGTTGATGGCTTTTCCGATCATCGTCGACGTGGAGCCAACCAACGCGTGCAACCTCGATTGCCTTTTCTGCGCCCGGCAAATGATGCACCGCCCGGAACAGATCATGCCACTGTCCACCTTGAAAACCATCATCGACGAGATGGCCAATGCCGCCCGGACCTCCATCCGGTTCAGTGGATGGGGCGAACCCACCTTGAATCCGCATATTGTCGAATTCGTGGCGTATGCCCATAGCAAAAATATTTTGACCCACCTGACAACCAACGCGACCCGCATGACCGCAGCTTTGTCCCAAGACCTGCTGTCCGCGGGGCTGAACAAAATAAAGTTCTCTTTCCAGGGCTTGACCCCGGAAGAGTACCAGCGCATGCGGCCAGCCAAGGGGGCCAAAGGCCTGCCTGCGTCCGAAAATCCTTATGACCGGGTAACAACCAACGTCGAGCGGTTTGTCGAGATTCGCAATACACGCAACGCGGCCTGCCATATCCAGGTTTCCGTATCCATGCTGCAGGAGGAACAGCAGGAAACCCCCAAGCTGCAGGCGTTTTACGATTTCTGGCAACCCCGGGTGGACACAATCTGGGGCCTGGGCAAGGTTGGCATCTATGGTGGCAAGCCCCTGTTGACATCCTTCAGGCGTGTACAGAGCAGCGATCGGATCTCAGTGGAGGACCTGCATCAGGGCCGTCCGTTACGGCGTAACGATATTCATAAAGGCAAGCGGTGTACGGAGCTGTACAACAAATTGTCAGTCGGCGCGGATGGTTCGATCAAAGCGTGCTGTGATGATTACGATCGCCATCTGGTGATTGGTCATATTGGACAACAGACCCTTCAGGAGGCTTGGGGCAGTGATGCCCTGGCCGATCTTCGCCGCGCCCTTGAAAAGGGGCGTCTGGGCGATATTCCCGATTTTTGTAAAAACTGCGATAATTACCTCTAGCCGGCAATCAATGACCGGCCAGTACCTGCCTGTAAAATGCATCCTGCTCGAAAGCGGCCCGTTCCCAGGTAAACTGCCGCCCCACCCTTTCGGCCCTGTCGGCCAAACGTAGTCTCAATTCCGCATCAGCCATCATTGTTTCCAGACTCGCTTGCAGGGCTTTTGTGTCGCCCGCCCTGACCAGCATTGCTGCGTCAAGTGGCGCCGCCAGCTTACGGAAAGCTGGAATGGCGGACGCAATCACCGGTTTGCCCAGCGCCAAAGCTTCGTAAAGGACCAGGCCGCACCCTTCCATGCGGGAAGGAATACACACAAAGGCGGCCCGGGCCATATGCCGCATTGCCTCTTCATGACTACAGCGACCCATCAGCTGTACGTCCCGCACCCCCGTCTGTTGGATCAGCTGCTCTACCCCCTCCCGATCGCCGTCTCCGATTATCCTGAGCGGCAGCCAGCGTTTGGAAGCCGGCACCTTTGACCAGGCGTTGATCAGCACGTCCAACCCTTTGATTTTTATATCCAGACGTCCCACGTACAAGGCATAGGGGGTCTCGGCGCTCGTGATGTTTCCGGTGACAGGCGTTCACAAAATTCGACAACTCGTTTTTTATTGGTCGTGAACGTCCCGTCATCGATATTTACTTCACGCAAGCCGTAGCGTACCACCAGCTGTTTTAGTTCAGCGATGACGTTTTCTACACTCCGAAAGCGCTGCTTGTGCCCATACATGCTCTGGGGCCAGAGGCAAAAGGCACAACGATACGGGCAGCCGCGGGCGGTCATCATATTCATGAAAGGCCGCCGCGAATACCAGGCCTCGAGGTACCAATGCCAGGGAACGGTCTCCCGATCGGGAAAGGGGACGGTATCCAGGTCTCGCGTATACTCCCCATCGCCATTGTCCACAATACCGGCGTCATCCCGGTAGGTAATACCGGCCACACCGGACAGATCATCCAGGTGCGATACCACGGTGGCAATTTTGGTATCGAATTCGTGACGAATCACCACGTCGATGGCCCGGCACTCTTCCAGGACTCGGGTGTGAAAATAGGTGGCATGCGGGCCGCCCACCAGGATACGGGCCCCGGTAGCGGCTTTCAACTGCTCGAGGCTGTCGTAGTCCGAAATAATGGAGGGCGTCGTGGTTTCCATAAATATGACATCGGGGTTGATCCGGCGGGCATTTTCAAGCGTCGCGGGCGTATCCAGGTCCTGAATGACCGAATCTATATAGGCGACCGTGTGCCCGCCAGCCTGTAGTTGGGCGGCACTATAGGCAAGAAAAATGGGGTATTGTAAATACTTGTCGCTGCGGTGCTTGATGATCCGATTCTGTGAACGGGTCCCATAGCCCTTACCCGGCCAGGGCGGATTAATGATTAAGACTTTCATAAATTTTCCTGTTCAAACGGGCCAGCAAATATCCGGCGAATTGGGTTCCGTAACTCATCACCAACAATAACATAACGATTCCCAGGTGATTGTTGCGCCCAGCCGTCTTGATAACATTCATCGAAGACCAGAGACGCATCGCCAGAAATGGGCCTTTAGTTTCTACTTTTTTTGAAAAGATATAGCTGCTGATCCCGCGCTTAAATTGCCATTTGAAGAAATCACGCAGGTCACTGCGGGCGGCGTGATAAACGACGGCAGCCGGGCAGAACCGGATACGGTACCCCTGACTGACCAGCTTTTTCGCAAGCAGTGTATCTTCGCCACCCGGATAGGGAAAGGATTCATCAAAACCGCCGGCCAGGGTAAAAGCCTCCGCTTTTATGGCGCAGTTGCAGGTGCTGAAGCTATCGGTGAAGCCGGCTGAATCTACTCTCCATATGTTCTCAAAACCAACACTGCCCCCGGCTGGAAATCCCAGTGCTGAAATGGCATTGCCCAGATAGTTGGACTTTTCCAAAACCAGCCGTCCCATGAGTGCTTCACAGCCTCCGGCAGACATCAGGCGGGCCACATTCGCGGTCCAGTCGGCCGATGGCGCACAATCGGCATCCGTAAAAACCAGAACATCTCCCCGGGAGGCAGCAGCGCCTATATTGCGAGCATGTGCCGGGCCGCGGTTGCCACCGGTTTTCTGCATCGCAAAACCTGAATCTTCAATCAATCTCGCCGTTGCATCGGTTGATCCGTCATCGATGAGGATGACCTCAAAATCCCGGTATGTCTGCGCGGCGAGTGAGGTGATCAAATTGGGCAGGCTCTTTTCAGCATTATAGGCGGGCACGATAATGGAAAGTCGCACAACAGATTGATCCTTTAGTCGCTATTTGAGTTCTGGCAGTTTTCACGATTCACGATCGTTTCTTTGGTGTGCTCCGCGCGCATCTGACAGAGCTGTTCGGATATGAGGCTCATCATGAATATGAGGATAGAGGTTACCAGCAATATGGCGCTCATGTTGGTAAACCGTCCTTCGGAGAAATAGGTATAGGCATACCGGGCCAACCCTAGTAATAGCATTAGAAAGCTGACCGGTAGAAAAACCCGCATGGGTGAATAGAGCGTACAAATTCTGATGATAATCATTAAAAACCGAACGCCGTCATTGAACAGCCTCACCTGGCTCTTCCCCTTTTGACGCTTGCGGACCTTGACAGGGACATATTTGAGGCTGCGCCCGGAGCGTAAGATACCAAGTGTCAACGTGGTGGGGTAAGAATAGGTATTGGGCAGCAAGGAAATAAAACTGCGCGCAATATCGGCTTTAACCGCCCGGAAGCCGCTGGTGAGATCCTTGACCGGGAACTTGGCCACGTAAGATGCAAAGTAATTATAGATGTAATTACCGATCCCCCGTAAAAATGACGATTGTTCCGACATCCGACGTTGGCCAACCACCATGTCAAAATCAGGTAAAAAAGAAAGCAGCCCTTCTATCTGATTCGGGTCATGCTGGCCGTCGCCGTCCATAAACACGAGGTAGTCGCCCCGGGCCAGTCTGATACCGGTCTTTACCGAGGCACCATTGCCGATGTTATAGGGATGCCTGTATACGTTCGCACCGGCCGCTTGGGCAGAGGCCGCGGTCTCATCCCCGGACCCGTCGTCGATAACCAGCACTTCAAAATGCGGGTGCCGGGTTTTAATATCCCGTACGATACCGCCAATTGTCCCCGCTTCGTTAAAAGCTGGAATTATTATTGATACTGAATCCATTGTTTGTCGACCCACCCGCTATACCCATCTTGTCATTTGCCGGCACCGAGTTGTTTTTAGACTTGAGATTCTTGTTGAGATATTAGCATTGATATCGGTAGGTTTCAAGCGCTGAATCATTTACCGTACCACGGATAGCCACATGTTAAAGTAATTTGTAGAGGTAATACCCCCGGTGTGAAAAGAGCAGCTTCAGACGGTGGTTGAAGAATGCCGGTACAAGCATACCCTCCTTGGCATTAAAGTTATGGGTACCCCATTTTTCGAAAAGATCCCGGCGAATCATAAGATGGGTAATTCCTTTGGCGGTGAGCGCTGCGGCGATTTGATGAGGTGAATCATGCTGGCGGATAAGATCGGCAAATAGGGTCTCCTCGAAAATGATTTCGCGCTGGCTATAGTAACGCCGGTGGCCGAGAAACAGACCCAGGATAAGCGCGTTATCTGGAAGCGTCCGGCCGGCATACTCATGGAGCTTATAAGCGGGGCGAAAGTTGCTGATATACGCCTCCCGGGTCACTTTGCCCGAGATATAATCCCAAGGGGCAACCACTCGAAAGAGACCTGCAATGTAAAAGAGATTCAAAGAAAACATAGCCCCGAATGCAATCAATGCCAGGGCTGCGCCACCTATCCGCCAGGTTGACTGCCGTTGCTGGTAAAACATCGCTACCAGGGCCTTAAGCCCGAAAACAGTTAAAATTACCAAGGGGGGGATAATGGGGACAATCCATCTGATCCGCATATCCTGCTGAAAAAAGACCAACAACAGGAAGAGTGCCGCGAAGGCTCCCAAAACGGTCTTTTCCAATCGCAGCGCATCATCATCTCTTCTGATAAACCAAAAAGCCAGGACCGGAAAAAAGAGCAGATAAGGGTTCAAGACACCATCAAAATATTGCGGGCTGTCATCCTGTCCCTGTAAAAACACCCTTAAGGGAATAAGCGCAATCTCCAGCCCCGACTCCCCAAAGGCAAGCTGTCTGTAAGCAAAATGGCCTCCGGAACCACCACCCCGATCTTTTCCGCTCGCCCGATCTCCGGATTTGGCGGATTTTTTAACCGGTCTTGCGGCAACCGGCACTTCAGCGGGCGCTATTATGCTTTGGTACAGAGGGTAAATCGGGTTGCCTTTCCAGAGGTAGTTTCGAATCATCCATGGCGAGAAAATCAAAAGGGCGACACTTAAAAAAATGAGGCCGTGGCCAGCTGCCCGCCACTGTGAGCCGGAGCCGCCCGCTCCTTTTATATAAAGAAAAGGCACTAAGTTGGTGAGTAAGAAAAACGAGATTAGACCGTTATATTTGGTTCCCAAGGCTAACCCGGTGAGAATTGCCGCCACCAGAAGATAGCCCAATTTGTAATTTTCCGCCTTCCATTGCAGAAGTGCCAGGAGCGCCGCCGTTGAAAAAAAAATCAGCCCCAGATCAACATAGACAGTAATAGATAGTTTAATGATGACCGGTATAGAAAGAAAAAGCAAAACACCCAGCCAGCTATACTGAAGGGGAAGATACTTCTTTAGATATCTATATATCAGCGCGGCCGTGAGCAGCGCGAAGAGAAAATGGATATACTTTGGCAGGATGTCATTGCCCCAATAGAGCGGGAGCATATACAGCAAGTCCAGGTTCATCGGATAATAGGAAAAGACAATTTGGGGCAATTCCATTAGGCCGCCATGCTGCAAATACAGCTTGGGGACCGCCAGATGGTGGGTCAGAGCGTCCCTGCTGACAGGGGGCACACTGCTTAATAACAGTACAGCGACAATCAGGGCTGCAATAGACAGAGCAATCCCCAGGGATATAAATGCTCGAAATTTAGGTGTGGAAAAATTGGGCATGGTTCGTATTTATCGATTTAACTACCGGTGGGGTCAGAAAAGATCGATCTTTTTTCTGCCAATGAAGCCCCACTCATGAGCAACCCAGAGCCTGGCTCTCTGGCCAGGAATATTAACCCTTTGTTTTCCCAGTCGAATATTTAAATAGCGGCGTTTTATGAAAACCCCACCGGGATGCTCTGAATTGGAGTGCGGTTACCAGGCACCCGATACCATAGGTCATGCTCCGCTGAAAGTTAATCGAGGAAGCTTCCGCAAAGTACTTGGTCGGGCAGCTAATTTCGGCGACCGTGTAGCCATGCCAGATGATCTGGGCCAGCATCTGATTATCAAATATGAAATCATCGGAATTAATTTCCAGGTCCAGCCTTTCCAATAGTTCCCGGGAAAAGGCCCGGTAGCCGGTATGGTATTCCGACAGTTTGGCCCGCAGCAGAAGATTCTCAACAAAAGTCAAAAAGCGATTGGCCACGTATTTGTACATCGGCATGCCGCCCCGGATTGCGTAGCCCCCCAGGATGCGGGAGCCCAGGACACAGTGGTATAGTCCGTTTCCGATCATGCTGGCCATAGCCGGAATCAGTTTGGGCGTATACTGATAATCGGGATGAACCATGATCACAATGTCGGCCCCATTTTCAAGTGCCAATGCGTAACAGGTTTTCTGGTTGCCGCCGTAGCCTCTGTTTTTGTCATGGGCTTTTACGATCGTCTGCGGCAGGTCTTGCGCAATTTCAACAGTTGCATCACTGCTGCCGTCATCCACAACGATAACCAGATCGACGATACCTTGTCCCAAAACTTCACGGTGGGTTTTTTCCAGTGTCATGGCTGCATTGTAGGCCGGCATGACAACTACGATATTCTTTCCATTGAACACGGCATTTTATCCTTTCCCACTTTGGGTACCTAAGGACGGGTCTTTTTTCACTTCGTCCGATATCTCCTTCGAGCTTAATACAACCACCGGCGCGGATTTGGCTTTGCCTGGTCTGCGCTCCAAACGCTTTTCAACAGGCTGCTAAATCAATCGCAACCCCCGGTGGGCCGGGATCTTATCCAGCAGGGCATACGGTTTTCTGACCCGCTCAATCGTCTCGCCCCGTTGTTCTATCAGGTCTGCTTCTATGGGGCCGATGGTATCGGCGGCATATTTCAGATAGTCGATCTTGCCTGGATTCAAGCCCATAATTCGGGCGCAGGTGGCATCCACAGCCGGTAGGTTTCTGCCCATGACCAACACACCTGACTCTATCGGTGTACCCATGATGGGTCCGTCCCCCTCCATCCCGACAATGCCGTCTACGATCGCCACCTGAGGTTGTACGGTGCTGTTGATGTCAAAGATGCACTCTTGAATACCGGCGAGGTGCAGAACGTTTTTCGGCCACCCGTAGTAGGCCCCGGGCATGAGTCCAAATAGGTTTTTTATAGACAAAGTGGCCCCGGTCCAGTGGTGTGTTTTCATTTTTGCCATAGAGACAATAATATCCGCCTTGATGATTTCCAGCGGCAGCAGGAGGTGGCTCAGCCCGGTTCGTCCGCCCTGATTTTTTACTATGAAGATGTCGGCCTTGTTCAAATCAACAAACGGAACCTTATCTTCGGACAGTACGTCGGCAAGCCCTGTCTCCTGCAGTATGTACAGCGCATCGGTGCGATGTCCGGAACCCTCAGCAACGACGATACTGGCAGCGCCAAGATGCAGGAACGTATCGATCGCCGCACTCACTACCAGGGGGTGGGTGTTGATATGCCCCACGCCCATGTGCGGTTCCACCAGATTCGGTTTGAGCAGAACCCGTTTCCCGGAGATATTTTTCCTTGTCAGGCCGAGTTCTTTGAAGCCGGTTTGCATATGCGCCTGCAGGGAATCCGCATATCTGTCAACGGCGGCGATAAATGTCGCGGCCGCATAGGTATCTTGCGTCATGAGGACGGTGCCGGTAATGGCTGCCGCGGATACAGCTCCGCCGGCAACGGCCGCTTTCAAAAAGTGACGGCGGGAAATAAACACCTTTCCGTCCGTTTGGCGGTTGATTTTCATTCTATTCCTCCGTCGGCATATAGAGACTCGCGAGTCCGTTCCGGCTGTAATGCGCCACGAGCACCTGGGCCAGCAGGTCCGTGTCGTAATCTCCATACTTGCTTTGCAAGCGCAGGCACCGCGTGATCCAGTCGACGCTACGCGCCGGCCTGCTGGACCAGGCCCCCAGTCCGAAAATTGCCCAGGCCAGGGATTGGGGTGCGCCTATGGTATCGATGGTCGCGCGCAGATAATCGATACTCGGCGCCACCTGGTTACGGCGGCAGAGGCCGCTCAGTGCTTCCAACGTAAACCCGGTAGTGTCCGGAAACGGCAGCAGTTGGGTATCGAAGACGAAGGTGTCGCCGTAGTTCCACCCTCCGCTGGGCAATTGCCGGTTCAGCAGCAGCTTGGCGCCCTCCTTTACGCGGGTATGGTTGTGCAGGCCGTAAGCTTTCAGAGCAATCATGGCCAGAGAAGTTGGTATAATCCAGGCATAGGTTCCCGCCACCCAGGGCCAGCCGGAAAGCGAACTGTCAGTTCCCATGGAGGGATTGCCATCATATGGAAAGGTCATGCTCTCTATCGATAAAAGAAAGTCCAGCGCCTTGCGGACGGTCTCCTGGTGTTCGCTGTCACGGTGCCAGGCCAGCAGGGCCAGAGCCGTAGGCCAATAGGCTTCCGGGAAATTTTTCAGCAGTGGCACCCGGCCGTCGGCAAGCTGGTACCCGGCCAGTGTGACCAGCGCCGCCTGCCGTATTTGTTCCTCACAAGCACATGCCTGTAGAGCCATTGCGGCCCAGGCAGTACAATCCGGCCGGAGCTGGGCGTCTGCCGACAAGGCCGCCGTAAAGCTTCCGTCCGGTCGGCCCCTCTGTTTTAGCTGTGCTAAGGCCGCATTGATTTCATCTGTTATCATGACGCCAATTTCCTTGTTCACTGCACGCCGGCTGTCACGCCTCGAATCTACTGCAATTTATCCTGTCCTCGCTGGGCGGCATCGATTTTTTCCCGGGCCATTTTCAGGTTGTGCCTGATGTTTTCATCATCCGGCCTGAGGCGCCGTGCCGCTTGAAACAAGCGGAGCGCCGCCGATTGCTCCCCTTTATTCGCCAGAGCGATGGCCAGATTATTGTACACCAACCCATTGGTCGGGTCGAGTTTCAAAGCCTTTTGGTATTGAACAATAGCATCATCCACTCTACCCCGGGCAATCAGAGCATTGCCGGCATTGTACCGCAGGTCGGCATTCGTCGGATCCTTTTCGAGCGCTAGCGTGAATACCGCAACAGCCCCTTCGTAGTTCCCGGTTTGCATTTGGAATGTGCCTAACCGCATAAACGTAAGGGTGTTGGCAGAGGCGTTGGCAACGGCTGTTTCAAGCTGCCGGATCCCCTCTGCCATCTGCCCCTGGGACGCCAGGGCCAGCGCCAGGTTATTGCGGGCTTTGACAAAATCCGGCTTCAGGTGCAGGGCCCGGTTGTAATTAACAATTGCGTCTGCAGTGCGCCCCTGTTGTTTCAGCACATTGCCCAGATTGAAATAGGCCAGGTAATAATGTACGTCTGCCTGGATGGCCTGGCGATAATACCGGGCCGCCTCTTCCAGGCGCCCGCGGCGTTCCAGAGCCGCCCCCAGTTTGTTGGCGGGTCTGGCCTTCTGCGGCGATTTTTCCGCGCTGTCTTGCCAGAGCGTCAAATCGTCCCACCATACCTTGTTGCGCTGGTAGGTGCCCATGGCAAGGCTGATGGTCAATCCCACAAAGACAATTGCCATAATGTTCCCGGATTTCAATTTCGTACACAACAACCAGGCGAGCCCCAGACCAAACGCCATGGAAGGCAGGTAGTTGCGGTGTTCAAATATCAATTCAAGCCCGATCACCGAAGATTCAATCAAGAGGTTTCCCAGGTACCACAAGATGCAAAAGGAAAGGAACCGTTTTCTTTTTGAAAGGCACAGCGCAATTGCGACAAGGCCAACCAGTATCCCCATGCTCAAGATCGTTGTCGGCGGATCCAGGATAGACCTGGAAATGGTAATGTGGGGGTCCAGATTTAATCTTTGGGGGTGTGGGAACAGCAGTAGTGAAATATAGAAGACGACCACCCTAAATTGCGTCAAGACGCGTTCTGGTAAAGAAAACGGCCGCAATGCATAATTACTCAAAATTGCATCGATCGGTTGTCCCCCCATGATAAGATATACAAGCGCTGCAAAGAAAATCAGCACCAGAGCAGCGACTACCAACTCTCTTCTAATGCGCCGCCATTGCAGATCGAGCGTGAAATACCACCGGTAAAGGAGTAGAAAAAACGGCAGCGTGGCAGCGTTTTCCTTGGATGCCAGCGCCATCAATCCGGCTATGGCACAAGCGGTATAAAGTGTCAGGCGGAGATATATCTTTGCGGCCGTTTCCGCCTTGATAAACAGCAGAAAAGCCAGGAGAAAGAACATGGCCGCCATGGCGTTCATTCTCTGGACCAAATAGGTAACGGATTGGGTTTGCAGAGGGTGGACAGCCCATAGCATGGCCGCCATAAAAGGCAGGGCCAGGGTCTGTTTTGAAAAATCGTTGGTTCGCACGATACCACTTTCAGATCCCGGCAGACTATCCCCAGGGGACGATCTTTTCAGGGTCGCGACCAGCGCAGCTTTGACGGCTGCATACAGCAGGAGCCCGGAGGCGATATGTATGCAGACATTGACCAGGTGATATCCTCGCGGGTTGTAACCGTCCAGAGAGTAATTTAACGCAAAACTCAGGTTCGCCAACGGACGCCGGGTAGAGGGACTCTGAAAAGCCGCTTCCGCCAGGCTATCAGCATCGATGCGGTCTATACGGATATAGGGGTTTTCAAGGATGTTGGGAATATCATCAAATATGAAAGGGTTGGTGAACGTGTTCGCGTAGCACCCCAGGACAAGCAGAGCCAGTAGCAATAGAGCGACCGATTCCCTTACAGGAAAAACAGCGGATATCCTGTCATGTTCCGAACACTGAATACTATTCATACAAAGGCAAATCTCCGCCTTTTTTCCAGATTGCAGCCACCCTGAAGATATGCTATCTTCGCCTGCATGTTACGTGTGTTAATATCGAAATATCACCACGTTATTGCAAGCTTAGCACTGATCCTGCTTTTTTTCCATCCTATTTTTTTTGCAGCCCAAAGCTTCTTTTTCAGGGATATCCATCGCTGGTTCTATCCCATGAAACACTTTTTGGGGACTGCCTTCACAGATGGCCGCTTGCCGCTCTGGAACCCGTATTACTTCTGCGGATCACCCTTTATGAGCGACATTCAGTCCGGTGTCTTCTACCCTTTTTCGCTTCTATTCGGCCTGCTGCCGTTTCCATTTGTGTATAATCTGTTTACCGTCGTGCACATTTTCCTGGGCGGACAGTTTTTCTACCTGTTTATCCGCCGGATCGGTTTCAGCCGGTCCGCTGCTCTGGTCACGTCTGTGTCTTTCGCGTTTGGGGGGTGTACCCTCTCGGCCATCAATGTCCTGAACAATCTGTCTACCCTGGTATGGCTACCGGCGGTGTTGTGGTCATTCCAATGGGCCCGGGACAAGGGCCTTAAAAAAGCCTTTCCCCTGCCGGTCTTCTGCCTTACTTGTGCAATCCTGGGAGGTGAGCCCCAATTATTTCTCTTCATCGCCGGAATGTTGCTCCTCTTTGCTTTCGCCTCTTCGAATGGCGAGCCCATTAGAACCAGACTGGCTTTGGGGGGTGCTGCTCTTTTGTTGATCATTGTGGCTCTCGGGGCAGCCCTGTTTCAGATAGGCCCCCAGTACATTGACTATCATCACTCGGTACGGGAGGCGGGACTACCGTTTGAGGAAGTTGTCACCAACTCCCTGCCGATCACCGCGCTCAAGCATCTCATTGTGCCGCTGGTCTTCCCGGCGGATTTTACAACCGTGCCCAATAGCCTGGTAGATTTCTTTCCAGGGACCGGACAACTGCCCTGGTTATTGTCCATCTATCCGGGCTTTCTGATCGTTCCGCTGGCCATTTACGGCCTTTTCAGCGGCCAGTTCAAAAGCATGCGTGTCTACCTGGGGGTCACGATCGTGGCCTTGCTGTTGGCACTGGGCGACAACACGCCCCTATACCGGCCTTTTTACACGCTTTTGCCCTTCTTTCGCTATCCTGAAAAACTTCTCTTTATCAGTAACTTCTGCCTGTTGGTGATGGCTGCGCCGGGTGTCGATGCCCTCTTGCAGCGTTTGCAGAATAGAGGGCTGCGTCCAACTTTGGTCGGCGGCCTGCTGGCGTCAATCCTGGTCGCCGATTTATATGTCAGTCACCGGTATCTGAATCCGCTAATCGATTCCCAGGATTACACCTATCACGACCCGGCGGTGCAACCAATCCTGGATGATCCGTCCCTGTTTCGGGTCTTCGTCGATGCGCGTCAACTCCCCGGCCAGGACCAACCGCAGACCATCATGGCACATCACGCGCGGTGGCAATTGTTGATGATGCCCAATCTGGGTGTCATTCACGACCTGCAACAGGTCGGAGGCAAAACCGGTCTGGAATTGAAGTACCAGTATTTCATGACCGAACTACTATCCAAACCATGGTCTCAGAAAATGTTGTTTCTCAAGATGGCCAACGTAAAATATATACTTTCACCCCATCCCCTGGAAGAAGAACCAGCGTTGAACGAATGGATAGAGCCGGTAAATGACCGGGTATACCGAATTAAATCCTCTTTACCACGCGCGCGGTTGGTGGGCCGTATTCAGGCGGCATCTGAATCCTCGATGAAGCATATTCTCAACCACGACTTTAACCCGGCCAACACAGCCATAGGGAACGCCGATCTGGCTACAAGCCACCAGGTTCCGCATTTCAGCCCGGTTGACACAATCGTGGCCAACGGCAATCGCGTCCAGATAGAAGTGGATGCAAGGCAGCCGGCCGTGCTGGTTCTCGCGGTGTCTGCCTATCCCGGTTGGAAAGTCTATGTAGATGGCACTGAAAAGGGGATCCAGCGGCTAAATATTTTTTTTCAGGGCGTCGCCGTCGATGCGGGGTATCATACAGTCGAATTTGTCTTTTTTCCCGAAAAAATCGTTCTTTTCACAACACTTTCTGTGCTAACATTCATTTTATCTTTGGGTGTCTGGATTTCTGTGTTTAACCTGAAACCAACAAAGCTGATTTCGCATTAGGCCTTCAAATGAATACAAACCCGCACCTTTCCATCATCGTACCCTGCTACAACGAAAAGAACTTTCTCGCAGAGCTTATCGCGCATGTGAAGAACTCGCCCGTGAAAAACAAAGAAATTATCTTGATAGACGATTGCTCGAACGATGGAACGACCGCTATCATCCAGACCGAAATTGCCGCACAGGTAGATAAAGTCGTCTATCATCGTCGCAATCAGGGAAAGGGGGCCGCCATCCGATCCGGCCTCGAACACGTCACCGGAGACATTGTCATTATTCAGGACGCGGATCTGGAGTACGACCCGGATGAATACCCCAAGCTGATCGCACCGATTGTGGATGAAAAGGCGGATGTCGTTTACGGGTCCCGGTTTACCGGTGAAGGCCCCCACCGGGTGCACCTCTTCTGGCACTATGTGGGCAACCGGATATTGACCTTATTGAGCAACGTGTTCACCAACCTCAATCTCTCCGATATGGAAACCTGCTACAAAGTGTTCCGAACCAATGTCATCAAACAAATCAAGCTAGAACAAAACCGGTTCGGCATTGAGCCGGAACTGACCGCGAAGGTTGCCCGGCTGGGCTGCCGAGTCTATGAAGTCGGGATATCCTATTACGGAAGATCCTATGCCGAAGGCAAGAAAATAGGCTGGCGCGACGGGTTCAAGGCCATCTATTGTATCATCAAATACGGACTCTTGCGGTAATCGGACAGCACTCAGGCAATTTCAGGGGAAGGCATACGGATCAGCAACCACCGGATACTGGAAACCGGTGGTTGCAAATTGCTGCAGCAAGGCCCTGTTCTTGTCATTTTGACGCAAGAAGACAAAGGCCTGTTTATCTGAATAGACATATGTCCATTCGCGGCCTACTTGCATTAATGCAGCCGTAACCGGTGATCGCGGATAAAGCAGAATGTCCGACGGGTACTTTTCAAGTACCGGATAGAATCTTTCGAGATCGTCACCGGGAATGAAATGATCCTGGATAACGCTTTCGGGATAAGCGGTGCGAAAGCGGCCATCAATGGAAACACGGCAATCCGGATAAAGTTTCCAGAGACAATATTCCCCCCAATCGAAATGCACCATCAGATTCCCCTTGAAACGGTTGTGCCGCATAAACGCCACAGCTGATACCGGATATTCGTTGGGATTCACCAGGATACGAAAGCCGCTTTGGGTATAAATGCGGCCGCCTAAGTAGAGTTGCCCCACGGCCGCAATGATGAACACTAAGCTGAGCACCAACCGTCGGGCAGTGGCTATTTTGGGCCGCCCGGCTGATGTCGAGGCTTTCGTCACGATGTCAGCAATCCCCTCAGCCAGATAGGGTGCCGCGGCTATCGTGAAAAAGACAAGGTTGCGTTGATGCCGCAGGGCAAAGAAACCCGTGAAAAGCAGCACGGCGACCTCCCATCCCTGGTTTCTCCTGAATCTCAGGATCATGGTCACCAGAGCCACGGCCAGCATCAGCTTGAAAGCCAGGTGGCTACCGTCAAAAAGACTGATGGGCATCCACTCGGTAATATCACGCGGCTGGCTCAGAGACTTGTATAGAAAGACCAGCAGCTTGTACCCATAGGGGTTCACCAAAACGGCCGCTGCCGTTATAACTGCCCATATCCACAACAACTTTAGGCGTCGGGTCCGGTCATTCCATACAAAATGGGCGGTTGTCTCCCAGGCAACGATAACAGCGATCAGGGCGCCGCCGATCAAAAAACCGCCATGTAAATTGACCCATAGCACCATTATGATGGGTAGCCCGATAAGAGCGGAGTAGCGGCGCCTTTTGAAAAAAAGATGAAAAACCAGCAGATAGAGACTGAAGCCGATAAAGGAGAAAAGCTGGGGCCGGATCATGAACCCTGGTTTCATTGCCCACACAGCCGCCATCAGCACACAGGCGATTACAACCGGATGAGCAGAGCGGTCTGCGCAGATTACCAGCATCACCAACACAACCAGGAGACCGCCAACCAGTTTGAGCACCAGCAAGCCGGTGTCGGTGAAAAGGCTGAAGACAAGATGGAAAAGCATTTCGGTCAGCCATTCGTGGTTGATCCACGCGTGACCGTACGCAGTATAAGAATAAATGTCCGCCCGGGCCAGATGCCCGCTCTCCCAATGGGCCTGGCCGAATTTGATGTGTCCCCAGAGGTCCGGATCCGCCGTCACATATGAGAAGTGATAAAAGGCGGCCGACACGATCAAAACAACGACGCTTGCCTTGAGTAGGCCCCCCTCTTTCTTAGCAGTGTGCTCCGGCATGGGTTATCCATCCATGGGCTTATGGAGAGCCGTTTTAAGCTCCCGGGGCCCTACCACGTAAATTAATATCGAGTGGCCGACATGATCGTCGGGCTGCCGCTGTTTCAGGTGGTGGCACAAGCGGGCAAACTGAAGTTCTCTGAATGCCAGGATCAGACGGCTAATGGCCGCGAAGCCGCCATATTTCTCTTTTAAGGCATCCCAGGTGGCCGGTGTTTCCCGGCCTGCTTTATATTCAGCGTTCACTTCCAGCAGGCGCCAGTAGAGGTCTTCATTCTCCGTCGTCCAGTCTCCACCATAGCGGCCATATACCTGCTGCAGGGATGTTGCACTAATGCAGTAGATGCCGGGCGAAAATTTGGTGGCCTCGGTATGCGGCTCCCTGTGCCATGGAAAACGCCGAAAGACGACCATCCGGGCATCGATGTTGTAGTGCTTCGGGCTGGCCGAGCCGAAATAGTTGAGGTATACCGGTACCTGGCGCCGGTCATCTTTGGGTTGGTTCTCTTGCAACCACCGGCTCAAGGCCGGCAAATCCTGCCCCCAATCGAGGGAACTGTCCACGAGGTACCGGTAACCTTGCTGGGGGCCGCCGACCGCCGCGTTGAAATAGGCAAGGTAGTCCGGCCAGATAACCGACCCTTCGAAAACGTAAACGCTAAATGCCGCCAGGAGAATGGGTTTGCAAAGTGTCCGGTAGCGGAGAAGCCAAAGCGACAGGCCTCCGGACACAATGAACAATGCGGGATAGATCACCAGGATATGACGGTGGCCAATGTTGATGGATGAATTCAGGGCAACTGTACCATAGACAATCACAAGCACGACAAGTGGAATAAGCCGGTACCAGATGTCCCCATCCTTACGCCGTACGAGCGCCATCAATCCGAGGCATAAGAGCAATATCAATGCAAGCGGTGTTTTTAAAAAAAAACTGTAAATGAAAAAATACTACCAGCCGGTCAGGCTGTAGTCTCCGGCCAGAAATGCCGCTCGCTTTTTGGCATGGGAGATGACGAAGGCCAAACCGTAAAGGTAGGCTTCGGGCAATACTTTATTGTCTCTGAAAATTTCAATTACCTGCCCGGGCGGCCGGCCTTTTCGATTTCGGTCGACCACCTGGGAAACGAAAGGACCGGGTCGCCTGTTGGCTGAGCACTGGCCTTAAACCGAAAGCCATAGGCCCCCCAGACAACGATGGTGCTGATAACGGCGACTATAACCAGGGTGGTGGTTATCACTGCAAGAATCTGCAGCCGACCGTGATAGACTTTTTCGGGCCCCCTGATAACCACCAACGGTTTGTTGCCCAATAAGCGGAAGGCGATCAGCAATAGCAACATGGGGACAATCAGTACCCCCGACATCTTGGACAGCAGCAGGCCGGCCACCGCCATGCCGGAAAAAACAATCCGCTGCCAGGCCACCTTGTGCAATAGGTCCCACAGCAGTATCAGACTCAGAATAAAAAATAACGCAGAGGCCATGTCCGAGGTGGTCAACCGGGCATGGGCGATGATGTTGGGGCTGAAAACGTATAATCCCAGGGAAAGATACCCGCCGATTTTTCCGAATGCCGTTCGTGACCAGAAGAAGACGACCAGCGCGAGGGCGACACTCAGCAGGCAGATCATCGCCCGGCCCTGTAAAAGCATGGTGTCTGGATTGTTTCCCAGGGAATAGAAAAATTGGTAGCCGATCTCCCAGACATTGGGCGTCTTCCACAGGTGCGTGTCCGACCCGGGAAACGCTAGACTGCTGAACAGGAGTGGAAGCGCCGCCCAGCGCTGGGGGAAATTCCCGTTTTCGGGCTGCAGACGGTAGTCATTCTCCGCCCAGTAACTGTAACCGGCTGTCAGGTGGATATATTCGTCGAACGTATTGGATTTGTGGCGGACGCTGCTGACCGCCAGAGTGAAATGGATCAGCAGCAAAGCGGTCACCAACAGGATTTCCAATCCGTGGCGACGCCGGGGCTGCAACTGATTGACCGCGGTCGTTGAGGAAGGGTCAGGCATTTTCAGGGAATTTTGTACCGATTCACTCTATAGTTAATGGCGATCTGCACCATCTCGAGAAACGTACCGACGGAATCCCGTCCCACATTGACGGCCGAGTTGAAGGAATGATACCAATCGACCGAAAACTCGGCAATGTCGAATCCCAGTTTGCTGGCTATAAAAATAATTTCGGCATCGTATCCCCAGCGGTTGATACAAGACCGTGAAAAAACCTCTGTCGCCGCTTTGTCACTGAAGCCTTTCAGGCCGCAGGTGATATCGGTGACCTTCAGGCCGAAACTATACAGGGTGAGTTTTCGATAGATTTTGCCCAGCAGGGTTCTGAAAAAACCTTCAGGGACTTTGAAGCAGGAGCCGGGCAGGTGTCTAGACCCGATGGCCACCGGAGCCCCTTTGCGCAGATTATCCAGACAATTCTGGATAAATTCAACGGGAACCGCGAGGTCGGCATCCATGAAAATCCGGAACTGGCCGGTCGCGGCCAATATCCCGGTCTTAACCGCAAATCCCTTCCCGCGGTTTTCGGGAAGGTTTATCATCCGGATGGCGGCATTCCCGGCAGCTAAACGCTCACCGATGGCGGCCGTGCGATCCCGGCTCCCATCATTTACCAGAATGATTTCCGTCGCGATGGGCAGTGTTTGGAGATAGTCTGCGACAGCCGCCACATTCTTCGCAAGGCAGCTTTCCTCATTGTACAAGGGAATAATAATGGAGAGAACAGGTTGTTTTTTCATCGCCGGCGCGTTTTGTATTTTAACCATTTTTAGGTAATCCGATGCAGGGCCCACTGGGCCGGGCTGCTTTACTCGCTGATTCGGGACCGGGCCTGCCGCAGTAGTTTTTCTACTGCCGGGTTCGTCTTAAGTTCAGTCATTGGTAACTCTTCCAATAGCTGGACCACCTGATGGTATTCTCCCATTTTCAGGTAACTATTCGCAAGATTACTCCTGATACCGATGGATTCGGGCTCGAGCAACAGCCCGGCCTTTAAAACTTCCACTGATTTTCCATATTCAGATATCATACCATATGCGCTTCCAAGATGGCTTTTTATATCTGCTCTACCCGTCGCATGCGTCGTTGCTTTCTCAAAAGCGGTAACCGCCTCGTGGTACCTGCCCAGGTGGAATAAAGCCATGCCCTGATTGTTGTAGGCAATACCTCGATTTTCTTTGCTCATCTCAAGCCCCAGGCAACGATCTATTAGTGCCAGGGCCTGATGCAGACGGTTCACATCAATCAGCATGGCGGAATAATCAAGGTAGTTTTCCACCTGGGAGGGAAAAGCATCGATTCCCAGGTGATAGTAGTACTCGGCAGATTCCGACTGTCCACTTTCGTGCAAAATACGTGCATACGCACCCGCATACAGGTGATTATTGAATTTGAGGACTTCCCGGGTAAAGAAACGCTTATCGTCGTGCCAGTGCTGTTGGTTCAGGTAAAAGGAATAGGTTCCCAGAAATAGGGCAACGATCAGTAGCAGTCCAATCCGGTAACGGCCAGGCCGGTCGCCGACCATCCGGCAAAAAGCAAATGATAGAAACGCCAGGGGGAAATAGAGCCAGCGCATCGCCACCAGGGTCACTGCTGAGGTGGGAATCAGATTGAGCACGGGAAACAATCCGCACAGAAAAGACACTACTCCGAAAACAATATATTTTTCATGTCGAAAGCGCCATAGCAGGCTACCCGTCAGCACCATCCCGAACCCACCGACGGCAATGGCTAAGGTCATTTGCAGCAAGGGGTAGGTCACCAGAAAATTGTGCAGCCCGACAGGCACAAGAACCAGGCGAAAGTTGTACATGACCAAGTAAGGAGCCATCAATAGTCTCAGCCAAAACGGGGTTTGATCCGGTATATCCACTAGCGTACCTGTCACCTGGCTTCTGAAAAGCAGATACACAAACAGAACCAACACGAACGGGATATAAATCAACCAGTTTTTGTTCGGTAGTCGCGCCCGTGTTTTAAATATGTGGTCATACAGAAAGAAGATCGGCAGCAGCATGACGCCGAATTCTTTGGAAAAGACCGCCAGACCATAAAAGCAGGCCGACAGGGACAGATATACCCAATACCTGTCCTTGGGCGCTGAAATATAGCAAAGGAAAGCTGCCAGTGAAAACAGGGTGGTTAAGATATTGTTGCGTGATGCAATCCAGGACACAGATTCGGTCTGCACAGGGTGCAGGACAAACAACAAGGCCGCCACCAGTGCTCCCCACCCGTTGCCGGTTAATCGAAATATAATTTGGAAAAGTAAAAGCGCAGTCACAAGGTGCAACAGCCAGTTTGTAAAATGAAAGCCGGTTGGGTTTAGTCCCCAAAGCCGGTAATCAATGTGGTAGGTTAGATTGATGAGTGGCCGGTAATAGCGGGTATGATAATCAATGTCCCAGTTATCACGATCAAGAATCCCATCCTCCTGGGCGAGATAATCCGCCGGACTGGCAAGTTGCCTGATAAACGGGTTGTTCTCAATGAGGATGTGGTCATCCAGTAGGAATTCACTGCTTGAATTTGGCAGGTAAGCGAGCATTGCCGCCGCAGTGAGGACTATCAGCGAAATTAGTCCAAACGAGAGTTTTTTTGTGTTGGCCGTCATTAAACAGGTCAGTATCAGGGAATCGGCATAGGTGCAATCCCGGTTGTCTCAAGCGAGCGTTTGATAGACAACCATAAAAAAAAGTGAGCAGGCCAGTTTTCCGGTCTGCTCACCCCTTGAATCTTGGTCACGTCACCGTATATTGCTCACGCTGGACTTCCATTGAAGCTAACTACGGTAACAGTTTGCTCGTTACGAACTATGCTTGGCCATGTTCAAGTCCGGGCCGTGTACGGTCCAGGTAACACTACCGGACGTGTGGAGAGCGGTCATCGTATATCCGGTTGCGCTGGCCGTGGTATTCACATAAAAAGTAACGTTGGAACTTTGTTTGAAACCGGCGCCGGTCAGTTTAGTAAGGGAGTTGCCATAGATGGCATTGTCCACAAAATAAGCTTCCTGAGTGGTCATGGCGTTTTTCACGTCAGACTGGGCTGACGAGTTATAGGAACGCTGACGATAGCTAACAAAGTTCGGGATAGCAATAGCCGCCAGAATACCAATGATCGCGATAACGATCATCAGCTCGATCAGGGTGAAACCTTCTTCGTTGCTGCCTCTAAGTTTTTGAATCATTGTGACCTCCTTATCCTAATAATGTTTGTAATAGCACCGTTACGATTTCTTGTACTTTTTTTAGATCCGCTCCTTAGCTATAGGGGCAATGGACCTGTTTACTATATTGGGCAAATAACCAGCAATATGCATGCCACGAAAACGTTTTATTAAAATCTATAGTGACGCTCTGTTTTTGTAAATGAAAATTTTACCAGCAAAAATTGGGCAATGGGCGGGTTACCGATCGGGGCGTGTATATTTACAATAATTGTAATATAAGTTTACAAAATTTGTAATGCGCTAACCGTTATTCTCCATGTTTTCAAATTTATCCAGCCGGTGCCACATGGAGCGATATCCCAGACCAAGCAGTTTGGCGGTTTTCTTCTTATTGCCGTTCGCATACTCCATGGCTTTCTTGAGGTAGGACCTTTCTATTTTGCTTAAAATTTCCGTAAGATTGACACCGCTTTCGACCGCATCAAGATCAAAGCGTTCCTCACCCGTCCCTTCAATCCACCTGCGTTTGTGGGTCGACATGGCCAGGCTGTCCGGTAAAATAATATTGGTGTTGGAAAGGGCGACACTGCGTTCCATCAGATTTTCCAACTCTCTGACATTGCCAGGGAAATCGTATCTATTCAACAAATCGATCGCATAGGAGGAGACTTTGGCTATCTCTTTGCCCATCTCTTTTGAATACTTATCCAGAAAGTGCTGGGCCAGCAGAGGGAGATCTTCTTTGCGTTCTCTGAGCGGTGGGACCTTCAGCTCTATGACGTTCAGGCGGTAGAAAAGGTCTTCTCTGAATCGCCCTGCTATGACCTCGTCCTCCAGGGATTTGTTGGAAGCGGAAATAAAACGGATATCAACCGAGATGTCCGTGTTGCCGCCTACGGCCTTGAACACTTTTTCCTGAACGGCCCGGAGAAGTTTGACCTGCAGGGGAAGACTCAACTCACCGATTTCATCAAGAAAAATGGTCCCGTTGTCTGCTTCATGAAAAAGGCCGATCTTGTCGGCTGTGGCCCCGGTAAACGCACCTTTCTTGTGTCCAAAGAGCTCACTTTCCATGAGATTTTCAGGAATCCCGCCGCAGTTGATCGTGACAAAAGGATGGCCGCTCCGGTCGCTTTTTTCATGAATAGCCCTGGCAATCAACTCTTTGCCGGTACCACTTTCTCCGGTTATGAGAATGTTGGTTCGTGCGCCCGCTACCTGCTCGATCATGCGATATATCTGCAACATTTTTGGGCTGTTGCCGACAATTTTACCAAAGTGAATTTTGGTTCTAACTTCTTCGTTCAGCGCCTTTTTTTCGTGTTCTACCGTTCTCAGTTCCAAGGCTTTTGCAATCGTATGCCGCAGTTCGTTGTTGTCGAATGGTTTGGGTACGTAGTCATAGGCGCCAATGTTCATTGCCTCCACAGCTGTCTTAGTGGTGGCATAGGCCGATATCATGATAACAACGGTCTCAGGGTCTTTCTTTTTTGCGGCTCGCAGCACTTCCAGACCCGTCAGGTCCCCCAGACGGATATCGCACAGCAGCAGATCATAACGTTCCCGGGAGATCATCTCGATCGCCTTCTTACCGCAGTCAGCAAAGGAAACCTGGTAGCCCTCACGACTTAGTATCGCTTCTAAAACCTCACGCATACTAAGTTCGTCATCAACAACAAGGATGTGGTGCTGTGGAAGGTTCATCTCACATGTATCTCTAGTTTGCTGCCCAGCCGCCGCGAAGCGAACGTATAGGAATTAGTGTCGTCAGCATGCCCCGGCAACCAGCCGTCATCAGGCGTGGCTGCCAACTTCGTGGACAATGCGTCCCCCCACGATAGTCGCCACCGCCCGGCCTTTGAGGTGCCACCCAATAAACGGTGAATTATTGCTTTTTGAGTGAAAGCTCTCAGGTATGGCCTCGTATTCAACATCCGGGTCGATAATCGTGATATCGGCCGGTTTCCCGATCCCCAGTCCAGCGGTGACACCCAACACCTCGGCCGGCCGCCTGGTCATTTTAGCGATGAGCGTCTCCATTGAAATGACCCCATCCGCTACCAACCGGAGGCTGAGCGGTAGCGCCGTTTCAAGGCCGGTAATCCCATTGGGCGCCAGGGGGAAATCAGCTGCTTTCTCCTCATCTGAATGGGGCGCGTGGTCGGTAGCAATTACATCCAACGTACCGTCGGCCAGCCCCTGCCGGATCGCGTCCCGATCTTTTTGCGATCGCAGCGGTGGATTCATTTTGGCTCGCGTTCCATATTTTTCAACGGCCGCGTCGGTCAGGGTAAAATAATGCGGTGCCGTTTCGGCGGTAACCGGAACCCCGCGTCGCTTGGCGCGGCGAATGGCATCCACCGATTCGGCTGTGCTTACATGCGCTATGTGCATGCGGGCCCCGGTTTTCTCGCTCAAGGCTATTTCCCGTTCCACCATCAGGCTTTCGGCCGTATTGGGTATCCCTTGCAAGCCCAGCCGCTGGGCAACGGGCCCCTGGTTCATCGCGCCGCTGCCGGCCAGGTCCATCATTTCACTATGCGAAATGATGGTCAACCCCAGTTGTCCGGCCGCTTCCAGAGCAGACTCCATCAACGTGTCATTTTCAACCGGGCACCCGTCATCTGTAAACGCCACCGCACCGGCAGCCTGCAGGGCAGTATAGTCGCAGAGGGTGCGTCCGGACAACCCCTGCGTGATCGCTCCAGCCGGGTAGACGCGCGCCAGCCCCGCCTTGCGGGCCTTTTCAATCATAAAGGCAGTGGTTTCGGGGCTGTCATTAACCGGATTGGTATTCGGCATGGCGCACACCGCCGTGAATCCACCCGCTACCGCGGCCCGGCACCCGCTGGCAATGGTTTCCTTGTGCTCGAAACCAGGTTCCCGCAGGTGAACATGCATATCAATCAGACCCGGGGTGACAATCTTCCCAGTGGCGTTGATGATCCGGGTCGTCCGGTCGCCGGCTTCGGCAGGTATATCAGCCAGCTTCCCGCTAGGGGCGATCTGGGTGATGACGCCGTCAATGATAAAGATGTCCCGGATGCCATCCACCAGTCCGGGATTGATGAGTTGGCCGCCGTGGATAAGAATTTGCATCTGAAGATCCGTTTAAGGTGTTAGGTTTTAAGTGTTAAAAAAACTATTTCAATATCAGACACTTGGCACAATACATTTAGAACCGATAAATTAGGCTACCTGATAATATTTCCGATCCGCCGCCACCTTACAGAGGTGTCATCACTGTCCCAGGACCAGTAAATCATGAAGGCCTTGCCTTTTACCACCTTTAGGTCCACAAATCCCCAGAAGCGGCTGTCGTAGCTGTGGTCCCGGTTGTCTCCCATAACAAAGAACTTACCTTCCGGTACGGTGACCGGCCCGTAGTTGTCCTTGTTGCAGCGATCAAAACCCATGGATTTCTGCATATCGGTACAAGCGGGGATAATGGCTTTCTCCTTGAACTCCGCATAGGGGTGATTCTGGTGGATACCATTGACGTAAACCTGCTTATTGATGATCTGGATCGTATCACCCGCCACGGCCACGGCACGTTTGATAAAATCCTTTTTCGGGTCCTCGGGAAATTTGAAAACGACGATATCGCCCTTTTGCGGATCTTTTATCGGGATGATCGTGGTCATGACAAACGGCAGTTTGACACCGTAAATGAACTTGTTCACGAGAATATGATCACCAATCTGCAGGGTCTCCTTCATGGAACCGGACGGAATCTTGAAGGCTTGCACGATGAAGGTCCGGATAAACAGGGCCAGCAGCGCAGCCACAATGAAAACTTCGATGTTTTCTCTAAGGGCACTTTTTTTCTTCGGCGCCTGCTCATCTTGTGCGGCCACGCCATCTTCCACTTCGTTCAAATTAAATAAACCTTTCAAATAACCGTAAAAATCGATTTCAGGGACCAGGTAGCAAAATTAAGGTGTCGGCATTCAGACTTATCATTAATAAGCTGAACATAACAAGGTTTTCATCTACCGGCTCACTATTGCCATACCGATCCGAAGAACGATATTTGCGAATACCCCCGCAATCACATCATCCAGAACAATGCCGATCCCGCCACGCACCCGCCGATCAATGCTTTTGATCGGCGGCGGCTTGACGATATCGAAGAACCGGAACAACAAAAAGCCAGCTATAGCTGTGTACAGGGTAAACGGTATCGCCGCCAGGGTGACGGCCATGCCGGCAATCTCATCGATCACTATACAGCCGGGATCCTTTTGCCCCAATATTTTTTCAGCTGCACCGGCGATCCAGATTGATGCCCCTATCAGCAGGGCTATCGCCATAAGGCCGGACACCAGTGAGATCCGGGACAGAAAAAAACACAGGAACAGTCCCGGAAGCGTTCCGAAAGTACCGGGTGCCCAGGGGATGTTGCCTGTGTAGATGCCGGTGGCCAGGCAGACAACCGCCTTGTCCTTGAAACTCATGGCTCGTGTCTAACCGCTGCCATGTTTTTTGTCAAGGTATCGTATACTTCCCGAATGGGGATGCCGTTTTCGGCCGCGACCCGGGCGCAGGCCTCATATTCCGGCACCAGTTCGGTTTTTCCGCCCGGCCGTCGAACCTGTTTGGCCGCCAGTTTACCCCAGGGGCTTTCCACCACAACCGCCTTTCTGGGAAGCAGGCAGCGCTCCGCCGGATAATAGCGTAATCCGATGGATGATGTTTCTGAAAGTATCCTATTGATAAGTATGTCTTTATTCTCAAACGTACACAGCACCTGGAGCAAGGTTCCGGGCCTGTTCTTCTTCATAAACGCAGGTAAAAACATCACATCCCGGGCACCGTCAGCCAAAAGCGCATCCATGACATAACCGGAAACCTCCGGGCTCATATCGTCGACATTGGCTTCAATTACCAGGATGCGATCATAGGTACAATCGTCCTGCGCAGCCGTTTCGCCCAGCAAGACCCGCAGCAGGTTCGGCCGTCCGCCGGTCTGGCGTTTACCGGATCCGTAACCGATTTTGCCTATCTTCATGGCCGGCAACGGTCCGAAAGTCGTCGCCAGGGTCTTGATGATGGCAGCCCCGGTGGGAGTCGTCAACTCCGCCTCCCCGCCGCCGTAAACCGTCACATCTTTCAGAATCTCGGCTGTGGCCGGTGCCGGAACCGGCAGTTCACCGTGGGAACAGACTGTCGTCCCTCCGCCCACCGGGATGGGCCCGCAGGCAACCTTATCGATCCCCAGGTAGTCAACCCCCAACGCAGTACCGACGATGTCCACGATGGCATCGATGCCGCCCACCTCGTGGAAATGCACCTGATCCAGTGCGCAGCCGTGCACCCGGGCTTCCGCTTCGCCGATTCGGCGGAAGATGGCGCTGCTCAGGTCCCGGACGCTTTCCGGCAATTGACTGTTTTCGATCAATTCTTTGATAGCCGCATAGTTGCGGGCCGTAGTGGTGTCATTGATTGCCACCTTGATATCGACAGCCCGGATGCCGCCTTTGTGAACCGGCTCGGCCGTGAGTTCGAATCCGTCCAGGGGTAGTGCGGCGAGGTTCTCGGCAAGCCACTCTACCGGCACTCCCAGGTCCACCAGGGCCCCCAGGGTCATATCGCCGCTGATCCCGGAAAAACAGTCGAAATAAGCAGTCAGCATGTGTTTCTTCCCTTTCAATCGATCACAAAAAACGTATCCGGATGTCGGAGACCGATTCTAATTCTCGCGGTCACTCACAGATGGTATTGTCAAGAGCGCAGATGGTGCCTTTGCAAACTCAATTATCTTTAAAGCGCGCTGCATACTGGTGTGGTTCCCGAGCTTCAAATCCGATGTGGGACGCCAAAACTTTTCCAGATTGAATCGACTCCCAGGCACTTTCGCTATTTTTTATCTAATTCCGGCCAGTTAACCTCACCACACTTCAAGCAAGCCTACCAATTTACCATTTAATTGACAAGTGGAAAGCGCGGTTATTGAGCAGCCCCTGGCGCGGTTTGAACCAGGAATCTCCGCCGGGCCCGCGCACGGGTTGCCGACTAAACGCTGGTATCTGCGCCCTCGACACGCGCAGTCGGCCAGCCGGGTTATACGTGGGAGAAACCGTAACGGTCGGATTCAAAAAGAAATGAAAGGCAAATACCCTTTAGGGTGCAATCAAAATGTCTGTCTGTCTGCGTAAATCATAGGTTTGGCAATTCAAACCATCATGTGCTATCACGGGCCAAGTTTCCATGCTGTGGCCCAAATCGTCTGCGACGACTCAATCACAAACACGCGGCGCTTAGTCAAACTAAAACAACCTCGATGAATGCCAACAGATTGACAAAAACCGACTTACACCCCCTGTTTGATTACGGCGCACTAGCCCTGCTTGTCATCGTCATGTGCTATTGCAGTTGGAACCGCTGGGCGGACGTCATCATCGACTATGGTCACCAGTTATACTATCCTTGGCAGATTACCCAAGGAAGCGTTCTATACCGTGACTGCGCCTACATCCAGGGCCCCCTGTCTCAGTATATCAATGCCTTCTGGATGCGACTGTTCGGAGCCAGCATCCATGCCCTTGTGGCCGGCAATCTGATCGTATTCTCGGTTTTTTTATTGCTGCTCAAGCGAATTCTGGAACTGGTTTACAACCGCTTCGTCGCGCTCGTCGGTTGTACCGTCGTAATCCTCATGTTTTCCTTTTCCCAGTATATTCACATCGGAAATTACAACTTTATCGCCCCCTATTCGCATGAGGCCACGCATGGTCTGTTCTTTTTCTTAGCGTCTGTCGCCTTTCTCGGCCACTACCTGGAAAAGAGGAAACCGGCGGCCGCATTCCTGAGCGGATGTTGTTACGGAGCCCTGTTGCTGACCCGGTCGGACATTATACTCGCAGCCACGGCCAGCCTGGCCACCGGCCTGATTCTACTGTGCTTGGACAGCCGCAACAAATATAACATATTCAGTTTATTTATAAAATTTACAACCGGAGCCTTCCTGCCCACGCTGCTCTTTACAGCCTATTTTGCTTGCCACCTGCCCGTTGCCGCCGCCGTCGAGGCGGCCGCAACGGCCTGGCTGCTCCCGCTGAGTTCTGACATCACCCGGGATCCCTGGTTCACCGAAATCATCGGGACCGATCAATTGGGTCTCAACCTGAGCCTGATGGTCCGTTATTTTCTGTTGACCGTCTCGTCTTTATTACTCCTGTCGGCAGTTGACTGGAAGTTGCAGTCATCGAAAACCAATTACCGCAGGGCGACCGATTTCATCAGTCTCTTCGCCTTTGCCGGGCTGGCCTGGTGGCACCGCGACATGCCCTGGTGGGAACTGCCTCGGGCGCTGCCGCTGCTGCTGGTTTTTATAGCGAGCCACCAGCTGATTCGCTGGGGTAAGGACGCGGACCCCGACAGCCGCTCCGTACCATCCTTATCTGCCATCCTGTTGTCGGTCTTTTCGCTCTTCCTGCTGATCAAAATCCTGTTCCGCGTCGGCCTTTATCATTACGGCTTCTACCTGGCACTCCCGGCCACGATCACCACAATCGCCTATTTCCTGGGCACCCATCCCCGCACCCTGCAGAAAAAGGCCAATGGCGGGATGTTGTTTAGCATTGTCTTTAGCTTGGCCATTGGCGCAATGGCGCTGGTGCATGTATCCCGCAGTGTTCAGTTCTACGCCCTCACTAAGTACCCGGTAACCATAAACGGCAATACGCTCCGGACCTATGCGCCACCACAGGCCGCCATCGGTCCCGTGGTGCAGCACGCCCTGCTTACGCTCGATGATCTTGTTCCACTCGGTGAACCTTTCCTGGTGTTGCCCGAAGGGGTCATGCTGAACTTTCTTCTACAGCGGCCGAGTCCTACTCGTTATATTCAATTCACGCCAACCGAGTTCATTCTTTACGGTGAGCAGCGGATGCTCTCTGCAATTAAGAGCGCCGACTTTACCTATGCCGTTTTCGTGAATCGGGACGTACGCGAATTCAACTACGCGCATTTCGGCCATGTGCCGGCGTATGGGAAAAGACTAAGGCGCTGGATTGAAACCCATTTTGAGACAGTCGCCATTGTCGGGACCAAGCCCTTTACCTCCCATCAATTCGGTATAGAGGTTTTAAAACGGAAGGAAACGGCTGAATGAACACGTTCATCAAGCAGCCTGAGACCAGGTCTTGGCACGCGGCGCCGTGGCCCCGCTGATACCTGACGAAATGTCCAAATGCGCGGACAGCCGGGGTGCAGCTTTGTGGCCAACTGAAACACGTAAATGCAGGCTTTTGAAACCTTCCAATCCGAGTATTTATTGCTGGTTGGTATTGACAATAGTGCAGATAGGGCTATTATGGGCTCACTATTCTTACGCGGAAGTGCGCAGCTTACTGGTGAGGCTCCCGGACTTCAAATCCGGTGTGGGGCGCTAAAACCGTCCCGGGTGGGTTCGATTCCCATGCACTTCCGCCATTTTTTTCTACCGAAACCCAAAGCCTGCCCGGTTAACGTCCCCAACGCAATGAGTATTTCCGATGAGCTGAATGTCCGGCTATCCAAAACCCGTTTGCATTTAGAGGTTCAAGCAAAAATGAAGGACAGAATACCACAAATTGCACTGACCTTGAGTTTCGGGGCATTCTGCTGGCTGATGATGCAGATGGTACATGAAATGGGACACGTTGTCTTCGCCTGGTTGACAGGCGGTGTGGTAGAAAAAGTCGTCCTGCATCCGCTGGCCATCTCTCGTACAGACCTCTTTAGCAACCCCCACCCCCTCTTGCAGGTGTGGGGCGGCCCTTTATTCGGTATCGCCCTGCCCATAGGTCTCTGGGGCCTGGCCCGACTGCGTCGAATGTCGACAACGCCTCTGTTCAGAGTATTTGCCGGCTTTTGTTGTATTACCAACGGACTTTATATCGGGTTTGGCTCCAACACGCCCGGAGCAGACAGCCACATTATGCTCTCACAGGGGTGTCTCCGATGGCAGTTGGTAATATTTGGGGTAGTCATGCTCGGATTGGGATTATGGCTTTTAAGCGGTATGGGTAGGCATTTCGGGATAGGGGAACCGGGAGGTAAGGTAAGTCACCGCTTGCTTATATTGTCGTTGTCTCTTTTAGCCGCCGTTATTGTTGTGGAGCTGGTAATAATCGCACTTGCTTGAAGATTAGCGGCATGATCTGTTCTGCTTTCCAGCAGATTTTGAAGGAAAGGGGTAAGGGCTCTCGCAATCATCCGGTTGCCCGTCCTGTTCGGATGGCATTGGTCAAAAAGCAATTTCTCGGCACCCTGTTGCCGCATGAGAGGCAGCAGGTCCATTATTGGGATGCCCTGCCCCCGACAAATGGTTCGCATAATCCGTTGGGGCGTATTTTCGTAAAAATCCGCATCGACTTGAAATACGACCGGAAAAATGACCAATGCCAAACTTGCATTGTTTTCCCGGACCAGAAACAGCAGCCTTTCAACCTGTTCGGCAATTCCCGGCCAGGTTTCCTTATGCCACGCCGCCCCCCAGTCATGCCGCGCATCTGCAGCTAATCTCAAAAAATCACGCCTATCATGTCGCCAATCCAACTTGTGACGGGTATAAGCCCATATAAAAATATCCGAGCCCTTTTCCTTTATCCATTGCTTAAAAACCAAATTGCGATAAATCGTGTCCACCAGGCGACTATTTCGTCGCCACCAGTTAGGATAATTTAACTCTGCCGGAAACCCCCATGGCGGGCGACTGTCGTTAAGATAGAAGCCGAGCAGGACCAGGTCCGGATTCAGGTGTCGGCCTTTTTCGCTATACAGGTTCACTTCGTCGCGCAAACCAATACCATTCACGCCGGTGTTTATAACACGAATCCTTGACTGCGGATTCAGACGGCCTATTTGTTTTTCCAATATGTATGGCCAGGCATCCTCCTCATTGAGATAGGCCGACATGGTGATCGAGTCTCCAAGCAGAAGAATCCTGATTTCGTTCTTCTGCTTATCTTGGGGAAAGTCTTCACCCCTGAACCCATATCCATTTATCCGGATTGAAACGTCTTCGCCGGACGTCGGATGATTTTTTATGACGGCCTGGACATTCGGGATCAGCCGCTTTCCCTGAGGCGTATACTGCGCGAAGGATTCCGGGTTGTTAACGGTGTGCTGATCGATACGAAAAACGGAGGCTATATGGGGTGACCGGATTCGCAGATATACTTCAAAAAAAGTACCAATGCCAAACAGACCGACCAAAGTTATTATGAGATTGATTCCTAATATTTTTTTCCACTTCGTCAAGCGCAACTCCTTTTTGGCGAGCTTTGTAGAGAATGTTATTCGGCTTTGAAAACAATGATCCATTGATCCTGGAAAACAGGGGCTCCCAGAATAGATTGGAACTGATCTGCGAGGCCCGTCTGCTCCTTTGGTGTGAGTAACGGTCGGTGCAGGATAATGCCTCCCACCTTTAACTCGGTCAGCATTTGCTGCATGTGCGGTTCCCAGCCATGCCCGGCTGTCAGTAACCCTAGCGGTTTTCCGGGTTCGCGCACCATCTGTTTTAAAATCGGGTAAGTATCCGGTGTTTCAAGGACATAGTGCGGCTCCCGGGATACGTACCCTCCGATAATCGGCTTTGCGTGGATGGTCTGGGTATAGAGGTAAATGTCGCTCCGCCCTGTGGTTTCGTAAAAATCGACAGGTATGTTCAATATCGAATACCTGCCTGGATCCATTTGGAGTCTATGATAATACGGTGAGCGAAAATAATGGTGCGGGGTAAAATAGGCCGGTGCCGGTAGGAACTCGAACAGGACAACCAAGGCTAAACCGACCACCGCCAAGTTATAGGCCCGTCGTTTGAGGGACTGTTTCAACTGCCGGCAGACGCCGGCGACGACGAGACCGCCCCCGAGGGTAATGAAAATGGCAAAACGCGAGGGACTGCGCATAATGTCAAACAAAGGCAAGGCGCTCACCAGACGGTACGGCATGAGATTCTCGAGATACGCAGTGCCCTTGAAATGCAGGGTCGGACCGAGCGACAAGACAAAAAAAGAACCCGCCAGAGCTAACCAGGGCCAATAGCTGCGCCGCAGCGGCTTCCAGACCAGCGCGATTGAAAGGGCGATGATACTGGTCCATCCGGCATAGACTGATTTTTCGAGGATATTGCCATTCAGGCTATCATACACACCTTGCGCCCAGTGTGCGGCTGTCGGTGACCACTGCCACCCTTTCCAGGAAGCCAGGGTTGTGTCAGGGATAAAATATGTAATCAGATCGGCACTGCTGGCGACCACGTGCCTTGCGGTAGCCGGGGCCAGGCGATAATCACCTTGCAGTATCTGCAGCAGGGCCGGGACGATAAAGATCGCAAGCACACCGGCGCAGAACATGGCGAACACCAGTCCATGATAAAGCAGGGCTTTCATTTGAACCGAATCCCCTCTTACGGTAACGCATCGATAAACAACACATGCGGCCAAAATCAGCATCAACTGAGCGGCTGAATAGTAAGAAATCAGGGCGGTCAGGCAAAAATAGATCCCGGCATAAACCGCATGCCGCACGCGCGGCATTTGAAAATATCGATATATTTCAAGTAAAAACAGTGGGATGGTGAACACTCCCAGGTACTGGATGTGCCCCACATAATAGCGGCCTACCAGATACGGGCAAAAGGCAAACAGTAAGCTCCCTATGAGGGCACCCCGGTGAGACGCGCTCACTTCGCGGGCCAGGTGGTAAAACGCCATGGCGTTCAGGGGGAAACACACCAGGAGAAAAAGGTTCAGAATCGTGCGGAGATCAAAGACGCTCTGCAGGGGAACGGACAGAAATGACCAGAAATAGGTGGTATCATGGAGCGCCAGCGATACCCCGGTGGGGTAATACTGCATGGGGCAGAAAAAAGGCAACTGGCCCAGATCAAACAGGGCATGGCGTACCCACCAGAAATTCCAGATAAACTGGAATTTATCTCCCCCGGGGCTGCCGATAAAATGCGATGTGATCTGCAGCGGCCCTGGAAACGTGTATAGCAATGCAACCCCCAGAAAAAGCAACAGGGCGATGGCATATGAACGAAGGCGGTTTGCGGTTGCGGGCATAAGTCGGATATGGGTGCTGCCAACAAGTGGCCATTCATGACGATTCAGACAGCATCCGGTGCTGAACCACCCTGCTCCGGGCACTGCGGTTGAATGTACATTGGATAATAAATTGTGCATCCCTTGTCAATGCGGCAATTACTTGAAATTCATTAAAAATTTAAGATTTGGAAATTGCAGCCGCCTTTTCTAGCTGCAGATCGCCGGAGCCCTGCGCCCTTCCCGCATACCCAAAGAAAAACGACCGTACCGCCCGTGCGTCGGCCGGAAACCTCGCTTGACAAAGTAAACCGGTTCCGGATACCTAGTACCACCGAATTGCCCGGGTAATAGAACGTGTCTTAAAAAAGAGATTTTGTTTCAAAATCCAGTCTTCGCTCTGCGAGCTTCGCCCGACAGCTAAGGCGGCCGCGAATATCAATCCGGGGACGCCAGCGAAGCCAATGCCTATCAATGGATATGCCAATACAATCACATCAATCCAACCTTGTTTTTAACTACCTGCGCATCGGAATGGCTACGGCCCTTTTCACAGCGGCCCTGTTCAGATGGTGGTATTATGTCGATGCATACAGCGTGAATCTGCTCGTCTGGGACCAGTGGGACCTTTACGACGCTTTTTTCGAGCCTCACGGTTGGCTGGAACTCTTTCGCTGGCAGCATGGCCCACACCGGCAGGGCATCGGCTTTTTCCTTACCGAACTGGTCGCCAACCTGTCCGGCTGGAACACGCGCACAGAGGCGTTTGTCATCGGTGGCGTCGTTTGTCTGGCCATGGTAAGTGCCCTGTTCGTGAAAAAGCGGCTGGCCGGTTCATTGCGTTGGTGGGATGCTGCCGTCGGCCTGATGTTCCTGACCCCCCTGCAATACGGTCTATTCGCAAGTGTGCCCAATCCATCCCACGGGTCCGTGCCGCTTTTGCTGCTGATGCTGTACTGTCTGTCCTGGACACTCCGGTCAGCAGTTGTACGTTATACGCTGGTCCTGTTGCTCAACCTGATGTTGATCTACACGGGGTTCGGCTTGCTGGTCGGCCTGTTGACACCCGTTTTGCTGGCCCTGGATTACCTGCTTACATTCAGAAGCGGCCGTCGCCAGGCCCGGGGTCCGCTGCTGGTCGCAATCGCCATCGCGTTGCTGTCCGGGGCCTCCTTCTTCCTGGGTTATGAATTCAGGCCGGCCGTGCCGGATTTCCAGTCTCCAACCGCGGCCCACTGGCAGTACCCGGTTTTTGTCACTGTCATGCTGGCCAATTTCTGCGGTATCAAAGAGGTCGGCATACCTGGTTTTCTAACCGGCACCCTCGTTTTGATATTCATGCTGGCGGCAGGCAGTCACTATTGCCGGCGCCTGATCCTACCCCTGAAAGAGGAGAGCGCAGCGCGGCCTGGAATCGAAGTAGGCCGCCTGGTATTCATACTCATTGCCTTTACCCTTCTTTTTTGTATGCTGACCGCTATCGGTCGGGTCGGGCTGGGATTGAACTCGGCCAAGGCATCCCGATATGTTCCCTACCTTATTCCGGGGTTTTTTGGTCTTTACCTGCACTTGGCCACCCGGTCGCCAAACCGGTTGAAATCCTGGCTGATGGCTGCCGTAATCATTGGACTGGTTGCCGCGACAACGCCTTTGCGCAAGGTTGACCGGATTACCGCTGAATGGCTGAGCCAGTCGAAAAAACAATGGAAACAGCACTATCTGCAATCCGGCAATATAGAGCAAAGCAATCGGGTCACCCAGTTCAAGATTTATCCCAATGCAGACCGGACCAACCTCGAAGGTAAATTGCAGTTTTTAAAATCAAATCGCTTGAATCTTTTTCAGGATATAGAACCAGGAGACTGAATGCGCAGGATAATTGTATATAACATCATCATCATCGTGGTCCTCTTTGGCTCGATGGAGCTTACAACGCGCGTCATATCGTGGATTTCGGGTCATGGCTTTGCACTTGCGCTCCACGAAGTTGATCCCTTTGACCGAAAGATCAAGGATATTTATCAATGGCACCCTTTTGTGGGCTTCACTTTTCAACCCAATTCGGCCCTTTCCGGGTCACACCCTAACCAGGAAAAAAGAGCGGAAATTTTCATTGATCAACATGGCTTTCTTGCCATAGACAAAGATCTTGAACTGGAGAAGAAAGCAAATGAAATTCGAATTGCAACCATTGGCGGGTCAACGACGGCCTCTATAAATCTATCCTATGAACAAAACTGGCCAGGGTATCTGGGGAACCTTATTCAACAGGAATATCCAGATAAGAAGGTCCGTATTATAAATGCCGGGACCCCGGGGTTTGACACGGCCCAGAGTATTGGGAATTTGGCTTTGAGAGTTCTGCCGTTCAGACCGGACATTGTTATCATTTACCATGCCTATAATGACCTAAAAGCGATTCGGGGTGACCTCTCCTTCAAATCCGATTATGCCCACATTCATCCAAAACCCTATGGTTTTCATAAAGAACCGAATTGGTTCATAAGGTTCGCAGGCAACAGCATGCTATATGTGCGCACCCGCAACCTGGTGCGCGACTATAAGATTAAAAAGCTATCGGATTATGAGAAACTGAACAATCAAACTCGCTTTGCAACCATACCGCGTTTAGCCGAACGGGCGTTCGAGGAACATGTACGCACGCTGGTGGCAATTGCCCGGTCAGCAGGTGCATCTGTCATTCTATCTTCATTTGCCACTTTGCACGATCCCTATTTGGATTGGCACTCTCCCGAAAAAACCATGCGGGCGTTGAGTGCGTTCCAAAAAGCCAATCTCGGAGGATTGCTTCAATTTACGCCGGGTTTGACGATCCCGGCTATTTTTGAGGGCATACGCCGTTACAATGCGGTTCTATACAAGGTTGCGGTTGGAGAGAATACCGGGTGGGTCGATAACAGTAAATTGGTACCACATGCGGATCAATATTTTGTAGACCGCGTCCACTTTTCGGTCGCGGGTGCCAAATTGATGGCTCAGAATTTAGTAGCACCCGTAAACGCCATCTTGCTAAAATGAGCGCAATGCCTTTTCAATTGAAGGGTGCGACTAGAAAATGAAAGAATAAGGCAGCAGATATAGACCATGACGAATATGAACATGACCGCGCCTAACTGCAATCAGACTGAACCTGCGTTCTTCAGCAAGTGGGGTGATAAGTACCCCTGGATACTGCTTTTAATTGGAATCGGGCTGTCCTTGCCCATTGTTATCTTGTATTGGACCCACTACAATATGCCCCTGGGGCCGCAAATGGCGCCAACCGGTTTCATTCACTCCGATATACCCTATTACATAGCGATTGCCAGGCAGTACAGCGATGGCGTGGCCAATGGTATCTTCTATCCCAATCCTTACGATATTGCGCTGGACAGCCCGCGTGTTTATTTCCAACCCCTGTTCTACCTCTGGGGGCTGATTCTATCCATTGCCCCCATTGAACCCGGCCTATTACTCACCTTTTCAACCATTATCACGACAGTTTTGGCCTTTATGCTGCTGGGACACCTCTATTTTACGTATGCATGGCGTCTACAGCATAATTTACATTTTTTTGTCTGATTTTTTTGGCCTGGGGAGGCGGTGCGCTTGCCCTGCTGGGTGCGGGATACAGTCTTTTTTCTGGTTTGCCGCTTGACTTCTTTCACTTTGATTCTGAAAAGGGCTGGTGGTTTCTTAATTTAGGCAGAAATTTTAGTTATCCAACCGAAGCTTTTTACCATCTGATCACTATTTTGATCTATTTTTGCGCGCTCACAAACAGACGCCGCGCGCTATTGATGCTCGTATTCCTCATGGCTATAAGCCACCCGTTTACCGGTGTTCAATATGCTTTGATAGTTTTTTCCTGGTTGCTGACAGAAAGGTATATATTTAAACGAGAAGATATTTCCCTGTGGAACCACTTGGCGGGCCTTTTCATCGTGACAGGTACGCTGATATACTATTTGTGGTTTTTACCTAGTTTTGACGCCCATAGATCTCTCATGCAACAATGGTCACTAGACTGGCACCTGGAGATTACGACTATCTTTGGTGCGTATGGCATAGTGGCCTTGTTCGCATTTTCTAGATTAATGCAAACCGATGGTTTTAAGCTCATTCTGGGCGTACCATTCAACCGTTTCCTATTGGTCTGTTTTATCGTCTCTTTTGCGTTGGCGAACCATGAACTTTTCATACCCCCCAAACAACCGGTGCATTTTACACGTGGCCATATCTGGTTGCCCTTGTGTCTCCTGGCCTTGCCTGCGATTTCCAGGGCTTTATTCAGCTTACGAAAAAAAGTGGGTAAACCGGTAGGAACAGGATTGATAATTGTTGCATGCTTGTTGCTATTATCTGATAATATTAGCTTTTACTATCATTGTTATACAAACCGCACCGGGCTCTCTATTCAAAAATCCCACAAAGCTGCTCTCGAATTTATTGCTGGCAACCTCAATCCTCCGACCAGCCTCATTTTTATTTCCAACGATCTATATCTGTCTTTTTTGAGCGCCACCTACTTGCCCGTGCTGCCGCTTGTGGGCCATTGGCCGACGACGCCCTACCAACACTTGCGGCTGCGCCAGGCTAAAGAAATCATCAAGGAAGGTAAAATAGCACCGGAGCTCGGTAATCGATCTTTTCTATTTGCCATCACGCCCAATAATGCCGTTTTTCCTCTAAGAAGCCAAAGCCGCTTGGTCATGCAAAACCAAGACCTTTCACTTTTTCTTTATCCGCGAAAGGCGCTAACGCATTGGCCGTAAAACTGCCAACAGACTTTTTCCAACAGCATGGCCAAAGAGGGGATCAAAAAATTTAGAAGCCCGCACCATGAAATTGTCCCAAAATAAAATCTGCCTTTTGGTGGGGACCGGCTGCCCTAACAACCAGCGATTTGCCAGCGAGGCCAGCATGCCAACACTGTCAAGGTATTTCAGGGACTGAATATTGAGCACCCCAGAGCAGGCCTGTTCCAAATTCTTTTTGTTGTAACGCTTAAAATGCCCAATCTCTGCGTCGAAATCGCTAAATAAAAAATCATGCGCCGGCGCAAGAATGATAATCTCTCCATTCATGCTGAGCAAACTTGCCGCTCGCCTCAATTCGGCGCGATCATTGCTGATATGCTCCAACACATCTATATACAGAATCGAATCAAACTCAAAGCCCTGGTCGCATAGTGAATCCGTGGTACCATTGTAGGCTTTGCAAAATGTGGGCAGGTGGTTGGTTAAAATTTTAGATGCTATCTGCGCGCACATGTCGGTATCAGGTTCAAGGCAGATCCAGGTCTGATGAGCCCCTTGACACAACCAGGGGGTTGTTTCGGCCAACCCAGCCCCCACCTCCAAAACCCGTTCACCCAACCTTTTGGCAATTTTATTTCCCAGATACCTTTTCCAGTGTTCCGCCAACGCAAAAAGTTCCAGTTCTGTTCCGACATACGCTGTTGAATCCATATAGTCTCCGCTAAAGCGTCTCTAAACCTAAAGGCCAGAGATCACATCCAAAGTCGCCAGCCCTAAAGGAACGTGTTGAGCAAAAAACACCAAGATAAGGTCTCACGCAGATGATGACATTTTTGATGGATTTCATTGCTCGGTTCATTCAGGATGTTTAATTGCCTTTAGGATAACCCTTTGTAACCGACACCCTATGGGCGAACATGATCATTGCGGGTGAACATGCAGGCAAGTTTCTAAACTTGTTAGCTTTTCGCTAATTAGGGGGTATCCGTGCCGTTCTGTTTTGGTATCTTCTAACCACTATGAAGTACTGAAAAGCGGCCCATTGCTCCCAGGTAGTATTCCCTTGGCGGCTGCCCGGGTTAACAGGGCTGCGACCGCCCGTTCACCCTCTTCTCCGAGTGCGATGGAAAACGGGTTGACGTACAATTCGATGTGCTGCCGGATCACCTCAGGTTCCATCTCCTCGGCATGCCGGTATATGTAGTCACTGGCCGCGTTTGGGTGTGCAAAAGCATACTCAATACTGCTCCGAATGACGGTGGTGACCTTCCCGGCCGTTTCCAAATCGATGTCGTCACGCACGGCTATCGCCCCCAAAGGAATCGGGAGACCGGTCTCCGTCTCCCACCACTGACCTAAATCCTGCAAACACACCAGGTCATATTTGGGATAAGTAAAACGGCCTTCATGGATAATAACACCGGCATCGACTGTTCCATCTGCGACTGCAGGCATAATCTGGTCAAAGATCATTGCTTTCACAGGCAACTGCCGGCCGGCATAAAGCCCCAGCAACAGGTTGGCAGTCGTCCAGAGTCCGGGTACGGCAATCCGGGCATCTGACAAACGACGGGGGTCGAAATCCCTACGGGCCACGATTAGCGGACCGCAGCCCCGGCCCAGAGCAGCGCCGCTATCCAGGATACGATACCGGCCCTGCAGATGACCGATAGCGGCAAACGAAAGTTTTGAAACCGCGTAGACACCCTGCAACGCAGCCTGGTTGAGTGCTTCTACATCCGCCAGTTCTATCTGGAAGGCAAGCCCGTGCATATCGACCAGCCGCTCGGCCAGGGCGTGGAAGATAAACGTGTCGTTGGGGCAGGTGGAGTACGCTAAAGTAAGTTGTTTATCTTGCATGTCAGTTTGTCAGGATCACGGCTAGGTGGTATTCCGTATTGCCGTCAATGCATTCCTTTCGTTTTAAGTGTTAAGAAAACCCGAAAACCTACATTCCTCAATGCACGCACTCAATCGCATGTCTTCAAATAGTCACGCCTTCAAAAGATAGTCCTTAACAGCCTGTGAACATCTCCGGAAGGCCAACGGCAGATCCCAGCGCTCCTTGTTGCGTTCTCCCACGCGGTTGCTTACCGACCGTATCTCCAGAAAGGGAATGCCGTAAAGGGCGGCCACGTGGGCCGCACCGGCGCCCTCCATGTTCTCCACCAGGCCCCCGTACTGCCGGTACAACAGTTCCGATCGCCTGGCAGTGGCGGTGATCGTGGCGACCGTGATAAACGGCCCGAGATGGATATTCACCCCTGAATCGGCCAGGACGACCTTGAGCCTCTGCGAGGCTTTTTCGCTTTCAGCCATATCCACAGGGTAACGATTGAATATCGGCTGGCCGTTGGTGTTGATGACCGGAAACGGCAAGGCTTCCACGGCGGCATCGTGGTCCGCGGGCTCCAACCCCAGATGCACATCAATTTCCGTTGATGCAATCGCCACATCGCCGATCTGTATTCCGGTCTGGCTGAAACCACCCCCGCATCCGGTTTGCAGGATCAAACCCGGCCTATGCTTTTCAATGGCCGCCGTCAGGCCCTGAACAGTATTGGCCATCCCCGGGCCGCTGATCAGCAGGCGGACAGCCTGGCGGCCGATTCGCCCCCGCAGCAATTCCCGGCTGCCCACCCTCGCGGGGGTCGCCCCGGCCAGTGTTTTGATCAAGGCCTCCATTTCGCCGGCTACCGCCGCAACGATGAGGATGTCACTGCTGGCCATATCAAGATCCTTTCTCGCCGCCGGCCATGCCGTTTTTCACTATCGCCACCAGTTGGCGCGCCCACCCTGTTGCCTGGCGGCGGTCCAGTCCGTATAGCCCTATCCCGGCATCAAAGTGTTCCATGCTGAGAGACTGCAGAAAACGATCCATCATGGCATCCAGCAGGAAGGCGGCCTGGTCCAGGTCGAGATCGGCCTGTAGCTCGCCCCTATCGCGGGCAGCCTTTAAAAGTGAACGCAAGTAGGCATGGCTATACCGGCGTAAAGATGAGAGGATGTCGTCACGCAAGGGAATCGTCTGATCAGACTGGAGGCGCAGGTAAAGGGCATAAATCCGGGGATGATCATTGACAAAGGCAATGCCCGCAGTTAGGGTCTGGTTCAGGCGAGCGAAAAGATCCGCTTCAGTGGTAGAATCGCGTACATCCCGCAAGTAGTCCTTGACCATGTCCATGGCCAGATCGAAGACATAGGTAAACAGCCCGCGTTTATCTCCGAAATATTGAAAAATCGATCCCTTGGCAATCTGCAGCCGCTCGATCATGCGATTGATGCTTGCCCCTTCATATCCCCGCGCGGCGAATTCACGGATAGCCATCTCGGTAATCCGCTCACGCTTGGTCTCCGGCAGGTTCAAAAATGTCTGTCTAGCGGTCATCCTTCCACCTTCCATTTTCTACCTTCAGCCTTATGCCTTATACCTTCAGCCTTTTATTGCGGCCACCTTCCGCGCAGGCTCGGCTTTTCCCGAAATTTTTCCAGGATCTTTAAAAAATCAGATCTGGGTATCTCCCTGGCACCGAAACGTTTCAGGTGCTGGGTGGCGACCTGGCAATCGATCAATCCGAATTTCTTTGTGCGCAGATACTCCACCAGGGCCACAAAAGCAACCTTGGAAGCGTTGCTGGCTCGGCTGAACATGGATTCTCCAAAAAAGCACCGTCCGATGGCCACGCCGTAGAGGCCCCCAGCCAGTCGGTCACCGGACCATGTTTCCACCGAATGTGCAAATCCGGCAACATGCAGGCGCTCGTAAGCCGCAACCATATCGGAGGTTATCCAGGTTCCTTTTTCATGTCGCCTGGGAATTTCAGCGCAGGCCGCTATCACCCGATCAAAAGCCGCGTCCATGGTAATGCGAAAGCTGCCGCTACGTATGGTGCGGCGTAGCCTCCGGGTTACTTTCAATTCGTCGGGAAACAGAACCAGCCGCGGATCCGGCGACCACCACAAAATAGGATCAGGGTCTGAGTACCACGGGAATATCCCCAGGTAATAGGCCTTGATCAGACGCTTCTCACTGAGATCGCCACCAACAGCCAGCAAACCATCGCGTTCCGAAAAGTGAGGTGGCGGAAAAGAGGAATTATTTGTCAGCTCGAAAATCGGCATACACACGCTTGATTTGGTGTTCAACCCTTCTTTACCGGGGCGTGGCAAACAACAAGACCGGCATTACCACGCCCCTGTGGTTCGCTGCGCAGGGGGCAGATCAAAACCCGGCGTTTCAAGGGCAGCTGTTTACAATATAAAGAAGGGACCCCATCCTTTATATCGGATGCGATCCCCGGGTGCAAATGGAAGCCTTATTGGTGACACTTACTTTTTTGTTTCTTTGGTTGTGATGTCGAAAGTCAAATCCTCATCATTGCAGTCTATCCGCACCTGCCCCCCTTTTTCAAGACGGCCAAATAGGATTTCATCCGCCAGGCGGTCCTTGATGTGGGCCTGGAACACCCTGCTCAGCGGCCGGGCACCAAATTGGGGATCATACCCTTTTTGGGCCAGCCAGCTACGGGTGTCGTCCGCCAGGGAGAGGTTAACCTTCCGGGCGGCCAACTGCGTGTTGAGCTCTGCCAGGAATTTGTCGACAATCTTCTCCATGATAGCAACGCTGAGGGGATTAAAGGTGATGATGTCGTCCAGGCGGTTTCTGAATTCCGGGGAAAACAGTTTTTCCACCGCCTTGATGCCCTTGGCTTCAGTGCCCTCCCGGCGGTCGCCGAAGCCGATGGTCTGGGTCCCCATCTCACGGGTGCCGGCATTGGAGGTCATCATCAGGATGACGTTCCTGAAGTCCGCCTTCTTGCCATTGTTATCCGTGAGGGTGGCATGGTCCATAACCTGCAGCAGGATATTGAAAAGGTCGATGTGGGCCTTTTCGATTTCGTCCAGCAGCAGGACGGCATGGGGGTGCTTGCGGATTCCGTCAGTCAACAAGCCGCCCTGGTCGAACCCCACATAACCCGGGGGGGCCCCGATCAGCCGGGCTACGGCATGCTTTTCCATGTACTCACTCATATCAAACCGCATGAATTCGATGCCCAGTATCGCGGCCACCTGACGCGCGACCTCGGTCTTGCCGACGCCGGTCGGCCCGGTAAACAGGAAGGACCCGATTGGATGTTCCGGTGTCTCCAGTCCCGCGCGCGACCGCTTGATAGAGGTAACCAGAGAGGTGATCGCGGCGTCCTGCCCGAAAACCACTTTCTTCAATTCAGTTTCCAGGTTTTCCAGGCGGGTCTTGTCTGAAGTGGTGACACTGATGGCCGGAATCCGGGCCATCTTCGCCACAATTTTTTCAATATCGCTGGGGTGAATCTTCTTGCGGTTCTGGGGGCCGGAAAGGCGAATGAATGCCCCGGCTTCATCGATGACGTCAATGGCCTTGTCCGGCAGGAACCGATCCCGCAGGTACTTGGTGGAAAGGTCCACGGCCGCCTTCAGGGCTGCATCGGTATAGGCGATATCGTGGTGGTCCTCATACCGTGAACGCAACCCTTTCAGAATCTGTACGGCCTCCTTTTCGGGCGGCTCGGCCACCTCGATTTTTTCAAACCGCCGGGACAGAGCCCGATCTTTTTCAAAATGGTTCTTATACTCCTCGTAGGTAGTCGATCCCATAAACCGCATGTCTCCGCTGGACAAGGCCGGCTTGAGGATATTGGAGGCATCCATGGAGCCGCCACTGGTAGCGCCGGCGCCCACAATCGTGTGAATCTCGTCGATAAAAAGGATCGCCTGCGGCTCTTTTTCAAGGGCTTTTAATACAGCTTTCATGCGCCGTTCGAAATCACCCCGGAATTTGGTGCCGGCAATCAAGGCCCCCATGTCCAGGGAATAAATCTTGACCTCCGCCAGGATATCCGGCACACGCTGGTCGTGGATCATCTGGGCCAGGCCTTCGGCCAGGGCCGTCTTGCCGACGCCCGGTTCGCCGACAAATACGGGGTTGTTTTTGCGCCGTCGGCAGAGGACCTGCATGATCCTTTCGAGTTCGAGCTCCCGTCCGATCAGCGGATCCAGCTTCCCCTGGGCTGCCCTTGCAACCAGATCGGTCGTAAAAACCTCCAACGGATTCTTCTTTTTCTTTTTCTTCTCTTTCTCGGCCACACGCTCGTCTTCATCCGGGACTTCAAACGATAGCTTGGATATATCGTGTGAAATGTAGTTCAGGACATCCAGGCGGGTGATCCCTTCCTCGCCGAGAAAATAAACCGCGTGCGAATCTTTCTCTTGCAGTATGGAAGCCAGAATATCGCTGATGGACACTTCCTGCTTCTCCGCACTGCGGGTATGGTTGACCGCCCTTTGAATCACCCGCTGAAATCCGATTGTCTGTTGGAGAACATATTGTTGTTCAGCATCGATACTCTCAACCTGCTCCTTGAAGAAGGTTTCCAGCGTCTGCAGCAGGTTATCCACATCTCCGCCGCATTTTTGAATGATATCTATGCCCGTGCTGTCATGTAAGATGGCATACAGCACGTGTTCGATGCTGACATATTCATGCCGCCTCTTTTTGGCCTCTCGTACGGCAAACCCAAGTGTTGCGCTTAATTCCTTGCTGATCATCAGTCGTCCTTTTCCATTGAACACTTAAGCGGAAACCCATGGTCACGGGCGATGCTGTGAACGGTATCCACCTTGGTTTCAGCCACTTCAAAGGTGTACACCCCGCACACGCCGATGCCCTTTTCATGAACATTCAGCATGATCCGCGTAGCATCCTCAATGGTTTTGTGAAAAATATGTACCAGAATCTCGACCACGAACTCCATGGTCGTGTAATCATCATTGTGAAGCAGCACCCTGTACATAGGGGGCTCCTTCACTTTTTTTTCAGCTTTAACCTCACCTTCCGTATCAGAGACAAATTGACTCATTTAACTGTAAATACTGATAAAGTTCTATTCCGTCCACTAACCGGCCAATACGAACGCTTTTTCAATTTCCTGCCTGAGCTGGGCCACATCGATCGGCTTTTGCAGATAACCGTCAAAGCCGGCCCGTTTTATTTTTTCCGGCTCGTATAGATCCACATAGCCGGAAAACATGTACACAGTCGTCTCAGGCATGGTGGATTTGATCTGTTCACACATTTCCATGCCGTCCGTACCCGGCATAATGAGGTCCGTGATTACCAGGGAGAAACGATCTTTCTGAATTAAATTCAAGGCCTTATCTGGATCCTGCACCAGGACCACCTGATAACCCATTCTATCGAGCAGGCTTCCCATCATATCCAGTTGATCGTCTTCGTTATCCACCACCAGTATTTTCTTAGCTGTCATTGTATTCACCTCGGAAGACCGTCTGGTTTCCTATACATGCAGAACTGCCTGCACCAAAGGCTGAAAACAATCACTGGGGCTTGAAACGAATGGGGACCGCTTGAATGCAAGAACTGCCCTAGCGATCAGAAATTGTCGGCAGGCGGTAAGGCTGCCCGCCGCTTGTCAACGGCTCTGATTGCGGGGTTGGGGATGGGAAGCAACGGTCGAATCGTTTCATCCACTGGAAACAATATAACCATCTCATGTTCGTATTGTAAAGGGAGGGCCTGGAAAAAATCAGAGGGTCGGAAGTCGGAGGACGGAGAACGGAAGACGGCAGAACCCGTAGGTTCGTCCATACGGGTATTCAGGGGGAAAACCAAAGGTTCCCGGCATTTCGCTAGTACGCCTACGCTTACTCTGAATCTCGGTGTGATAATCGGATTGAAATTATTATGGATCAAGGCCCTGATACCACCCCGTCGGATGCCTGACAGCCGGCTTCTGACCGCGATATTTGGCTGCGGGGTAACCCTCGAACCCTGGGCTCCTTAGATTACCGCCCACAGCACTTCTTATATTTTTTACCACTTCCGCAGGGACAAGGTGCGTTGCGCCCCACCTTTTTGGTGGTGCGCTGAACCGGCTTTTGAGTCGGTGCTTCCCCGCCGGAGAAAAACATGGGCTGCTCCTCCGGCTGTCGCAGGTCTTCCAGTTTTTCCGGTTCGGCAATCTGGATTCTGAAGAGGATGGCAATGGTTTCGCGCTTGATCCGGTCGATCATATCCTGGAAAAGCTCAAATCCCTCCTTTTTGTATACCAGCAGAGGGTTTTGTTGGGCATATCCTCGCAAGCCGATGCCTTCTTTCAGGTGGTCCATGCTCAACAGATGGTCTTTCCAAAGGTTATCCACCGTCTGCAGCATGACAACCCTTTCGAGGTGTCGGAATTCTTCGGGGGTTATCAGGGTCTCTTTGGCTGTGTATTGAGCCAGGGTGGCTTCGTAGATATGCTCGGCAAGTCCTTCCGCGGTCAGACCATCCAGCGTATCCTCATCCGGGGTTGCCATCCGGATGTTGAACTGCTCAAAAACCATATCACCGATACTTTTCCAGTCCCACTCCTCAGCCAGGATGCGTTCGTCCGCAAACGTCTGCGCGATCTGTTCACAGATTTCCTGGATCATATCCACGATCGTATCCTTGATATCCGCTCCCCGCAGAATGTCGCGGCGGTGGCGGTAAATCACCTCCCGTTGCTGGTTCATGACATCATCGTACTCGATGAGCTGTTTCCGGATTTCAAAATTGTGACCTTCAACCTTCGATTGGGCATTCTCTATAGCCCGACTGATCAGGTTGTGCTCGATCGGTTCGCCCTCCTCCATCCCCAGCTTTTCCATGATGCCGGTTATCCGCTGCCCACCGAATATCCGCAGCAGATCGTCTTCGAGGGACAGGAAAAAGCGGGAGGATCCGGGGTCACCCTGGCGCCCCGAACGCCCACGGAGCTGATTGTCAATCCGGCGGCTTTCGTGCCGCTCGGTGCCGAGGATATGCAGCCCCCCCAGGTCGGTAACGCCCTCACCCAGGACGATATCGGTCCCCCGGCCGGCCATGTTGGTGGAAATGGTCACCGCCCCGGGTTGTCCGGCCTGGGAAATGATCTCGGCTTCTTTTTCGTGGTTCTTGGCATTCAGCACGGTGTGCGGGATACCGCGCTTTTTCAGTTTCTTGGAAAAACTTTCCGAAACATCGATGGAGACCGTACCCACCAGGACCGGCTGTCCATTACGATGCAGGGCAATGATCTCATCGATGGCGGCATTGAATTTTTCGCGTTTGGTCTTGTAGATGGCATCGGGAAAATCAGTCCGGATCATATCTTGGTTGGTGGGAATCACCGATACATCCAAGTCATATATCTTTTTAAATTCAGCAGCTTCCGTGTCGGCTGTCCCGGTCATGCCCGCCAGTTTGGCATACATGCGAAAATAGTTCTGGAAGGTAATGGTCGCCAGGGTCTGGTTCTCGTTCTCGATCTTCACATTCTCTTTGGCCTCGAGGGCCTGGTGAAGTCCCTCACTGTAACGCCTGCCCGGCATCAGGCGTCCCGTGAATTCATCGACAATGATCACCTCACCGTTTTTAACGATATAGTCGACATCTCGTTTGAACAGGGTATGGGCTTTCAGGGCCTGGTTGAGATGGTGCAGGACATCGATGTTCGCAGGATCGTAAAGATTCTCGACCCCCATCACCTGTTCGGCGTGGGCGATACCTTCCTCGGTCAGGACAGAGGAACGGGCCTTTTCATCGATGCTGTAATGGGTTTCTTTGCGCAGCTGCGGAATGACGGTATTGACCCGGTAGTAAAGCTCGGTGGATTTTTCCGCCGGCCCGGATATGATCAACGGGGTCCGGGCCTCATCCACCAGGATGCTGTCCACTTCGTCCACGATGGCATAGTGCAGGTCCCGCTGGACCAGAGACCTTCTTTCGAACTTCATGTTGTCCCGCAGGTAGTCGAAACCGAATTCGTTATTGGTACCATAGGTGATGTCGGCCCCATAGGCGGCCTGTCGCTGCTCATCGTCCAGTCCGTGTAGGACACAGCCCACGGTCAGTCCCAAAAAGGAGTAGATCTGGCCCATCCACTCGGTATCCCGGCGGGCAAGGTAATCATTGACGGTAACAATATGGACACCGCCACCTGTCAGGGCATTCAGATAAGCCGGCAACGTGGCAACCAGGGTCTTGCCTTCACCAGTCTTCATTTCCGAAATCTTCCCGCGATGAAGCACAATCCCACCGATCATCTGGACATCGAAGTGGCGCATGGCGAGGGTGCGCATGGACGCCTCTCGAACCGTGGCAAATGCCTCCGGCAGGATGTCATCCAGGGTTTCCCCGTTTTCAAGGCGCGTTTTGAACTTGGCGGTCTGCGCTTTAAGCTGTTCGTCATCCAGGGTCTGCATTTTGGGTTCGAAGGCAGCGATGGTTTCGACCAGGGGTTGAATTCTTTTCAGTTCCCGTTCATTCTTGCTACCGAATATTTTTGTCAACAGCATTGAAATCATAAACGCGGCATTCCTTGTCTGAATCTGATTTTTTTCAAAAATCAGATGTCACTAGAAGCTATCTCGAATATAGGGTGAATGTTTCCAAATTTCGTTAGATATGGGTTTTTCCGGCATAGATCAAGAGGAAGGTATAAAAATGGGATTTGACAGGTTATGACTTTATGGTCTGAGGGCTGTATGATCTGAGCGCAGAACATCTAAATTTGTAGACGGAATTCAAATTTAGATCAGTTGAGAATGTACTTATTCGGATTTACCCGGATCCCGTTAAGCAGTACTTCGTAGTGCAGGTGGGGGCCGGTGCTTCTACCGGTACTGCCGATGGTGGCAATTTTATCACCCCTTTTCACGACATCGCCGGTCTCCACCAGAATTTCATGCGCATGGCCATATCTGGTCATCATGCCGTGACCGTGGTCAATCACCAGGGTTTTGCCCAGAAGGCCTTTGTAGCCGGTGTATGAGACGATGCCGTCAGCGGTGGCGATAATCGGGGTTCCCTGCCGATTGGCTATATCGAGGCCTTTGTGAAACTCCCGCAAGCCGGTGAAGGGCGATTTGCGGTAGCCAAAACCGGATGTATCCCAGCCGTTGGCCGGCCGGATAGCAGGCGTAGAGGCCAGGAGGTTGATCTGGTCTTCCAGATAATTTATCAACGCTCCGAAACTGTTCGACTGCTTCTCGGTAGCAGATTGGATCTGGACGGTCTTTTCATGCATTTCCCTTATCAGGCTATTGTGCTTTTCCGTTAGGGGTACGCTGGCATCGATGTCTTCAGGTATGGCACCACCGACGCCGAAGAGCGCGTCCTGATCGGCGGTCTTTTCGATATTCGCGATGATCCGGATTTTATTTTCGAATTCATTCATGGCCAGCAACTTTGCTTTCAGGACATTGATTTCCCCGGCGAACTGCTGCAGTTGCTTGCGTTGGGACGTGATTTCCTCGGTCTGGTTATTCAGCGCCAACTCCAGGTTTTTCGTGTCGGAGACCGTCACCTTTAAGCGCTGGTAATCGTAAATGACGTAACCTGTGCAGGTAAAGGCTGCAATTATCAGCAGCGTCAACAGTTTGACCGCTGCCGACGACAGCGTAAACTGCTTGGCCCGGGTACCGGTGTTACTGAGTATGAAGAAGGAAATTGATTTGCGCATTTTTAGAAGACGACTGCTCCAGTTCGCGTCTAAAACCCCGCAGGATAAGGTTTTTTGCAGCCGGCCCTTGATTCACCGCCGGGGGCGAACCCCTCCCCGGGTCTACCGTAATCGGAATGTGAGCTGCAAATTTTTTATGAGATAGCACAGTCATCCTTAAACTGTCAATGATTTTAGTTGGTTTGGTGCCTTCCCGGTGTTGGCGCCACAATATTTGGTTATTGAACCATGTTCCGGGAACCTTTCGTTGCCGTTCAGCCGGCATCGCCAGTTTGGTTCTCCGCAGCCCAAAAGCAAAGCTGCATCCAGCAAATTCCGATGTGTAACGGCGCTTGCGGGTCAACCCGAAAAAGCCATTTTATTATATTATTTCGATAGGATAAAGAAAACGGGAGGGGCAAGCCCCTCCCGTTTGAGTGTCGATCCGGTGCGTTCGGTTTAGTTGATGCCGAGTTTGAACTTAAGGGATTTCAGTGTGTTTTTCATCAGCATGGTAATCGTCATCGGTCCAACCCCCCCTGGTACCGGGGTAATGGAGCCGGCAATTTCCTTGGCGGCATCGAAGTCCACGTCGCCTTTGAGAATCGCTATTTTCTTACCGGTCTTTTCCGATACTTTTTCACCCACGCGGTTGACGCCCACATCGATGACGCACGCGCCGGGTTTGATCCATTCGGGTTTCACCAGGTCGGGTACCCCGGCGGCCACGATCAAGATGTCGGCGCGTTTGCAGTGGGCCGCCAGGTCCTGGGTGCCGGTGTGCACAATCGTGACGGTGGAGTTCGCCCCCACACCTTTTTGCAGCATCATGTTGGCAATGGGTTTGCCCACAATGTTGGAACGTCCCACCACAACCACTTCCGCACCTTTGGTTTCAACCCCGGCCCGGATAATCATTTCCTGAATTCCGGCCGGTGTGCAGGGCGGGAACTTCACTTCATCGCCGCCGATCATGAGCCGACCGACATTGACCGGATGGAAACCGTCCACGTCCTTATCCGGATCGATGGCATTGAGGACCTTTTTATCATCCACGTGCTTGGGTAGCGGCAGTTGCACCAGGATGCCGTTAATGGATTCATCGTTGTTATATTTGTCGATGAGTGCCAGCAGGTCTTCCTCGGAGATATCATCCGGCTGCGTATCCTGAACTTCATTGAAACCCAGCCGATGGGCGGTTTTGATTTTCAGCGTCACGTACGAAATAGAAGCCGGATTCTCACCCACCAGAATGGTAACCAAACCGGGTACGACGCCATGTTTTTCCTTGATCTCGGCCACTTCGGCCCCGATCTCTTCGAGAATTTCCTCGCGAATCTCAGTCCCCTTAATCAACTTTGCAGACATGTTCATCTCCTTGTTTAGAAGTTGTTACGGAATTTTACCGAAAGCCCTTTCGCCGGGCATATATGCTATGTGGGAGTGATGTCGTTTCCTTAAAAAGTAACCCTGATTTAATATTTCAAACGGCTGTGCATGTCAAGAAGTCTCGCGCACCAAACCGGGGAATCTTCCCTACTACGTCGGGATCGAAATCGGGTTCGGCAGCGGAATCGAATGCCGATTACGATTTCGATAGCGATGACTGCCGGCCGCCAAACGTTTTATATTGGATACGGTACCGGCCAAAGTCCCGCCGTTTCATCCAGACCGAACATGAGATTCATGTTCTGTACGGCCTGACCGGCGGCCCCTTTTACCAGGTTGTCGATGGCGGACAGCAGAACCAGGCGTTTGGCGGCAGGGTCCAGCCGGAATCCAATATCGCAAAAATTTGTCCCCCTTACGTGGGCTGAATCCGGCGGCTGGTGGTCGGGGTGAATCCTGACAAACGGCCGGTCGCTATAAAAGGTTTCCAGGCAGGTACGAATATCGTCCGGCGATGCCGCGCGTTTGAGATTGGCGTACACGGTGGTCTGCATGCCGCGGGACATGGGTACCAAATGGGGCACGAAAGTGATATGGACCGTAGCGTCGGACACGTCGGACAACACCTCATTCATTTCCGGGTTGTGCCGGTGCTGGGCCACCTTGTAGGCCTTGAAGGACTCATGGACCTCGCAGAAATGGGTGGTCAGGGAAAGCGACCGGCCGGCCCCGCTGACACCGGATTTTGAATCGGCAATGAGTGTGGCCGGATCAAGCCAACCGCCTTTCAGCAAGGGGACCAGCGGTAGCAGGACGCTGGTCGGGTAACAACCGGGATTGCCGATCAGCCTGGCCGCCTTGATCTGTTCGGCGTACACTTCGCACAAGCCGTAAACGGATTCGGCCAGCAGTTCTCCGGCCGCGTGCGGCTGGTAAGCAGCCTCATAGGCGGCGACGCTCTGGAAACGGAAGTCGGCGGACAGATCCACAATCTTTTTACCCGCCGCCAGAAGGTCGGGAACAAAGGCCATGGGCAGTTTATGCGGCAGGGCCATAAAGACGACTTCGGCGGCCGCCGCTACTTTTTCGATCGTATAGGTTTCGCAAACAAGATCAACCTGCCCGGCCAGGGCTGGATAAACGGCATCTATACGCTCACCGGCATATTGCCGGGAAGTGATCATTGCCAGGTCTACATCAGGGTGCCCGGCCAGTATCCGCACCAGCTCAGCGCCGGCATAGCCCGTCGCACCAACTACTGCTGCCTTAATCATCTTGGTTCCTCACTTTTCTGCCATTGCGCCATTGCTTTACTATTCTGATAGCCGGAGGTAAATCAAATGTAAAGGGTTCAAGGTGTCGAGGGGTCAAAGGTTCAAGGGTAAAACATAGGACTGGTAAGCTGTAAGATACGGGTCCGTGGGAAAAATTGAATAGTATAGAAACCGGCAGTTTCCCCTGTCATGCCGGATTTAATTCGGTCTCATCAGGGCTCGGACCGAACCCCGCGAAGCGGGGTCACTTGACCCCTTGAACCCTCGGCCCCTTGAACCCTTTTAATTAGCCTCCCAGATAGGCCTTCTGCACCTCCGGATCCTCCAGCAAATCCGCCGAATTGCCCTCCAAGACCAGTTCACCGTTTTCGAGCACATAGCCGCGCTGGGCAAACTTGAGCGCCAGGCGGGCATTCTGCTCGACCAGCAAGATGGTGGTGCCGGCCTTGTTGATTTCTTTCAGGGCGTCGAACATGCTGAGCATGAGCAAGGGCGCCAGGCCCATGGAGGGTTCGTCCAGCAGCATGATCTTGCGGCCGCTCATGTAGGCGCGGCCCACGGCCAGCATCTGCTGCTCGCCGCCGCTGAGGGTCCCGGATGGCTGGTCGATCCGCTCATGCAGGCGGGGGAAAATTGCAAACACCTGCTCCATATCGGTCGCGATGGCGGCCTTGTCCTTGCGCGCAAACGTCGCCAGTTGCAGGTTTTCCCGCACGGTCAGGTTGCCGAACAGGCGGCGCCCCTCGGGAACGTGGGAAATCTGCAACTCGCTGACCACCTTGTCGGCGGTGTAGTCGAGAAGATTTTTGCCCATGAAATCCATCTTGCTACCCGGATCGGCCGGCACCAGTCGGGAGATGGCCCGCAGGGTGGTGCTCTTACCGGCCCCGTTGGCACCGATAATGGTGACGATTTCGCCTTCATCTATCTTAAAATTGATACCGTGCAGCGCCTTGATCTTGTCGTAGGAAACCTGCAGGTTCTCGATAGTTAGCTGCATCAGGTGACATCCTCCTTGCCCAGATACGCCTCGATGACCTGGGGGTTGTTCTGGATCTCGTCCGGGGTGCCATCGGCAATAACCTCCCCGAAAACCAGGGTCTGTATGCGTTCACAAAGTTCCATGACGAATTTGAGTCGGTGCTCGATGAGAAAAATAGCCACGCCGAAATCAGCATGTACCTGGCGGATGATGGCGATCATCTGCTTGAGTTCTTCCGGGGTCATCCCGGCCGTGGGTTCATCCAAAAACAGGATCTTCGGCCGCGTGGCCATGGCCCGGGCCATTTCAACCCGCCGTTGGGCGCCATAAGGCAGACTGGTGACCAGTTGGTCCGCGAACTGGTCCACATCAAACATCTCCATGAGTTCCAGAGAATGCGCTTCCACCTCGGCCTCTTGCCGATGGCGTTTGCCCGTTCCGAAAAAGGCCCCGAACAGACCGTAGGTAAGCTGGGAGTAGTGGGCCATTTTGACATGCTCGAGCACGTTCATGTGTCGCCAGAGCAGCAAATTTTGAAAGGTACGGCCCAGTCCCCGGGAGGCAACCTGATGGGGCATCAGTCCGATGATGTTCTGGTCTTCCAGGCGCACCTGCCCTTCCGTGGGGGTATGGATACCGGTTATCAGATTGAATATGGTGGTTTTACCGGCACCGTTGGGACCGATGAGCCCTTTGATTTCGCCAGGCTCGATTGTGAGATTGAAATCGTGCACGGCGCGCAACCCACCGAAAAAATGCGTCATATTTTCAACCTGGAGCAGGGGCATCATTTACTCCTTGAACTGTTTTTAGGTTTGAGAAGTTTTTTAACATCGAACTCCCGAAAGGCGATCAGGCCGGTGGGCCGGTAAATCATGACAAAGATCAGCAGCAGGGGAATGATGATCCACTTGAAAAGTTCCAGGGGTCGCAAGGCTTCGCTGAGTAGGTTGATGCTCACTGCCCCCACGATGGAGCCGACCACCGAATTGAGACCGCCGAAGTAGACCATGGCCAGAATCTCGGCCAGTTTCTGGACACCGAACGTGCTCGGGTTTACGTACCGCAGTACGTGGGCAAACAGGCCGCCGGCAATACCGGCCCAGAAAGCGGCAAACATGAAGGTCGCCATTTTGGTGCGCCGGGTATTGACCGTCATGGCATTGGCCGCCATCTCGTTGTCGCGTACGGCATTCAGGGCTTTTCCCATGGTAGAGCGGACAAAATTGTTGATGACCCAGACGCAGATGACCGTCCAGCAGAAAACAACCGACAGGGTCGACCAGTTCGGTTGGCTGCTCATTCCCCGTGGACCGCCCACAAACTCGGTGTTTTCGATGATGCTCTTTACGATGAACATGAAAGCCAGTGAAATAATCGCCAGGTAATCACCCCGCGTCCGGAATGAGGGAATCGCCACGACCAGGGCCCCCAGGGACGCCACCAGCCCGCCGAAAATAAGCGCCAGCGGAAAGCACCAGGGCCCCAGAGCCGGCGGGAGCAAGGCCGGCCCGAAGAGTTTGTCATCGGTAAATAAAAGCAGCGTCAGGGTCGAACTGCCGTAGGCGCCCAGTGCCATGAAGCCCGGATGGGAACAGGAAAACTCACCCATATAACCATTGATGACATTGATGCTCAGCGTCAGGATAATGGCGATCATGATCAGTTTGACCACCAGGATGCGGTAGTCACTGAGATCGGACCACAGGAACAGGGCCCCGTACAGCAGGAGCAGGTGCGCGATGGTTGATATCCAGATCGGCAGGTTGTCCAGTTTGGTGGCCAACCGGTTGGCCAACCCGCGGGAAAACCGAGTGACCAGATAAATCGGCAAGATATAAATAAGGAGCATGTAAATAAACGCACTGGGTATGAAAAACGGCTTTTTCAGGACAATCAGGGTACCGAACAGGACCGGTATCTTGGGCAGTCCCACGACCATTGCGACCAGGTCGCCAAAGAGATACTCTGCGAATACCGCGGCCAAGGCACCAAACAGCCAACCAAGCGTTGGCACGGTCTCGATCAGGTCCCACACGATACCGGCTAGCTTACCGCGTTTGGCACCGGCTATGTTGTTATTTGCTTCCATATCAATCCCTTCTATATGTCTAACAGTAGATCCGTTTCCGGATCGGTCTGATTACAGTCTGAGTTGGGTGCTGTGAGCCTGACCGAAAAAACCGTGCGGCCGGAAGGTCAGGATCAGCAGAATGATTGAATAGGCGATCAGGTCCCTAAGGGTCGACGGGAACACCATGGCCACAAAGATTTCGATGAATCCGAGTAGAAACCCGGCCAAAGCCGCGCCGAGAATCGATCCACGCCCGCCCAGAATGGCCGCGACAAAGGCTTTCCAACCCAGCAGGATGCCCATGTAGGGATCCAATACGGGGTACGCCATACCGTAGAGGATGCCGGCAGCAGCCGCCAGGGCCGAGCCGATGGCAAAGGTCAGGGGCGCAATCACATTGATGGATACCCCCATGAGCGGCACGGCCAGGTAATCGTAGGACATGGCCCGCATGGCCATGCCCCACTTTGTTTTCTGGATGAAAAGGTGCAGCGCATACATCAGTACGAGCGACACCCCTACGATGAGGATCTTTTTGTTGGTAACAAAAATACCCCCCAGATCATAGGTAACCGATTCGATCAAGGATGGAAAACTCAGTCGCTGGGCACCGAACATGGCCAGGTTGCCGGTTTCCAGGATGATGCCGATCATCAGGCCAGTGATGGCCGCCGAGGCCCGGGGGGCATCCCGCAGGGGCCTGTAGCCGATTCTTTCGACCAACATGCCCACAAAAGAAGTCAGGAACATGGCGATGATAATGGTGAGAATCAGGGTCAACCAGCCAGGGATCATGAGCCCCCCCATGGCGAACAGGGCCAGCAACAGGCTGGCAATCCCAAACCCTATATAGGCCCCCACCATGAAAATATCGCCGTGGGCAAAATTGAAGAGCATCAAGATGCTGTAAACCATAGAGTACCCGAGAGCGATCAGGGCATAGAAACTGCCCCACTGCAGGGCATTGATGACGTTTTGAAGGAAGAATTCCATTTGATAACTCCAGCGTATCAAGGCCTCTGAAAAACACCCCCTTTTGCTGAGTGCCGGCGTTGGGCTCAAATTTTAATCCTCGAAATACGGAGAGTATTCCTCTGGTTAAAATCATCGCCCGCCTTGGCCTGAACCAAAGTTGGGTATTTTTCAAAGGCCTTGTATCTATTTATCAGGGCGGAATAACGGGCCCCGGTTGTAACACCATGACCGTCCTTCCGCCCTGGATAAATGGATACTGATTTTGACTTACAAGCACCCCCATGCAAGCGGGCGCCTCCGGATCAGTGGATTACGGGCATACTGACTTGTAAAATTCGTACTCGCCCTTATCGCTGATCTTGACGATTACGGCGCATTTTATCGGATCGCCGTCTTCGGTAAAGGTCATACCACCAGTGATGCCGTCAAAGTTTTTAATCTTGGCAAAGGCATCTCGGACAGCCTTCCGGTCTTTCTTGAGATCACCGGTAATCTTACCGGAATTCTCGATGGCCGTCTGGGCCAGCCGCAGGGCATCCCAGGTCAGGGCGCCGACGTCATCCGGGATATAGCCGTGTTCTTTGTTGTAGCGGTCGATAAACGCCTTGGTGGCGCCGGTGGCGCCGGCGGCAGCATAGTGTGTGGAGAAGAACTGGCCGTAGCAGTCCTCACCGCAAAGTTTTACGGTCTCGGCGCTGCCCCAGCTGTCGCTGCCGACAACCGGTCCGTTGAAGCCCAATTCATGGGCCTGTTTCACAATCAGGGCCACTTCGTTGTAGTACTGGGGCGTAAACAGGAACTGGGCCCCGGAGTCTTTGATCTTGGTCAATTGGGCGCTGAAATCAACGTCCTTGGTGGTGAAGCTTTCATACGCCACCACGCTGCCGGCACCGTTGAGTTCCTCCCAGGCTTTCTTGAAGAACTCAGCCAGACCCTTGGGATAATCGCTGGCCACGTCGTATAGAACCGCCGCTTTAGTGAAACCGAATTCTTCCTTGACGAAATTGGCCACAACTGGTCCCTGGAAGGGATCCAGGAAACAGCCGCGGAAAACATACGGACGGTCCTTGGTGGTATTGGGGTTGGTAGACCAGGGGCTCACCATGGGCGTCATGTAATTGTTGGCCACGTCGCCGGCCGGAACCGCCTGTTTGGAGGACTGGGGACCAACGATGACGAGCACCTCGTCTTCCGTTATCATTTTGGTGTTTGCCTTGACCGCGGATTCGGCTTTGGATTCATTGTCCTCGATCACGAGCTCCACGGGGTATTTTTTGCCGCCGACTTCCAGGCCACCCGCCTTGTCGATGTCGGCTTTCCACATCTGGGCTGCAAACTTGGTGCCCTCCCCTACTTTGGGAATGTCACCGGTAATGGGCGCGTTGATCCCAATTTTGATGGCTTTCGTTTTCTGCCAGGGCCACTTGAAACTCCAGGCATTACTTGAAAACACCAGTCCCAGGACCAGTATCATCACGACAAATGACAGACCTTTTCGCATTGTATCCTCCTTTGTTTCTGCCTCAGGAACGAAGCGGGTTAGGGAAAAACTGGCAACACAGTAACAATTCTTTCTCTTAACATTTCAGCCAACTGTTTTCAATGCACAAATGCATACTGAAGGGTATTAAGGGCAGGACAAGGTCCGAGGGGTCGCGGGGTTAAGGGTGAGAGTGCGCCTCAGCGCGCGCACAGGGCATAGAGCATAGCGCATGGGGTTAAAGGGCGAAAAACAGGACCGAGAGGTCACGGGTCCGGAGTCAGGCGTCATGCGTCAGAATCGGGATCGGAATCACATACCAAGAGATCAGAAGTCAGATGTCAGACGTCATAAAACCTCCCTTCCCCGGCGGGGGGATTAGATCCGTCTTCGCAACGCTACGCCGGACAGGAGGAGGGGGTTGGTTTGATCAAAGGTCCCGTCTTTCCATCCTCCGTAGCAGACTACTGCGGAGGACGGGCACGCCCACGACTTACATCTACGCGCACAAGCTACGCCGGAAAATCCGCCGGGCAAGAAATGCGGTCAATCATATTGTTTGAAAGCCGCCCAATGTTGGATTTTGGTTCAAGATCAAGGCGGACATGGATATCAAACCGGAGGAATACAATGAGTATTGCGATGATTTGAATTTCAGGTCCAACGCCTTGATTGGGCCAAAGGCCGCCTTTGAACTCGCTTCAGGAAACGGTTTAAGGGCTATCGATCGGGTTTAAGGTTTCCTCTTGCCATCCTTCGTAGCAGGCTACTTCGGAGTACTGACGCTCCATGAGCTTCACCCGCCAAACAAGGCATAAAGGCCTCTAATTTAGTCCAAAATCGGCTTCAAAGTCTTCAATCGAGTCCAAGGTCAAGGCGGGCTGGTGATTTCTACCGGAGGAATACTTGAAGTATTTCGAGGATTGAAATCACCAGCCCAACGCAGAGATTGGGATCGAGGGGAGGCTTCGAAGCCGATTTTAGTCGTCGTGTCCGACTTGATGGATTTTAATCATATTCGTCGATCCAGTCTTCAGCGCCAGCCCAATAATGATCACCACCAGGTCGTCCTGCTTGATCACCCCTTTGCCCACCAACAGACGTTCGGCGGCATCCATGAGTTTCTGGGTGTTCTCGATTTTGGATATCAGGGTGGGCGCAAGCCCCCAGACGAGGGATAGGCGGTTATAGACCTTCACGTGCGGGGTAAAGGCGTAAACCCGGCGCGAGGGGCGGTGTTTGGATATGTACTTTGAAGTCGATCCAGACACGGAAAAGGCAATAATCGCCTTGGCGCCGACCTCGCTGAGCATCTGTACCGCGGATTGCGCCACGGCCTGGGTCACGATATTGTCGTGGTCCTTTGTGTGTATGATGTTGGTGCGTAAAAATTCAGACTGTTCCACCTGAGCGGCGATTTTACTCATCATGATGACGGCTTCTACCGGATACCGACCGGAGGCCGTCTCACCGGAGAGCATGACCGCATCGGTCCCGTCCATAATGGCGTTGGCCACATCCGAGGCCTCGGCCCGGGTCGGAATTGGGTTCTGGTGCATGGATTCCAGCATCTGGGTCGCCGTGATCACCGGTTTGTTGGCGGCAATGGCCTTCTGGATAATCATCTTCTGGATGGTCGGGACCTTTTCATACTGCATCTCAACCCCCAGGTCACCACGGGCCACCATGACGGCATCGGTCGCTTCCAGGATGGCATCGATGTTATCCACAGCCTCCGGTTTCTCGATTTTGGCCACTACGGGTATATCCGATCCCATGCGGGCAATGATACGTTTGATGTCCTGGAGGTCTTCCGCCCGCCTTACGAAAGAAAGCGCAACGTAGTCTACCTCGTTCTGGATGCCGAACCGCAAATCCTTTTTATCTTTTTCTGTGAGCGAGGGGGCCGACACCTGGACACCGGGGAGATTGATCCCCTTTTTCTCCTTTAGGGTTCCGCCGACGCGAACTGTGCAGGTCACCGTATCCACCGCGCTCGCCACCACCCTCAATTCAATGAGTCCGTCATCGATCAGGATTTTGTCGCCCGCCTCTACATCACCCGGCAGGTCTTTATAGGTGGTCGCTACCATGTCACTGTTCCCTGACACCGTTTGGGTGGTGATTTTGAAGGTAGCGTTTTTCTTCAGTTCAACCGGCGTACCGTTTTCCAGCTTACCGGTTCTGACCTTGGGCCCCTGGAGGTCCAGCAGGATCCCCACCGGCTGGTTCATGCTGCGTGAAAGGGACCGGATGAGTTTTATGACATCGCGGTGTTGCTCGTAGCTCCCATGGGAAAAGTTCAGGCGGACCATGTTAACGCCGGCCCGGATCATCATTTCCAGAGTTTCGCGGTTGTTGGAGGCCGGGCCGATGGTAGCGATGATCTTTGTTTTGGTTTTCATGATTTAAAATTCCTTGTATGAATTTTAAATGGGGTGTCTTTCTCGCTGGATGCCCGGAGATGACCAGTTTTATGGTTTCTCTCCTTCTAGACGGGCGACTGGGTGGGAGTGCTGTTTGCCTGGCCTCAATGTTTACGAAAGTTATCTTGACGGATCGTTCACCCTCCCCCAACTCCTCCCGTCAGGGGAGGGGCGGCTTCTTACGGATAGCATTCGCTACAATCTATAACCATGCCGTTGACCTTCCAGCACCGGCCCTCCGGGCCCCCGACCTCTTGCCCTCAGCCCTGATCCCAACACTTAAAACCTAAGGGTACCTTTAATAATTAGGATTTTTGTTTGCGTTCAAGGCCCATTGAAATTTTAACCGGAGGAATATGTTGAATATTTCGAGGATTAAAATTTCAATGTAACGCAGAAATCAAGCAAAAAGGCAATTATTAGAGCTGGCCTTAAGACTTAACACAGGCGAACCCCGTCGCTCTCAGCGACAAATCGACAGGATCGCCTCCTCCAGCACAAGCCGGGGAGCCAGCGATGTAGATTTAAGCCGCAGATCCACTTTTTCAAGAAGTTCCAAGAAACTCAATAGCTCGGCCATGGAAAAGCGTTCGGCTTTGTTGAACAATTGATATACAGGGTACGGGTTTTTAGGGTTTCTGGCAATAAGAAGATCGCCGGCGGTTTTGGCTGCTTTCTGCTTGGATGCGCTTTTTTGGGAACCACCCGCTGACAAAGCGGCCTCCCAGTTGGAAACATGTGACTTCAAGCGCTGGTCATAATCCACAATAGCCGGCATGACCTGATCCCGGAAATAGGTGTAATGGCAGCCCCGCTGCCAGACAGTGCCATAGCGGCTGTCCGTAAAGCCCTTGATGTGGACCAGTTTTCTGATCTGGTTGATCATGGCGGCCAGCAATTGCAGCGGATACAGGTTTTCGGCAAGCAGTGAATTCAGAAAATGCAGGGCGGTGGGCCGGTCACGATCGGTGAGCGCATTGGTAAAATTGTAAATCGGATCCTGGCGTGTCTTGCGGACCACCTGGCGGACGTCTGCGGCCTCGATAGTGTCCCGCTCCCCGATATAACTGGCCAGCTGTCTAACGCTGTTGGTGATCGCCCGCAGGTTGAAACCGGCCAATTCACCCAGCAGGGTGCGGGCATCCGGCGTCATGTTCTTGCGGCAGGATTTCAGCACCTGGGCAAGCTGCTCGTTCAGCACGGCGGTCTGGGCTGTGCGATCCGCTTGGCGGTCTCCCTTGGGTACCGCACAATCGACCACCAGCCCCTTGTCGGCAATGGTCTTATAGAGGTTGCGCCGGCGATCGACGATATCTGTGGTCACCATCAGGTATTGCCGGTCGGGGAACCCTTTGGTTATGGCTGCTTGCACGATATCCGCGTCACTACTGTCCGTCGGTAAAACTAAATTCTGCTCCCGGCAGTAATCCAGCAGCGTCGTCAGCCAGACATCATCGCGGCGCTGTTCGTCGGTCAGCTTGAGCGCCGCCACCCGCAGTTCAGGGGTGACATCATCGAATGTGAGATTCAGCAGGGCCATGGCTTTCAAAAAGGCCTGGGCAGCTTTGCGCATTTCGCTGCGCTTGTATGCCGTCCGGGCACGCTCAAGGATCGCGGTCGTGTCCTGCTTGGAATAAAAGACCTGGGCATCCAACAGGGCCACTACTTTGGGCTCGGCCAGCATGGAAAAGGTGTTCACTTTCTCCAGGGCAGCCGCAACCGACCCGGACCCGCCGTCCACCGGCTCATAACTGAGTTTGCGGGCGTCACCGGGCAACAACGCGGTCACCAGCGTTTCCAAGGCCGTTTTCACCAGAAGTTCCTCACCGTGGATCAGGAAAATCCCGGGAGCGTCACCATCAGCGTGAGCCTGCAGGTACTTGTTCAATTCCTTGTGTTTAATAACGGACATGGTGTCGAAGAGTTTCTCACGTTTACAGAACCGGATATTGAACGCGCCCGCTACAAGCTGCGGGGAATGCGCGCGCTGATCGGTTCGTGCAGTGCCTAAAGTGATCTAAAGTTAAGGAATTCTGCTAATTTGATAGGATCAGTGGAGCGTAGCGACGCATTAACTTTAGGCATTTTAGCTCACTTTAGTCACTTTAAACTCAGCCGCTTTGAGAGAGCCCCTTTGAAGGGCAACCCAAAGCCTGGCCCTCCGGGCCAGTATGCTTCACTCGGGCACGACGCCGGACCGACTCATGCGGACAAGCATGACCAGGGCCACAGTTGCACCCAACAGTCCCAGGGTCTGGGAAATTGATAAAAGTCCGAAAACTTCAGCACCCCTGAAATCACCCCGCAAGATTTCGATGATAGAACGCGTCAAGCCATAGAGCAATACATATGTCCAGAACACCCGGCCGGTGATTTGGTTGCGGCGACTGAAAACAAACAACACCACAAAGATCGTGAAGTTGGTCAGGGCGCAGTATAGCTGGGTGGGATGCAAGGGGTTGCCAACCGGCGCCAGGCAGTTTTGGTCGGTGAACGTGACCGACCAGAAAACATCCGTCGTCCGCCCATAACAGCAGCCGGCCAGGAAACAGCCCAGGCGCCCGATGGCTTGTCCCAGCGCCAGCGCGGGAGCTAAAATATCAGCGGTCTTCCCCAGGGGCAGTTTGGCCAGTTTGATATAGGCCGCGGCCGTCAGCACTGCGCCAATAAAACCGCCGTAAAAAACCAGCCCCCCCTGCCAAAGTTTAATAATGTCAATCGGGTTGGCGGCAAACTTTTCCCAGGCGGTAACGACATAGAAAAGACGTGAACCGACAATGGCAGCCACGAGAATATAGAAGCACAGGTCCATGACCTTTTCAGGATTCTCACCAACCCGGCGGGCTTCACGCATGGCCAGCACGATACCCAGGAAAAAGCCCAGGGCGATCATGAACCCGTAGGAATAGATAGTTATGTTACCGAACTTAAATAGGATTGGATGCATTCGTTGCGTTCCGATTTAGAAGGTACTTCTAAAAAATAGGGTCCGAAAGGCCAAGTGAAAACCATTATAGAAAAACAACAATCCTTTAAACCTTATTGCTGGTTCCCCGTTCAAGGTTCCCGGTTCAGGGTTAAAACCAATCGGTCCCTGGTTGGAGGCTTTTAACCTTTGAACCCCTGAACCTGTGAATCTTTTAACCAAATCTACTTTATCACTCCGGCAGCTTGCGAAACACCAGGTGCACCAGGAAAATGGTCACCCCCACTGTGATGGCACTGTCGGCCACATTGAAGGCCGGATAGTGCAGGTTCCCGATGTAAAAGTCCAGGAAATCAACGACCTTGCCGAAGCGCAGGCGGTCGATCAAATTGCCGATGGCACCGCCAAATATCAGGGCCAAACCGGATGCCAGGAATGGATGCGATCTGGGTATCTGTCTGTAGAACATGAAAATCAGTCCGATTGCCACGATGGATGCAACCAGGAATACGGCTATCCGGATGGTTGAATCCTGTTGGGCCAGAAAGCCAAAGGCGCCGCCCGGGTTCTGGATATGGGTCAAGCTGAAAAACCCAGGGATAATAATGATCGACTGATAGAGGGCCATTTTGGCGAGCACGACCGCCTTGGTAATCTGGTCGGTGATGACGATGGTACCCGCAATGAGCAGTAGACGGCCGTATTTATTACTCCAGAATTCGCGCATATGACTCAACAGAACAATACTGTTTTCTTGTATAGGGTTTATCCTGGGTATCTGCGTTCAAGGATTCGAGGCTTCCAATGTTGCGTGAAAAACGGTTTCAGGCTTTTTCCCGCGAAGCGAGCCCCTTTAACCCTTGAACCCCTTGCCCCTCGCCCATTACGCCATATCGGCTAAAGCCGCCAGGCATTTGGGGCAGATAGTCGGATGCTCCTGACTGTTGCCAACAGCCGGATCACTGATCCAGCAGCGGGCACATTTGTCTCCCGCGGCCGGTCCTACGAGGACCTGTAATTCCGGAACCTCTTCACTTGTAAAAATCTCGCCGTCGAGGTCGCCGCCGGCAAGGCTGGCCTGGGAAACAATGAACAGGCTGGCCAGTTTGTCGCTGAACGGATCCAAGGCCGCCGTCAATTCCGGCGCGGCCTTGATGGTCACCGCAGCGTCGAGACTGTGTCCGATCCGTTTCGCGGCCCGGGCTTCCTCCAGAGCTTTGGTGACCTCACCCCGCACCATTAAAAGCTGTGACCAGCGATCGGCCAGTTCATCGTCGATATAGGCGGGTTCCACCGTGGGCAGTTGCCCTAGGTGGATGCTCTCGGGCTTCCCTTCCCACGCCGGTGTGTATTGCCAGACCTCTTCGGAGGTAAACGGTAAAATGGGTGCCATCAGACGGGCCAAGGCATCGACCAGGATGTACAAGACTGTCTGCGCACTGCGCCGGGCCGGTGAGGCCGTCGGCGAGGTGTAAAGCCGGTCCTTCAGAATGTCCAGGTAGAAGGAAGACATATCCACAATGCAGAAGTTGTAGAGCGAGTGGTAGATTGTGTGGAACTCGTAATTCTCGTAGGCCTTTAGGTTTTTTTCCACCAGACGCTGCAGCCGGTGCAGGGCATAGCGGTCCAGTTCCGGCAATTCACTGTATGGCACCGCATCGGTATCCGGGTTGAAATCAAACAGATTCCCCAGCATGAAACGACTGGTATTGCGGATACGCCTGTAGGCGTCGCTGAGCTGTTTGAGGATCGCGTCGGAAATCCGAATATCTTCCCGGTAATCCGATGCCGACACCCACAGCCTGAGAATTTCGGCGCCGAATTTATTGATCACCTCTTTGGGGGCAATCACGTTTCCGATGGATTTGGACATTTTCTTACCATCGGCATCCACCACAAAACCGTGGGTGAGGACCGCGCGATACGGGGCGGCATCCCGATTACCGACAGCCGTCAAAAGGGCCGAGTGAAACCAGCCGCGATGCTGATCACTGCCCTCCAGATAGAGGTCGGCGGGCCATTCCAGCCGCTCGCGGGGATCGAGTACGGCGGTGTGGCTGACACCGGAATCAAACCAGACATCCAGAATATCCGTCTCTTTACGGAAACCATCATGACCGCATTTGGGGCAACTCGCCGGGCCGGGCAACAGTGTCTCCACATCTTTTTCAAACCAGATATCGGCACCATGCTCGGAAAACAGATTGAAAATATGGTCCAGGATCTCAGGGGTCATGTGCAGCTCCTCGCATTTTGCACACACGAAAACGGCGATGGGCACCCCCCAGGATCTCTGCCGGGAAACACACCAGTCCGGCCGGTTCTCGATCATGCCGTAAATACGATCCCGTCCCCAGTGCGGCACCCACTGGACCCGATCGATCTCCTCCAGGGACCGCTGACGCAGACCGGTTTTTTCCATGGAAATGAACCATTGGGGCGTGGCCCGGAAGATCACGGGTTTCTTGCAGCGCCAGCAGTGCGGATAGGAATGCGCCATCTCTTCGGTCGCCAGCAGGGCGGCGCCCTGCTCCAATTTATCTATGATGGCACTGTTGGCCTTGAAGACGAACTGGCCGCTGACAAACCCGGCCTCATCGGTGAAAACCCCTTTATCGTTTACCGGGGAATACGCTTCCAATCCGTATTTGAGACCGACATCATAGTCCTCGCGCCCATGGCCCGGAGCGGTATGCACACAACCGGTGCCGGCATCCAAGGTGACGTGGTCCCCCAGGATCACCAGTGATTCCCGGTCGATCCACGGGTGACTGCATTTCAGGTTTTCCAGTACGCCGGCCTCCAGTTCGGCCACCACCTTATAATCCGCGATGCCGAAATTGCGCATGCAATCCTCCACCAGATCGCGGGCCAGGATCAGTATTTCCGTCCCGGTATCCACCGCGGCATAGATGAAATCCGGATGGAGGGCAATCGCCAGGTTGGCAGGCAGCGTCCAGGGCGTAGTGGTCCAGATCACGATGGCTGCCGGCCGGCCGGCA